>LXNJ01000197.1_pt1 | contig 43987 bp, 38 predicted proteins | sample 809081 | NCBI WGS metagenome assembly LXNJ01 (sample SAMN04870510, study PRJNA318959) | sponge metagenome | biome: sponge; feature: marine sponge reef; material: water | host: Petrosia ficiformis | place: Greece: Milos, Mediterranean Sea | collected 2013-05-29 | depth 5-7 m | reverse complement strand
CGAGCGGGTGATGGTGTCCACCGACATCGGCAACATCAACTCGGTGGCCAACAGCTACCTGCGCTTCGAGGAGCCCCGGTCGTTCTTCGCCGCCATGAGTTGGGGCAACTGCGGCTACGCCCTGCCCACCGTCATCGGAGCCAAGAAGGCCGCGCCCGACCGGCCCGCGGTGGCCTACGCCGGCGACGGTGCCTGGGCCATGAGCATGGTGGAGACCATGACCGCGGTGCGCCACGACATCCCGGTCACCGCGGTGGTGTTCCACAACCGCCAGTGGGGCGCGGAGAAGAAGAACCAGGTCGACTTCTACGGGCGCCGCTTCGTGGCCGGCGAGCTCGACGGCGGCGAGGACTGGTCAGAGGTGGCCCGGGCCATGGGCGCCGACGGGGTGCGGGTCAACCAGCTCGAGGATGTCGGCCCGGCGCTGACCGCGGCCATCGACGCCCAGATGAACGGGGGCCGCACCACCGTCATCGAGGCCATGTGCACCAAGGAGCTCGGCGACCCCTTCCGCAAGGACGCCCTGAGCCGTCCCGTCCGCTACCTGGACAAGTACCGGGACTACACCTGATCCGGTCCGTCGGCTTTGCTGGCCTCCACCCCGGATCAGCTGCGGTTCGATAAGTGCCTTCCAGGCCCCGGCCAGTTATGTAGTATTTGTTTGTGTACGCGCGGTACACTTGCTGATGTGACAAAACCTTCATATCCTCCATTTCATCCTGAGAGCACCGCTAGGCCATCTTCGATGACAGTCGAAGAGTTCAAAGCAGCGTTTCCGAGCGAGAGCAACTACGTCGAGTGGAAGGCGGGAGTCAGCTCGGACGGCATTCAGAGAGCAGTAGTGGCCTTCTCTAATGCCGACGGTGGTGTGCTCATGGTCGGCATCGATGATCGTGGCCAGGCGAAGGGCAAACCGTTGGATGAGGGTCTTGAGAGAAGGCTCTGGGAGATCTTCAACAACGTCGAGTCGCCGGGCGGCATCGAGATGCACGGCGTCTCGGTTGGAGAGGTCAAGATAACGATTGTGTCGATAGCGCGCCGCCTCCAAGGCGTGGCGCAAACCTCCGATGGCACGGTTCTCATTCGAAGAGGGAAGCAGAACCTGCCTCTGACCGGTGCCGCCCTCATGGAGTTGATGTCGCAGCGCGTGCAGGACAGCTTCGACAGCAGCCTTTCACGGTGGCGCCTCGCCGAGGCTGACCCCCAACTCTTGGCACTGCTTTGCGCGGCGTTCGAGATCGGCCCGGCGTTGGAAGAGCAGGACTGGGCCGACGCTCTGGAGGAACGCGGCATGGTTGTACGCCGCTCGGGGGAGGCTGTGCTCACGAAGGCAGGAGCCCTCTTCCTTGTGCCAGAGGCGGCGGACGAGTTCGGAAAGTGCTGTGTTGAGGTGTTCCGCTTCCCGGAGGCAGGCGCAGAGCATGACCAGCGTGTCGTGTTCGGTGGTACGCCTGCTCAGCAGGTCGACGGTGCGACAGCGTGGGTCGACAGTGAACTCGGCTTCGACCTTGTCGTGGTGGGCCGCAGACGGCATGAGTTGAAGCGGCTCCCCGTCAGGGCGCTCAGGGAGGTGATCGCCAACGCAGTCGCTCATCGCGACTACCAGCTCTCGGGCTCGGCCGTCGAGGTTCGCGTCACTCCCACCGAGGTGTCGGTCACCTCGCCAGGCGAATTCGTCGCGCCTGTCACAAGCCAGAATCTGCGCAATGCTCACGCTGCCCGGAACCGGCGCGTGATCCAGGCTCTGCGGGCGTTCCGGCTTGCTGAGGACGCAGGGCGCGGGATCAGAGTCATCCTCAGCGAAATGGCGCAGGATCTGCGATCCGATCCGGGTTTTGCAGAGCAGCCGCAGGGTCATGTGACTGTGCGCTTGCCCATTGAGAGCCCCGTATCACCCGAGGAACGCGCCTGGGCGCGCGAGCTTGAGGACCGAGCCGAACTGCTACCAGAGGATCGTCGTGTGCTCATCGAGGCGGCTCGCGGCGCGGAACTCACTAACGCTGTAGTCCGCTCGCTCCTGAACGTCGACAGCGCAACGGCGCGCCATAGCCTCCAGCGACTGCGCGATGCGGGCCTTGTTGAGCAGGACGGTGAGCGGCGGGGCGCCCGCTATCGCATCGTGCCCGGCCTGGGGCGACCCGCTTGGGTCGGGCTGGATCAGGCGGGGCTTCGCGTGGCAGTCCTCAATTTGGCTGCGCATGGATCGGTAACGAACACTGCGGTACGGCGCGAGTTGGGCCTCTCCCGCGTTGAGGCCGTGTCGTTGCTGAGGGGTCTAGTCGACGACGGACTGCTCGAGCTTCGGGGGTCCAAGCGCGGGTCGCACTACGTATTGGCAAGGGCGGTCTGACTGGGCGGCGGATCTCACCGCGGGTCAGGTTTGTAGGTGTTATGTGGCTTATGCCCATTCGCGGAATCGGACCACCACTCATTGCAAAAGATTCATAAATTTGGAGAGGTCGAGCCTACTGAGGGGGGAGTTCCAGGATCCAGCCGATGAGGATCAGGTTCGGGTCGCGCAGGGTGCGGCCGTCGGCCTGGACCCGGCCCCGGTTGAGGTCGTAGATCTCCTCCCAGCGGGCACCCGCTCCGAGGTGGATCCGGGCCAGCCGCCAGAGGCTGTCGCCGCGCTTGACCGTGACTGTGACCGGCTGCGGTTCGGGCTCGGGCTCTGGTTCGGGCATGAGCGCAGTGATCCGGTTGTCGCCTCCGGCGGGATAGTCGGCCGCGGTGATCGTGCCGCCGAGGTCGGTGGCGATGTAGTCGGCCAGCGCCTGCTGGTAGCTGACGCCCAGCTTGGTGAACTCGATGCCGGCCAGCGGGTAGCAGTCCCCGCCGTTGGCCAGGAAGTCGATCGTTGCCAGCACCACCGGATCGCCCGGCACCACCCGCCCGTCTCGCACGATCACGGTGCCGTCGTCGAGCCGGACCTCGCGGATTCTCGATCCGGGATTGCCGGCCAGCGAGCAGTCGCCGGCCCGGTCGGTCTCGCGGGCGGGCGCGTCCGGGTCGTAGGTGAACCGGAACCCCGAGACCTGCGGGAACTGGCCCCCGGCGCCGGGGATCCGGTCGACGGCCTGCTCCAGCAGCACATGGAAGGTGTCGCGGGGCACCTCGCCCACCACCACGAAGTTGCGGAACGGGGCGATGTCCCAGGTGTCGCCGGTGGTGATCGGCCCAGCCGGTATCACGGCGTCGTTGCGGATGCCGCCGCCGTTCTGGACGGCCGCGTCGGGCACGGGCGTGCCGAACGCTGCGGCCAGGCTGGCGGCCGTGGCCCGCAGGGCGTCGGCGTGGAGGTTGCCCTGATTGGAGGAGCCGGTGCGCACGCTGGCCCTGCGCCCGTCCAGATCGACGTCGCTGGTACCGATCACATCGGCGTCGACCTCGGCCACCGCCGCGGCGAGGGGCTCGATCACGTCGGCCTGCACGGCCGGGTCGGGGGTCACATCGAAGCCGACGCCGTTGGAGACGCCGGTGTGGCTGACGATGTTGCCGTCGCCGTCGAAGGTCACGGTGAGCGCTCCGATGCAGCGGTAGCCGCCGGGTGCGGTGATCACGGGAACATCGGTTCCCGTGGAGTCTGCCACCAGCAGCGGGTACGGACCGGCGGGCTCGTCGTCAGGCATGCAGGTGTCGCCGTCGTTGCGCAGCAGGTCGTCGCCGCCGCCCGCGATAACCACGTCGACTCCGGCGAGATCGGCCACCAGGGCGATCTCCTCGTCGACGCCCTGCAGGTGGCTGACCAGGATGATCTTGTCGACACCTCCGGCAGTCAGCGATGCGACCTCAGCGCGCACCGCGGCCAGCACGTCGGAGATCATCACGTCGCGGGGCGATGAGATGTTGGGAAGCAGGGGAGTCACCGCGCCGATAACCCCGACACGCTGGCCCCCGGTCTCGACGACGGTGCTGGGCGCGAGCACGCCGGAGTCCACCAGCGCCTGCAGGACGGGCTCCCCCGAGAAGTCGGCGTTGGCCGACAGGAACGTGACCGGCGGATCGAAGCCCTCGATGAAGCGGGCCGTCACCTCGGGTCCGAGGTCGAAGTCGTGGTTGCCGAGGGCCATGGCGTCGTACAGGCCGCTGAGGGCGACGGAGTCGTAGAGCGGGCCCTCGCGGGCCAGTGAAACGCCCAGTTCCTGGGAGGCGAGGAAGTTGTCGCCCGAGGTGAGGGCGATTGTGCCGCCGCGGGCAGAGAACATTCCCCGCATCGCCTTCATCATCGTGGCGAAGCGGGCCACGCCCGGATAGCCGGACTCCTCGTCGGGGAGCAGCTTCGACTCGCCGTCGTTGTTGTGCAGGATCGTGAGGGTGAACTGCTCGGCGCTGATGGGTACCGGAGTGGGCTGCGCACCGGCGGGTGCCGCCAGCGTCGCCACGCCAGCGGCGACAAGGGCCAGAACGGCCAGCAGCAATGCTGGCTTGCGGAAGTATGGGCGTGCCACGAATGGCCTCCTTGAGGGATCTCGGCTTGACATCGCGCAGGCTAACCGCGCCTGGCTGCTTGATGTGGAGCGTTCGGGGCTGATCGACCAAGACTTCCCGGCGGTTGGGCCGAACTCAACCCGCTGTTGCCGACGGTCTGGGTGCCCGCGGCAGGTCAGCAGTTCGGGGCTCGGGTACTCGGCTCAGGTCTCGTCTTGGCGTGGCTCGGACAGCCGGCGGAGGCGCGCGGTCACCATCTGGTCGCCGTCGGGTGTGCCGTCGTGGAATGCGCCGATCAGCTCGTCGAGGGGCGACTCCAGGCCGCCGTAGTTGCACTCGATGAAGCGGTGATGGAGTTGGTGGTGGAAGTCGCCCAGCTCGAAGCGCTGGCGTGCCGGGAGCCGGACCGCGTCGTAGCCGGTGTGGCTCATGGGCGCCCCCACGGTGTGGTGCATCATCGCGAACAGCATGTGGACCGGGCTCGACGGCACCACCAACAGCAGCAGGATGTCGCTGTACAGGATCACGTGCTCCAGCGGATGCATCGACAGGCCCGACCACGGGCCGATGTTCATGTTGCGGTGATGCCAGGAGTGGACGTGGTTGTACACCGGCCTTCGGTGCAGCAGCCAGTGGCCGGCCCCGAAGTAGAGGACCGACCAGATGGGGATCAGTCCCAGCAGCACGACGAACCACACCGGATTGTCGCCGAAGGACCAGTGCGGCGCGATGCCGTTGGCGTAGGCCCACCAGCCCAGCGACTCCCATGCGGTGGCGACGACCATGGCGGGCACGAGGCTGAAGAACATGTTGTCCTTCACCTGGTCGTTGAACAGGAACAGGCTCTTGTTCTTCGTCATCGGTCGGGCGTCGTAGCGCAGGCCGTCGCCCTGGACCCGGTAGCGCTGCAGGAGCAGGTGCAGCCCGCCGGCCACAACCGTCAGCACGACGATGTTGCGGACCCAGATCTCGAGGATCCAGCCCAGCCGCAGCGATTCAGCCTCGGCAAGCGACGGCCTTGCCCACTCCCAGACAGCGAAGGCGACCGCCAGCATGAACACCCGTGACGTGAGGGGCCTCCAGGTCTTGACCAGGTGCCTCGCGATGGCGGCGGGCCGCGGCGGCCAGTGCCACAGCGGAGCCGACCGCAGCGGCAGCTCGGGGGTGTAGTTCCAGGCCTGCCGCTTTCTGGCGGTCACGCCGCGCAGCGTAGCGCTCGCTACACCGCGCTCCGGTCTTGTTGGAGGCGTTTGCGATGACGGCCCCTCACCCCGGCGTCGAGGATCTCCTTGCGCAGGCGGATCGAGCGGGGTGTGACCTCGACGCACTCGTCGTCTGCGATGAACTCGAGAGACTGCTCCAGAGACAGGATGCGGGGCGGCGTCAGGCGGACGGTGTCGTCAGAAGCCGCGGCCCGGATGTTGGTCTGCTTCTTCTCCCGGCAGATGTTGACGTCCATGTCCTCGGGGCGCGGGTTCTCGCCCACGACCATCCCCTCGTACACCTCGTCACCGGGGGCGACGAACAGCCGAGCCCGTTCCTGCACGGCGGCGGTGGCGTAGCCGGTCACCGCACCCCGGCGGTCGGCGACGATCGAGCCCGAGCGGCGGGTGCGCAGCTCGCCGACCCACGGCGTGTAGTCCTCGAAGACGCTGGTCGTCAGGCCCGTGCCCCGGGTCTCGGTCAGGAACTCGGTGCGGAACCCGATGAGGCCCCGGGCCGCTACGACGTAGTCGAGCCGCACCCAGCCGGTGCCGTGGTTTGTCATGGTGACCATGTCGGCCTTGCGCTCACCGAGGAGCTGGGTCACCGCTCCCACATAGCTCTCGGGTATGTCGACGGTGACCCGTTCGGTCGGCTCGTGAAGTCGTCCGTCGATGGTGCGGGTCACGACTCTGGGCTTGCCCACGGTCATCTCGAAGCCCTCGCGGCGCATGATCTCCACCAGCACCGCGAGCTGGAGCTCACCCCGTCCCTGAACCTCCCAGGTGTCGGGACGGTCGGTGTCCAGCACCCTGATCGACACGTTGCCCACCAACTCGGCGTCGAGGCGGTTCTTGATGAGGCGAGCCGTCACCTTGGTGCCCTCGATTCCGGCCATGGGAGATGTGTTGGTCCCGATCGTGATCGACAGGCTCGGCTCATCCACCGTGATGCCCGGCAGCGGTACAGGGTCGGCGAGGTCCGCCAGCGTCTCGCCGATGGTGATGTCGGCGATGCCCGAGATGGCGATGATCTCGCCCGCGCCGGCTTCGGCCGCGTCCACCCGGTCGAGGCTCTCGGTGACGTACAGCTCGGTGATCTTGGCGGTTGCGGTTGTTCCGTCGGTGCGGCACCAGGCCACGCTCTGACCTCGCTTGATGGTTCCGTGCATGACCCGGCACATGGCGATGCGGCCCACATAGGGACTGGCGTCGAGGTTGGTGACCCAGGCCTGCAGTGGCCGCTGCGGATCGTGGCGGGGAGCGGGGACGGTCGCCAGCAGCGTCTCGAACAACGGGCGCAGGTCCGTGCCCGGCTCGCCGGGCTCGAGTGCCGCCGTACCCCGGCGGGCGTTGGCGTAGACGATCGGGAAGTCGATCTGGTCCTCGGTGGCGTCGAGGTCGAGGAACAGCTCGTACACCTCGTCGACGACCTCGGCGACACGAGCGTCGGGCCGGTCGATCTTGTTGATCACCAGCACGGCGGGCAGCCCGAGCGCCAGCGCCTTGCGGAGCACGAAGCGGGTCTGTGGCAGCGGGCCCTCGCTCGAGTCGACCAGTAGGAGGACGCCGTCGACCATCGTCAGGGCCCGCTCGACCTCGCCGCCGAAGTCGGAGTGGCCCGGCGTGTCCACGATGTTGATCTTGATCTCCTCGCCGCTGTCGCGGCGGTAGCGGACCGCGGTGTTCTTGGCCAGGATCGTGATGCCCTTCTCCCTCTCGAGGTCCATCGAGTCCATGACCCGCTCGTTGACGGTCTCGTTGGACCGGAAGGCCCCCGACTGCCACAGCATGGCGTCGACGAGGGTGGTCTTGCCGTGGTCGACATGGGCGATGATGGCAACGTTGCGCAGGTCGGCGCGCGCCGCGGGGTACAGGGGTTCAGCCATGGAGAGCCTCAGGCCCGCTACTGGAAGAGCGCTAATGGAGGAGGGAGCGGACCAGGCAAGGATAGGGCCCTGAGAGCGCCCGCAAGTAGGTGAGAACCTGTCGCGTCGCAGCGGTGCCACTCCCGCTCTTGTTCGCTTCGCTCACGGGCCGCTCGGGCCACGGCCTCGCGCCGTATGGGCCACGTTGTCCCACCTATTCGCTCGGCCTCTGACTTCACTGCTCGTGGATGAACTCCACCCAATTGCCGTCGGGGTCCTCCACCATCGCGATCGTCACTCCGGGACGGCTCTGCTGCGGGGGCCACACGACCGGCGCCCCGGCCGACTCGCAGTCGGCCACCGCCGCGCCGACGTCGTCCACCGGGAGCGTGACATACCGCAAGCCTGTGCATCCCGCGATTCCCCCGCCCGGACCCTCGGGCACTTCCGCGGTGGGTGTAACCAGCTTCAACACGCTGTCGTTGCAGCGAAGGCGGTCCATCCGGGCGATCCCGATGGCCTCCAGCACCAGCGTCGCCTCGAACTCGAGGCCCACGACATCCCGGTAGAACTCGAGCATCGCGTCGCCGTCGTGGGTGACGATTCCCAGATCGAAGCCCGCCTTGGTGATGTTTCGTGCCATGTGTCGCATCCTCTCGGATCGGTCCGGCGTTTCATCCATACAAGCCGCGAATCGTGCCGGCCGCTAACACGCACCTCATTCCCGGAGCACTTGCGAGCATGCCTACGATGAGGCGCCATGGCCGGCGGTACGCAAGCAGTTGCCCGCACTGCGCTGGTGACCGGTGCCGGATCGGGCATCGGCGCCGCCTGTGCAGAATTGTTCCTCGAGAGGGGGCACAAGGTGGTGGCGGTGGACTTGCGGGCCGGCCGGATGGAGGATCGTGCCGATGACCTGAAGGCCATCGTTGAACTCGACGTGGCCGACGCCAGCGCGGTGAACGCCATCGAAGGCATCGATGAGATCGACATTGTGGTGCAGTGCGCGGCCATCGCCGGGCCCGTCGGTCCTCTGACTGACACGTCGCCCGACGACTGGGACCGGGCCATGGCCGTCAACGTCTCGGGCGTGGTCAACGTGATGCGGGCCACGCTGTCACCGATGGTTCGGCGGGGCTGGGGCCGGGTGGTCAACGTGGCCAGCATCGCCGGCAAGGAGGGCAACGCACATCAGTCGGCCTACTCGGCCAGCAAGGGAGCGGTGATCGCCCTCACCAAGTCGGTGGCCAAGGAGCTGGCCGCCACCGGCGTGCTGATCAACGCGGTCGCGCCCACGATCACGAACACCCCGCTGCTGAGTCCCGCCACTCAGGAGATGCTCGACTTCATGGTGTCCAGGGTCCCGATGGGTCGGATGTGCCAACCGGAAGAGGTAGCTGCGCTGGTGGGTTGGCTGTGCTCGGAGGAATGCTCGTTCAGCACCGGAGCCTGTTACGACATCACCGGCGGCCGGGCCACCTACTGAGGCCGGAGAACCGCGGAGGGTGCCCATGAGGGTCCTGGTGATGGGCGACACCCAGTTCAACGGCCGGGCCCTGGTCAACGAACTGGCGCGGGCCGGACACGACGTCACCGTGTGCAACCGGGGCCGCACCCCCGCCGAGCTGCCCGCGGGGGTGCACCGGCTGACCGCGGACCGCACCGACCACCAGTCGCTGCGCGATGCACTGGGCGGCACCGACTGGGACTGCGTACACGACCTCACCGCCTACCATCCGCCCGACGTCGAGATAATGCTCGAGCTCCTCGACGGCCGCACCGGCCATTACGTGTTCGCCAGTTCGACCGTCATCTACGCCGCCTCCGACGTGCTGCCCGTCGGCGAGGAGGACGGCGACGAGCGAGGCCCCGACCAGAACGACTACGGCCTCCACAAGCTGCTGTGCGAGGACCTGCTGCGCGCCGCCCACGTCGAACGGGGGTTCCCGGCGACCACCGTGGCCTTCTCGATGGTGTTCGGTCCGCACAACACCCTGCACGACCGGGAGCAGCGCATGTTCGCTCGCCTGCTGTCCGGTCGGCCGGTGCTGGTTCCCGGTGACGGGGCCGCCCTGCTGCAGCTGGGCCACGTCGACGATCAGGCCCGGGCGCTGGCGCAGATGATGGGCAAGCCGGTCACGTTCGGTCGCCGCTACAACCTCACCGGTCGCCAATCGGTCACCCGCAGCGGCTACATCGACCTGGCCGAGCGGGTCGTGGGCCGTCCCGCCCATCGGGTGGCGATCCCGCCCGAGACTATGGAACGGCTCTGGACCGGCGAGCTGCGAGTCGGGTCCGGCGTTGTGAGTCTCGGCATGGACATCCGCCCGTCGGCCGGGTCCGAGCGCTTGGCTCGCAATCCTCGGGCCGACATGCTCCGGCGCAGGTTCCAGGTAGCCCAGCTCGTGCAGCATCTCGCCCCGAACATCTGGTGGTGGAACCGCAGCATCGTCTTCAGCATCGACCGGTTGCGCTCCGAGATCGGCTGGGAGCCCCGCCACGACCTGGCCTCGATGTTCGAGCACACCTTCGATTGGTACCAGCGCTCGGGGCGGGCCGAGGCCGACGCCACCCGCTACGACTGGTCCTTCGAGGACGCCCTCCTGCGAGAACTCGGCTAGCGCCTGTCCCGGAGTCGGTTTCCGCTGATCGCGTCAGCGGGGCGGCGCTCTACCATGGCGGGCCATGCATTACTCCCACCGACGCGAATGCTCGACCGACACGGCCTGCATCCGGAGCGTGACCCGATGACCCCAGGACGCAGGGCGCTGGTGACCGGCGCCGCATCAGGGATCGGCGCGGCCTGCGTCGACCGTCTCCTGGCCCAGGGTTGCCGGGTGGCTGCCGTGGACCTGCACGCCGGTGACATGGCCGACCGGGCCGGCGAGTTGGATGCCATCCACGAAGTCGACGTGACCGACCCGGCCGCGGTCCGGGCCATCGACGGGATCGATCAGATCGACATAGTGGTGCAGTCCGCCGGCATCGTCGGACCGAACGTGCCACTGCTGGACACCCCGCTGGACGGGTGGCAGCAGACCCTCACCGTGAACGTCACCGGCATCTTCAACGTGATGCAGGCCACCCTGGGCGGCATGGTCGAGCGGGGCTGGGGCCGGGTCGTCAACGTCGCCAGCATCGCGGGCAAGGAGGGCAACCCGAACCTCAGCGCCTACTCGGCCAGCAAGGGCGCCGTAATCGCCCTCACCAAGTCGGTGGCCAAGGAGCTGGCCACCACCGGCGTGATCGTCAACTCGATCGCACCGGCGGTGATCGCCACCCCCATGAACCTCGCCACCGCCCCCGAGGTGCTGGACTACATGCTCGCCAAGATCCCGATGGGCCGCCTGGGCCAGCCCGAGGAGGTGGCCGCCCTGGTGGGCTGGCTGTGCTCGGAGGAATGCTCGTTCAGCACCGGCGCGTGCTACGACATCTCCGGCGGGCGGGCGACCTACTGATGGCCGAGCGCTTTCTCGTCACCGGCGCCGACGGGTGTATCGGCGCGTGGACGGTGCGCCTGCTGCTAGACGAGGGCGCCGACGTCACCACATTCGACCTCGGTGCGAACGACAGCCGCCACCGGCTGATCTCGGGCGGCGCCCCGCTGGATTTCCGCAGGATCATCGGCGACATCGTCGACCGCTCGGCCGTGGTCGACGCCATGGCCGGTGTCGACCGGGTGATCCATCTCGCCGCGCTCCAGGTGCCGTTCTGCAAGGCCGATCCCAGCGGCGGCGCAGCGGTGAACGTTCAGGGCACCGTGAACGTGTTCGAGGCGGCGGTTGAGCACGGCATCTCGCCGGTGGCCTACGCCTCGAGCGCTGCGATCTACGGCCCCGTCGATCTGTACCCCGGGCCCGTGCTCGGGCCGGACGCCCTCCCTAAGCCCGCCACCCTTTACGGCGCCTACAAGGTGGCAAACGAGCAGACGGCCGCGGTGTACGCGGCCGACCACGGGCTGGCCTCGGTGGGGCTGCGCCCCTTCACCGTGTACGGAGCGGGCCGGGACCAGGGGGTCACCTCCCAGCCGACGGCGGCCATCTACAGCGCCGTGCGGGGCGAGCCGTACGAGGTGGGGTACGGCGGCGTGACCGACTTCCATTACGCGCCCGACGTGGCCAGAGCGTTCATCGCCGCTGCCCGGGTCGAGCTCGACGCGCCGGCCGCGCCGGCCGTGAACCTGCGAGGCCACGTGACGTCGATCGACGACTTCGTCGACCGGGTCCGTCGCATTACCGGCTTCGACGACCTCAGCGTGAGCGGCGATCCGCTGCCTTTCGCCCACGCCCTCTCACCCGCCGGACTCGACGAGCTGCTGGGCGACATCGAGCCCACCCCGCTCGACGACGCCATCGCCGAGACGACCCGCATCGTGGCCGCAAGCCTCTAGCCCAGCGCGCAGTCCGGGAATTGGCAGCGTCTTGCACGGTATGCGTGCGTTCTGCTGCCAGTTCGGCGTGGGCGGACTGCCGGCCAAACGGCGAGTAGTTCCATAGGACTGGCCCGCACGCAGGGGTGACAATGGCTCTCGGGCCGCTGGGCGCGGTCTGGACCCCTAGCTACGTTCGCGGCGGGCCAGTACTTGGAGGGCTAGTTGACCGCGCACGCCGTCGACGAGCGGGAACTTCAGCTCCGGCGGCCGTTCGTGCTGCCGGGATGGGTGGCGCGTGCCGCGGTCTGGGTGCCGGTAGCCGCCGCGGCCCTGTGGGTGCTGGTGCTGGCCCGCAACACGTCTGCCGGCCCCGCCGTACGGGAGCCCGGCGAGTTCGTGGTCACCCTGCTCGACGGCGTCACCTTCGCGGGACTGCTGTTCGTGGTGGCGTCGGGCTTCACCCTCATATTCGGCCTGATGCGCACGGTCAACATGGCCCACGGGTCCCTGTTCCTCGGCGCGGCCTATGTCGCCCACGAGATCCAGACCAACATGGTCGGCAAGGACGCCAACATCGACGCCCGCGACGTGAGTCTGCTCGCCTGGATCCTGCCGCTGCTGGCGGCCGGGGCTGTCGTGGCTCTGCTCGGCCTGCTCATGCAGCAGCTGCTGCTGCGGTGGAACCAAGGCCAGGACCTGCGCCAAGCCCTGATCACGTTGGCCATCTCGGTGGTTGCTGCCGACCAGTTGCTCGCTCACTTTGGCGGGGTGGCTCAGCCGCTGAAGTGGCCCGGCACGGTCACCCATTTCTTTGAGATCGTGGGCGAGCGCTACGCCACCAGCCGGCTGTTCATGCTGGGGGTGGCGCTGCTGGTGGGAGCGCTGCTGTGGCTGTGGCTCAACCGAACCCGGATGGGCATGGTCATACGAGCCGGGGTGGACGACCAGGAGATGGTCAGGGCCCTCGGCATCAACATCACCCTCGTGTTCGCGGTCACCTTTGCGGTTGGGTCGTTCCTGGCCGGGGTGGGCGGGGTACTGGGCGGATCGTTCGCCGGATCGGTGGCGCCCGGCGTGGACGGCGCCTGGCTGCTCAACTCGCTCGTGGTGGTGATCATCGGCGGGCTCGGGTCGGTGAAGGGCGCGGTGGCCGGATCGCTTCTGTACGGCATGGTGGTGGCCTTCTCGCCCGCGTACCTGCCCGCCGGCTACACCTACTACTCGGTCATATTCACGTTCGCCCTGCTGGCTGTGGTGCTGGCGGTGCGACCCAACGGCCTCTACGGGCGGGTCGAATGAGCCCGACGGATGCCGTGTCCGGATCCGGTCCGGCCCACCGGCCTGCTCGGCGGCTGCTGTCGGCCCGCAACGCAGTCGTGGCCGCGGCGGCCGCCCTGGCGCTGCTGATGCCCCTGTTCGGCTCGAACTTCTTCGTGGAGTTCGTGATGACCCGCACGATGATCCTCGGGATTGCCGCGGCCACCATCGTGTTCCTGGCGGCCTACGGGGGCATGATCTCGCTGGCCCAATACCTGTTCGCCGGGGTGGCCGGATTCATGGTCGGCAACGCGGTCGTGGCTCAGGACGCCTGGTCGAAGGGCCTGAAGCTCGGCTGGAATCCGTGGGTGGCGGTGGTGTTCGCGCTGGCGGTGACCACCGCCGTCGCCTTCATCCTGGGTGCGCTGGCCTCGCGCACCACGGGCATCTACTTCCTGATGATCACCCTCACCTACGCGGTCATCGGCTACTACGTGTTCGGGTCTATCACCCCGCTGTCGGGCTTCGGCGGGATCACGGGGATCGATCCGCCCGGACTCTTTGAGGACCACCCGGTGCGCATGTACCTCGCGCTGGTGGTGCTGTCGGTGCTTGTCTACATCGCCTTCCGGGCGGTGGCCGTCACCCCGTTCGGACTGGCGCTGCAGGGCATCCGCGACGACCCGGTGCGCATGGCCTCGCTGGGCTTCAACGTGTCGCTGCACCGCACCCTGGCGTTCACGCTGGCCGGCCTCATCGCCGGTATGGCCGGCGTGTTCAACGTCTGGTGGAACGGCCAGATCGATCCCACATCGATATCGATCGGCCCCACCCTCGACCTGCTGATCGTGGCCGTCATCGGCGGCACCCTCAGCCTCGAGGGTGCCTGGCTGGGCGCCTTCGTGTTCGTGGCGGCCAACAACTACCTGCGCAACCTCCCCCTCGTGGACCACATCGGCATCACCGAGGCCCGCTTCAACACCATCGTCGGCGTGCTGGTGCTGCTCATCATGATCCTGTCGCCCGACGGCCTCGCCGGGATTATCGAGCGCATCCGCAAGGGCCTACGCCGCATGATCCGGCCGCCTTCGGGATCTGGTGCGACCCCGGCGGAAGCCGCGACCGGTTCGACGCCATGAACGGACCAAGCAAGATCGCGACCGCCCGGCGCGGTCCGAAGCGGACGCCCGTCCGCCCATCAATGGAGGGATTCAGCCCATGACAGAAAGGACCACTCCATGAGACACAAGCCAACGATCCGACGGCTCGTGAGCCTGGTCGGCATCCTTGCCGTGTTCACGTTGCTCGCCGCTTCCTGCGGCGACGACGACGGCGAGGAGGCCGCGCCGGCTACCACGGCCGCCCCGGCTACCACCGCGGCGCCCGCGGAGCCCGATCCCGATCCCGAGCCTGAGCCCGAGGAAGAACCGATGGAAGAGATGGACGCCGTCGTGCACCTCGGCATCCTCGGCGAGTGCGAGGGCGCCTTCGGCGCGTTCCATGAGGACGTCGTGGCCGGCGCGTCGCTGCCGTTCATCACCTTCGCGGGCGGGACGTCGAACTCGCCCACTAGCGCGCTGGAGGGATTCAGCGGCGCCGAGGTCGCCGGTGTGCCCATCGAGGTTGTCGGTATCGGCTGCGGCGACGACACCCCCGACCGCATCATCCAGGAAGTTCGCAAGATTGTCGAGCAGGACGGCGCCAACGTGGTGATCGGCCCGCTCTCGGGTGACGAGAGCATCGCGATCGCGAACTACGCGAAGGACCATCCCGACGTGACCTTCCTCAACGGCATCGCCGGTGCCCAGGAGACCACCATGGTCGTCCAGGCCCCGAACTTCTTCCGGTTCAACGGCGACGGCGCCCAGTGGAACGCAGGTCTCGGCGACATCCTCCACAACGAGGCCGGCTGGGACACCGCGGCCGTGATCGCCGACGACTACAGCTTCGGCTGGACCTCGACAGCGGGCTTCATCGCCGAGTTCTGCGCGGTCGGTGGAGAGGTCATATCGAGGGTGTTCCCGCCGCTGGGAACCACCGACTACTCGTCGTACGTCCAGCAGCTTCCCGACCCGGACGAGGTCGACGGCTACTTCTGGGCTGTCGGCGGCTCGGGCACCAACGCCTCGCTGGAGGCCTTCCTCGCGGCCAAGGGCGACCTGACCGGCGACCAGCATGCGGGCAACCTGTTCTTCAGCCCGGCGCTGGCCGCGGCTCTGGGAACCGACATCGCGGGTGCCTACGTCGGCGGCTTCGCCACCCTGCCCGGCGACGTCTCGACCCCGGCTATCGAGGAGTACCTGGCGTCGGCCGATGCCGCGTGGGACTCGCTGGTGAGCCCCATGTCCGGGATGGAGCCGGGTTCGCCCGCGGCTGCAGCCGGATTCGGGTTCTTCTACGGCTTCTACAGCTCGGCCCTGGCCTTCATCATGGCTCTCGATCAGGTCGGCGGCGATCTGTCCGACAACCACGCCGCCTTGCGCGACGCCCTGGCCAACATCCAGATCGACGGGCCCTACGGCACGATCACCCTCGATGAGAACCGCCAGGCCATCGCGGACACCTCCGTCCAGCAGCTCGTGCTGAACGACGCCGACGAGGTGGTGTCCCGGACCGTGGCCCTGATCCCGGCAGTGGACCAGAGCTTCGGCGGGACGTTCAGCCCGACCACGCCGCCACCGGACCGCGAGAACCCGGTGTGCGAGGAGCGCGACCTGCCCTGGGCCGGCAATGCCATCCCAGTGGTCGACGGCGTTCCGCAGCGCTGAGCGCACCGGCCATAACCGACTGAGCGGTTCAATCACCTGAGCTGAGTCACCGATGAACACCGACGCTGCCACCGCCGCCTCCGCCGACAGGCCCGGTTCCCTCCTGAATCTGGAGGCGGTGGTGGTGGCGTTCGGTGGTCTGCAAGCTCTGGGAGGCGTGGACCTCCAGGTCTCCCAGGGTGAACGCCTGGCGCTGCTCGGACCGAACGGAGCCGGCAAGACCACCCTGTTCAACGTGATCGCAGGCGACATCAAGCCCACGTCGGGGCGGGTGACGATAAAGGGGATCGACTGCACCGAGCTCCCGGCTCGGTTCCGTCCCCGCCTCGGAGTGGCCCGCACCTACCAGAAGACCAGGCTGTTCCGTGGGCTGGCGGTGGAGGACAACCTGTACCTCGCCCAGACCGGGCGCTCCGGCCGGCACCTGGCGCTGCTGCGCTCGGGTGTCGACGCCGAGTTCCGGGAAAGGGCCCGGGCCATGGCCGAGACCGTCTGGCTCGCCGATGCCGTCGGGACCACCGCCGGCGACCTGTCGCACGGCCAGCAGCGCCAGCTCGAGATCGGCATGGCCCTGGTGACGGGGCCCGAGTTCGTCATGCTCGACGAGCCGGCCTCGGGATTGTCGCGGGGGGAGCGCGAGCGGCTGGTGCAACTGCTCCTGAGCTTGGACGCCGACATCACACTGTTGCTGATCGAGCACGACATGGATGTCGCCCTGCGGGCCGCCCACCGGGTGGTGGTGATGAACGAGGGACACACCGTGGCCAGCGGGACCCCCGAAGAGATTCGGGGCGACCCGCTGGTGCACGCCATCTACCTCGGGAGCGAGGCCGACCTGAGCGAGGCCGACCGATGAGCACGGCCGAGACGCTGCTGAGCGTCGAGAACCTCGAAGCCGGCTACGGGACGTCGCAGGTGCTGGAGGGCTTGACCTTCTCCATGGGCACCGAGGCGGTGTGCGTCGTCGGACGCAACGGCATGGGCAAGTCCACGCTGTGCAAGACGATCATGGGGATGGTGACGCCCACGGCCGGGACCATCACCTTCTCGGGCCGGCGCATCGACGGCCTCGCGCCCGAGAAGGTGGCCCGATCCGGGATCGCCTATGTTCCCCAGGGACGCCGCCTCTTCCCGTCGCTCACGGTCGAGGAGCACCTGGCAATGCTGGCGCCCGAGTCGAAGGGCAAGCGCTGGACGCCTGCGGCCGTCTACGAGCTGTTCCCTCGCCTGGCCGACCGCCGCAGCAACGGGGGTGCAGAACTCTCCGGCGGCGAGCAGCAGATGCTGGCCGTGGGCCGGGCCCTGCTGCTCAACACCCCGTTGATCGTCATGGACGAGCCCTCTGAGGGGCTGGCCCCGAGCATCGTGGACGACCTGATCGACGTGGTGCACCGGCTCGTGTCCGAGGGCGTGGCCGTGCTGGTGGTGGAGCAGAACCTGCGGGCGGCCACCGCCATGTCGCCCCGCCAGCTGGTGATGACCTCGGGTCGCATCGAGGTCGAACTGACCGCCTCGGAGCTCCTAGAATCGACGGAACTGCAAAGCACCTATCTGGGTGTGGACGCCTGATTCAACTCTGATCGAGAACCTGGACGAATGCCTGATCCGACACTGATCGACACCACCGCGCGCGTAGGCGGGGCGCCCTCCGACGGGCGGGCAGGCAACGGCTATGATCGCGCCGGCATGGCCTCCGTGGGTGCCCTATCGCTGTATGCCGCCATGTTGCGGGGCGAGTTGGAGGGCGATGAGGCGCTGCAGGCCAGCCGGCACATCTTCGAGCTGGTGCTCAACAGCGTGCATCACGCCATCTGGTGGAAGGACGCCAACTCGGTGTTCCTGGGATGCAACCGCAAGCTCGCCGAGTACGCAGGGGTCGGCCATCCCAGCGAGCTCATCGGCAAGACCGACGCCGACTGTGCCTGGGGCGCCGCCGAGGTTCCTCGCAGCGGAACGCCCTGGTTCCAGGATCACGACCGCATGGTCATTGAGACGGGCGAGCCGCTGATCGGATTGCGCGAACAGGTCCGGATCGCGGGCGGGCGGGTGATCTGGGTCGAGACCAACAAGGTGCCCCTGACCGACTTCGACGGCAAGGTCGTGGGCACGCTGGGCACCTTCACCGACATAACGTCGAGGATCGAGGCCGAGGCCGAGCTGCAGCGCACCCTCGAGGATCTCGACGAGCGGGTTCGGGAGCGTACGTCCGAGCTGTCCCGGGCCAACGAGACCCTCAGGCGGGAGGTTGAGGAGCGGGTCAGGCTCGAGGCCCAAGAGCGAGCCCAGCGCAGCCACGCCGAGGCTCTGCGGGACACCGCCGCCGCCGTGGCCCGCTCGCTGCAGCTCGACGATGTGATCGAGCAGGTGCTCAAGGGCGTGGAGCGGCTCTGCGACCATGAGCGCAGCTACGTCGCGTTCTACGACAACGAGGGAGTGCTCGAGCTGGCCGGCGAGCGCTATCCGGGCCGTCCCGACCGGGGCGCGCCCGAGCCCCACACCCGTGTCACCGACCCCCTCGGCGGATGGTCGCCGCCCGAGGGGACCGGCGAGGACGGGAGTTCTGGCACCGCGGCGGGCGGCCGCGCCTCGATGTCGAAGGTGAACGGGGCCGTGGTGCTGCCGCTGGAGGCCGCGGAGCGGGCCCTCGGCTGCCTCGTGATCGAGCCCCGCCCGGGCCAGGACCTGAGCGACTCCGATGTCGACAGCCTGGCCATCCTGGCCGACCAGGCATCCTCGGCCATCGCCAACAGCCGCTCGCTGGTGATGGCCCGCTCGCTGGCGGCGCTGGAGGAGCGCCAAAGCCTGGCCAACGACCTTCACGACTCTGTCAGCCAGACACTATGGACGGCGACCTTGCTGGCCGAGACTCTCGCCCGGGCGTCCCATCTCAGCGCCGAGCAGCGTGATCGAGCCGAGAGGCTGCACGCCCTGACCGCTGGAGCGCTCTCAGAGATGCGGACCCTGCTGCTGGAACTGCGCCCCTCGGCAATCGAGGAGACTCCATTCGCAGATCTGGTCCACCAGTTGGTGTCCGCCTTCGAGAGTCGCCGTCGGGCCAAGTGTGAGGTACATCTCGACCGCGAGGTAGACCCGCTGCCGACCGTCAAGGTGACGCTCTACCGCATACTGCAGGAGTCGCTCAACAACGTCTCCCGGCACGCCGACGCCGAGAGCGTGCATATCTCCGTCGAGGTGACGGGTGACGTGCTCGAGATGCGGGTGAGAGATGATGGCGCGGGCTTCGAGATGGGATCGGCCTCGGAGCACTTCGGACTGCGCATCATGGCCGAGCGGGCCGAGGCCATCGGTGCATCCCTGCATGTCGACAGCCGTCCGGAGGAGGGGACGACCGTGTCCGTGTCGGTCCCCGAGGTGATGGAGTTGCTCGTGCGACCTCCGGAGCAGTCGCCATGAGCGCCGCAGCCGGCGGACCGATCAGGGTGGTCGTGGTGGACGATCACGACCTACTGCGCGAAGGGGTGACCGCCTGCCTCGACGGCTACGACGACATTGAGGTGGTGGGCACGGCCCATAACGGCGTCGTTGCCGTGGACCGGGTGGTGGATATGCACCCGGACGTGGTGGTGATGGACCTGATAATGCCCGGTGGCGGGGGAGTGGAGGCCATTGCCGAGATCGCCCGCCGGGCGCCCGACACCAGGGTCCTCGCCCTGACCAGCTTCACCGACGGGGCTCTGCTGCGCTCCGCGCTCGAAGCCGGGGCCACCAGCTTCCAACTCAAGAGCGTCTCGGGCGACGACCTGGCCGCGTCCATCCGTTTCACGGCCGCGGGGCAATCGGCTATGGACTCGTCGGTCACCCGCCTGATCGCCTCAGACCACGACGTGCTGCGGGGCCTCACCGACCGGGAGCGCGAGGTAGCCGACCTGCTGGCCACCGGCCTGTCCAACGCCGAGATCGCCGAGCGCCTCTACCTGAGCATCTACACGGTCAAGAACCACGTGAGCAACATCTTGATGAAGTTCAACGTGCAGTCGCGCACCGAGCTGGTGGCCATGATCCTCAACGCCCGCTACCAGGACCGCCCCAAGCTCCCTCCCCGCCCGTAACCACCCAACCCGACGGCTCGGTCTAGTGCTTAGGAGCCACTCCGATGGGGGTGGGCAGGTTGCTCCGCTAGCGCCTGTTGCCGGGATCGGCCAGCGACTTGAATCCGGGGACAGCGCTAACGATGCCGGTCGGCCTGCCGCGGGCGGGCTCAGGAGCATCACCAGGAGGTTCCCATGACATCTACGGTGGGCGCGGCTGCTGTAATCGCACCGTCCTCCGAGGCTGAGGCGGTGGCGGCCGTGACGGAGCAGCCGCTGGCGACGGTGCTCGCGGGCGGCACGCTGCTGGTGCCTCAGCACACTCTGGGCCACATCGGCGTGGAGCGGGCGGTTTGGCTCGGCCGGGCCGAGATGGATGGGATCTCGCGGTCGAACGGACGCATGACGGTGGGCGCGGCGGCCCCCCTCGCCGCTTGCGCGAGGCTGGATGCTCCTGTCGGCCCGTGCGCCGCCCGCATCGGCGACAACGAGGTGAAGGCCCAGGCCACGATCGGCGGCAATGTCTGTTCGCCGGCGCCCTACGGCGACATGCGCGGCCCTCTGCTCGCCCTCGGAGCGCGGCTGCGCTGGGCTGATCCCGACGGCACACACACCGGCGACGTGTCCGACTTCGCCGCCGCCGGCGGGCCCCGTCCCGGCATGTTGCTGCTCGACGTGGCCTTCGCAGTCCCCGCAGCGGGATCCTTCGTCGCTCTGCGGCGCCACCACACCCAGTCTCTCTGTGCCATGGCGATCAGCGCGGTGCGCGGCCGCGACGGCGCAGTAGCCATCGCGGCCACCGGCGCCGCCCCGGACGCCCGCCGCCTGCACGCCGCCGAGGCCATACTCGCCGACGGTGGTGCGATCGCCGATGCGGCGGCGGCAGCCGAGGCCGATGCCGACCCGTACGACGACGCTCTGGCGTCTGCGGCCTATCGCCGGCGGGTGCTGCCCGTCTACGTCGCCAGAGCTCTAGAGCAGCTTGGAGAGTGACATGGACCTGACCGTGAATTCCGTCGCCCGAACGGTGCAGTCGCCGCCGCTCGCCTCGCTGTTGACGGTGTTGCGCGAGGAGCTCGACATCACGAGCCCCAAGGCGGGATGCGAGACCGGCGGCTGCGGGGCGTGCACAGTGCTCATCGACGGCGAGCCCCGACGGTCGTGCCTGGTCGCGGTGTGCACGGTGGACGGCGCTGAAGTCACCACCGTCGAGGGTCTGGGAACGCCCGAGGACCCGTCGCGGGTCCAACAGGCCTTCACTCACCACTACGCGGCCCAATGCGGATTCTGTACCGACGGCCTGGTCGTGGCGGCCACCGCCTACATCAGCGCGGGGGGCTCGGCCCAAGCGGCCGCGATACGCGACGCCCTGGCCGGGCACTACTGCCGCTGTACCGGGTACGTGAAGATCCTCGAGGCCGTGGCCGCAGCCGCCAGGGGCGACGAGTTCGACGCGGAAGCGACCGCCTCGAGCGCCAACAACACCTATGTGACCATCGCGGGAGCCGGGTCGTGAGACCTGTTCGACGCACGACGCCAGGAGGATGTCGATCATGAAAGTCGTAGGAGCCCGCCTGCCGCGCTACGACGGCGTGGGCCACGTGACCGGCCGCACCACGTACGTGGACGACGTGAGGGTGCCGGGCATGCTGCACGCCGCGGCCCTGCGCTCGCCGCACCACAACGCTCGGATCACCGGCATCGATGCGAGCGCGGCGGAGGCGATGGCGGGCGTGCATGCCGTGATCACCCACGCCGACGTGCCCCTGCTGGTGTACGGCCACCTCTCCGGTGCCGGCATTCCCGGCGACGAGCCGCTGCTGGCCAAGGACCACGTTCGCTACCGGGGCCAGCCGATAGCGCTGGTCGCCGCCGACACCGTCGAGGCGGCCCGGGCGGCCTGCGCCGCCATAGAGGTGGACTATGAGGAGCTGCCGGCGCTGTTCGATGTTCGCCTCGCCTTCGAGGATGGCGCGCCGGTGGTCAACGACGCCTTCGGCAACTGGTACAACACCTACGAGGGGAACCTCGACGTCCGCCAGATCCGCAAGGGCGACATCGAGGCGGCCTTCGACGCGGCCGACCTGATCGTTTCGGGCGTCTACCGCACCCAGTCCCAGGAGCAGGCGCCCCTGGAGACCCAGGTGTGCGTGGCCGTTCCCGAGCCCGACGGCCGCCTCACCATCCACACCTGCACCCAGGCCATGTACTTCTCGCTCGGGGTGGTCTGCTCGCACCTGCAGATGCCCATGAGCGAGATCAAGATGGTCGGCGGCACCGTCGGCGGCGGCTTCGGCGGCAAGGTCGACACCGCTTCGGACAGCCTGACCGCTCTGGCCGCGCAGAAGTCGGGGCGGCCGGTCAAGTGGCGCTGGACCCGCGAGGAGGAGATGCTCGCCTCGGGCAACCGCGGCCCGTGGCACATGGAGATCATCGATGCGGTCAGCAGCGACGGCTGGATCCTGGGGCGCAAGATGCTCACCATCCACGACGCGGGCGCCTACGGCCGCTTCTCGGTGTACGGCCTCACCAAGCACAGCTTCCACCACACCGGCGCATACAGCATCCCCAATTTGCACTTCGACGGCTACGTGGTCTTCACCAACCGCGTCCCCACCACGGCCATGCGCGGCTACGGCGTCACCGGCCTGTCCACCGCCATCGAGGTGCACGCCGAGCGGGCCGCCAAGGAGCTGGGGATGGACCCCTACGAGTTCCGGCTCAAGAACGCCAACCGGGTCAACGACACTTCCCCCAACCGCATCGCCTACGAGGATCCCAGCACCGTGGAGGTGCTCCAGTCGCTGGCGTCGGCCACCGGCGCCGAGTTGAGCGACGAGCTTCGGACGATGACCAGGGACCAGCGCACCGGCGACATGCTGCCCGACCACTTGATGGCCCAAGTCGGATCAGGAGGAGGCCACTGATGGCGATTCATCGAGGCAAGGGCCTCGCCACCGTCGAGTACCCGACCGGCATGAACCAGAACGGCGACCCGTCGCAGGCGTGGATAAAGGTCAAGCCCGACGGCCGGGTGGACGTGTTCTCGGGCACCGCCGACATCGGCAACGGCTCCAAGACCATCCAGTCCCAGATCGTGGCCGAGACGGTCGGAGTCCCCTACGACTGGGTGACTTACGACAACTCCAATACCGACTCCTCGCCCATGTGCACCGGCACCTTCGCGTCGCGAGCCACTTTCGTGGCCGGCAACGCGGTGTTGAAGGCGGCCCGCCAGGTGCGCGAGCGCATCCTGGCGGTGGCATCGCGCGAGCTGGAGATCGATCCCGCCGACCTGGAGGTCGCCGACGGGACAGTCTCGGTCAAGGGAACTCCCGCCAAGTCGATGGGCGTGGACGAGGTGGCCGGGGCGGCCACCTTCGTTCACGGCGAGCTGCTAACCGGCGACGGCGCCCACCTCAACCCCGGAGCGGCCATCGTCGACCCGGAGACCGGCGAGGTGGACAAGCCGCCCCATGCCGCCATCTCCTACGCGGCCTGCGCAGCCACTGTCGAGGTGGACGACGAGACCGGCGACGTGCGCGTGCTGGAGCTCACCCAGGTCTACGACATCGGCCGGGCCATGAACCCCACCCTGGTGGAGGGCCAGATCGAGGGCGGTGCGGTGATGGGGCTGGGCTTCGGCGTGCTGGAGGACTGCTACCCCTACTATCCGAGCGTCGAGCATCGCGGCGACGACATGAGCACGTACCACGTGCCGACCATGGCCGAGCTGCCCGAGATCAACAACGTGCTCATGGAGAACCCGTCCTCCGGCGGGCCCTATGGCGCCAAGGGGATCGGGGAGATGGCCAACAACGCCCAGCCCGCGGCCATCGCCAACGCCATCCACGACGCCGTGGGCGTGTGGATGGCGGAGTTCCCCATCACCCCCGAGCGGGTGCTGGCCGCCCTCGACGCCAAGCGCGAGGGCCGGGGCGAGCCCCGCCGGGAGGGCCGGGTGGTGGCTTTCGACGAGGAGCTGTCGATCAACAGCTTCTCCTCGTCGAAGAGCTGGGGGTTCTGACGTGGCCCCTCCGACTTGCGCCCTGCGCCCGCCCGCTGGCTCTGGCCCGTTTCTCGAGACCCATCCACAGAGAGGCTGAACAATGACTATGCGCGCCAACGACGACCGGTTCTGGGGGCTTGTGGACGCCAACGCCGAGGTCGAGGTGATCGGCAGCGGCTTCAACTTCACCGAGGGACCGATCTGGCATCCCCGCGACCACTATCTGCTGTTCTCGGACATGCCCGGCGATGTGCGCCGCCGCTGGCAGGACGGCGAGGTCACCGAGGTGCGGCGGCCCGCCGACAAGTGCAACGGCATGACCTACGACGCCGACCTGAACTTGATCGTGTGCGAGCACTCCACCTCCAAGGTGATGCGCGAGCGCCCCGACGGCGGCCGCGAGACGGTGGCGTCGCACTACGAGGGGGTGGAGCTGAACAGCCCCAACGACGTGGTGGTGCGAGCCGACGGAACGATCTACTTCTCAGACCCGTGGTACGGGCGCATGCCCGGCTTCGGCGTGGAGCGGCCCCGTGAGCTGGGCTGGCAGGGCGTGTTCCGGGTGGCGCCCGGCGCCGACGGCGCCACACAGCTCTGCGTGGAGCAGGACACCTTCGACCAGCCCAACGGCCTGTGCTTCTCGCCCGACGAGTCGCTGCTGTACATCAACGACACCACCCACGCTCTGGTGCGCGTCTACAGCGTGAACGCCGACGGCTCCCTCGAGGGCGGCGACGTGTTCGTCGACGGGCTGTCCGACGAGGACGTGGCCGGAGTGCCCGACGGCATGAAGTGCGACGAGCAGGGCAACATCTGGGTCACGGGGCCGGGCGGCGTGTGGGTGTTCGACTCCGACGCCAACTATCTCGGCGTGGTCGAGATCGACGAGGTGGTGGCCAACCTGCACTGGGGAGGGCCCGACTTCCACACGCTCTTCTTCGCGTCGTCCTCGTCGGTTCGGTCGCTGCGGACCATCGTCGGCCCCCACACCGAGGCGTTCATGCGGGCCTGAGGTCCGCGCCGCCAGGTCCGCACCGCCGGCCGGAACCGCCGATCCCGGCGGCGGGAGGCTTACAACTCAACTCACAAGGAGGCCCAAATGGCACTCGAACTAGACCCTGGGCGCTGCGCCCTGATCATTCAAGACATGCAGAACGCGTCCATCACCGAGGGGGGAGCGTTCTCGACGCCCGAGTCCCGCGCCCACCACGCGGATCAGAACCTCGAGGCCAACATCAACCGCATCGCGGGTCGCTGCAGGGAGCTGGACATACCGGTCTTCCACGTCTGGTTCATTGTGGAGCCCGGCTCGCCCGGCTTCAAGGTGAACGCAGGCCTGTTCGAGGCGGTGGCGTCCTCGGGCAGTCTCGACCGCGGCACCTGGGGGGCCGAGCCGTCGCCTGCCACTGCCCCCGCAGAGGGCGACTTCATCGTCGAGAAGATGCGCATGAGCGCGTTCCACGACACCCGGCTGGACACCATGCTCAAGGGTTTCGGGCGCGACACGCTCATCCTCACCGGCGTGCTGACCAACATGGCCATGTCGCACACGGCCCGCACCGGTGCCGATCTCGGGTACTACGTCGTGTTCCCCGAGAACGCGTCCGGCTCGTTCGACGGCGAGTGGCACCGGGTGGCGGTGGACTACGCCCTGCAGAACGTCTCGACTGTCACCGACACCGACTCAGTCCTCGCCGCGCTCGGCTGAATCGGTGAGGTAGGCGTGGCGCTCCGCTGGGAGCGTGGCACGCTATGGCGGTGACCGCGGCCGCTGATCCCGACACGTCGCACCCCGACGCCCCACCCCAGGCCCCGGCCGAGAGGGTCTTCAGCACCTCGGTGGTGGTGTCGGGAGTCCGCTGCTTCCTGGCCTACGTGCTGTTCCCGTGGCTGCTGCCCGCGGCCGGCATCGCCTCAGGGGTCGGCTCGGGTCTCGGTCTGGCCATCGGCGTGGTGGCCATCGTCTTCAACGTCCTGAGCATCCGGCGCTTCCAGCGGACCAGGCACCGCTACCGGTGGCTGATCACCTCCCTCAACGCCGGGATCATCGTGCTGCTGGCCGTGCTGATGGTGATCGACCTCAGCGACCTCCTCAGCTGATCGGGGGATTGGCAGCGGGAAGGCCGTTCTTGGCCGCGTGGGCTGCCAGTTCGTCGGACGCGTGCGGGTTGGGGGGAGGCCGTTCTTGGCTCCGTGGGCTGCCAGGTAGACTCGGCCGGGCCGTGACCACGATCCCAGACTTCTCGCGGGTCGAGCTTCGCGACGGCGATGATGCTGTCAGCCCGGCCGCGCCACCCCCGGACGGTCCGGTGTTCGAGACCCCCGAGGGCATCGACGTGGTGCCCTTGGCCGGTCCGGCCGACCTCGAGGGTGCCGACTTCGTGTCCAGCTACCCCGGTCTGCCGCCGTTCGTGCGCGGCCCCTATCCCACCATGTATGTGACCCGGCCCTGGACGATCCGCCAGTACGCGGGGTTCTCCACCGCGGAGGAGTCCAACGCCTTCTACCGGCGCAACCTGGCCGCCGGCCAGCGAGGCCTGTCGGTGGCCTTCGACCTGCCCACCCACCGGGGCTACGACTCCGACAATCCGAGGGTGGCGGGCGACGTGGGCATGGCCGGAGTGGCCATCGACTCGATCCTGGACATGCGGATCCTGTTCGACGGGATCCCGCTGGATCAGATGACGGTGTCGATGACCATGAACGGCGCGGTGCTGCCGGTGCTGGCCCTCTACGTGGTGGCCGCCGAGGAGCAGGGCGTGAGGCCCGAGCAGCTCGCCGGAACCATCCAGAACGACATCCTCAAGGAGTTCATGGTTCGCAACACGTTCATCTACCCGCCGGCGCCGTCGATGCGGATCGTGGCCGACATCATCGCCTTCACCGCCGAGCGGATGCGGAGGTTCAACTCGATCTCGGTCTCGGGCTACCACATGCAGGAGGCCGGAGCCACCCTCGACATCGAGCTGGCCTACACCCTCGCCGACGGCGTCGAGTACGCCCGGGCAGGCCTGGCCGCAGGGCTAGGCATCGACGAGTTCGCGCCCCGGCTCAGCTTCTTCTGGTGTGTGGGCATGAACTTCTTCATGGAGGTGGCCAAGCTGCGGGCCGCCCGCCTGCTGTGGGCCCGGCTCATGGGCCGGTTCGAGCCCCAGGATCCCCGCTCGCTGTGCCTGCGGACCCACTGCCAGACCAGCGGCTGGAGCCTCACCGCCCAGGATCCCTACAACAACGTGGTCCGCACCTGCGTCGAGGCCATGGCCGCGGTCCAGGGCCATACCCAGTCGCTGCATACCAACGCCTTCGACGAGGCGCTGGCCCTGCCCACCGACTTCTCGGCCCGCATCGCCCGCAACACCCAGCTGTTCCTCCAGCACGAGTCGGGCGTCACCCGCACCGTGGACCCCTGGGGCGGCAGCTATCACGTCGAGCGGCTCACCAAGCTGCTGGCCGAGCGGGCCTGGGCCCACATCTGCGAGGTTGAGGAGCTGGGCGGGATGGCTTCCGCCATCTCCACCGGCCTGCCCAAGCTGCGCATCGAGGAGGCCGCGGCCCGCACCCAGGCCCGCATCGATTCGGGTCGTCAGGCCGTGGTCGGCGTGAACCGCCACCTCCTCGACGACGGGGCGGGCGCACCGGTGGAGGTCCGCCGCATCGACAACGCCGAGGTTCGCCGCCGCCAGATAGCGCGCCTCGAACAACTGCGGGCGCAGCGGGACGCCGAACCCCTCCGGGCTGCTCTCGAGGCCCTGACGGCGGTCGCCCGAACCGGCGAGGGGAACCTGCTGGCGTTGTCGATCGACGCCGCCCGGGCCCACGCGACGGTCGGGGAGATCAGCGATGCGCTCGAAACCGTCTACGGTCGTCATGTGGCAGAGATCAGAGCGGTGGAGGGTGTCTACCGCGACGAGGCCCGCGACCCGGGTTCGGGCGACGGCGCCGAGGCCGGCGGGGTCGATGATGTCCGGGGCCGGGTGGACGAGTTCGCAGCCCGGCGCGGGCGGCGGCCCCGCATCCTGGTGGCCAAGGTCGGCCAGGACGGCCACGATCGGGGCCAGAAGGTGATCGCCACCGCCTTCGCCGATCTCGGCTTCGACGTGGACGTGGGGCCGCTGTTCGCCACGCCGGCCGAGGTGGCCCGCCAGGCTGTCGAGTCCGATGTGCATGTGGTCGGGGTGTCCTCGCTGGCCGCGGGACACATGACTCTGGTGCCGGAGCTGCGCGACGAGCTGGCAGGGCTCGGACGCAGCGACATCGCCATCGTCGTCGGCGGGGTCGTCCCCGACGCCGACATCGACGGATTGCTGGCGGCGGGCGCGGTCGCGGTGTACCAGCCCGGGACCGTGATATCCGAGGCTGCCGCCGAACTACTGGAGCTCCTCTAAGCATGGGAACCGGGGTCCACTCGCGGGTCCTGCCGAAATTGACGCAGTTGTCACCACTAGTTGTAGTCAACTACGTCAATTTGACTGGGGACCAGGATGGATGACTTGGTCGCCGGCGCGCTGGCGGGCGATCGCACGGCGCTGGGGCGCGCCATCACGCTGGTGGAGTCGACCCGGCCCGACGACCGCCGTCTCGCCCAGGAGCTGCTCTCGGCTCTGCTGCCTCACGCCGGAGGAGCCCACCGGGTGGGTATCAGCGGCGTGCCCGGGTCGGGCAAGTCGACGCTGATCGACACCCTGGGCGCCCGGCTCACCGGCGCCGGCCACCGGGTCGGCGTGCTGGCGGTCGACCCCTCCAGCACGATCACGGGCGGATCGATCCTGGGCGATAAGACCCGTATGGCCCGGCTGGCCGCCGACGACCGCGCCTTCATCCGACCCTCGCCTTCGGCCGGAACGCTCGGTGGTGTCACCAGCACGACCCCCAACGCGATCACGGTCCTGGAGGCGGCCGGCTACGACGTGGTGCTGGTCGAGACGGTGGGCGTCGGCCAGTCCGAGGCGGCCGTGCATGCGTCGGTCGACTGCCTCTGCGTGCTGACGCTGGCCGGCGCGGGCGACGAGCTGCAGGCGGTCAAGCGGGGCCTGCTGGAACTGGCGGACGTGCTCGCGGTCAACAAGGCCGACGGCGGCAACGAGCAGGCGGCCCGCCTGACCGCGGCCGAGCTCCGCCGGGCCCTGCCCCTGCTGGCTCCGACAAGCAAGGACGGGCCGCCCCCGGTGACGACGGTCTCGGCGGCGACCGGAGCCGGAGTGGATGAGCTGTGGGAGTGCATCGTCGAGCATCGCCGCCTGCTCGAGGCCTCAGGCGGACTGGTCCGCCGGCGGGCCCGGGGACGCCTGGCCTGGATGCAGGTGCTGCTTGAGCGCCGCCTGCTCGAGCAGTTCGAGTCACGTCCGGGCGTGACCGAGCGCCGGGCCGACCTGGAGCAGGCCGTCGAGCAGGGCGAGATCCCCCCCGAAGCCGCCGTCGACGAACTCCTGGCCCTGCCCTAGAGGACCTCACATCTCGAACCTGGATATCATCACCTCGTGGTGACTCAATCAGAACTTGACCGGATCGCAGCCGGCGAATTGGCCTCGCTGTCGGGGTCCAACGGTCCTGGCGAACTCGAGGTAAGCAGTGCTTTGGGGCCTGTAGATTAAGCACGTCGCGATCAGGGATCGGACCGCCTCTCCCGTGAGGAACTTCGAAGCCGTGCGCTCTGATCACGCAACAGCCATAGGTTGGGCGAACGGGGGCGTCCCACCACTTGATGGGACGCCCCCAGTGGTTCTCGACAAGCGTTGAGTTCTTGGATTGCATTGCTCAAACCCTGGCTCTCGAGATCGTTGAGGTGGTACCGGACAACGAGTTGTAGCTCGGTCCGATGGCCGCGCTAATTTCCGCGTCCGGCGCAGCCACCGCAGCACGTCGGACACAGACGTGCCGCCGCTGGGTTCCCACGAGACTGGAGCTTTGCGCCAGCCGTGCCAACCGAGCTGACAGTCGCGGCGAGCCCTACTTGGCGTGGCACTAACAGCGGATCTACAAGGGAGACTCGGTCATCCAGCCAGTGTGGCCCTGCGGGAAAGGTTCTGCCTGATTTGATTGCTTAACGGCGCAAGTCGTCGCGAATGATCCTCAAGAAATTGAGAAGGTCGCCGAGTGATCCCTCGCGGGCGACATCTCGCACGATTGATCCCAAGGCCGCATCATCGGAGATCTTCTTCCTCGCGTCGAGGACGGCTCGATCAACCGTTCGACGGCCGGATTCTGGACGGCGAGCCTCACGGGTTGCATCCTCCTGAACTCGATGTTCTGGTGCTTGTGGGGAGTGAGGCCTACGCGCTGGAGCAGCTGGTGGTGCCGGGTCATTGTGGGAGGCTCTCCGCTTGACATCGGGCCGGCGCTTGATCAGCAGCGTCTGGCCGAAGTTGGTTCGTACCCATTCCCAGGCGAAGTCCCGGCGGGCCGTGTAGATGGCTTCTTCTTGCAGCCGCGTCGCAGGTCCAAGACCCTCGACCGCTAGGTCACCCTTGTCACTGACCAAGGCATCTGCCTGGGTCGCGGGTGCAGACCAAGTGAGAAGGTCGGGGTAGGTGTGGTTGTCGGCCTGCTCTCCCCTTGAGACAGCGGCGAGGCGGTCGGCTTCGCTTTCGAGGTAGGAAGTGTCAAGGGGTTGCTCGGGGGGATCCCCAGCTTCGTCGCAGGCCCCTAGCAAGGCTCCGGCCATGCTGGCGATCGTGTCCGTGTCGGTGCCAATGGCGTTCGCCGCGGATGCCACAGCCTCGTGCGCTTTGGACGCAGTTGCTGCCAGCACCGCGGCAGCGACGGTTGTAAGGATCCCGCTGCCCTGTTGCTCTCGGACCCTCAGGCCTAGACGGCTGACGATCCCCGCGTAGGTGGCGTCGAGGCTGTCGGTGGCCTCTACGCCATCTGCGGCGTTCTTGATGGCGCCGCGCAGTTCACCGACGGTGAGATGCCAAGCATCACTGAGTCGTTCTCCAGTCTCTCGCTCCCATAGGCCGCTCCATGTCGGCCCCAGAGTCGGGTGATCCTCAATCAGATGGAGCGCGTTACCGACATGGTCGGCGATGTACACGCATGTGTCGGAGTCGGGAATCGTGCCGGTACCTAGGCAGTGGGCGAGGGTTGCCGCATGGAAGCAGGCGCCGACGATGGCGCGGGGGTGTCCGTGGGTGCAGACGCTGTCCGCGATCACATCGAGCATGTAGCCGCCGTCCAGGTCCGGCGATGCCCAGACGTGGGGGTGGATGCGCATGGCCGCACCGTTGCCGCCAGCGTTCGCCCAGCTGGCGAAGGTGTTGGCGTACCACAGGGTGGAGGGCTTCCCGAGGTTCTTGGCCGCAGCCTTGGAGGCTCGGCCGCCGCCGAGCGCGTACGAGAGCCAGACGGGCAGTTCGACGCGGCCGAACGTCTCGACGTCGAAGCCGTGGCCGCCGATGGAACGGCTGACGGCCATGCGTAGCTGAGTGTCGTCGGACCAGCACCCGGCGGGAAGCAACACGTCGACGCCCCGCCTGCCGCCGATCCGTCTCTTCCACTCCATGAGGTGATCGAGCGGTGCGCCCCGCGTCCGCCGTTCGAGTCCCTTGCGGTCCACAAGTTCGCTGACGAAGCCGAGGGCGTCCCCATAGGCCGCCCAGAGCATCGAGCCCCGTGTCCGCAAAACGCGCTCATGGCCAGTTTCGTCGACGGCGTGGGGTTTGACGCCGGCAATCACCTGCGATAAGCGCTCAGGATCCTGAGCCCTCACTACTTGCCCGCCCGCGGTCCCGCTATCGAGGTTCGCTTCATGATCATCGGCACGGTCTATCTGGGGCAGCGCTGCTTGCTTGTCGCTCGAGTCGTCAACGCCGCGAAGTGCCATGTCGACGGCAGGTTGGGTCGCGTGTTGAGCCTGCTCTGCATGCCGGTCGTCGATTTCGCTGTCGGACCACAGTTCTGGTTGAGAGGCTTGGCTCGCATCGGTCATCGGAACGCCTCCGGGTCTAGCTTGATCTTAGGCTCAGGGGGGAAGTGCGTGAGGGCTGCATCGACGGCTTCGTAGATGTCGTCGTAAGGCACAGTGATCGTGTGGAGATGTTCGAGCGAAAGCTCGAACGGGTACAGCACCTCGGCTTGGAGGTCGGTCGTGTGACGCGGCGAACGGCCGCTGCGAGTGGTGGTTCTCCCGTAGCGGCCCGGAACTTCATCCGCGAACATCTGCTCAAAGCCTCGAAGGCCGCGGCAGCGGTGCGCGGCCGGGTAGATGTTGTTGGTGGTGCAAAAGACTACACCGGGGTCGCCGAGGATCTTGCGGCTGAACTCGAGGATCACCCAGTCGTCCTCAGGGTGCTCGCGCCGGGAGAAGCTGAACATGTGCAAATTGATGTTCATCACCGAGAGATTGATGTAGTCGTGCCAGAGTTGATCGAGTCTTCGATCAACAGCGTTGGCCTCGTAGACATGCTTCACACGACTGTCCTCCGGAAGGTCTCGGCGGCTCTTGACAGCCGAGCTAGCGAGGATGCCGACGAGCCCTGTGCGGCGGGTGAAGTGCACGATGCTGGTGATTTTTCGCTTCTTGGCAGCCTTCACCACCTCAGGGCATCTCGGGGCGCGCCGTGCCTCCTGGCGTGACTGCGGCTCGGCCTCCGGTGCCCACTTCATAGTGCTCATGCCCTGATCAGCTTGAAGGTGGAGGGATCCAACAGCCCGATCAGGGACGACTCCTCACCTGGCCTATAGCCGACCATCACCGATTCACGGGCTCGGCCCACGGCCATCGCCAGCATTCGGCGTAGACGCTCGAGATCAGCGTCACCCGCTTCGGGGCCGTGGGGTGTGACCTGCTGGCTGAGGCCGGGCAGCAGGACGTGGTCGAACTCGAGACCCTTCGCGGAATGGATGGTGCACAGCGCGACCATCTCGGGCCCGGTGGGCCACTCGTTCTCGCGGATTAACTCGCAGTACGGGATCCCGCGACGGCTCAGCACCCTGCGGGCCTCAGCGAACCAGCCGCCGCCGCGGGGTTGCAACAGGGCGGCTGACTCCTTGCTGAGGTCGGCCTTGCGTTCGAGTCGGTCGAGCATGATCCTGAGCTGATCACCGTATTTTCCGGCGACGACCCTCGGCTTGGAACCGGGGCGGTGGCACGAGGAGAAGTCCGGCAGTGTGCCGTCGTCCTCTAGTGGGAGTCCGTCGACGAGCGGGCGGGCGAACGCCGCGATCGCAGCGGTGTTGCGGTAGTTCTCCTCGAGCCGGTAGATCATCTCGGGTCGCGCTGTGATGCCCACCTCGACCCACTTGAAGAACTGCGGATAGATCCGCTGGATCGCATCGAGCACGAAGGTGGTCTGGTGCCCGTCTTGCAGGTGACGAAGGATCGCCCGAACCTGGTTGGCTGAGAAGTCCTGCGCCTCATCGACGATCACCACGTCGTACAGGAGGTCCGGTTCGGCATCGGTGGCCATCGCCGCGAGGTCGCTCCAGTCGATCTTGCCCCTTTGCTGCTTGGCGCTCATGTAGGCGGGTATTACTTTCTGGATCAGTGTCTCGCGTGTCGTCCGAGCTACACGGGGTGCGGAGCCTCTACCTTCTCGAACCACCGTCAGATAGTCGGAGAGGCTCTCTGCATCGAAGTCGCCGGGATCGTAGCTAAAGCGGCCGAGGATGTATTGGACCTCATCGGTCATGAACTCATGCTGACGCGTGGTGGTGAAAGCCTCTAGGTGAGGCCGGAGCATCGCGGAGGTCTCGTCGCGTCCAGCGATGCTGACCCTGCCGACCAACGAGAGCGCCCATCGGCTGAACGTACTGATCTGAAGGTCCAGTGCACCGTGGTCCGGTGCCGAGCGGCGTGCGAGTTCAGTGATGTAGCCCGCGAGGGTCCTGTTAAATGTCAAGACAAGCACTCGAACCGGGGCGTCGTCCTCGTGCCGCCTGCGACGGTTCAGTCGTGCTTGGATCTGCTCCCGCAGACGCAGCAGAGCGGTGGTGGTTTTGCCGCTTCCGGCTGCTCCCCGTATGAGTCGGAACCCCGGCTTGACATCTCCGATCAGTTTCAACTGCTCGTCGGTCGGAGTGACAGATCGCAAGAGTCGCATCTCGCATGTCCTCATGTTGTCGGCCCCACTGCCTGGGACCATGTGCAAGGCACCCTAGCGGCGCTTGTCACCAGATGCGCGTACTTCGCTCGTTGCGTTCAGCGGGCGCGGATCTCTAGGTTCCTGCGGTTGGTGATCTTGTAGTTTCGCTGGTCGTGGGTGATCCAGCCGAGCTTCTCGAAAGCATGGATGGCCTTGTTGACCCGCTCCCGGCTGGCGCCCACCATCGAGGCCAACTCCTCCTGGGTGAGCGGCATTTCGAACTCGTCGCTATCGCCGGCCATGTCCAGCAGCCGCTTGGCGGTACGGCCCATGACGTCGAGGAACACCGTGTCGGACAGGGCTCTGTCCATGGTCCGCAACCGTCTGGCCAGGAGCCGCACTGCGCTCCACAGCGCCGAAGGGGTGTTCTCGTACAGGTGCCGCAGCTCCGCATACGGGACCATCAGGACTCTCGACTCCTCCAGGGCCCGAGCCTGAGCTGAGCGGTTCGACCCGTCTAGGAAGCCCATCTCGCCGAACAGTTCGCCGGGACCGAGCACCGCCAGCAGCGACTCCCGCCCGTCGTCGGACTCCTGGGCGATGGCAACCCGTCCCGCCATCACCAGGTAGCACTCGCCGGGCTCGGCTCCCTCTTCGAACAGGATCACACCCCGCTGCAGCGACTGGACGACGCCCGCGGCCGCGATGTGATCCAGCTGTCCATCCTCGAGCTCGGCGAAGAGAATCGTCTCTCGCAGAGCCTCCCGCAGCGAGGCGGGAGAGGCCGCGATGGCTGCCTCGAAAGTAGTGGGGGTGGTGTCGGACATGGCAACGGCCCACACTAGTGGCGGTGAGCACAACTGATCATGAGCTACACAACGCGGTGGGGACCGGTGTCTGGGCGATTGTGGTGGCGGCCGGCGAGGGCAACCGTTTCGGGGGCGCCAAGCAGTTCCAGCCGCTCGGTGATCGGTGCGTGATCGACTGGGCTGTGCACGGGGCCGCCCGCTGCTGCCAGGGGGTGGTAGTCGTACTCCCGGAGGCCCGGACCGTCGGCGACGACGCCTGGTCGCCGTCTCCGGTCCCCTCTGGATGCGGCGGCGGCGAGGTGGTGGTGGTGGCCGGCGGGGTGCTGCGCTCCGACTCGGTCAGATGCGGTCTGAGCCGTGTTCCCGGCGACGCCGGGATCGTGCTGGTTCACGACGGAGCCCGGCCGCTCGCCGGCGACGGCGTGTTCACGCGAGTGATCCAGGCCGTGCGAGACGGCGCCGACGTAGCCGTTCCCGTGATCGACCTGACCGACACGATCCGGCGTCGCAGCGGCGGTATCGCCGACCGCAGCGAGTTCGTGGCCGTGCAGACGCCGCAGGCCTTCCGGGCCGATGTGCTGCGGGCTGCGCACACCGCCGGAGCAGACGCCACCGACGACGCCACCCTGGTGGAGGCGTCCGGCGCGACGGTGACGATGGTGGCGGGAGACAGCCGCAACCTCAAGATCACCGATCCCCACGACCTTGCCGTGGCCGAGGTGCTGTTGCGAGGCCGAGCGGATAGGGAGTGAATCATGCGGATGTTCGCGAGCTACCGAGCGAGGCCGTGGCCCGAGCGGCCCGTGAGCGAAGCGAGCAAGAGCGGGAGTGACACCGCTGCGACGCGACGGGTTCTCGCCCATCCGCGCGGCCTGCTGAATCTCGGCGACGGTTCCGACCGTGCCGGAGGCGACCGTGACTGACCATGGCATGCGCGTCGGCCAGGGCTTCGACATCCACCGCTACAGCGACGATCCAGACCGGTCGCTGGTTCTCGGCGGCGTTCGGTTCGAGGGTCAGCGGGGCCTCCACGGACATTCCGACGCCGACGTCGTCGCTCACGCCTGTATCGAGGCGTTGCTGGCGGCTGCCGGGCTCGGAGACATCGGGCAGCTCTTCAGCGACACCGACCCGGCCTGGGCGGGAGCCGACAGCATCGAGCTGCTTCACCTGGCCGCTGATGCGGTGCGCGACGCCGGTTGGGATCCCGTCAACGTGTCGTGCAGCGTCGTGATCGACGCTCCCCGGATCGCTCCCCACCGCGACGCCATGCAGGACCGCCTCAGTGCCGCAGCCGGCGCGCCCGTCAACGTCACCGCCCGGCGCAGCGAGGGCGTGGGCGCCCTTGGGCGCGGCGAAGGCGTGGCCGCGTGGGCGGTCGCTCTGGTGGCCCGGCTGTCCGACGTACCGGATCGGGCCGGTTCCGGTGAGCCGTCCTAGCCGGTCGCGCCGCCCGCGGCCCGGACCGAAGGGACGTTCTCATCCCGGCCGGCCGGGTGGCGGCCCCCGTGCCCCGAAGTCCCAGCCGCGAGACCGCGGCGGCCTCGGCGGGGACCAGGTTGAGGGGCGCCAGGCGGTCCGGGAGCTGCTTCTTGCCGGCCGCCGCAGAACCCGCTCGGTGATGCTGGCCCGGGGACTGGACCCGGCCCCGATCGTCGAGCACATCGTCGAGTTGGCCCGCGAGCAGAGGGCCAGTGTCCGGGAGGTGAACCGCTCCGAGCTGGATGCGACGGCGCGCACCGAATCACCGCAGGGAGTGGTCGCACTGGCTGACCCGCTGCCCGAGTCCGAGCTGGTCGAGTTGGTCGGGAAGCAAGATACCGGCGCCGGCCGCGGCGCTCCGTTCCTGCTGGCCCTCGACGGCATCACCGATCCGGGCAACTTCGGCGCGGTCCTGCGCACCGCCGAGTGCGCGGGAGTGACCGGGGTGGTGCTGCCCCGGCACCGCTCCGCCCGGATCACGCCGACGGTGGCCAAGGCTGCCGCGGGGGCGGTGGAGCACCTGAGGTTCGCGGTCGTGCCCGGTATTCCGTCCGCGCTGCGAACCCTGAGCAGCCACGACGTGTGGACGGTCGGGCTCGACGCGGCAGGGCCCCGACCCCTCCACGAGCTCGAGCTGGCGGGTGAGGCGGTGGCCCTGGTTCTCGGCTCCGAGGGCAGGGGCCTGTCGCGCCTCGTCGCCCAGCGCTGTGACGTGCTGGCGTCGATCCCTCTGCACGGAGTGCTGGGATCGCTCAATGTGGCGGCCGCGGCCGCGGTGGCCTGCTTCGAGATGGCCCGCCGCCGCTAACCCTCGCCCGCGGCGTCCAGAGCGGCCCGGGCCTCCGCGGGGCGGCCGGCGATCACGCCGTCCACGCCCAGGGCGAACAGTTCGGAGTAGAACTCGCGGGTCTCAACCACGTCGGTCCCGCTCAGCCACACCCAGACCTCGCGCCCCTCGTCGTGGACCCGAGCCACCGTGTCCGGCGTCACCACCTCGAGTCCCCCGTAGGTGAACGGAACCTGTAGAACGGCGTTGTCCGGGTCCAGAGCTTCGCCCGCCAGGAACCAGCCGACCAGGGCCGCCTCGCCCGGGGTGGCCGCAACTGAGGGAGCGAGACGGCCGAACGCGGCCAGCACGTCGTCGTTGAAGCAGGCCACGATCACTGAGTCCTCCCGGCCCAGCTCCGCGATCTCGGCTGCGAGCACCTCGGCTGCGGCAATGCCGGTCGCCGGGTCTTCCTCGCCGTCGGCGCCCCGCTGGAGCTTGATTTCCACGTCGAGGACGTGGTGGGGGAAGCGCTCGGCCACCTCCCGGAAGGTGGCCACCCTGAAGTCGTCGGCCTCGAAGCCGGGCGGCGGCTCGACCGCGCCGGTGCGCACACCCCGGAACTCGTACTCCGAGTCCGGCCGGGTCTGGTCGCCCCACAGCCCGGCCACGAACCAGTGGGCGTTGTCGAGGGCCTGTATCTCGGCCAGGGTCAGCTCGGCCACCGGGCCCGAGGCCTCGGTGGTGCGGTCGACGGTGTCGTCGTGCTGGACGATGAGCACACCGTCGGCGGTGAGTTGCACGTCCAGTTCGAGGATGTCGGTACCGGCGAGGGCGGACTGGGTGTACGCATAGATCGTGGAGTGCGGGTAGTCCTGGTCGCCGCCCGCGTGGGCGATCACCAGGGGCCGGTCGAGCGCTACCAGCTCTGCGACAGTGGACGCCTCGGGGAGGGGCACCGCCACCGCGACGGTAGTGGGCGGGGGTGGCTCGGTCGTCAGGGTCGCAATCGTGTCGGACTCCGTGGTTTTGGATTCCGTCGAGGTCGTGTCAGATTCTGTGGTCTCGGACACCGTGGCTGTCGGGGCCGCGGTCGTTGTCGGGGCCGTGGTCGTGGTGGTCGTCGTTGGCGCGGTCGTTGTCGCGGTAGCTGTGGTTGGCGCGGTCGTTGTCGCGGTGGCTGCTGTCGACGTTGTCGGGCTGGAGGCTGGGGCAGACTCGCTGGCGGTCGCAGGCGCCGGAGTCTCCGTACCGCCGCCGCATCCCACGGCAGCCGCCACCGCCGCGAAGGTGAAGCTGGCAACCAGCAACATACGCAGGGAGCCTCGCCGGGCCGCAGTCCTGCCTCGGTCGGTTCCCGCCATCGCTCTGACCTTAGAGCAAGCCTGGACCGAACAACCTGCGGGCTTCCACCTCTGTGGTGGATTTCTGACAGAAGTTCGGCCGGTGCTGCGGGTCCGGCCCGGCGCGACGGCCAGTACGCGTCGATAACGGCGCTGTCTGCCATGATGGCGGCGCAGCCGAGCCCGAGCCGCATTCCGGAGGAATCATCGACATGCCGCTGAGCACCGACCGCTTGACCGAACTGTTCGGGCTGGACGGCAAGACCGCCGTCGTCACAGGTGGCAGCAGAGGCATCGGCCGCATGATCGCGGGGGGCCTGCTCGACGCGGGCTGCCGGGTGATCATCTCGGCCCGCAAGGCGGAACAGCTCGCCGCGGCTGCCGGGGAGCTGTCGGCTCAGGGTCAGTGCGAGGCCGTGCAGGCCGACCTGTCCACGCCGGAGGGCTGCCAGTCGCTGGCCACAGCAGTGAGCGAGAGGCTGGACTCGCTCGACATTCTCGTCAACAACGCCGGGGCCAGTTGGGGCGCTCGGCTGGACGAGTTCCCCCTGGACGGCTGGAACAAGGTGATCGACACCAACCTGCGGGGACCGTTCCTCCTCACCCAGGGGCTGCTGGGGCTGCTGCGGTCCGCCGCCCGCCCCGAAGCACCAGCCCGCGTGATCAACGTCGCATCGGTCGACGGGCTGAAGGTGCCCGACATGGAGACCTACTCGTACTCGGCATCGAAGGCAGGGATCATCCACCTCACCCGCCATCTCGCCAAGCGTCTCGCCCGCGAGCACATCACCGTCAACGCCATCGCCCCGGGCCCGTTCGACTCGAAGATGATGGCCTTCATCCTCGACGACCCCGACGCCCGGGCCGGGCTGGCAGCGATGGTCCCGTTGGGCAGGATCGGCCAGGTCGACGACATGGCTGGAGCCGCGGTCTACCTAGCCTCGCGCGCCGGCTCCTACCTCACCGGCGCCACCGTGCCCGTCGGCGGTGGCATAGGCCTCGCCGACTGATCCCCCGCCGAGGGGAATTGGCAGCGGAGGGTGCCGGTATTGGCGCGGTGGGCTGCCAGTTCGCGGCCGACCGGCGGCGTCGTGTGGAATTGGCAGCGGATTGAGAGCGTCGGTCAGGCGAGGCGCACGGGCAGCGACTTCAGCGCGTTGTTCAGGTTGGAGCGCTGGCGCGTCGGCTCGCCCGCCAGCTCGACCCGTGCGAAGCGGGTCAGCAGCTCCTCGAAGAACACCCGGCCCTCGAGCCGGGCGAGATGCACTCCCAGGCAGAAGTGGGCGCCGATCCCGAACGACAGGTGCGGGTTGGGGCTGCGGGCCATGTCGAACGACTGGGGGTCGTCGAACACCGCGCCGTCGCGGTTGGCCGAGGTGTAGACCATCGCCACCTTGTCGCCCGCCGCGATCGGCTGACCGGAGATCTCGGTGTCGGTCACCGCGGTGCGCCGGAAATAGTGCAACGGGTTGGCCCAGCGCAGCACCTCCTCGATCATTCCCGGCACCACTTCCTGGCGCCGGCGAACCTCCGCCAGTTGCTCGGGGTGCTGGAGCAGTGCCAGGAGCCCGCTGGACAGCATGGTGCGGGTCGTGTCGTTGCCGGCGGTGACCAGCTGCACGAAGAAGCGGCCGAAGTCCACATCGGTCATCAGGCGGCCGTCGAAGCGACTGCCGAGCAGCACGTCGGTGAGGTCCTCCTGCAGCGGCATCGTGCGCCGCCTGGCGGCGAAGCCCATCGCGTACATGGCCATCTCCACGCTGGAGGAGCCTCGCTCCGACGGATCGGCTATGTCGGGGTCCTGGCCGCCGGAGTTGCGTTCGGCCAGGGCATGGATCGTGGCCCAGTCCTCGCGGGGGAGACCCAGCAGTTCGCCCACCACTGCGCTGGGCAGCCGGGCGCACACGTCGTGGACGAACTCCACCTCCACCCCGGCCGGCGAGGCGACCCGGGCGTGGATCGGGTCCAGGATGCCGGCGGTGATGGCCCGGATGCGCTCCTCCATGCGGCCGATCACCCGGGCCTTGAACTCCGGCGAGACCGGCTTGCGATAGGCGGTGTGGCGGGGAGGGTCCATGGCCAGGAGCATGTCGCGCATGGCTTCGAGGCTCGCCGGTTCGAGGTCCTCGATCACGACGCCGCCCTCCGAGGCCGAGAACAGTTCGGGATGGCGGGCCACATGGACCACGTCGGCGTGGCGCAGCACCGCCCAGTAGCCGGCTTGACCCGGCACGTCCTGCCAGCACACGGGCCGCTCACGGCGCAGCCTCGAGAAGGCGTCGTGCGGTGGGCCGTCCGCATAGACGTCCGGCGAGTAGATGTCGGCGGCGGTGTCGGTCATGGTTCCGGGGCCGCGAGCGCCCCTTCCCACCGGGGTGCGTCGCGGCTGCACCCGGCATGGTAGTGACGGTCGCGCCGACCACGAGGGGATGGATTCCACCGCTCACTCGTTACGCTCGTTTGGCGGCCCCCTCCTCCCGGAGGGCCGCCAGCGATCTACGGAGGCTGATCTCAATGGCAACCGGACGATCCAGCTTCGCCAAGCGCCAGCGTGACATGGCCAAGAAGGCCCGAGCCGAGGCCAAGCGCCAGAAGCGCCTGGGCCGGGGCGAACTGTACGAGTTGGAGCACGGCCGTCAAGAGGACGACGACGGCGATGCCCCGTCCCAGGCGCCGACGCTCAGCAACGACGAGATCATGGCCAAGGTGGAGGATCTGCACCGCCGCTATGACGATGGACAGCTCGACCTCGAGACCTTCGACGAGCAGCGGGCCAGCCTGATGGCCCAGATCTCCGTCGACTGAGACGGCCGCGCCCTACCTCGCCGGGGCGCGCCTTGCCGGCCTGCCGCGTCCTGTAGGTTGACAGCGTCATGGGACTGGGACAGATCCGCACGGGGCTCACCTTCGATGACGTCCTGATCGTCCCTAGGCGGTCATCGATCAGATCCCGCCAGGACGTGTCGGTGTGCACGCGTCTGTCGCGTCACATCGCGCTGGGAATCCCGGTCGTTGCCGCCAACATGGACACTGTCTGTGAGCACGAGATGGCTGTGGCCATGGCCCGTCTCGGCGGGATCGGCATCGTCCACCGGTTCATGCCGATCGAAGCCCAGGCCGATCAGATCAACATGGTCAAGGAGGCTGGCGCCGACCTGGTGGTCGGGGCCGCAGTCGGCACCGACCGCGACATGCTGGATCGGGCCAAGGCCCTGGTAGTGGCCGGTGTTGACGCGCTGGTGCTCGACATCGCCCACGGCCACTCGGACCACGCCATCGACGGGGTGCGCGCCCTGAAGGATAACTTCGCTGACGTCGACGTGGTGGCCGGCAACGTTGCCACCCTCGAGGGCGCCGCTGACCTCGCCGACGCCGGGGCTGACGGGGTGAAGGTCGGGGTCGGTCCGGGCGGCGTCTGCACGACCCGTACCGTCGCCGGTGTCGGAGTGCCACAGCTGACCGCGATAGCCGATGTGGCCCCGATCGGTGTGCCCGTCATCGCCGACGGCGGCATCCGTACCTCCGGCGACATCGCCAAGGCGCTGGCCGCGGGTGCGTCCACGGTGATGGTCGGCAGCATGCTGGCCGGCACCAAGGAGAGCCCCGGCGAGGTGGAGCAGGGTCCCAAGGGACTCCAGAAGCGCATCCGGGGTATGGCCAGTTTCGAGGCGGTCCAGGCCCGGGCCGACCGTTCCGGGGAGGATCTCGACGAGGAGTACCTGTCGTACCGGGCCCCTGAGGGCGTCGAGGGCACCGTCCCCTACAAGGGCGAGGTCTCCAAACTCGTGCACCAGCTGATGGCCGGCCTGCGCAGCGCGATGAGCTACACCGACGCCAGCACGCTCGCAGAGTTCTCAGAGCTGGCCGAGTTCATGGCGGTGACCCCCCAGGGAGTGATCGAGAGCCTGCCCCACGCCACTCTCGGCCCCCGCTAAGAACGGCCCGATTCGAGAACTGGCAGCGATCTGCCCCTGAAGGGGTGCACTCTGCTGCCAGTTCCGCCTGCGGGAAGGCTGCTCAGCTGGCCAGTTCGGCGATTCGCTCCAGGGTGGCCGGATCGCCGCTGACCAGCAGCGTGGTCACCACTGACGACCTCCAGGCCTCCAGATCCTCGGCGATCTTGGCCCATGGCCCAATCAGTGCGATCTCCTCGCACATCTCGGTGGTGACTGCCGCGGTGGCCGCGGCCTTGTCGCCGGCCAGGTACAGGTCCTGGATGGTGTCGCACTGGGCCTCGTAGCCCATCCGGTCGAACACGGCGCGATGGAAGTTGGCTCCTTTGGCCCCCATCCCTCCCACATACAGCGAGATCACCGGGCGCACGAAATCGGCGCAGGCCTCGACGTCGTCTCCAGGGACCAGGATGGTCGACGCCACCACCTCGAAGTCGTCGAGGCTGCGCCGAGCGCCGGGCCGGCTGAAGCCCTCGGACAGGAAGCTGCGGTACATGGCGTCGTGGCGGGGAGAGAAGAGCCAGGCCAGCCAGCCGTCGCAGACCTCTGCCGCCAGGGCCACGTTCTTGGGGCCTTCTGCGCCCAGGAAGATGGGTATGTCGCGGCGCAGCGGATGCACGGTGCTCTTGAGGGCCTTGCCCAGACCGGTGCTGCCGTCGCCGGTGTAGGGCAGTTGGTAGAACTCGCCGTCGTAGGCGACTGGCCCGGCCCGGTCCACCACCTGGCGCACGATGTCCACGTACTCGCGGGTGCGGGCCAGCGGCCGGGAGTAGGGCCGCCCGTACCAGCCCTCCACCACCTGGGGTCCGGAGGCGCCGACGCCGAGCACGAATCGGCCGCCGGAAAGGTGGTCGAGAGTCATGGCGGCCATGGCGGTGGCCGCCGGCGTGCGGGCCGACATCTGGGTGATTGATGTGCCGAGGCGCACCCGCTCGGTCGCCGCTCCCCACCAGGCGAGCGGGGTGAGGCAGTCCGACCCGTAGGCCTCCGCGGTCCAGATCGAGTCGAACCCGAGCCGCTCCGCGGCCGCGATCTGCCCGGCAACCCCCTTGGGAGGACCCGCTGACCAGTATCCAGTATTCAGTCCGAGCTTCATCGCGGCCTCCTGCTGCCGTGCGGCGCTCGCCGGGTCCGCCCCCCGACAACCGCACCGTATCGGCCTCGCCCGGTGAGCCGCACAGCGGTGGTTGCGCACTGCATGGCCGTATTGGCGTTGGGCGGTTGCGGGCAGGCGTCGTTGGGGCGAGAGTGAGGCGGATGGACTTCGACCTGCCTCCCGACGGCGACCCACGCCGGGTCGCGGTACGACGCTGGCTGGCGGATCATCCCAACCCCACGGGACGGCAGTTGGCGGAGGCCGGATACGTGGTGCCGCACTGGCCCCGGCCGTGGGGGATGGAGGCTGACGGCCTGCACCAGCTCCTGATCGACGAGGAGTTGAACGCTGCGGGCGTGAAGCGGCCCGACAACCTGATCGGCATCGGCTGGGCCGCGCCCACGATCCTCGTGGCCGGCACCGACGAGCAGAAGGACCGCTACCTGTGGCCGATCTTCAGCGGCGACGAGTACTGGTGCCAGCTCTTCAGCGAGCCCGACTCCGGATCCGACCTGGCCTCGCTGTCCACCCGGGCCGTGCGCGACGGCGACACCTACGTGGTGAAC
>LXNJ01000196.1_pt1 | contig 44218 bp, 35 predicted proteins | sample 809081 | NCBI WGS metagenome assembly LXNJ01 (sample SAMN04870510, study PRJNA318959) | sponge metagenome | biome: sponge; feature: marine sponge reef; material: water | host: Petrosia ficiformis | place: Greece: Milos, Mediterranean Sea | collected 2013-05-29 | depth 5-7 m | reverse complement strand
CCTCGCAGCGGCCGGCCGCATCTTCCCGCAGGCCCGCGAGACCATCATGTGGGCCCAGCGCGGCGACTGGCCCTTCGCCGGCGCCACTTATTCGGCGCCCAACCCCCCGCGCGGCACGCTGATCCGCTATTACCTGCGCGATGCGTGGACGGCGCCGATGGCCGAGGAGGAGGGGGAAGAGGCCGACGGTGCGGACGACGGCGACGATCCCGGCGCCGGAGACGGCGCCCCGATGGCCGACGGGGAGCCTGCGGAAGAATCCGCCTTCGCGCTCACGATCACCGCTTCGGACGGTACCCACGTCCGCACGCTGGAAGTCCCGTCAGAGGCCGGCATCAACGAGGTCGTCTGGGATTGGCGTCACGACGCGCCGTACGAGCCGGAGGGCCCGCAGCAGCCCGTCGGATTCGGCCAGCCGGGAACACCGCAGGGCCCGATCGCCCTGCCGGGCGTCTACACGGTGAGCATGACGGTGGACGGCGAGACCCATTCCTCGACGGTCGAGATCCAGGCCGACCCCCGCCGCCCCATGAACCGCGCCGACCGCCTGGCCCGCCAGGACGTGCTGATGAGCCTGCACGCGCTGGCCCCGTCGGTCTACGAGGCCGGTCGCGCGATCGGCTGGCTGGAGGAGCAGCTGGACGCCGCCGAGGAGCTGATCGAGGCCGCGGCCGAGCCGCCCGAGGGGCTCACGGAAGAGCTGGAGGCGATCCGCGAAGCGCTCGAGGAGATCGACGACGACGTGGGCGAGGCGCGCCGCAACGCGGGCGTGGCCACGGCCATCCAGGGCTCGTCCACGCTGCCGACCGAGGACCAGATGTGGCAGGTCGGCCACGCGTGGGAGACGATGGAGGAGCTGGTCGGGCCGCTCAACGAGCTGATCACGTCGCGGGTGCCCGCGCTGAACGCGCAGCTCTACGCCGAGGGCGTGAGGCCGAAGCCGGGTAAGGCGGTGGCAGTGCCGGAGCGGTGAGCCTATCCGACCATCGGGATGCGAATGGATCCTGTGAGCGAGATGCTGCGGTTGCGGCCCTCGGGTGCGTTGTCGTTGGAGAAGATGTCGGACAACCCCTCGGTGAAGAGCAGCGTGACGCCGAGGGGACCGAGTCTGTAGCCCGCCCCGCCAACGATCCCGACATCGTCGTTCGTGTCGAGGTCCATCTCGTCGCAGCTCCGTTCGGTCGACAGGTCGCGCCCTTCGACCGAAACGTCGATGGCCACATTGCATTGCAGGTCACGCCCCAGGCTCGCACCGGCGAGAATGTGGAAGTCGCCGCCGATCTCAAGCAGACCACGCGCCACGAGATAGTCGATCTCGATGTCCAGGTCACCGGTCGCGCCGCCTTCGCTGACCTGCGATCCGGCGCCCTTCTGGACAAAGCCTGCTTCGGCCCGCAGGCCGACCATGTCGACGATCCGCAGGGACAAACCTCCCACGACGTTCAGTCCGATGCGGCTTTCGGTGGCTTCCTCGTCCGTCGCGAAGCCCATGGTCGCCCCGGCTCCCAGCATGAAGTCGGTGGTTCTCTGCGCCTGGGCGGCACTGGTGGAAATCGCCAGCACGAATGCGCATAGGGAGAGTGCGAGCGGCTGTCTCATGACGGGACTCCTTCCCGGACGGGGGTCGTGGCCACCAACTGGATCATTCATGGTGTGAATGATAATCATTGATGACCTGAATGACCCGTTCAGCTCTCCCCGTCCAGCAGCTCGAAGATCCGCTGCACCGTAACCGCCGGCACGCCCGGTCCCGTGATCTGGGGATAGTTGGCCGCGTGATCGGTCATGTCGATCCGGGCCGCCGCCTCTTCGTACGTCATCCCCTCCGCGTGAAGCTCCGCCGCCCGCGCCTGCAGATCCCGCATGTATTCCTGCAGGTAGGTGATTCGCTCCCTGTCCTGGAACGGGTTGCCGTGGCCGGGCAGGACCCAGTCGAAGTCCAGTGACTTGAGGTGCTCCAGGGTGTCGTCCCACTCGTCGAGATAGCCGTCGCCCATGTACGGCAGGCCCGGGACGAGCAGGTCGCCGGTGACGATCACGCGCTCCCCCGGCAGATGCACCACCACGTCGCCGCCGGTGTGGCCGCGGCCGAAGAAGAGCAGCCGGATCTCGCGGTCCCCGCGGAACAGCGTCATGCGCTCGGACAGGGTCGTGTTCGGACCCATCGGCTCGACCGCCTCCTGGCCCGCCAGGTAGTTCCGCATGTACGCCAGCCGGCCCTCCAGCTCGGCGCGGTCCTCCTCGGTTTCCGCGGCTGTGACCTGCTCCTCGAGCGCGGCGATCTGGTCCGGCAGCCCCCCCACGAACATCTGGTACGACCGGCCCATCGATCCCCCGTTTTCCAGCATTTCGCGCGTGACCTCGTGGCCGATCACGTGCACGTCGGGCGGGTAGATCCGGTTGCCGTGCGCGTGGTCGAAGTGGTAGTGGGTGTTGACCACGTACCGGACGGGCCTGTCGGTCAGCGCCTCGATCTCGTCCACGACCGCCTGGGCGGCCGCCGGCGAGATGTGCGACTCGACCAGGAGCACGTCCTCCTCGTTCACAATGACCGCTCCGTGCGATCCCACGGCGAGGCTACCGGTGCCCCGGGCGTGGTAGACCCCGGGCACGACCTCTTCGAACTCGAAGGCGGGCCCCTCGAAATCGGAGCCGGGCGGGGGCGCGGCGTCATCGGCCGGGGCCGAAGATGGCTGGTCGGCTGCCTGGCAGGCGACGAACGCCAACAGGACTGCGGGGGCGTGGGCTTTGGCGATTCTCATGGCGCAACCTGGGGCTCGGGGGCGTGTCCGGCGGTTGCCTTACACTTGCGGGCGCTTCCGTGGACGGCAAGATGGATGAATGACGCCGACGCTACGGGTCGCAAAGGTCGTTCTTTCCGGAGGCGCTGCCCTGATGAGTTCTTCACCATTCCCTCGCGCCGCTCCCACACGGTTGCCCTCGTGGGCCGCGGCCGTCGCCGCGCTCGCCACCGCCGCCCTCCTCCCCTCCTGCTCTCCTGCCGGCGCTCCTGCCGACGGCGACCGGCCGAGGGTCTCCTCCGCGCCCGTTGAACTCTTCGACGGCCGGGTCATCCCCGGGATGCCCGAACTGCTCGGGATGCGGGCGCAGTACGAGCTGCGGCTGGAGTGGCTCGCCGAGAAGCGGGCGCTGCTGCTCGGCCAGATGCGCACGCACGGGATCGAGATGTGGATCGTGGTGAGCGAGGAGTTCCACCAGGATCCGGCGCTGTACTATGTAGCGCCCCCGCTTCAGTACGCGCGCCGGCGCGACGTGATGGTGTTCGTCAACGCGGGCGACGACGGACTGGCCGCCTACTCCGACTACTGGCGGCCCACCGCCGACTTCCGCCGCTTCTTCGAGCCCCTGCCCGCCGCCCGCAATGCCCGCGGGATCCAGGACACGAGCACCGGGCTGCGGGTCCTGTGGGAACGCTACGATCCCGCCACGATCGGCCTCGCCATCGGCGGCAACCGCGGTCACGACAGCAGCCTCACGCACGACAGCTACCTGTTCCTTGCAGACGCCCTTGGCCCGGAGGCGGAGTCGCGATTCGTCCCGGCGGCCCCGCTCATTGAGGACGTCTTCGACACCCGCCTGCCCGGCGAACTCGAGCACTACCGGCAGCTCGTCCTCGCCACCGACGTGATCGCGCAGACCGCGCTTTCGAACGTCGTGATCACGCCCGGCGTCACCCGGGCCGAAGACATCAAGTGGTTCTTCGACGAGACCATCGCCGAGCTGGGGGTGGGCGGCAAGCCCTGGTTCGAGATCCACGTGGCGGTGCAGCGCTTCGACGAGACGAGCGGCGAGATGATCCCGTACGTGCACCCGTCCCCTGACGACATGGTCTTTCAGCGGGGCGACATCATCCACCTCGACTGCGGCTTCGACTACCTGGGCTTCGCGAGCGACTGGCAGAAGGTGGCGTACATCCTGCGCGACGGCGAGGACGACGTGCCGGACGGGCTCGGGACCGCGCTGGCCAACGCCAACATCGTGCACGAAGCCTTCGCCGCCGCGCCCCGCCCCGGAATGACCGGCTGGGAGGCCACGCTCGCGATCGCGGCGCTGCTGGAAGACGTCGACTTCCTGCCCAGCCTGTACTCGCACCCCATCGGTTATCATGGCCACGCGCTCGGCCCCGCGATCAACGCCCGCGACATGGACCTGTCCTCGCCGCCCGAGTGGGACTCGCACCTGCGCGACGGCTCCTACCGCTCGATCGAGTTCAGCGCCACCACCGCGATCCCCGAGTACGGCGGCGGCACCGTCAGAATCCCGATGGAGGACGACGGCTACCTGACGCCGGACGGCTACCGGTACTTCCGGCCGTATCAGACCGAGTGGTACGTGATCCGGTGAGCGGGTCGGAGACGGTGCGGGCGCCGGACACGATTGTCCCCTACGCCATGTCCTGGGAGGAGCCCACCTGTGCCCGCGCCGAGGGATACGACCACGACCACGAGGTGCTGGTGGCGCTGCCCCCGTCGTATCACGTCGCGCCCGAGCGCAGCTACCCGGTGGTCTGGTCCATGGACGGAGCGATGACGTTCTCGCTGACGGCCGGTGTCGCGAATCTCTACACGGTGGGCAAGCGCATCCCGGAGATCATTGTGGTGGGGGTCGGGCATCGGAGCGAGGACGGCATGCTGGGGATGGCCAACCGCACCTTCGACCTGTTTCCGCCGGACAGTGTGTGGTCGGATCCGGGGTTGGCTCAGGAGTATATGGAGGAGATGGGCTTCCACTTCAGCATGTCGATGCCGTTTCTCAAGGGCGACCTCTTCCTAGACTTCCTCGTGGAACAGTTGCGCCCCTCGCTCGGCGACAAGTACCGCATGACGGACGATCACACGCTTTGGGGACACTCGGCGGGCGGCGGCTTCGCGGGCTACGCGATGCTCGCCCGGCCGGGCGCGTTCGGCCGCTTCATCATCGGCAGCGGAACCAACGGCCTCACGATCGACCTCGAGGCGGAGTACGCCCGGCACCACGACGACCTGGAGGCCAGGGTCTTCATCGGCATGGCGGACGGCGAGATCAACCACGCGCCGCTTTGCGCCCAGCGCCTGATCAGCCGCACGACGCTGCTGGCCGAGAACCTGAGGATGCGCGGCTACCCCGGGCTGGACCTGCGCACCCGCTTCTACGCGGACCGCGACCACTTCACCGCCATGCCCTCGATTATCGGAGACGGGCTGCAGCACGTTTACGCCGACCTGATCGCCGATCTCCCCAAACCGAATTGGTAAACCCAAACAAAGGAGCAACCACATGGTTCCCGCCCTGAGTCTCTGGCTTCCCATTCTCGTGGCCGCGGCGCTCGTGTTCGTCGCGAGCTCGGTCATCCACATGTTCCTCAACTGGCACAGGAACGACTTCCAGGGCGTCTCCGACGAGGACGGCGTCATGGATGCCCTGCGTGGCTTCGACCTCGCCCCCGGCAACTACCTGATTCCCCGCGCGGAGAGCATGGAGGTCATGAAGAGCGAGGAGTTCCAGGCCAGGGCCAAACGCGGCCCCACGATGTTCATGACGGTGCTGCGCCCCGGCGATCCGTCTGCCATGGGCAAACAGTTCATCCAGTGGTTTGCGTACTGCGTGGTCGTGGGGCTGTTCGCAGCCTATGTCACCGGGCTGGCGCTCGGGCCCGGCGCCGAGTACATGGCGGTCTTCAAGGTCGTGTCGACCACGGCCTTCATGGGATACGCGCTTGCGCACGCCCAGGACGCCATCTGGATGTCGCAGGGGTGGCCCGCGACCTTCCGCAGCATGCTGGACGGGCTGATCTACGCGCTGGTCACGGGCGGCACCTTCGGGTGGTTGTGGCCATGACGGAGCGGGACGGGTAGAGAGCTGCCGACTTGACTGATTCGGAGTACATTCCAAATTAGTTCAACTATTTCGGAGTACACTCCAAGTTGGTAGACAGCGATGTACCGTCGCACGCTCGGAATCAGGCTGCCCCCGGGTCAGTCGGCCTTCCTGTGGGGCGCCCGCAAGACCGGCAAGTCCACGCTGCTGGCGCGGCAGTTCCCGCACTCGCTTCGCTTCGACCTGCTCGACACCCGCCTGCTGCTTGAGTTGACCCGCGCGCCCTGGACCCTCGCCGAGCGAATCCGGGCGTTCGGGCGGTACGGCCGGGAGTTGCCCATCGTCATCGACGAGGTGCAGAAGGTGCCCGCCATCCTGGACGAGGTGCACAGACTCATCGAGAACGAGGGCCTGGGCTTCGTGTTGTGTGGGTCCAGTGCGAGGAAGCTCAAGCGAGGGCGTGCGAATCTGCTTGGAGGGCGTGCCTGGCGCTTTGCGCTCCACCCGCTGACCTGGCCCGAGGTCCCCGACTTCGACCTCCTCCGGGCCATGAACCGCGGTCTCATTCCCCAGCACTACGACTCCGCGCATCATCGGCGGGCCCTGGCGGGATACGTGGACGACTACCTCAAGGAGGAAGTGTTCGAGGAAGGCCTGACCCGCAATGCACCCGCCTTCTCCCGGTTCTTCGAAGCGCTCGCATTCTGCCACGGCGAGCTTCTCAACTACAGCAACGTCGCAAGAGATTGCGGCGTGAGTTCCAAGACCGTGAAGGAGTACTTCCAGATTCTGGTCGACACGTTGCTGGGCGTGCTGGTCGAGCCGTTCAGCCGACGGCGGTCACGGGCCGTGATCACCCGCGCGCCCAGGTTCTACCTGTTCGACGTGGGCGTGGCCAGCCACATGGTCGGGAGGCGGGTCGAGCACGCCGCGGGCGCCGATTTCGGGCGGGCGCTGGAGCATTTCGTGCTGATGGAGTTGCTCGCCTACCGGTCGTACGGCGAGCACGACTTTCCCCTGCGGTTCTGGCGAACGAAATCCGGGCTGGAGTGCGACTTCGTGCTCGGCCGGGAAGGGGAGGTGGCGATTGAAGTGAAGGGTGGGGCGGGAGTGGGGCGGAGGGAGCTCAGGGGTCTGCGGGCGTTCGCCGAGGAACACCGGCCTCGACAAGCCATCGTGGTCTGTAACGAGAGCGCCCCTCGGCGAACGGACGACGGGATCCTGATCCTTCCGTGGGAGAGGTTCCTGGAGAGGCTGTGGGGGGACGGGGTGGTGGCGTGAGGCGGGGCGTGAGTACTATTGCCGATCATCCCGCCCCTGGACACCCTGACCGGTCGTCATACAACCATGCACCGGTGCCCCACTGTCCCTATTGCGGACGGCAGCCAGCGAGGAGGTGCACCATGCGAACAGATGCGTTTGCCCTGTTGACAGCCGCGGCTGCCGCCGTCTTCATCGCCTGCGGTACCGACGCGGATCGGCCGGACTCCCCCCCCGAGACCGTTATCGAGACCATCGGTGACACGACCGTCGTCCGCACCCTCTCCGGAAGCGTCTGGGGCACCGAGGCCACCCTCGTGCCCGAGGTCACCATCGGTCGGATGGACGGCCCCGAGGAGTATCTGTTCGGCGGCATCCGATCCATCGCGGTGGCCGACGACGGGACAGTCTACGTCCTGGACTTTCAGGCGCAGCATGTCCGGGTCTTCGATTCCCTCGGGGTGTACGTAGAGACGCTGGGACGCCGAGGCGAGGGTCCAGGCGAGTTCACCAGGCCCGAGGCCATCGCCGCGCTGCCGGACGGGCGCCTTGCCGTACGCGATCTCGGCAACCAGCGCGTCACGGTATTCGGCCCGGGGCAGGGCGAGGTGGCAGATTGGAGTTACACCGGGAGCCTTTACACGCTGTCGCCGCTGTACACGGATGAGCACGGCCGAACCTATCTGCTCGCCGGCGACCTGGACCGCGCGGACGATCTCGTCATGGAGATCATCGTGCTGGGTCCCGACGGGACGCATCTCGACACCGTTCCGACACCCTCGAACGACTATGAAGCGCCCGGCGTGAGGGCCGAGGCGCCCGGCCTGTCCGTGACTTATGGCGTCCCCTTCACACCCCGGTTTCACTGGACCGTTCACCCGAGCGGTCACTTCCTCACCGGCCTGTCCTCCGACTACCGGATCGAGCTCGCGCGCGACGACGGCGTTCTCCGGATTGAGCGCAGCCAGGATCCCGTCCCGACAGCGGACGCGGAGCGGGCCTACCAGCGCGACCTCACCGTGGGGCGCATACGGATGTCGCTGCCGGACTGGGAATGGGATGGCCCGGCGATCCCGGAGTACAAGCCGTTCTTCCGGGCCCTGCTGGCCGGTCGTGACGGACGCATCTGGGTGCAGCTGTCAACCGAGGGACATCCGGTCGACAACCTGGGTCACGATCCCGAGGACCCCGGCTCATTCCCCGTGACCTGGGAGGAAGAGACCCGCTACGACGTCTTCGAGCCCGACGGGACCTATCTGGGCGCCGTTGTTGCGCCGGATGAGTTCTCCGGTTTCCCGATCCCCGTCTTCAGCGGCGACCGCGTGTGGGCCGTGACCGAGGACGAGCAGGGGGTGCAGCGCGTAGTCAGGTACCGGGTCCGGAGGGGGGAAGGGGGATAGCGCGACCAGGGCCGGGGCGTGCCCGCCCCCCTACCGAAACCTTTCCTGCAACCTCTCCAGCGTGTCCGCCCCCGGGCACAGATCCTCGAACGGATAGCTCGACAACGGCTCGTCCACCGTGGCCTGGAGCCCGTGAAAGTCGGAGTGCTCGCCTTCCTGCGGTGCCTCCTCCACGTACAACAGCCCCGTTGCGACTTCGCCCGCGCGCTGGCGCTCCCTGATGTAGCCGTACACCTGGTCGCGGTCGGTGGGGTCGTAGTCGTCGGGGACCTTGCGGAACGCGATCCGGCTCCCGTCGTGCATCTGGACCGAGCGGACGTCGCCGGCCTCGAATGACGTGGCGATCTCCTCGGCGGGCGGCACGAAGTCCGCGTACACGAGCTGGTTGTAGTTGTCGCGGGTGTACTGGTAGCTCTTGGTCGAGCCGCGGTGATCGTTGAAGGTGACGCACGGCGAGATCACGTCGATCAGCGCGAAGCCCCGGTGGCGCAGTCCCGCCTTGAGGATGGGGACGAGTTGCTCCTTGTCGCCCGAGAAGCTCCTCGCCACGAATCCCGCGCCCAGGTTCAGGCTGAGGAGGACCGAGTCGATGGGATGCTCGCGGTTGACCTGGCCGCGCTTGGCGGTCGAACCGACGTCGGCCGACGCGGAGAACTGCCCCTTGGTGAGCCCGTAGACGCCGTTGTTCTCGATGATGTAGAGCATGTCCACGTTGCGCCGCACCACGTGCGCGAACTGGCCCATCCCGATCGAGAGGCTGTCGCCGTCGCCCGAAACGCCGATGCACACCAGTTCGCGGTTCGCCGCGTGCGCCCCGGTCGTGATCGACGGCATGCGTCCGTGCACCCCGTTGAAGCCGTGCGCTTCCTTGAGGAAGTACGTCGGGGTCTTGCCGCTGCACCCGATCCCCGAGGTCTTGGCCACCTCGTGCGGGGCGATCTCCAGCTCCCAGAAGGCCTCGATGATCGCCGCCGTGATGGAGTCGTGACCGCATCCGGCGCAAAGCGTGGACATGGTCCCCTCGTAGTCGCGGCGGGTCAGGCCCAGCCGGTTCCGGGTCAGGCCCGGGTGGTGCACGCGGGGCTTCTTGATGTAGCTCATGGGGCGGCTCCCGGGGCGGCCGCGCCGAGCGCCGCAGGTTCGTGCGGCCCGCTGTCCGCGCCGATGTCGATATGACGCGCGAGCCCGTCCATCACGTGGTGGCAGCTCATCGGATAGCCTCCGTAGTAGCGGATCGACACCAGCGCGGCCTTCTCGGCGTCCGTCTCGGCGATCAGCAGCTTCCGCAACTGCCCGTCCCGGTTCTGCTCGATCACGAAATTGACCTCGTGAGCGGCCAGGAACGGCTCGATATCGGGGTGGAAGGGGAAGGCGCGCACGCGCATGTAGTCCGCCTCGATCCCGCGCGCGGTCAGCTCGTCCACCGCCTCCAGCACCGCGCCCCGGCACCCCCCGATCGTCACCAGCCCGATCTTCGCGCCGTCCCGCAGCCGGATCTCGGGCGCCGGCAGACGCGGCGCCGCACCGTCGATCTTGCGCCCCACCCGCGCCAGCACGTCCGCGTACGGCTCCGAGTCCTCGGTGTAGTTGCCGTACCGGTCATGACCCGAGCCGCGCGTCAGGTAGGCCCCGTTGGGATGGACCCCCGGCAGCGTGCGCCACGGGATCCCGTCGCCGTCCACGTCCAGGTAGCGGTGGAACGGCCCCGTGGCCGCTTCGAGCTCCTCCGCGGTCAGCACCTTGCCGCGGTCCGGCCGGTACGAGTCATCCCATTCGAGCTTCGGGATGACCCAGTCGTTCATCCCGATGTCGAGATCGGTCAGCACGAACACGGGCGTCTGGAAGCGCTCGGCCAGGTCGAATGCCTCGACCGCGAAGTCGAAGCACTCGTGCGGGTTCGCGGGGAAGATGACGATGTGTTTGGTGTCGCCGTGCGATGCGTAGGCCGCGAACTGGATGTCGCCCTGCTGGGTCCGCGTCGGCATGCCCGTCGACGGACCCACCCGCTGCACGTCGAAGAAGACCGACGGCACCTCGGCGTAGTAGGCGAGGCCGATGAACTCGCTCATTAGCGACAGGCCGGCCCCGCTGGTCGAGGTGAAGGCGCGCGCCCCCGCCCACGCGGCCCCGATGACCATCCCCGCGGCGGCCAGTTCGTCCTCGGCCTGGATGATCGCGAAGCGGTTCCTGCCCGTCTCCGGGTCCTTGCGGAACTGGTGGCAGAAGCCGGTGAAGGCGTCGACCAGCGACGTCGACGGCGTGATCGGGTACCAGGCGGCCACGGTGGCGCCCGCGTAGACGCACCCGAGTGCCGCGGCCGTGTTGCCGTCGATCACGATCGAGTCCTCGTTGCCGTCCATGGGTGCGAGGCGGACGGGCAGGGGACAGTCGAAGTGCTCGCGCGCGTAGTCGTACCCCAGGTCGATCGCGAGGAAGTTGGCGTCGAGAAGCTTGGCCTTGGCCGCGAACGTCTCCTTGAGCAGCGTGCGCACGATGTCGAGGTCGATGTCCAGCAGCGCCGCCAGCGCGCCCACGTAGCAGATGTTCTTCATGAGGATCCGGACGCGCGATCCCTTGAAGTTGTCGACCGTCATCTTCGCGAGCGGGATCCCCAGGAAAGTCACGTCGTCGCGGTTCAGGTCGCGGGGCAGGGGCCAGCTCGAGTCGTACATGACCCATCCGCCCGGGGTGACCTCCTTGACGTCCCGCTCGTAGGTGGCCGGGTTCATGGCCACGACCATGTCGAACCGGGCCGTGCGCGCGGTGTGACCGTCCCCGTTGGCGCGGATTTCGTACCAGGTCGGCAGCCCCTGGATGTTCGACGGGAAGAGGTTCTTGCCCGACACCGGAATGCCCATGCGGAAGATCGCGCTGCGGAGCAGTCCGTTGGCGCTGGCCGACCCCGTGCCGTTGACCGTGCCGATCTTGAAGGCGAGGTCGTTGACGCGGGGTGCGGGCCGCTCACCGTTGGTGCTCGCGGGGGCGTCGCCGCCAATCGCGGACAGTCTGTTGTCCACCGCCATCAGCCCGCTCCGGCCCCCGTCAGTGCAGCTCCGGGCCGCGCCGGTTCGCCATCGGCCGATCCTCCGTTCAGCGCCAGGTTCATGATCGACATGCCGGGATGCATTTCGCCGGCCTCGAGCCCCGCGTAGGGGACCCGCAGGTCCGACTTGCGCATGTCCCAGGCCGCCGTGGGACACCGCTCCGCGCACAGTCCGCAGTGAATGCAGAGGTCCTCGTCCTTGACCATGATCCGCCCGGTCTGCGGCAGATCCTCCGAGATGAACAGCGGCTCTTCCGGGTAGTTCAGGAGCGGGGCCGTGAGGCGCTGCGTCAGATCTTCCTCCGGCCCGTTGTGCGTGATCGTCAGGCAATCGAGGGGGCAGATGTCGATACAGGCGTCGCACTCGATACACAGGTCCGCTTCGAAGTGCGTCTGGATGTCGCAGTTGAGACAGCGCTCCACCTCGGTCAGCGTCTGCTCGATGTCGAACCCCTCCTCGACCTCGATGTCGAGCCGCTTGAAGCGCTCCTGCAGCTCCACGTGGCGCATCTTCGCGCGCTCTGCCTCGTCGTAGTCGTTGGAATACGACCACTCGTGCAGCCCCATCTTCTGGCTGATCAGGTTCATCCCCTCGGGCGGACGGTCCGTCAGCGGCCGGCCCTCGCACCAGGCGTGGATCGAGATCGCCGCCTGATGGCCGTGCTCGACCCCCCAGATGATGTTTTCGGGGCCCCACGCCGCGTCGCCGCCCATGAAGACGCCGGGGACCGACGTCATGAACGTCGTCTTGTCGACGATCGGCATGTCCCACTTGTTGAAGTCGATGCCGATGTCGCGCTCGATCCAGGGGAACGCGGTGTCCTGCCCGATCGCGAGGATCACTTCATCGCACTCGATGATCTTGCTGTCGTGGACTTCGGCCTTCAGGCGCCCGTTCTCGCCCGGGGTCCAGGTGACGAGGTCGAACTCCATCGCGACCACCTTGCCGTCCTCGATGATGAAGCGTGACGGGGAGTGGTTCTCCAGGATCTCGACCTGCTCCTCGATCGCGTCCTCCAGCTCCCAGGGGGACGCCTTGAAGTACGGCTTGGTCTTGCGCGCCATGACCTTCACGTCGCTGGCGCCCAGGCGCTGGGCGGTCCGGCAGCAGTCCATGGCCGTGTTCCCCACGCCGATCACGAGCACGCGGTCCCCGCAGCTGTCGATGTGTCCGAAGCGGACCGACTCCAGCCACTCGATCCCGATGTGGATCTGCTCGGAGTCCCAGCGGCCCGGCAGGTTCAGCTCCTTGCCCTTCGGCGCGCCCGAACCGATGAAGACGGCGTCGTAGTCCTCCTCAAGGAGCGCGGCCAGGCTGTCGATGGGGCTGTTCAGGCGCAGATCGACGCCCATGTCGAGGATGTAGTCGATCTCCTCCCAGAGGACCTTGGCGGGGAGGCGGAACTCGGGGATGTTGGTCCACATCAGACCGCCGGGCCTGGCCAGCTTTTCGAAGATCGTGACCTCGTAGCCGAGCGGCATCAGGTCGTTGGCGACCGTGAGCGACGCGCAGCCCGCGCCGATGCAGGCGATGCGCTTTCCGTTCTTCTCCTCCGGAATCGTCGGCAGGAATCCGGTAATGTCGTCGCGGAGGTCGGAGGCGACCCGCTTCAGCCGGCAGATGGCGACCGGTTCGCCGTCCAGCCGCACCCGCCGGCAAACCGGCTCGCAGGGACGGTCGCAGGTGCGTCCGAGAATCCCCGGGAAGATGTTCGACTTCCGGTTCAGGAGGTACGACTCCGTGTACTGCCCGTTGGCAATGAGCCGGATGTACTCGGGGACGTCGGTGTGGGCCGGACACCCCCACTGGCAGTCCACCACGCGGTGGTAGTGGTCGGGATTTCGGGTGTCGGTGGGCTTCAGCAAGGGCGGCAGCGCGGCTACGGATTCCATGCCGGACGGCATTCGTCCGATGGGGAACGGCGATCCGGCGTCAAGTCGGTGGCCATCCTATCACTCCTTAAGCCCGAGCGACGGGGCGGAGGCGCGGGAGTCAAATCCCGCCCCGCCGCAAACCCGCACCAATGTACGCACGGGGGATGGGGGACGGTAGGGGAAGTCCTGCCCGACGAGGAATGAGCCTGAGCGGGGAAACGGTTTCCAACGGGAGATGAGCCCGAAGCGCGAAGCGCTGATCGATTCATGAGGTCGGTGGGATAGGATGGTCAAGGATGTACTCGCCCATGTTGACGAAGCACGGAGGATCCTCGAGGATCTGGAAAGGGCCATTCCGTCGGACCGGCGTGCGTTCACCGTCCATGTGCTCTTCAAGGAACGACGTGATTGACACGGGCCGCCGGACAGGATTCTTCAACAAGGTGCCCCTACGGGAGAAGCGGCGGTGGTGAAGAAGAAGGAACTGGCGAAGATCCGGGAGATCGTGAAGGAGGCTTGGCACGACCACTTCGGGAGCCATCCGGTCGAAATCCGACTCGAGCCGGGGACCGACTTTCTGTACGGTACCGATCTAGTGGACGTCTACATCGTCTTCGATGTTCTCCCAGAGGAGTTGGGAGGCCCCGATTGGGAAAACTTCCGGGGGAGCAAGTCGTTGGACTTCAAGGGACAAATCGATGAACTGATGGTAGAGGAAGAGTTGCTCATCGACACCGTCTATTGGTACCGACAGCCCGAGGACTTCGAGCCCGCAGTGGCCGACGGTTAGCTCACGACGGCCAATCTCTCGCGTTGGCGAGGCCGTAGGTGTCATCTTTAGTTCACATCCTGTAAACCAAAGTTGACATTCTTGCCTGCGCCCCGCCCGCCGGGGTATTCTGACCGGTCCGATTCAGCTTCCCCGGCCCCCGGATCCAGCCGTGTCCGACTCCACGCGACAGCCATCCACACCTTCCTTCGACGATCTGAAGATCCCCGACATGAGCCCGCGCAGCCTGCTGCGCCAGTTCGGACCCGGGATGATCCTCATGATGACGGGGATTGGGACCAGCCATCTGGTGACCGCGCCGACCGCCGGAGGACGCTTCGAATACGCGCTGCTGTGGTGCGTCCTGCTGGCCTACGTCTTCAAGTACTACGGCTTCGAGCTGGCCTTCCGGTTCACCAACGCCACGGGCAAGAGCCTCATGGCGGCCTACGCGACCGCTCCGGGCAAGGTGCCGGTCTGGTACGTGCTGATTACGACCATCGTGCAGTGCGCGGTGGGGCAGGCGGGGCGGCTGATCGCCGCGGCCGCGGTGCTGTACTACCTGTTCTCGGCGCAACTCGGGCTGCAGGTGCCGCTCTGGGGATGGGGGGCGTTCATCGGCGCGGTGTCGGTGATCATTCTGCTCTGGGGCCGGTACGCGGCGCTCGAGGCGGGCGCGAAGATTGCCGGCGGCCTGCTGTTCGTCTCGGCGGTTGTGGTCTACTTCGTGCGGCCGGCGCCGATCGGCGAGCTTGAACATTTCCTGATTTTCGACGCGCCCGAGGGGTCGTGGCTGGTCATCGCCGGCTTCCTCGGCCTCCTGCCCACAGGCATCGACGTCTCGCTGCAGGCTTCCGAATGGGGCAAGGCAAAGCGTACCGGGATGGCGAGGATCCGCGGCCGGCTGGAGGCCGCGGGACTGGCGCCCAGCTTCGACCCGTTCGCCCCCAGGATGTCCGACCTCACCGTCGATGTCCGCCGACTGCCGGCGCGGGCGGTGGAGTACAGCCGGCGCTGCTTCAGGATCAGCATCTGGGACTTCCGGCTCGGGCACGTCGTTTCGTTCATCATCGCGACCATCTTCCTGCTGCTCGCCGCGGTCTGGCTCTACCCGAACCCGGTCGAGGGCCGGGCGGTGATGGGCGAGATCGCGGGGATCTTCACCGAGAGCGTGGGCCCGTGGATGATGACGATCTTCATGCTCGGCGCGTTTGCGGCGACCTTCTCCACCGCCTTCAACTATTTCGACGGCTGGCCGCGGATCGTGGGGGCGTGCTGCCGCAACCTCTTTCGGCCCACGGCGGCGCTCGCGGGAACCTCGGCCCGGCGTCTCACCGCGGACCACCGCAGGCGCTGGTACTCCGAGTACAACATCTACCGCGCGACCATGCTGTTCTCGCTGGTGACCGCGGTCGTCTTCATCGCCCTGGTTCCCCGACCGGTCTACCTCGTGCTCGTGGCGTCGGCGCTTGCCTACTTCGTCGCCCCGGTCATCTTCTGCCTGAACTTCTACTACTGCCTGAAGGTGATCCCGAAGGACGACCCCCACTTCTACCCGTCGCCGTTTGCGCGCACCTTCACCTGGATCAGCATCATCGTGTTCACGGGGATGAGCCTTATCCTCATACTGGGCAGGATCTTCGACGTGGCGCTGTTCGGAGGCTGATCAGGGCGCGCATCAAAAAACGTTGCGCGAATACAGCCCCGCCACCTCGGCCCGCTGCCGCACCAGCGCCAGCACCACGTCGATGGTGGGCGTCGGGATGCCGACCAGCCGCCCCAGTTCCTGCACCGAGGTCACCAGCGCGTCGATCTCCATGGCGCGGCCGCGCTCCAGGTCCTGCAGCATCGAGGTGCGGTGGGCGCCTACCGCCGCAGCTCCGTCGATCCGCTTCTCGATGTCGAGCCGGAAGCGGATGCCGAGCGCCTCGCCGATCGCCTTGGTCTCCTCCATCATCCGCCGCGCCACTCCCCGCGTGCCGGGCTCGGTGGCGACCCTGTCCAGGGTGGCCAGGGTGAGCGCGCTGATCGGATTGAAGCAGACGTTGCCGAGCAGCTTCATCCAGATCTCCTGTCGGATGCCGCGCACGGGTGCCCGCACGCCAGCCCCGATGAGCGTCCGGCTCAGCGCCCTGATCCGCGGCGTCTTCTCTCCGGTCGGCTCGCCCAGCGTGCAACGGTTCCCGTACAGGTGGCTGATCACGCCCGGCTCCACGATCTCGGTCGCCGCGTAGACGACGCAGCCGATCGCCCGCTCCGGCCCGATCCCGTCCCACTGCCGGCCCCCCGGATCCACGCTCTCCAGGCGCGTGCCCTCCCACTCGCCGCCGACGCGGTGGAAGTACCACCACGGCACCCCGTTCTGCGCGGTGATGACGGCCGTGTCGGGGCCGAGGAGCGGCTGCATGGCGTCAACGACGCGTGTCGTGGAGTGTGCCTTGAGCGTGATGATCACGTAGTCCTGCGGGCCCGCCTCCGCCGGATCGTCGGTGCAGAAGGGGCGCGCGACGAGTTCGTCGCCGTCGATGAGCAGCCGCGCGCCGTCTCGCTGCATCGCTTCGAGGTGGGGGCCGCGCGCGATCAGCGTGGTGTCCACCCCGGCCAGCGCCAGCTTGACCCCCAGGTAACCGCCCGTCGCCCCCGCGCCGTAGATCGCGACCTTCACCGCAGGCGCCCCGCTGCGGTCGCGCCGCCGCACCTGGCGCCCATCGCCGCCGCGCCGCAGACCGTCGTCCTCATCCCCCCAGACCCAGCTGATCCGCCAATCCGATGCGACGCAGCTTCCCCGTGGGACCCTTCGGGATCTCGTCCAGAATCACCACCTTGCGCGGCACCTTGAACCCGGCCAGGCGCGCGGCCGCGAAGTCGCGCACGTCAGCCGGGCCCGCCTCGGCACCGTCGCGCAGCACCACCGCCGCCGCCACCTCCTCGCCCAGTTTCGGATGCGGCATCGCGAAGGTGACCACCTGCTGCACGGCCGGGTGGTCCATCAGCACCTCGTCGACCTCGCGCGGCGAGATCTTCTCGCCCCCCCGGTTGATGATCTCCTTGAGGCGGCCGGTGATCGTGAAATACCCGTCCCCGTCGCGGAAGCCCTGATCGCCTGTGCGGAACCACCCGTGCGTGAAGGCCTCGCGGTTCGCGGCCTCGTTGTTCTCGTACCCCGGCGTGACGTTCGGTCCGCGGATGACGATCTCGCCCTCCTCGCCCGGCGCGAGGTGGTTCCCGGCGGCGTCCATCACCGAGACCTCGGGGCCGGCCGCAATCCCCACCGTGCCGGGCTTGCGGGCCGCCGGGGGCAGCGGGTTGCACGTCATCTGGTGCGCGGCCTCGGTCATGGCGTAGGCCTCCACGACCGGCGCCTTGAATGCCTCCTCCAGTTCGGCCATCACGCGCGACGGCAGCGCCGCGGACGAGGAGCGGATGAAGCGGAGGCTGAGGCGTTCCACGACGTCGCGGTTGCGCGGTGCGCGCGCGAGGATCGCCTGGTGCATCGTGGGGACCGCCGAGTACCAGGTGGGGTCGGCGTCGGCCAGCCACCCGAAGAACCGGAGCGCGTTGAACCCCGGCGCGCAGCAGACGCCCGCACCCGCGTGCAGCGTCGACAGCACGCACGCCATCAGCCCGTGTATGTGGAAGAGCGGCATCACGTTGAGGCAGCGGTCGCCGGGCTCCAGCCGCAGCGTTCGGCGGATGTTCTCGGCGGTGGCGCACACGTTCCTGTGGAGCAGTGGCACGATCTTGGGTCGCGACGTGGTGCCGGAGGTGTGGAGGACGAGTGCGACGTCGTCGGGCCCGGCGAGGCCTCCTCGCTTTGCGGGTGCGCCCTGGGGCTCGCCCACGAAGGAGAAGGTGCCTGCGGGGCTGTCCGGCTCCCCACGGATCTCCATGGCCGGCACCCCGAGCGCGGCGGCGGCGGCCCGGGCGGGCGAGTCGTCACCCTCGGCCAGCACCACGGCCTTCGCCCCGAGGTCCTGCAGGTAGAACTCGAACTCGGGTCTTCGGTACGCGGGGTTGAGGGGCGCGGTGGTGGCGCCAGCCGCGATCGCCACGAAGGCGCTCGCCATCTCGGGCCCGTTGGGCAGCACGATGGCCACCCGGTCGCCCCGCCCGATGCCCCGGCGGTTGAGCGCGCCCACGATGACCTCGACGTGCTTGCGCAGGCCGGCGTAGGTGAGGTCGCGCCGCCCCGGGGCGGAGAAGGCGGTGTCGTTGGCGGCGCCGGATTGGAGGAGCCGGGGGATGTGGGTTGGAGTAGTCATTTCGGGAGAATACCGGAAGAAGGCCGATCCAGCCATGCCTGCGCCCACGCCCGGTCGTCATCGTTCGGCTGTGGGCGTCCGGGACGCCGAATCACGTGAGCTACGGGGGTCATCGATTCCGCCTGGCGCCCGCGTGGCATCGCGGCAGCGGCTTTCATATCTTTGAATCGGGTCTGGCCCATCGCGGACCGGGCGCGGGAGCGGAGGACGAGATGAACGAGGTGTGGCTGGCGATGTCGGCGGTCGCCGGACTGGTGGTGGCGGTGGCGGCGGTGTGGCGGATCGTTGCCCGGGCGACAGACACCCTGCGCGGTGAGATCGGCACGCTCCGTGGTGAAGTTGGCGAGCTGCGCGGTGAGGTTGGCACGCTGCGCGGCGAAATCGGCAACCTTCGCGACGAGGTCAGAGACGGTATCAAGAGTGAGATCGACATGCTCCGCCAGAACGACCTCCGTCACCTTGCGGAGGGGATAAAGGGCCTCGACGCGCGGATCGACAGGGTCGAGAATCGTGTAACCGAGTCGATCGGCGGACTTGAGCGGCGGACGACGGCTGCCATCACCGATGTCGAGAAGCGTCTGACGAAGTCCATGCTCCGACTTGAAGCCGGGATGGCGAATCCGCCAGCGGCTTCCATGAGCGCCTGAGGGACGCGGGCAACGGGCGTCCCGGCATTGCGACCCAATACGCCGGACCCTCACGCCTCCGGCAGTGCCAGCGCCACCAGCTCACTCGGATGCCGCCTCGCTCCCACAGCCACGACGACGTACTGCCTGCCCTCGTGCATGTAGGTCATCGGCAGCCCGGTCTGGTTGGCGGGCAGCTCGATCTCGGCGACGATCTCGCCCGTGGCCTTGTCGTGCGCGCGGAACATGTTCCCTCCCGATCCGTACGCGGCGAACATGCCGCCGCCTTCGCCGGCGAACAGGAGCGTGCTGGTGACGAGGACCCCCCCGCGGTCCGGCCGCCCGGTCCTCCCCACGTTGACCCCCGCGAGGGCCGGATGCTCCTTCACGTAGTCGGGCGCGTCGCCGTTGGGGACCTGCCACGCGATCTCGCCCGCGTTCAAATCGATTGCCGTGATCCTGCCCCACGGAGGCTTGAAGAGTGGCAGTCCCCGGGGTCCGCCGCCCTGGCGCAGACGGAGCCCGCCGCCGCGGATGTAGTCCATTGTGGAGATCTCGGGGTCGCTTGAGAGCGCGATCACGCTGGGCGCGGTCGCCGACTGGACGTAGAGGTATCCGGTTTCCGGGTCGAGGGCGCCGCCGGGCCAGTTGGCGCCGCCCAGCGAGCCCGGCACCATCAGCGTGCCCTGGGTGCCGCCCTCCATCGGCCTCGTGGGGGGCGTGTACAGGGGGCCGTAGTGCAGCTGGGCCAGGATCTCCTCCGCCTCGGCGCGGAGTTCGGGGGTGAAGTCGATCAGGTCACCCGGATCCACGCCCTGACGGTCGTAGGGCGGCGGCTTCGTGGGGAATGGCTGAGTGGGGGCGGTCCGTTCGCCGGGCACCTCCGTCTGCGGCACCCGCCGCTCCTCGATGGGCCACACCGGCTCACCGGTCCTCCGGTCGAAGACGAAGGTGAAGGTCTGCTTGGTGATCAGTGCAACGGCCGGGATCTCGCGGCCGTCGACCACGAGGTCCGCCAGCACCGGTGCGGCCGGAGGGTCGTAGTCCCAGATGCCGTGGTGTACGGTCTGGAAGTGCCACACCCTTTCGCCGGTGGCGGCGTCGAGCGCGACGAGGCTCTGGGAGAACAGATTGTCGCCGAGCCGGTGGCCCCCGTAGTAGTCGCCGGTGCCCAGCTCGACGGGAAGGTAGACGAAGCCGAGTTCGGGGTCGGCGCTCAGCGCGGTCCAGACGGCAGCGTTGCCCGTGTACTCCCAGGAGCCGTCCTCCCAGGTGTCGTTGCCGAACTCGCCCGGCTGCGGGATCGTGTGAAAGGTCCAGAGGAGTTCCCCGGTGACCGCGTCGTACCCGCGCACATGCCCCGGTGGCATCTCGGGCGCCGGCGGAACGCCGCCGGAGGGCAGGGCGGACCCGATGACGATCACATCGTCCACGATGATCGGGGGGGAACTGGAGCCGATCGGGGCGCGTACGAGGTCGAGTTCGCGCCCCAGTCCGAGGCGCAGCTCGACCACGCCGCCATCGCCGAAGTCGGGTATGGGACGGCCTGTCGCCGCATCCAGCGCGACCAGCTGGAAGCCCGGAGTCACGAAGAAGATGCGCCGTCCGGTCTCGGCCGATTCCCACCAGGCGACGCCCCTTCCCGAATTCCGCCTCGGCGCTGCCCGGCCTTCCTCGTCCAGCCGATACGTCCACAGTGTCTCGCCGGTGCCGGCGTCGATCGCCGCGACGATGCGCCTGTACCCCGCCGTGGCGTACAGCACGCCGTCGACCATGAGGGGGGTGGTTCGGTAGTTGTACTCGGGCGCCGGGCCGAAATTGGCCGCCTGCCACCGCCACGCGATCTCCAGGGAAGCCGCGTTCTCCCGGTCGATCTGGCCGAGCGGTGCGTAGCGAGTGCTGCCGGCATCTCCTCCGTAATACCGCCACTCACCCTCTGCGGCACCTCGCTGGGCGGAGCCCCCGGCGGGCGAGAGCGCGATGATCGTGGCGAGTCCCAGGTGGGTGTACGCGGCCGTCCGTCTGTAGATCAAGTGGTGACTCCGTTCCGGGTGGATGTCGCCGGCCGCGCATTCGGGATACGTTGCCGAGCCGATGAACGCGTGAACATGACCAGGTCGTGCAGCGTAGGAAAATAGCCGGACCGCAACAAGGAGGGCCGCAATGCTCACAGCCTACGTGTTCTGCCTCGCGGTGGGCGGCGGCCTTTTGGCCATCTCCTTTTTCGGCGACTTTCTCGAGGCCGATGTGGACTTCGACGCGGACATCGACGTCGACGCGGACCTGGCCGAAACCGCGGCGGGGACCGGGATCGCACAGGTCTTCTCGGTGCGGGCGCTCATCAACGCCATCTTCGGCTTCGGCGCCGCGGGGGCGCTTCTGCATCTCGTGTGGGGCGGTGGCCAGCCCATGCTGACGGCGGCGATCGCGGGGGCGACGGGGCTGGCGTCGGGCGCAGTGATCAGCACCGTCTTCGGGTACCTCAAACGCACCGAATCCGGGGGGCTCAAGGAGGAGGAGTCCTTTGTCGGACTGACGGGCGAGGTGTCGCTGGAGGTTGGACCGGGCAGTCACGGTACCGTAACCGTCCGCAGGGGGGACCGCAGGGTGCGGCTGCGCGCCCGAAACGCCGACGCATCCGGGGGTAGACCGACGCTGAGTCCGGGTCAGCCCGTGGTCGTGGTCGAGATGAACGATGGAATCGCGGCTGTGGCCCCGGTCGGGCCCAGGCTGCTGGAGGAATGAAACGGGGCGACAGCCCCCAGGATAGAGACAGGAGGCAGTTCAGGTGTTCACTCCATTGGGTGCTCTCATGGCGGGCCTGGTGCTCGTGCTGGTAATCATCGTGCTGGTCGCGACGATCAAGACGCTGATCGTGATCTCGCCGCCGAACCGGGCGGCGGTGCTGACAGGGCGCAACCGCCTGCTCACGGACGGTCAAAGCGTGGGCTACCGGTCCATCTCCGGGGGCCGCGTCTTCCGCGTTCCCATCATCGAGACGGTTCAGCACATGAACCTCGAGACGATCCCCATCGAGGTGTCCGTGCGGAATGCCTTTTCAAAGGGCAACATCCCCCTGAACGTCGAGGCCATCGCCAACGTGAAGATCGCCTCCGAGCCGGAGTGGGTCTTCAACAACGCCGTCGAGAGACTGCTCGGAAAGAGCGAGGACGAGATCAAGGCGCTCGCCCAGGACACCCTGACCGGCAACCTGCGCGGCGTGCTCGCAACGCTGACGCCCGAAGAGGTCAACGAGGATCGCCTCGGGTTCGCCAAGGCGCTGTCCGAGGACGCGGGAGAGGACCTGGCCTCGCTGGGGTTCCATCTGGATGTGCTCAAGATCCAGAACGTGAGCGACGAACGCGGGTACCTGGCCGCGATCGGACGGGAGAAATCCGCGGAGGCGATCCGCCAGGCGGAAATCGCGGAAGCGCGGAAGCGGGCGGATACGCGCGAGGCGCAGGCCGAGGCGAGCCGGCGCGCGGAGGTGAGGGAGGCGGCGGCGGCGATCAAGGTGGCCGAGGCGCAGAACGCGCTGCGTGTTCGCCAGGCCGAACTCGACCGTGAGGGGGAGACCGCCGAGAAGGTCGCGCGGGTGAAGGCGATGGAGGCGGAGGTGGAGGCCGAGCGGATCCTGGAAATGAAGCGCGTGGAGCGTGAGGAGCAGAGGCTGCTCGCCGACGTCGTGGAACCGGCCAAGGCGGAGAAGATGGCGGCGTTTGCGCAGGCGCAGGCCGAGGCGGCTCCGATCCTCGAGCGCGGGAAGGCGCAGGTCGAGGTGTTGCGGCGCCTCTACGGGGAAGTCCGCGCGGGTGGCGACGCCGCGTTCGCGGTCTTCATTGCGGAGAAGTTGCCCGAGTTGCTGGAGATCGCGGTGGGGGCGGTGGAGGGGGTGGACATCGACCGCGTGGTGGTCATGGACGGCGGCCAGGGCGAGGGCGTGTCCAATGCGTTGAACCAGCGCGTCAAGGGCGCCTACGGGACGATGGAGGGGCTGGCGTCGGTGCTGGGACTCGACATCCAGGAAGTCCTGAAGCGCGCGGTTGGCGGCGACACGGCCGGAAGCGAGGAAGGGGCGCCTGCGCTGCCTTCGCAGTAGCCGCCCGTGACGTGCCCGTTACGTGTCTGTTTCTCCGGTGACTTCCTGGCAGTGATTATGTGACTGTTTCGTTACATATGCCCGGTAGCATGTAGCTCTTTGATGGTCGTGCCGGCCCGGCCGGCTCGGCGAGTCCGGTCCCGTTCCGGACGCTCTTCAATCGGGAGGTACACCGGGTGATCAGGTTCCGTATGCTTGCGATGGCTGTTCTTTGCGCCGCCGGCACGGCCGAAACCACGCGGGCACAGGTGGAGATTACTGCGCGCAGCGCCCAGGTGCGCTTCGGCGGGCGACTCCATTCCCAGTTTGCCACGAGTTCGGCCGAAGGTGGGAAGTCGACCGATTTCTTCACCCGGCGGGCACGGTTCACGCTGGACATCGGGGTCTCGGAACTCCTGGATGCGCGAGTCCAGCCCGATTTCGGGGGAGGCGAACTGGAACTGAAGGATGCGTACTTCCGCCTCAACGTGAGCCCGGGGTTCCGGTTCTCGGTGGGTCAGTTCAAGAGGGCCTTCGACATCTTCGAGCTCAACAGTTCGACCGACATCGTGGTGGTGGAAAGGACCGGACGGATCAACGGTTTCAGTGGGTGCGCGGGCCCGGGAGGCACGTGCACGCTGAGTCGCTTCACGGAAAAGCTCGCCTACTCCGATCGGGATATCGGCTTCAAGGCCGACGGTTCGATCGGCGACAGGCTGTCCTACATGGCTACGCTCACGAACGGCACGGGCACCTCGGGGGCGGACGAGAACTCGGGCAAGTCGGTCGCGGGTCGAGTGACGCTGCGTCTGGCGGACGGCGTTTCGGTCTCGGCCAACGTGTCAAGGCATGACTTCGTCGGCCCGCATGGCGAGGGCGCAACAGCCACGGCGTTCGGCGGCGACCTCGAGATCGGCGGCTTCCGTAGCGGGACGCACCTGCAAGTGGGCCTGATCGGTGGCGCGAACTGGCGAAAGCCGCGGTCGGACGAGGGCGAGACCCCGAGCTTTCTGACTGGCCAGGTGATTCTGAGCCGGCATGTGCCGCTGGAGAGCGGCAGCTTCGAGGCCGTGGAGCCCATGGCACGCGTGAGTTGGGGGGATCCCGACCGCGTCTCTGGCGGCGACGGCGGACTGCTCCTGACGCCTGGGCTGTTCCTCTACGTGGCCGGCAAGAACCGGATCGGGGCGAACCTGGACATCTACGATTCCGCCGCGGGCAGGCGGGAAGTCTCCTTAAAGCTGCAGACCTATCTGTACTACTGACCGAATTCGTCGCATGGGCATCATTGGCACAATGTCGTCACCGCCCGGTGACCCGGTCGTGACAAATCGTCGTGACCGTTCAAACACACCACATCAGGAAACGGAGCGAGAAACCGAATGAAGAGAGTCATCCCCATTGCCGCGCTGCTGGTCCTCGCATGCGGCGGCGCCGACAGGGCGCAACGGGCCATGATCCAGAACAAGGGCTCGGACACCCTGCTGAACGTCGCCCAGGCGTGGGCCGAAGTGTACAGCTCGGTCAATTCGAGTGTCGCGGTGGCGGTCACGGGCGGGGGTTCCGGGACCGGCATCTCGGCGATGATCAACGGCACCGTGGACATCGCGAACTCGTCCCGCAAGATGCGTGAGGCGGAATTCGATGCGGCCAGGGAGAACGGGGTCGAACCCGTCGAATACATCGTCGGATACGACGCGCTCGCGGTCTATCTGCATGCCGACAACCCGATCCGGAGCATGAGCCTGGAGCAGCTCAAGTCCGTGTACGGGGAAGGCGGCACGGCGACGAGGTGGTCCGATCTGGGAGTTGCCGTGCCGGGCTGCGACTCGGACGAGATCGTTCTTGTGAGCCGCCAGAACAACTCGGGCACGTACGTCTACTTCAAGGAGACCGTGCTCGGCGACGACACCGAGTACAAGCTCGGGTCCCGGGACATGCACGGCTCAAAGGACGTGGTCGATCTGGTGGAGAACACGCCGTGCGCCATCGGCTACAGCGGGCTCGCATACGCCACGGACCACGTCAGCATGCCCTGCGTGATGACGAACGAGGGCGGGGACTGCGTGGAGCCGACCATCGCCACGGCCGTCGACGGAAGCTATCCTATCGCCCGCCCACTCTTCATGTACACCGCGGGCGAGCCGCAGGGTGCAGTCAGGGAGTACATGGACTGGATCCTCTCGCAGGAGGGCCAGTGCGTGATTCTGGAGCGTGGGTATGCACCCTACACCGAGATGGAGTGCGTTTGAGCCTCTACGACCAGCGCCTGGAAGCCGACCTCGTAGCGATCCGCACGCGGCTGGGCGACATCGGAGAACAGGTCCTGCACAACCTCCGGCACGGGGTGCAGGCCGTCCTCGACCTCGACCGGCGCCTGGCCAACGAGACTCTGATCAAGGATCGGGCGGTCAATCGGGCCACCCGCGAGATCGATCACCAGTGCCACCTGTTCGTGGCCCGGTATCTTCCCAGCGGAAGTCACCTCAGGTTCGTCTCCGGCGTGCTTCGGCTTTCCGTCGCCATGGAGCGCGTGGGCGACTACTCGGTCGCGATCTGTCGGGTGGCGCGGCAGATCGAGTCACCGCTGCCCGATACCGTGCTGCACAATATCGGGTTGATGAGCGAACATGCGGGACGGGCTCTGAGGGCCGCGCTGGACGGGTTCATGGCAGGTGACACGGACGCGGCGCGGGTTTCGAGGGGTTTCGCGGCGCAGACTGCGGCAGTCTACCCCTACGCCTTTGAGATCCTGAGTTCGGCGGCGGACTCGGACCCTCGCCCCGCACGCGACCTCTTCGGCGCGCTGCTGGTCTTTCGGCTCATGCAGCGGACGGCGGAGCAGGCGGAGAACATCTGCCAGCAGACGATTTTCGCCGTCACCGGGGAACGAAAGGAAGAAAAGCGTTACCGCATGCTCTTCGTGGATGCGGACAACGCCATGGTCAGCAAGATGGCGGAACTGGCGTGTGTTGAGAGCTATCCGCATGCCGGCCGCATCGGGTCGGCGGGGCTTCAGGCCGCGACCGGCTTTGCTCCGGCCCTGCTTGCGTTCTGCCGGCGCCGGGGCATCGGCCTGCCGGCCAATGCCGCTCCCGTGGCCTTCGCCGATGCACTCGACCCGTTGCGGCACCATCACGTGATCGTGGGGCTCGGAGTGGATCCTGACAGGCATGGTTCCCTCCCCGATCGGACCGCCGTTCTCCGGTGGGATCTGGACGAGGACGTGAGCGGCGACGAACCGAATACCGAGAAACTGTACCGGGAACTCATGCAGCGGATTCGCGGACTGATGACGACCCTGGGGGTTCGGGACGACGTGTGACGCCTCCGGACCAAACCGCGACCGCGCCGCCGCCTTCCCCGATGGGTCCGCGTGGTGCGATGGATCGCCGCGACCTGGCATGGTATGTGGACCGCGTCGCCCAGGCCCTCGTCTTCGTCGGCGGGATCTCCGCGATCATCTGCATCCTCGGGATCTTCGTATTCGTCACCAAGGAGGGGATGGGCTTCGTCCTTGGGGCGCTCGATCCGGGGGAGTTCCTTACGTCGATCGCATGGCGCCCCACCTCCAACAACCCGACCTACGGGGCGCTGGCGCTCATGGTGGGCACCGCCAGTGTCACGGGCTTCGCGATGCTGTTTTCCGTGCCCCTTTCGCTGGGCGCCGCGCTCTACATCGGGGAGTTCGCCACGGGGAAGACGCGGGAAGCGCTCAAGATCCTGGTGGAAATGCTCGCCGCGATTCCCTCGGTGGTGTGGGGTTTCGTCGGCATGTCGATCATGAACCCGCTGATCATCGAGACGTTTGACGTGCCGGTAGGGCTGAGCGTGCTGAATGCAGGGCTCATCCTGGGACTGATGGCGGCGCCGATCATGACGACCATTGCGGAAGACGCGCTGAAGGCCGTCCCCGACACCTACCGCGAGGCTGCGGAGGCCCTGGGGGCCACCCGGTGGGAGGTGATTCGCGGGGTCGTGATCCCGGCCAGCAAGAACGGACTCCTGGCGGCGGTGCTGCTTGGCGTCGGGAGGGGGTTCGGGGAGACCATGGCCGTACTGATGGCGTCGGGCCATGCAATCAACCTGCCCACGAGTCCCTTCGACTCCGTTCGCGCTCTCACGGCGACGATCGCCGCCGAACTCGGGGATACGGTGTACGGATCGAACCACTACGGTGCGCTCTTCACGCTGGGCATCTTCCTGTTCCTGGTCACGTTCATCATCAACCTGACTGCGGACGTGGTGGTTCGCGGCATCCGGAAGAAGTAGCCCATGTTTGCCGCCACGACGCTCAACAGGCGAAGCCAACGGGCCCAGGGCGTGGCCCGGGCCGTATTCTTCCTGATGACCGTCACCCTGGTGATTCCGGTGCTGATAATCGCCGGCACTCTCGTTGTGAAGGGTGGGCCGGCGATCTCGTGGGAGTTCCTCTTCTCGGAGCCGCGGGACGGGATGACGGCCGGCGGGATCTTCCCGGCACTGGTGGGAACCGTCTGGCTGGTGGCGGTGGCGCTGCTGGCGTCGGTGCCGGTCGGCGTGGCCGCAGCCCTCTATCTGAGCGAGTACGCGCCGGACAACCTGCTGACCCGGACCATCAACCTGGCGATCATCAACCTGGCAGGAGTCCCGTCGATCGTGCACGCGCTCTTCGGCGTGGGTGCGTTCGTACTCTTCTTCAACATCGGAGCCTCGATCCTTGCCGCCAGCCTGACCCTCGCCGTGATGACGCTGCCGGTCGTCATTGTCGCGACCCGCGAGTCGCTCCAGGCGGTACCGCAAGCGTTCCGAGAGGCCTGCTGGAACATGGGCGCGACCCGCTGGCAGACGATTCGCAAGGTCGTTCTTCCGAACTCCATCAGCGGGATCCTCACTGGGGTGATCCTCGAGGTTTCCCGGACGGCCGGCGAAACGGCACCGATCATGTTCACGGGAGCCGCCGCGTTCGTGGCCTTTCTTCCCAACAGCGTGCTCGATCAGACGATGGCCATGTCCTACCACCTGTACTACATCGCGACCCAGCAGACCGGCGTGCCCGAGGAGATTCCGTTCGGTGTGGCGCTGGTACTGATCTCGATCGTGTTGCTGATGAACGCGATCTCGATTGGCTTCCGGGTCTACCTGCGGGGGTTGAAGAAGTGGTAGAACCCCCGATCATCGAAGTGCGGGATCTGACGATCTCCTACGATGGACAGCCGGCGTTGCGGGACATTGCGCTGGACATCCACCGGCACGAAATCTTCGGGATCATCGGCCCCGCCAACAGCGGCAAGACGTCGTTCCTGCGGGCGCTCAACCGCATGGACGGCTTCAATCCGGGGATGGAGGTGCGGGGGAGCATCCGTCTCAACGGGAAGGACATCAACGACTGGCGCAACGTGTACGCGCTGCGCAGCAGGATCGGGGTCGTATTGCCGCTGCCGGTGGGTCTGCCGATGACCGTGTACGACAACGTGGCCTTCTCGCCGCGGCTGCGGGGGATTCGCAAGAAGGCCGAACTGGACGAGGTGGTCGAACGGTGCCTGACCCGTGCCGCCCTGTGGGATGAGGTCAAGGACCGGCTGGACTCGTTGGGGAGCCTGCTTTCAGGTGGACAACAGCAGCGCCTCACGATTGCGCGCGCGCTGTCGCAGGAGCCCGAATTGCTGCTCCTGGACGAGTTCTCGATCGCGGTCGATCCGGTGACGACCATGCGGATCGAGGATGTGCTCCGGGAGCTTCGCTCCGAGCTGACGATCGTGCTGGTGACGAACCTGGTGCAGCAGGCGCGCCGCCTGGCGGACCGCACGGCCTTCTTTCTGATGGGTGAGATGGTCGATATCGGCATCACCGAGGATCTCTTCGAGGGCAAGGTCCGGGACGAACGCACCACCGGCTACATCGAGGGACGTTTTGGCTGACGGCGACCGCGGCGAATACGCCATCGAGACCCGGGGGCTGAACCTCTGGTACGGGGACTTCCAGGCGCTTTACGACGTCGACCTGGAGGTGAAGCAGGGGATCATTACCTCGATGATTGGTCCGTCGGGGTGCGGCAAGACCACGCTCTTGCGCACGTGCAACAGAATCATCGAACGACTCGGGTACGTGCGCACGACCGGGAGCGTGAGCATCCTCGGCCACGACATCTTCGCCGATGGAGTCGAACTGGTTCAGGTGCGCAAGCGCATCGGCATGGTCTTCCAGCGTCCGAATCCGCTGCCGATCTCCATAAGGGACAATGTCCTGTTCGGCTTCAGGCTGCACGAAGCGCGGCTGCGCAAGGTGTCGGCGGCCGAGGAGGACCAGATCCTGGAGTCCTCGCTGCGGCAGGTTCTCCTGTGGGACACGGTGAGGGACCGGCTGGACAGGCCCGCGACCGGACTGTCGCTGGAGGAGCAGCAAAAGCTGTGCATTGCACGCCTGTTGCCGGTGAAACCGGAGGTGCTGCTGATGGACGAGCCCTGCTCGGCACTGGATCCGGCCGGGACGGAAGCGGTCGAGGAGCTGATCTGGAAGTTGCGCGGGGACTACACGATCCTGATCGTCACACACAACATGGCGCAGGCGCGACGGGCGTCCGACGAGTGCGTGTTCATGCTGCTGGGGAGGATCATCGAACACGGCCGCACCGATGAAGTGTTCCTGAACCCGGAAAGCTCCGAGACTGCCGACTATATCGAGGGGCGCTACGGGTGATCGGCCGAGGGTGACCGTTGACCGGGAGCCGAACCGGTTGAATTGTCGCTGTCATGGAAAACGTCACCATCGCTGCTTCCGGCCGGCAGGTCGTGCGCGCGTTGCTCGCGGTCTGCCTGTTCGCGGCCTTCAGCGCCTGCGCCCCCGAAACCCCGCGAGCGGACCTGATTTTCCGCAACGGCCGGGTCTTGACCGGTGACCCCGGCGCTGGCGATGTGGCGGCGCTGGCCGTGCGGGCGGGGCGGGTGCAGGCGGTGGGATCCGACGCCGCAGTGCTCCGGCTCCGCGGTCCCGACACCCATGTCGTCGACCTGGATGGCCGCAGCGTCGTACCCGGCCTGACGGACAACCACTTCCACGCATTGGGTGGCGGGCCCGGGGTGGACCTCTCTGCCGCTCGCACCATGGCCGACGTGCTGGGCGCCATCGCGGCCCGAGCCGCCCGGACCGAACCCGGCGGCCTCGTCATCACCAACAGCAACTGGCACGAGGGCCAGTTGGCGGAACAGAGGCTGCCCCTGCGCGACGACCTCGACCGCGCGGTGCCCCACCACCCGGTCGTGGTGGTGCGCGGGGGTCACGAGTTCATCCTCAACTCGGCGGCCCTGTCGCGGTGGGGCATCGACGAGACCGACAAGTCACCGCCGGGTGGGCGAATCGGGCGCTACGACGATGGTCGTCTCAATGGGGAACTGGTGGATCGCGCCAAGGACCCGGTGCGCCTCCCGGATCGAGCCGGTGAGGATCCGACGGCGCGCTTCCTCGAGACCCAGGCCGTGATGAACGCCCTGGGCGTGACCGCGCTGCGGATACCGGGCGGTACGCCGGAACAGTTCCTCATGTTGCGACGGTTGGCCGAGGAAGACCGGCTTGCGGTGCGGGTCGAGTTCCTGTTCCGCCTTCGGGGCACGCCGGCGGACGAGGTGCGGGACGTGGTGGAGTCCTGGGGCGCCACTCCGGACTTCACCATGGGCCACCTTTCGGTCGGGGGCGTCAAGCTGGGTGTCGACGGGGGCTTCGAGGGTGGATGGATGCGGGAACCCTACGAGGAGCCGTGGGGCCGAGGCGGCAACTTCCATGGATTGCAGACGATGCCGACCGAGCTGTTCCGCGGAACCGTCCGGGAACTGAATGCGCTGGGTTGGCGCGTCGCGACACACGCGGTCGGCGACGCTGCGATCGACCTGGTTCTGGACGCCTATGAACAGGCCGACGCCGCCACCCCCATCGCGGACCGGCGGTGGACGATCGAGCACGGCTTCCTACCCGCGCCCGACCAGTTCGAGCGCATGCGCCGGCTGGGCCTCACGGTCACCGCTCAGCATCACCTGTACGTGGCGGCGCCGAGCCTGGTCGACTACTGGGGCGCCGAACGCGCGGCGCTGACGACCCCCCTGGGCCTCTATGCCGAAGAGGCGATCCCGGTTTCACTGGGGACCGATTCACCGGTGATCCCTCACAACCCTTTTGCCGTGCTCTACCACTTCGCAACCCGCGGCACCATTTCGGCGGGTATCATGGGCGCCGAGCACGCGGTCGGCCGCAGGGCGGCGCTTCGCGCCATGACCGCGGGCTACGCCTATCAGGTGTTCGCGGAGTCGGAACGGGGCACCCTGGCCCCGGGGATGGCCGCCGACCTGGCGGTCCTGTCCGGCGACTACCTTGCGGTGCCCGACGCCGGGATCCCTGGGTTGACCGCGCTGATCACCATCGTGGACGGGAGGATTGTCCACGACGCGCGTTGACCGCCCGGGTGCGCGAACCCCGCGGTCCCGCCGCCGTCCGCGTCGTCCGCATGGCTGACCGCAGTGCGTCCGTGGCGCGCCAGACTCGAAACTGCCCCCTGTCGACCACCGGACGGACATCGCGAAACGAATCGCTCAGGATGCGGGCAAGTGGAAGCCGGCGCTGTGCGACGAGAAGGAGACTGCCACCCTTCGCGAGCGCCGCCGGGGCTCCCTGCGCAAGCGCCTCGACCGTGCGCAGGCTGTGCGCGCCGCCGACGTGGATCGGCGGGTTGGTGACGATCAGGTCGAACGGGCCCCGGACGGCGGAGAGTTCGCTCCCCGGCGCCGGGGTGGCGTCCGGCACGTTCAGGGCGGCCGCTGCCAGGGAAATGGCGTCGGGTTCCAGCAGGTGGACCCGGGCGTGGGCGCCCGCGCGTTCGAGAACCGCGGCCCCGATGGGACCCGTTCCCGCGCCGAAGTCCAGGACGCGCGATCCGGCGGGGATCTCGGGCAGGACCTCGATGAGCAGCGCCGTCGCCGGGTCGAGGCGGCCGTACGCGAAGACGCCGGGGTAGAAGGTCCAGCCTCGCGCGCCGGTGCCCCAGTCCACGGGTGCCTCGAGCTTCCAGCTGTCGAGGCCGTCCGGCCGCGGTGGCGGCGCCGTCTTCACGGCGGTGAGCACGCGGCAGCGGCGCTTGATCAGGGCGGGGCGCGGCTCGTCGGTCCCGCCCGGGAAGTGCCGCGCCGCCGACCGGATGCCCTCGTTGTTTGCGCCGTAAAGGTGGATACGGCCGCCGTCATCCACTCGGGCCGCGGCAGCGTGCAGGAGCATGGCGGCTTCCAGTGAGGAGCGCGGCATTCGCGCCCACACCTCACCGAACGGGCCTGTCGGAGGCCAGGGCGTGTAGTGCTGGTCCGCAGACGGCAGCCGGTGCCATCTCGTGACCGTGCGCCCGAGATCTTCCAGCGCACGGGGGAGGCGGGGGGAGGGGTCGCCCAGCACAAGCGCCGTGGCGTCCACCGTTGCCGTCTCGCCGCGCGGCCGGTTCCGGGCCCATTCGGCCGCCACTGCGGCGGGCATTTCGCCGCGCGGCGGGTTCACAGCAGCGCGGACACCAGGCCTGCGGCGTTTTCCGCCAACCTGCGCGGCCAATTGCGCTCCGACCATCTGGCCGCGTCGACCTCGGTGCAGTCCTCGAGATAGCGTTTCTGAAGCAGGCGAAGCTCCGAGGCGAAGTCGCTGTCGTAAATCAGCGTGCTGAGCTCGAAATTGATCTCGAAGCTGCGCCGGTCCAGGTTGGCAGTGCTCACGAGCGCAAAATCGCGGTCCACGGTGATGGTCTTGGCGTGAAGAAGCCCCTTCGTGAACTCGTGCACTTCGGCGCCCGCGTTGAGGAGCGTCTCGTAGAAGCTCCGGCTCGCGAGCGCGACGAGGGGCGAGTCGTTCTTGGCCGGGACGACGATGATCGTCCTGACGCCGCGGATGGCCGCCGTGGTAAGCGCGGCGAGCGTACCCTCGTCCGGGACGAAGTAGGGCGTAGTGAGGATGAGCTCTTCGCGAGCCATGTGGACGGCGGACTGGATCACGCGCACCAGCGCCTGGTTCTGTGAGTTCACGCCCGTGCCGACGATCTGCACAATGCGGCCGTCCGGGAACTCCTCGGGCGGCTGGCCAATGAGGTGGTCGAGATTCTCCTCGGTGTCCATGAACCAGTCCTCGACGAAGAGGGCCTGCAGGTCACGCACCACGGGTCCCTCGATACGGAGCGTCGCGTCGATCCACGGTGCAAAACGCGGCTTTGGGTGAAACGCCTCTTCCGCGATGTTGTGACTGCCGGTATAGCCGACGCGACCGTCCACGACCGCGAATTTTCGATGATTGCGCATGTCGAAGCGGATGGAGGCAATCTGCGTGATCCGCGTCGGCAGTGCGGCGACCACCTGAACGCCCGCATTCCTCAGCGTGCGGCACAGCTCCGACTTCAGGAAGTCACTCGATCCGACGTTGTCCACCAACAGGCGGCATGCGACCCCCCGCGTCCTTGCCCTGACGAGCGCGGCAGCGACCGTTCGCCCGACGTTGTCGTCAAGATAGATGTAGGACAACACGTGGACGTGGTCCTGCGCACCGTCGATGTCCGCCACAAGCGCCTGCGTAAAACGCTCCGCCGACGCCACCAGTCTCAGCCGGTTCCCGTTGCGTGGCAGCGTGTCGCTGCCGAGGCGGGCGAGCCGGGCGATGGCCTCGCTGCCCCAGGGCACGACCGCTGTGGCGGTTGTCTGGTGCCACGCGCGCTGAAGGACGGTACGAATGTTCTTCTGGATCGTGCGGTGACGGCGTTTCCGCTTGCTGCCGGTGCGCACCTCGCCCACGACCAGGTACAGGACGATCCCGCCAAACGGGACCGCGATGATCACGAGAATCCACGCAAGCGAAGATGGCTGGCGGACGCGTGGCCGCAGAAGCACGAAGATCACGAAGACCGTATGCAACCCGATGACCCCGGCAGTAACGAAAACAGCACCCAGGGTCGAAATCATGCCGACAGACGACTACCCGTCCCGAGGCGGAACAATCATGATATGGGCGCCCGGGGTGCCTGCGAACATCAGGTACGGGCCGCCCTCGACCGGCGCGGCCGACAGCCCGATCGATTCCTCGGTTGCTCCGGGCACATAGATGACCCATCGCACCATGCCCTCGGCGGTTTGCGTCTCGCTGTTCCACGTCCCGTCGAAGATGTACTGGGCGGCGGACATGACCGGCATCTGGAGCGAGCCCGCCTCCATTTCCTCGTAGCGAATGCGGTACCGGTCCTCGCGACTCGTACCCACTGCGTCCAGTTCCCTGCCGCGGGCGAAGTAGGGCTCCAGCGAAGCGTGGTAGCAGGACGAAGAGAATCGCTCGTTGGCCGGGTTGGAGGCCAGACAGACGAAGTCGTTGGATCCCTCGCGAAGCTGCACGACAGAGCCGTCGGTGGCGTAGCCGAGGACTCGGGCTCCTTCGGCCAGTTCCTCCGGCGCGGCCGCGAGCGCCTGGGCGACCTGCTCTTCGGGGTTCGCTACCTGGGGAGACGCACAGCTCCATGCGGCGGACGCGGCCAACGCGGCCAACGCGAGCAGCCCTGGATGAATCGCGGTCGGGGCCAGACGCTCCAGACGCTTCATGACATTCCATCCTTCCCATTGCTGACGGTCCCGGCGGGGCTGGAAGTCCCGTCCGGCGAAACGGTCCCCCGATCACGCATTAACGATCTGCGGCGGGATTCGGTTTCCGAAGATTCGACGATTCTCCGCTGTGGCGCTAGGGGTCGTTGATGAGGGGTTGCGCGACGTGAGCAGGTACCGGGACGCCTCGGTCGGACAAGGCGTGACCGGAGGACGGGTGGTGCGTCGACTGGCGCGCAGTGGTGGTTTTCGTGCAGATTTCGGTGTGCAAGGCGTTGATTGCTTCTCGTGATGGGGCGGGCGGGTGCATCCGCACGGAATACGGCCAAAGTTGAGACAGGTGGCCGCTGCCGCGGCAGCCGGTCTATTGGCGGCGTGTAGTGAGGGGCCCCTGGGTCCCGGACCCTCGGGCCCTCTCGATATCGATCTGGCCCTGCCCTGGGCCGAGGCCTCCCTGGCCGACGTCGGAGGTTCGCCGGAACGCATGGCGCGCGCCGTGGAACTGGCCGGTGCGAACGACCGCATGCGCAGCCTGCTCGTCGTCAAGGATGGACGGCTGGTCGTCGAGGAGTACTTTGGCGACGGGGCCGAAGAAGAGCTGCACGATGTCCGGTCCGTCACCAAGAGCGTTGTATCGGCGCTTGCCGGCATTGCGATCGCGCGCGGGGACATTGACGGACTGGACGATCCGATCGGTGACTATCTGGACGGGGTGACGGGGCGGATCGAGCCGGACAAGCGGGCAATCACGGTGCGACAGCTCCTCACCATGACCAGTGGCCTGGAATGGGACGAGTCGGGCGGATTCGGATCGTACATCGACTGGATTCGTTCGGGCGACTACCTCGGCTTCGTGCTCGAGAAGCCACTGACATCGGCGCCCGGGACCCAATTCACCTACAACTCGGGTGCCGTGCACCTGCTCGGCGTGGTGATCGAGCAGGCGACCACCATGTACCTTCCCAACTTTGCCCAGCACGTGCTCCTCGATCCCATGGGCATTGCGAAGAGCCGGTGGGAGAGTCTGGGCGGCGGGTTCCACAACGGGGGTGCGGGACTCGATTTGCGACCGCGCGACCTGGCGAGGTTCGGACAACTCTATCTGCAGCGGGGATCCAGCGGGGGACGGCAGATCATTCCTGCCGACTGGGTCGACCGGTCCACCATGGGCCGATTCGACTGGCGCTTCGACTCCGGTTCACTGAAGGGAATCTCCTACGGATTCCTGTGGTGGGTCGCTCCCGACGCCCCCGAGCCCATGTATTTCGCGTGGGGTCACGGCGGACAGTATGTCGTTGTCGTGCCGGGCCTCAATCTGGTCGTGGTCACGACCAACAACTGGTGGCGCATGGGCGAAGCGGCCGAGGACTACGAGCGAGTGACCATGGACATCGTGGTCCAGCACGTCCTGCCCGCCTTCCGCTGAACCGATCAGCCTGCCGGAAAGCGGATGATGTGGGGGTGGTGGCCCTCGGCGTCCAGAAAGCGCAACAGGCCCGCGGTGGACAGCGTTGTGGTCTTCGAGTTGTCCAGCGGATGGAAGTTGAGTGGCTCCGCAGCCAGCAGATCCGCGTCGAGCGCCACCTGGACAATGCCGGTTTTGTCGTTAATGATCGCGAACGGGGAGACGCTGCCGCGCCGGATCCCGAGATAGCCGCCAAGGCGCCGCGCGCTGCAGAAGGTGAGCCGCTTCGTACCGAGCTCTCCCGCCAGCCATTTCAGGTCGAGCTTTCGGTCGGCCAGGCAGGAAACCAGCCAGTGCCGTTCCTTTTTGTCGCGCACGAAGAGGTTCTTGGAGTGGGCGCCTTCGATGCGCCCCCGCAAGTGCTGCGCCTCCTCGACGGTGAAGACCGGGTCGTGTGTCATCGTGCGGTGGGACACGCCGAGGTCATCCAGCCGGTTGAAGAGCTCGCGCGGGCCCCTCGGCCTGTCGCCGGTGATCAGCAGCATTCGCTTGTCGTCCCTGGGTGACCGGGTGGCGGCCTCCACTGCCGCCGCGAGTACGTGAACATCGGGATCACTGGTTGCAGGGATGGCCGGCATATACGTTGAAACGTAAGCGTCGAGTATCCAAGGGGGAGGCTGACGTGTTTCGTGCCCGGTCCAGATTGCTCATTGTCGCGCTCACAGGCGTCTTCTTCTACGTGCCGGGCTGCGGCGACGAAATGGTCGTAGTGCCGGATCCGATGCCGCCCGATCTCACGGGTACGTATACCCTACAGTCCTTTACCTCGGCACTGGACCCCGAGACGACGCTGGTGCCGCCGGAAGTGGCGGGCAGTTTCACCGTGCAGCAGACGGCGGTCGCCGACGGCGAGGCGACCGGCACGTTCACCAGTGATCTGACGCTGCCGGTCGGCGGCAACATCGCCAAACTACAAGGCACCGGTACCTACACCAATCGACTGGACGGAACATGGGAGCAGGAGTTCCTGACCGGGCCATTGGTCGACCTGAGCCCGCAGCAAACGGGGACGTACACCTATGAGAGCGCGGTTCTGACGGTCGTGGTCCTGCGCCCCCCCCTCTCGGCCTCCACCACGGTCTGGCGCCGTCAATAGCCGTGCGTGGTCACGTACGGCTTCGCACTGCGCTTTTCGGGCTCGCAGCCCTGGGCGTCTTCGGCCCCGTGACCGCCCAGGAGGATATCCCCTTCCGCGGCGTCGTCGTGGACGCGGAATCGGGCGCCGCCGTCGCGCAGGCGGAGGTGCTGGTGATGGGCACGCCGCTGGGCACGTTCACGGGCGAAGATGGAAGCTTCTCACTGGTTCTTCCGGGCCCGGGCCCGCATGCGCTGGTCGTGGCGGCATACGGCTATGGCACAGTCGAGCACTCCGTGGTTCCGCAGGAGCCCGGCGAGGACCCGTTTCGGATTCCCGTGACCAGGCGCCTTTTCGAGGTGCCGGCCCTTACGGTCACGGCGAGTCGCGGTGCGGCCCGGCCCGGCGACGCTCCCACGAGCGTGGCCGTGATTGGAGCCGAGGAACTGCAGCGCCGTGACGTCACGTCCCTCGACGAGGCACTCCCCTTTGCCCAGGGGGTGACCTTCAACGCGGGCCACATGGACATTCGGGGGTCAACCGGCATTGCCCGCGGGGTGGGAAGCCGCGTCCTCATGCTGCTTGACGGCCACCGGGTGCTCGGCGGGGTGGGTTCGGCGATCGACTTCGGCATCCTCCCGATCCTGGACGTGGAACGGATCGAGATCGTGAAGGGTCCGCACTCCACCCTCTGGGGGACCAACGCCATGGCCGGCGTCGTCAATGTGATCACGCGGCCCCTGGTGGTCGCCGCGGAATCCGTGGTCCGCGGGTACTACGGTGTCTTCGACACGCCCGGGGACGTGCACTTCACGGACGAACGTCTGAACATGCAGGGGCTCCAGCTGCAACACGCGCGCCGAATCGGCACAACCGACCTGACGCTTTTCGGTGGCCGCGAAAGATCCGATGGTTTCCGTCAGAACGGCAACGTGGACCGCTGGCACCTGCGGGCGAAGGCGGTATTCGGACCGGAATCCCTCGCCCCCTGGGCGGTCTTCGCAACCTGGAAGAGGGAAGACGCGCAGGAGTTCTTTACATGGCGCTCGGCGGATCGGCGGCTGGAAGTCGATCCCAGCCAGCTGGGCGACTGGATCCGCAACTCCGATCTGGTGGTGGGCCTGACGGGGACGCCGCTGGTGAATCCCCGGCTCAAGCTTCAGATACGACCGCAGATCCAGCACGTCCGCGTACAGAACCACTTTCACGACAACGAGGACTATCACTACTCGACGCGGTACGGAACAGATGTTCAGTTCTCGCTGTTCAATGCTGGACACAGCTCCTTCACCTTCGGCGGAGAAGCCGCATATACCGGTGTAGCGTCGGACTTCCTGGATCCGACGCCGAACGTTACCGATATGGCGCTGTTTGCCCAGGATGACATCACATTCTCCGAGACCCTGCGCGGCTCCGTCGGCTTGCGGCTGGACAGGCACGCAGCCTCGTTTGTGGAATCGGACCTGACTCTCAATCCGAAGATCGGGATCGTCCTCCAGCGCAGCGACCGCCTGAGCTTCCGGACTTCGCTCAGTCGGGGCTATCGGGCGCCCTCGGTCTCCGAGCAGTTCACGTCCACGGTGGTGTTCGGCTTTCGCGTTGTCCCCAACCTGGAACTGCGGGGCGAGTCCGCCTGGGCTGGAGAGGTCGGCCTGACCGCCAGTCCCGGGGACAGGATCTGGTTCGACGCGGGCCTGTTCTGGAGCGAATACGACGGCCTGATCGAGGTATCGGGCGCTCCGAACCAGTTCCTGACGTTTCAGTTCCAAAACGTCGCTGAAGCGAGGGTGAGGGGTCTGGACGCCGGTGCGAGGATCGGGCTGGTGCCGCACAAGCTGAACGCCGAGGCGAACTACCTCCTTCTCGACAGCCGGGACCTCAACACGGGGCGTCAGCTCGCCTACCGTTCCCGACACAACGTCACGACAACCCTGTCCGGCTGGACGGACCTGATTGCGCTGGATCTGCGCTACCGAAGCCGACCCGAGGAGGTCCTCGCGTTTCCGCTCGACGAGCGTGGAGCAATCACGCTTGTGGACCTGAGGTTCGGAATGGAGGTCAGGGACATGGACGTGCAGGCCAAGATTGCCAATCTCCTGCAAGCCGAGTACGTCGACGTTCAGGAACGCAATCCGGGCGCGACTCGTAGTTTCCGTATCACCGTCACTTCCCGATTCTGACCCCGGATCCGCACAGATGAAACAGTCGATTGCCCTTGCACCGGCCGTGCGCGCCGCTGCCGCCGCCACCGCGCTCGGCGGCCTCCTCATCCCGTCTCCAATCGTGGGTCAGGATTCTCAACGTCCATCCGACGGGCCCGCGCTGCAGACGATGCCGGTCGATCCTCTCGTCGAAGTCGATTGGCTCATGCGGAACATCCGCGACGAGGACGTGATCGTCCTGCAGGCCGAACGGCGGGCCGGAACCTTCGCGTCCGGGCATATTCCCGGAGCCCGTCCGTTGCGGTTCGACGAAATCACGTGGGAGGGCGAGGAGGGCTGGATCGTCGAGTTCCCCGAAGTGGATCAGATCGTCGAGGCCCTGCGCGCGGCGGGTGTGCGGCGCGACTCCAGGGTGGTGATCTACGGTGCCAGCATGACTGCGACCGCGCGGACGTGGGTGACATTCGATCTGTTGGGGCTGGGGGACCGGGCATTCGTGCTGAACGGGGGGCTCGAGGCCTGGAGGGCGGCGGGCGGCGAGGTCGCGACCGGTCCGCCCGCCATGGTCGCGCCGGGCGATGTCGAGGCCGCGTCCCGGGTCGACTTCCGGGTTTCGGCGGACTGGATCCAGGCGCGCCTCGGCGACGAGTCCCTCGTCCTGCTGGACGCCCGGCCCGACGACGAGTACACGGGGGAGGACGGGGGCCTCGGCAACGGAGGTCGGCCCGGGCACATTCCCGGCGCGGCGCAGCTCTACTGGGAAGAGTTGATGGATCCGGACAACAACACGCGGTTCCGGCCCCGTGCCGAGGTTGCCCGCATCCTGGAGCGCCACGGCGCGGGGGAGGGGAAGACCCACGTCGCGTACTGCATGATCGGGATGAGAGCCAGCGTGGACTACATGGCCGCGCGCATGATGGGGCTGGACATCCACTTCTACGACGGGAGCTGGCGCGACTGGGGCGACCGCCACGACCTGCCGGTCGAACTGGGTCCGGATCCGCGAGACGGGGAGCGTTTCTAGCTGTCGGCCCGTGTGCTAGCGGCCGCCCGTCACCCGATGCTGGACCATCGCCAGCGCGGGCACGATCATCATCAGCACAGCCGTCGCGAACAGGATGCCGAAGCCCAGTGAAGCCGCCATCGGTATCAGGAACTGGGCCTGGAGGCTCGTCTCGAACACGAGCGGCGCGACGCCCAGGAAGGTCGTCACCGAGGTCAGGAAGATGGGGCGGAAGCGCGCCTTCGCCCCCGCGATGATCGCCTCACGGCCGGGCATGCCCTGGCGCAGCCGCTCGTTGATGAAGTCGATCATGACCAGCGAATCGTTCACGACGACGCCGCTCAGGCCGATGACCCCGAAGAGGGACATGATGGCCATCTGGAGGCCGAGAATCGCGTGGCCCAGCACGGCCCCGATAATCCCGAAGGGGATGGCCGCCATGATGATCAGGGGCTTCGTGTAGGAACCGAACGGAATGGCCAGGAGCGCGTAGATCGCGAGCAGGGCCAGGGCGAAGCCGCCGCCCAGCGCGCTGAACGATTCGACCTGTTCCTGCTGTTCTCCCCCGAACGAATAGGTCAGCCCCGGATTGCGGCTGACGAGTTCCGGCATGATCGAGCGGTCCAGGACGCTGGTCATCTCGTCGCCGGTGACGACGTTGGTGTTCACGTCGGCCGTGACGGTGAGCACCCTTTGACCGTCCTTGCGACGGATGGTGGTGGGTGAGCGGCCGAATCGCACGGATGCGACGCGGGCCAGGGGGACCTCGTCGCCTCCCGGAGTGCGGACCAGGTAGCTCTCCACGTCGGCGATGGCGTTACGCTCTTCTTCGGGCAGTCGGACATACACGCGCATTTCTTCGCGGCCGCGCTGCACCCGCAGTGCCTCGTCGCCGAAGAAGGCGGAACGGACCTGTCTGGCCAGGTTGTCCAGCGTGAGCCCCAGGGTTCGCGCTTCGGGCAGCAGATCGAGCTGGATCTCCCTCAGGCCCTGATCCTGATCCGCCTGTACGTCGAACACGCCCGCGAATCCGCGGAGTCGGGCCGTTACGCTGTCGCCGATCGCACCGAGGCCGGCGGGGTCCGGGTGCGAGAGCTCCACGTGCACCGGAGCGCCGAAGCTGATCAGCTCGGCGGTGATCGTCAGCGACTTCGCCTCGGGAAGCGGGCCAACCGATTCGCGCCACGCCTGTTGAAGGTCGGTTGCGGAGATGTCCCGCTCATCGGGACTCACGAGCTTGAACTCGACCGCCGCGATGTTCGCCTGCGGGTTGGCCTGAGCGTCGGCAGGGCCCGCCGGGCCGCTCTGTCTGGCCGGCAGTCCGACCGTGACATTGACGCCCGTCAGAACATCTTCGACGGCTTCGCCCCCGTCCGCCGCCAGCCGGTCGAGCGCCTGATACCCGGCCGATTCCAGCCTCCCGGCCACGTCCGAGGTGCGCTGCACCGGCGTGCCTTCCGGCATCTCCAGGCTGGCCGTCACCAGGTCCGCCTCGACCGACGGCATGAAGTCGACCTTGATAATGCCCGCCGGGATCATTGCAACGGAGACGATGATCATGCCGACGCCGCTCGCGATCACGATTCCGGGCCGGCCCGTCGCGAACCGCAGGCTCCGGTCGAGCGGGCCCTCGATGAACCGCCTGAGGCCCGTGTTGACGCGGGACTGCAAGCGGTTGATCAGGTGGGGCTGTTGGCCGGACGAGGGTCCGCGGCGCCTGGGAAGGTGGGACAGATGGTTCGGAAGGACGAACAGCGACTCGATCAGGGAAAAGAGGAGGACCGAGATCACGATGATCGGGATCTCCCCGACGATCCTTCCGATGGAGCTGGGGATGAAAAAGAGCGGGCAGAAGGCCACCACGGTGGTCAGGATCGCAAAGATCACCGGCTTGGTGACCCTGCCCGTGCCACGGATCGACGCCACCACGCCCCGGTGGCCTCGCTCCCGGGCCGCATAGATGTTCTCGCCCACCACGATCGCGTCGTCGACAACGATCCCCACGGCGAGAATGAAGGCGAAGAGCGACATCAGGTTGATCGACACGCCCAGCATGGCCATGACGCCGAAGGTGCCCACGAACGAGACGGCGATGCCCACCGCAACCCAGAACGCCAGCCTGATCTCCAGGAAGATCGCCAGCGCGATCAGGACCAGGGCGAGGCCCAGCAGGCCGTTCTTTACGAGCAGCCCCAGGCGGTCCTGCAGGATGTCGGCGTCGTTGTTCCAGATCTCGAGCCCCACGCCCGCCGGGAGCGCGGGGATGACCTCCTCGTCGAGGTGGCGCTCCACGGCGTCCACGATCTCGAGAGCCTTCTCGTCGGCGGTCCGGAAGACCTCGACATAGGCGGCGGGCTGTCCTCCGTAGCGACCGATGAGGTCCACTTCGCGGAAGCCGTCACGCACTTCGGCAATGTCGCCCAGGCGCACAACGGTGCCGTCGCCGCGGCTGACGACGATGATCTCCTCGAAGTCCTGCTGCGTGTAGTTCTGACCCGTGGTGCGTATCCGCACTTCTTCGTCGCGGGTGTCGATGCTTCCGGCCGAGAGGTCCAGCGAGCCGCCCCGGACGGCGTTCGAGATGTCGCGGAGGGTGAGGCCCAGCGCCCGCAGCCGCTGGAGCGGGACCTCGATCGAGATTTCGTATTCGCGCACTCCGGTGGTCTCGACGTAGGAGACTTCGGGAAGCGCGGAGAGCGCGTCCTCGGTCCGGTACGCGAGCTCCTTCAGGGTTCGCTCCGACACGTCCCCGTAGATGACGAGGCGGATGACGCTCTGCCGGTTGGTCACCTCCGTGACCTCCGGACGCTCGGCGCCCGCGGGGAAGGTCTGGATCCGGTCGATCTGCGCCTTGATGTCGTCGAGGAAGCGATTCAGATCCTCGCCGAGCTCCAGTTCGGCAACAACGGATCCGCGGCCCTCCGCCGCGGTGGATCTGACCTGCTTGAGCCCTTCGACCCCCTCGATCTGTTCCTCGATCTTGAGGATGATCGATTCCTCGACCTCGTCCGGAGTGGCGCCGGGATAGGGGACCGAGATGTTGACCCGGTCCAGCGAGATCTCGGGAAAGACCTCCTGTACGAGCGTTGTGAGCGCGAAAAACCCGGCAAGGAGAATGAAGAACATCAGGAGGTTGGCCGCGACGCCGTTTCGCGCCATGTACGCGATCGGTCCTCCCGGCTCCCTCGGGCGCAGGCCGTCTTCCTGGCTCATGCGTTACCGGCCCACCCGGGACCACCCCGTGCGCGCGCCGGCGACCGCCCATCCGGCGGCCGCGCTCACCGCGTATTCCCCGTCTGTACCTGCATTCCCTCGGTTGCGATCTGAATTCCCCTGACGATTACCGGCTGTCCCGGCTCGAGGGCGCCGGTGACGTAGACCTGATCCTCGGACCGTTGCAGCACCTGCACAGGGACGATGGTCACCAGCGTGTCCTGGCGCGTCGCCCATATCTCGTTGCCGGTACGCAGCGCGGCACGCGGCACCACGGAATACCGCTCGGGGGCCACCCCGTCGATCTGCACCTCCACGAACTGGCCCACCAGAAGCGGAGGCCCCGATCCGGAGAAGGGGTTCGGAACGCGCACGATCACGTCGATGGTGCGCGTCTGCTCGTCCAGCGCGGCCTCGGCGCGGTCCACGTACCCCTCCCAATCATGGTTCGCCTGACCGTAGCCCGCGGTCACGACGGCTCGGACCCGGCGGTTCCCGTCACCGGCCGCCAGTCGCCACAGGTCCGGGACCAGTGCGGCGTCCGAGTCGGACAGGGGCACCACGACCTCGACCGCGTCGTCGGCGTACAGGCGGCCG
>LXNJ01000195.1_pt1 | contig 44290 bp, 41 predicted proteins | sample 809081 | NCBI WGS metagenome assembly LXNJ01 (sample SAMN04870510, study PRJNA318959) | sponge metagenome | biome: sponge; feature: marine sponge reef; material: water | host: Petrosia ficiformis | place: Greece: Milos, Mediterranean Sea | collected 2013-05-29 | depth 5-7 m | reverse complement strand
GGCGGGCCGCTGGCAGGGCTCGAAATCGGTGTTCTGGAAAAAGCCGCTGAAATTGGCGGGCACTGCCTGTCGGGGGCCGTCATCGATCCCGAGGGGTTCCGCGTCCTCTTCCCGGACCTTCCCGACTCCGAGTTTCCGTTTGCCGGCACGGTTGGGCGCGAAAGGGTCTGCTTCCTGACGAGGAGGGGACGGGTCCCGCTCCCCGTGCCGCCCACCATGCGCAACCACGGGCGGTTCACTGCTTCACTGTGCGAAATGACCCGGTGGCTCGGCGAGAAGGCCGAAGAACTTGGCGTAAGCCTTTTCCCAGGGTTCCCCGTTGAGTCGCTGTTGTGGGAATCGGGTGCGGTTCACGGAGTGCGCACCGTGGCGGCGGGCCTCAACCGAGACGGGACCCCCGGGCCCAATTGGATGCCTCCGATGGACGTTTCGGCGCGGGTAACGGTACTGGGCGAGGGTGCCAGGGGACCGCTGACCGGGGCTTGGCTGGCGGCCTCGGGGGCCGGAGGGCCTTCACCGCAGACGTACGCCCTCGGCGTCAAGGAGCTCTGGGAGACTCCCCGGGATTTGGGAATGACCATCCACACGATGGGATGGCCGCTTCCGCCAGATGTGTTTGGGGGCAGTTTCATCTACCCGATGGGACAGAACCTCAGTGCCGTCGGGATGGTCGCGGGGCTGGACGCCCCGTACCGCGATCTTGATGTCCATGCCCTTCTGCAGGAATTCAAGCGCCACCCTTGGGTGGCCTCGCTCCTCAAGGGCGGGCAGGTGGCGGAGTGGGGGGCCAAGACTATTCCCGAGGGAGGTTACTACTCGATCCCCACCCGGCTCAGCGGTGACGGAGTTGTCATTGCAGGCGACGCGGCCGGGTTGGTGGACGTGGCGTCGCTCAAAGGTATCCACTATGCGATGCGGTCGGGAATTTTCGCGGCCGAGGCGATCGCCGATTCGCTGCGTGCGGAGGCAGAGACGGGCGGCACCGGGGGGCCTCTGCCGGGACCAGGGCTCGCCGCCTACGACGAGAGGCTCCGGGTGTCGGTGCGGGACGGGCCGATCTACCGCAACCGAAACATGCGCCTGGCGTTCAAAGCCGGCATCGTGCGAGGTGGGGCGAAGGCGGCGGTGATGCAATTGACGGGGGGTGCCTTCCCAGGGGGCTCGCCCCCGGACGAAGACGATGCAGCGGTGGCTCGGCCCCTCACTCTGCCGCCGGGAGGCGACGGAGGCAAGCTGGGCCAGGGAGGCCTTTCGAAGGTCGACGCGGCTTACCTGTCGGGGAACCAGACCCGCGACGACATTCCTTCACATCTGGTGGTGGGCGAGACCGTACCGCCGCGGGCCCTGGAACTCTACGCCAGCCTGTGTCCGGCGGGGGTCTACGAGCGAGATGGTTCCAGGCTCGTGGTCAATGCCCCCAACTGTATCGATTGCAGAGCAACCGACGTCCTGGGGCCGAGGTGGTCACCGCGCGAAGGCGGGAGCGGACCCTCCTACCGCAGGATGTAGCACGCGGGTCACGGCAGCCACGGCCTGCGCCGCCTGCTGGTATCCCGTGCGCATCAGGAAATCCGGGTTCTTCCCGTAGCTCTTGACCCCAAGCACGAAAAAATCTGGTTCTGGATTCACAAGCGAATCTGCTTCGACCGGACCGGCGGCAAGGCAGTTGCCCGAACCCGCCGCCTCACTCCCGTCTTCCGTGCCGGCTGCACCCATGCGAGCCGCGCTCGTGTTCATGGGGCCGAGCGTGGCGTAACATTCGTGAACCTGCAACTGACGGTACAGGCTGTTGTCGGGTTCGTAGCCGACGTTGGCCACAACCTTGTCGAACGACTCGCAGCGCGGCGCCCCCGAGACAGACAGCCGCGCCTCGATTCTGGCCGCACCGGACCCGGGCGGTGGGCGCGTGCGCCGCACGGCTTCGAGGGTCGCCCCCCGGATCCACTCGGACCCTGTCGGTGGATTCGCGGCCAGCCGATTCGCCCGCGACGCCAGGCCAGCCCGCCCCGGCAGCGGGTCGCCGGGAAACTCAACCAGGGGGACTGGACGCTCGCCCCGGGTGGCCCACACGAACGCGGTTCCCGGCTCCTGCTCGGCCAGGCGCGAAAGGGCCAGGACGGTAGTCGCGGCCGAATGTCCGTCGCCCAAGACCAGCGTCCTGCGCCCCGCGAAACGGACCTTGTCCGACCCCAGGGGGTCAGGCAGATGGCGGATGATCGCGTCAGATACGGATCTCTCGCCGACCGCTGGGGCACCGCCCGGACCCGCCCACGCCGGTCTGCCATAGGTTCCCGAACAATCGAAGACCGCCCGGGCGGTGACTACGTACTCGTCGTCCGACTGGCGTACCAGGAGACGGAACGGTTCGGCCCGCCGCCGGGGCGACGCGATCTCGTCGCCCTTGAGAAAAGACGTCCGCGAGATGGCCAGAACTTCGGTGCGGTCTCTGATCCGGGCCGCCGACCGGAGGGCGTCGGCCAGTGGCAGCAGGAACCGTTCGCGGAGCTGCCGCCCGGTGTGAACCTCATCGGGCCCGGAAGCGGGGTGCCAGGGCGGAGCGCTCCCGCTGTCCAGGAGCACCCGAATGCCGGCGGGCCCCACGTTCATTGAGGCCGGCGAAAAGAGCTCTGCCCATCCCCAGCGAGCGACATGTTCGCCCACTTCTCCGGCCTCCAAGACGATGGTTCCAAGGCCAGCCTCGACGCCAAGGGCTGCGGCTTCAAGGCCCACGGGGCCAGCCCCAACGACGGCGAGGTCCCAAATTTGGGGGGACTCGGAGTTGTCCGGTACCCCGTTGTCAGTCGCCCCGGCCAGGCTGGCCAGCGCCTGGCCGGGTGCCGAAGCACCAACGCCCGTTCGCGCAATAACGTCCATAGACAGGCAACCTAGCCTCTGCCCATGACAGACAGCGACACGCCACCCGGGCACACGGGCCCGGAAAACGCGCTCGTCCGGAGTTTGGTAACGGTCGCCCGCTGGGTCCTGATCCAGGTGATTACGGGCGTTGCCGTTGTGCTCCTTTTCTGGGTATTCAACCGGACTATTGTGATCGGCGGCAGGCATGTGTTCAGAGAGCCCGGCACGCTGTTTCTGTCGAACCACCAAACGATGATCGACTCGTTCCTTGTTGGATACTCCGCGCTTTACCCCAGGTCGATCTTTCGGCCGCGGCTGGTGCCGTGGCAGGCCGCCGCCCAAGAGAACTTCTTCTCAAATTGGTTCGTGGCGTCCCTGTCGCACTTGTACCACTGCATCCCGGTCAGAAAGGGCCGCAGGGACGTGGGCGTCATCCACAGGGCGACCGAAGTGCTGAGTCGAAACAACCTGCACCTGTTTCCCGAGGGGACCCGTTCCAGGACCGGGAAGATCGGCAGAGGCCGGCCCGGTGCCGGGATGGTCGCGCTGGCGGCCCGGCCCACCGTGATCCCTGTCACGATCTTGGGGATGGACAGCGTTCTGCCGATCGGGTCGGTGCTGCCGAGGTTTGGCAAGACCATTCGCATTCGTTTCGGCCGGCCCCTGCAGTACGATGATCTCGTGGTTGCGGGACGCGACACCGGGGCTGCCCGCGAACTGGTCGACCGGGCCATGGACCGCATACGCTTTCAAAGGCGTGCCATGGAACGTTTCGCAAACCGCCAGACTCGGTAGCGATCCAACCGGCGTCCGGGGCGCCAAGCCGCACGTCGCCGGTCCATCTGGACAATCGGAGGAAAAGAACCGAAATTGAAGGCATGACGATCACTGTATTTTACGCGGCTGTTACGGTGGGTCTCGGACTCTTGGTGGCCTTCATGGGTGGCGGTTTTGCTTACGGGTGTCGCCTGGAAGAACTGGACGCCGAGCCCGAAGAATGACCAGGAGTTTCAGCGACGAGAACGGTATCCGGTGGAAGGCCTGGCTGGCTTCCCGGGAAGTGTTCTGGCCTGCTCCGGGCGAAGAGGCCGAACCCGAGATGGAGGCAGTGGTCTTTTTCTGTTTTTCCGATCCCTCGGAGGAGCAGCGCCGACTGCGGATTCCCCGGGGGACCTTTGAGCAGTCCACTGAAGACGAGCTCCGGGGCTTCCTGCGCGAGGCCACCGCGGACACTCAGGATACCGAATCGGATGGGTAGAATCCCCGCCAGACAGGGTCGCGACCGGTAATGACTGATACGGCAGGCAAGGGCCTGGAAGGCGTTGTAGTCTCCCAGACCGCACTCAGCTTCATAGACGGCCTCAAGGGCGTGCTCGTGTACCGGGGCTACAACATCCACGAGCTGGCCCCGAACGCCGGGTTCCTGGAGTCGGTCTACTTGCTCTGGAATGGCAAGCTGCCCGTGCAGGCGGAGCTGGACGACTTCTGCGCCGAACTGGCGGCAAAGCGCCAGGTGGCCCCGGAAACGCTGAGGGGCCTCGCCGATGTGGGTCCGGACGCGGTACCCATGGCCGCCCTGCGCACGGGTGTCTCGCTGGAGGGGATCTTCGACCCGGATGCGCGGGACAATTCGCCCGATTCCAACCTCCGCAAGGCCAAGCGGCTGGTGGCGCGCATTCCCACGATCATTGCCGCCATCAACCGCATCCGCCAGGGTCTAGATCCGATCCCGCCCGACCCGTCGCTCTCCCACTGCGCTGACTTTGTGCGGATGGCGAACGGCGAAGAGGGCACGGCGGAGGCGGTAGCCGCGCTTGACCGGACTCTGCTCCTCTATCTGGACCACGGGTTCAACGCATCGACCTTTGCGTGCCGTGTCATAGCCGCCACGATGTCTGACATGCATTCGGCGGTGACCGGAGGCGTCGGGGCCTTGCGCGGCGAGTTGCACGGCGGGGCCAACATGCGCGCCATGCAGACCCTGCGGGAAATCGGGTCGAAAGACAAAGTAGGCCCCTGGTTGGAGAAGGCGTTTGCGGAGAAGCGGCGTATCATGGGGTTCGGGCACCGCGTCTACAAGACCGAGGATCCGCGAGCCACGCACCTGCGCGCCATGTCCGAGGTACTGACCCAACAGGCAGGGCAGGAGGATCTTTTCCAACTCGCACGTGAACTTGAAGAACAGGTGGTTCGGGCCAAGGGAATTCTCCCGAACGTCGATTACTACTGCGCGACGGTCTACCACGCGCTTGGCATCCCCATCGATTTGTACACACCGCTGTTTGCGATGGGGAGAGTGGGCGGTTGGACCGGCCACGTGATGGAGCAGCACGCCGACAACCGGCTGATCAGGCCCAGGGCGGAGTACACCGGGCCGATGGACCTCACCTGGACACCGATTGACGAGCGCTGACTTCGACGGCTCAATTTGAAGTCGACTGCCAAGGTTGAAAGAGAATAGCCAGCGTGCCTTGATCGTTCCCCTCCGGGGCGATCAGGGTTCTGGCTCCGACGGCGATCCTGCTACCGGTCGGGACTGGACTCTTTTCGGGACTGCCGCGACTTCCCCTGACCAATCACGCGAGTGGTGGTCGGATGCCGCGGCCACATGGCTGGACGGCCTCCGTGGTGCCGGCGAGGCGTCGGACTGGATCAGCCTGGGCCGCGACGACCAGCCCAATGTGTTCGCCGTCCGGGGCGCTGCTCGCAGGGACCGCCCGGTTGCCGAAACCTTCAGGCGAGCAGCCGGTATCGGGATAAGAGCAGCCCGCCAGCGAGGCATGGACGAAGCGGTGTTTGTGATGCCGCCCGGACTGGGCGACCAGCAGTGGCAGGCGGCGGCCGAAGGGCTGGAACTCGGGGACTGGCGAATGGACCGCTTTTTCTCGGAAGACCAGCGCGGGCACGCACCGCCCCGGCGTTCGCTGCGAGAGTCTGGCCCGGCCGAGGGCACGCCCCCCGCGCGCCGCCAGGCGGTCCGCCGCGGTCGCATTCTGGCCCGGGCGCAAAACGTGGCCCGCGAACTGGTGGCCCTTCCGGGCAACGAGCTGACCCCGGCCGCGCTGGCGGAGTTTGCTCGGCGGGAGGCGGACGAAACCGGGTTTGCGGTGGAAGTGTGGGAGGAAGGCCGCTTGCGGGAGGAGGGATTCGGAGCCATCCTGGCCGTCGCGGCAGGGTCGGAGCAGCCACCCCGCCTGATTGTGGCGGAACACAGTGGCCGAGGGGGCGACCCGGTCGTCTTGGTGGGGAAGGGCGTGACATTCGACACCGGGGGGATCTCCCTCAAGCCGCCTGCGAAAATGGGAGACATGAAATATGACATGGCCGGGGCCGCGGCCGCCCTCTGCTGCATCCGTGCCGCGGCGCAGTTGGACATCCCCCAGCGACTGATAGCCGTGGTGCCGGCCGTCGAGAACATGCCGTCGGGGCGGGCCGTGAAACCTGGCGACGTGGTAGTCGGCCTGTCCGGGAAATCGATGGAGGTGGACAACACCGACGCGGAAGGGCGGTTGATCCTGTCGGACGCTCTGACCTTTGCCCGGGAGCTCTCGCCCGCGGCGATCCTGGACTTTGCCACGCTGACTGGCGCCTGCGTCGTAGCACTCGGCAAACACTGTGCGGCGGTAATGACACGGCATCCCGAGATCGCGGACGACCTGGGGCGCGCCGGGACGCAAACCGGAGAGCGCACCTGGCCCCTGCCGCTCTGGACGGACTACCGGGGGCAGATCGACTCGGAGATCGCCGATGTGAAGAACACGGGTGGCCGGGCGGCGGGGACGATTACGGCCGGTCTTTTTCTGGCGGAATTTGTGGGTGACGACGTGCCCTGGGCCCACCTCGACATTGCGGGAGTGGCGTGGTCCGAAAAGGCTGGAGGGTGGCAGCCCGCCGGCCCGGCCGGGTACGGGGTGCGCCTGGCCCACGAATGGCTGCGCATCCGCGGCTGACGCCCCCGGGAGGGGCACTCGCGGCGGTCTGGCTGGCAGCGGTTTTGATGTTGCCCGGCCGGGTCAGCGCACAGGACCCGCCACCGCCGGATTCGATTCCTTCTGACAGCGCGCAGGCAGTGGCCGACAGCCTGACCGCCGACACAACGGAAGCAACGGTCGCCATCCGCGAACCGACCTTCCCCGCACGCATGACCCACCTTCGGGGACCTTCGCACGAAGTGTTCGTGTGCGACCGCCAGTGCCTCCACTCGTCATCCGCCCTCACCCTGCTTGAGCTCCTGATTGAGCGCGTGCCTGGAATAACCGGCCTGAGGGCCGAGTATTTCGGGGGCCCGCACCACGCCATGGACGGGATGTTCGGCGCCGGATTCGGGGGGCTGTACATCGACGGGCAACCCATTTCGCCGATGGAAAGCGGTCAGGCCGATCTGCGCCGATTGACCCTGAACTACCTGGAAGAGGTGCGGGTCTTACGCGGTGCGGACGGCCTGGTCATTGACGCGTCCACCTCCGCCCACGACGGCGGGGAGGCTTATTCGCGCATCAACGGGGCAACCGGCGATCCGCAGCTTGAGGGTATCGAGGGGGTGTTCGCCAACGGTTTCGGAGACATCACGGTAGTGGAGACGTCCTTCTCGCTCCTCAACCTGGCCCGGGACGACAATCCGAGCGACCGGTTTTCGGCGCTGGCCCGGGTCAGCGTGATGCCGTGGTCGAACCGCCTCGGGTTCCAGATGGAGTATCGCGGGGGCACGCTGAAACGTGAAGGAACGGACAATGCCGACCTGACGTTCGGTTCAACCACGCTCAGGGTCCGCGGGAACGTGGGTGATCACTTCCAGGCGGAAGGGTTTGCCCGCCGGGCATCGCGAAGTGCCGAGATCGATCAGGTCATCATCGAAGAAGACACGATCACCGCCGAGTCATGGGCGTCCGAAGCGATCGGAATCAGTGCGGTGGCTCAGAAATGGGGCGGGACCCTGACCGGCGCATACTCACTGGGCAGTGGCTTGGCCCAGCCGCGGCAGCAGGGAAGTGTGGGTGCTTGGTACAGGTGGGGGCCGCTGGCGGCGGAGCTGGGTGTGGAGTTCCGGCAGCTGGGGGACTCCCTTGCGCTGGACTACCCGGCCCCGCCCCTCGCCCCGGACCCCGACCCCGGGGAACCAGACTCGGGTCTGGGGGACTCCGGTGATGACCAGTTGACCGCGACCGCCCCTTTTTACGGTCGGCTCTCCGGGAGCCATGGCGCGATTTCCTCTTCGGTGCGGCGGGCCGGCCTCTCGTTTTCCGACACGCTGTTGTGGTTCCCGGTCAGCGCACGGGTTTTCCACGCCGACGGGGTGCAGGCAGTGCCGTTCGCGGCCATGGCCAGGGCGGACACGCTTCCGTTTGCTTCGTCCGGGGCATCGCTGGAAATCGGACTGGGCCCCTACATCCTTGGGGGCCGGGTGAACAGGCAGTCCGTGGACCGTCAACTGGGGTTCGGGGCTGTTTTTGACACTGCCGCGTTCTTCTGGCCCGGAGAGAACGAAATCAAGGGTTGGGAGGCGCGGTTCACCGGGCCCCTAATCCCCCTGAATCTGATGATGCCTGGCGTGAACCCGATAGTGTTGCGCGGTTCGTGGCGCCGCAACACGATCGTCAGCGGTCAGCCCCTGTACGTGCCCGAGAACCACGGACACATCGAACTCCTGTTCAACGACACGTTTTTCAGCGGAAATCTGGAGATCTGGCTCGGGGGTGCGATGGAGTTGCGCGGCACCCGCATCCACCCCGTGGTAGTTGCGGGGGAGCTGGAAGAGGGGGGGGAGGTGGTCGAGGTGGGTGACTTGGTCCAGATGAACACGGATTCCTGGTCAATGGCGTGGTTCACGTTCAAGATCGCGAGCTTCAGGTTCTTCTGGCGCGTCAGCAACCCGTCGGTCGCGGATATTTTCGATTTTCGACAGGTCTTCTTCCCGCCCCAGATCAACGTGTTTGGTCTTCGCTGGGAGTTCCACAACTGACGCTCCGGAGCATGACCGGATTCGGGTCCGCTTCCGCGGAATTCGACGGGGCGTCCCTGACCGTCGAGATGAAGTCGGTGAACGGACGTGGTTTCTCATTTTCGTTCAAGGCGCCGAGTTCGCTCGCGCCGCACGAAGAAGCGGTGCGCGCCCGCGTAACCAAGTCAGCAGGCCGGGGACGGGTCACCATGAATGTGTCGGTGGAGGATGCCCGGGCCGCGGGGCAGGTTACGCTTGACGTGGAACGAATACGGGCGGTGTTGGACGAATGGGAAAAGGTGAGCGGCGAGATCGAATATGGAAACCGGCCTGCCCCCGGTGACCTGCTGCGTATTCCCGGGGCGCTGAAGACTGCCGAGAAACCGCCACTGGAACCGCCACCCCCGGACGTGCTGATGGACGCGGTGGAGCGGGCGCTTGCCGGGTTGATCGAGATGAGGGATCGCGAGGGCCGTGCGCTGGCCGCCGACCTCCGCGGGCGCATCGCGGCCCTGACCGAGGCCCTGGACGAAGCCGAACGCCTCGCTCCGAAGCGGCTCGAGCGCGAGCGGGAACGCATTCGGGCAGCGGTGGAGGAACTGGCGGGATCAGGTCTCGACGACGACCGCCTGGCCCGCGAACTGGCCATCCTCGCCGATCGCCGCGACGTTGCCGAGGAAATAGTCCGGGGGAGGGCTCACCTGGAGGGGTTTCTGGCGTACCTGGAACTCCCGGCCGGGGAGCCGGTCGGCAAGAGACTCGCCTTCCTGGTGCAGGAAATGCACCGCGAGTTCAATACTCTCGGGGCCAAGGCCAACGACCCGGAGTTGTCGGCCGTGGTGATCGAAGCCAGAAATGAGGTCGAAAAGCTCCGGGAACAGGTGGAAAACGTCGAGTAGTGCGTCCCCCGGCAGTGGTTCTTTCGGGTCCGTCGGGTGCGGGCAAGACCACCGTCGCCCGTGCCCTTCAGTGCGCCTCTCCGGGCGAACTTCATTTTGGCGTCTCCGCCACCACTCGCCCCCCCCGCCCGTCGGAAATGGACGGCCGGGATTACAGGTTCGTGTCTCGCCAGGAGTTTGACCGTTTGCTTGCCGGAGACCGTCTGGTCGAGTGGGCCGAGGTCCACGGCGAAATGTACGGTACGCCCAGGTCTGAACTGGAGCGGGCCCGGCGAGAAGGGCGGACCATCCTGCTGGATATCGACCTCAAGGGAGCGAGGCAGGTGAGGGGCCACGAACCGCGGGCGCTGCTCCTGATGGTGTCTCCCCCAACGGGAGGTCTGATAGCCGCGCGGCTCCGCGGGCGGTCCACGGAGACCTCCGACCAGATTGCGCGGCGGCTTGCGGAAGCGAAAGAAGAGTTGGGGGCGGCACCGGAGTTTGACTACCTGATCATCAACGACACGGTTGAGGAGGCTGTGTCGCAGGCCCTGGCCGCGCTCCGGGCAGTGGGAGAGGACCCGGCGGAGCAATCAGGCCAAGGGCAGTCGAGACCGCTGCCGATGGACCGCGGCGGGGCAGAGGTTGCCGCCCGTTTGCTTGCCGAACTGGCCGCCGCGGTTCGGTCGGACGCTTGACCCTGCTCACCTGGTCGCGTTAGCGAAACCACGCCAGAAAAGATATCTTTAGCAGCTACACTGGAACCGTTGCGTGGTCACCAGGAGCCCTTCCCGGACCAGAGAATCAGGATTTTGCGATGAAGGTATTCACTCCCCAGGAGCTGTCCGATGCCGTGGCCCGAAGGTCGGAAGAAGAGGCAGCCGGGCCGGGGCCGGTGGGCAACAAGTATCTGGCCGTCTTGGTGGCGGCGCGTTACGCCAGAGAGCTCAACGCGCCTTTTTTCGCCGGCGCGGCCCTGGGTGTCGGGACCGGCAGGCCGAAAAAGGTCACCACCAGGGCGCTGGAGGACATGGTCTCATCCGAGCGCAACCTTCAGTGTCGTGTTCTCCGCCGGGAGGGCGTAGCGGGGATCTGACCGTTACCCGGGCGCGTATCCATGCGTCCGTTTGACGGGAAGCGAGTCCTCCTGGTGGTCACCGGGGGGATCGCTGCCTACAAGGGCGCTTTCCTGGCGCGCCGCCTCCTCGAGGCGGGAACCACGGTTGAGGCTGTTCTCACCGAAGCGGCGGAGAAGTTCATTGGCCGGGCGACTCTCGCCGGGATTACGGGCCAAGACACCGGCGTTTCGCTCTGGGACCGCCCCATGGAGCACTTGGACGCGGGCAAGAGGGCCGACCTGATTATCGTCGCACCCGCAACCGCCGATTTCATGGCCCAAATGGCGGTCGGACGGGCAGACGGACTGGCGCAGGCACTGATTCTGGCGGCGGACTGCCCCATCATGGTGTGCCCCGCCATGAACTCCCGGATGTGGCACCATCCGGCTACCCGGCGCAACGCCAGCACCCTCGCCGCCCACGGGGTTCTGTTTTGCGGGCCGGGTGACGGTCCGCTGGCGGAGGGCGAGACCGGCCCAGGGCGCATGACCGAACCCCAGGAGATCGTTGCGGCCGCGAGCCGCGCGTTGGAACCGGACAACTCGCTGGATGGTGTCAAGGTGGTGGTGACTGCAGGCGGCACCCGTGCCGACATCGATCCCGTGAGGTTCATCGGAAATCGCTCTTCCGGCAGGATGGGCGATGAACTTGCCTCTGCTGCCTGGCGCCGCGGAGGAGATGTGGTCTTGATCCGGGGCTCCGGTTCGGCGCCTGTCCCGGCGGGTCCGCGCGTGGTTGGCGCCGCGACGCCGCGCCGCATGCTTGACGTTCTCATGGCCGAGCTCCCCGGTTCCGCCGCTCTGTTCATGGCGGCCGCGGTGTCTGATTTTGAACCGGAAAACGTCGCGTCCCGGAAACTCGGGAAACTGGCCCTGGAGTCTGATGCGTCGGTGAACATGGCACTGCAACTGGGCCCGGATCTGCTCGAAGAGACCAGGTCTCTGAGACGGGAACACGGTGTGTTCACGCTGGGATTCGCGCTCGAGACCGAGGATATCGAGGCTCGCGCAAGGGAGAAGCTGGTGCGGAAGGGTCTGCATGCGGTCGCGGCCAATCCGGCGGGCCAACCCGGTGCGGGACCTGAGAGCCCGACCAACCGTATCACGCTGGTATGGCCCGGGAGAGACCCCGAGAACCTTGGCAGCGGGCCGAAACGGCAACTGGCGGAGGCGTTGCTCGACCGTCTGATCCCACAGATCGGTCCTTGACCGCGCGCGGTGCGTCACCCCGGGGTGGCAATCCGGCGGCCCTGGCCCGCTTGTACCTGGAACAGGCGTTCGGAGCCGAACCGGGCGACGTGGCGCTGGAAACGATGTCTCGGGGCGGTGTGCTGGACGGGTTGGCTGCTGCCGCAAATGAGTCGACTGCCGCGCCGTCCGCGCACGTGTCCCGTGGCCGGACCGATGCGGTCGAACCCCTGCGGCCCGGTCCGAGCGCACCCACCGATGACGAGATCTCGGCGGCGAGCACGCTGGAGGAGGTGGCGGCATTGGTCGGCCGGTGCACCCGGTGCGAGCTGCATGCTTCCCGGGGCAACCCCGTGCCGGGGGCGGGACCGGCGAGCGCCCGGGTGGTCTGCGTTGGCGAGGCGCCCGGCAAGACGGAAGACGAGACCGGCCTGCCTTTCGTGGGAAGGGCGGGGCAGTTGTTGGACCGGCTGCTGATGTCGGTCGGGATGCCGCGGGAATCGGTGTTCGTGTGCAACGTGCTCAAATCCAGGCCGCCACGGAACCGGGACCCCCTCTCGCCCGAGATCGCCGCCTGCAATCCCTTTCTGCTCAAGCAGCTTTCGATTATTGGTCCGCGGGTGATCGTGGCGTTCGGGGCGTTCGCCGCCCGGACGTTGCTCGACACATCCGAGGTCCTTGGCCGGCTGCGAGACGCACAACACAGCTATGCGGGTTATCCTGTGGTTGTGACCTACCATCCCGCTGCACTTCTCAGGAATCCGTCCTGGACCCGGCTGGCCTGGGAGGACCTCCAGAAGGCCCGCGCCTTGCTGGAGGAGGACGAAGGAGCTCCGCGGTGAGACCGGCACCGTGAGCGGCGACGCGAGCCGCAACGGCGCGGCGCGGCGGATCCCGTGGTCGGAAGAGGCCGAGGTCAGCGTTCTCGGTGCCATGATCATCGATCGAGACTCGGTAGCGGTCGCTATGGAAGACCTTGACGAGAGTGCCTTTTACCGGGAGGGGAACCGAAGGGTCTTCCGGGCCATGCGCCGCATCTTCGAGCGGGGCGGGGTGGTGGAGGCGGTTGCCGTAGCGGACGAGCTCCAGTCCTCTGGCGACTTGGAAGCGGTGGGCGGCAGCGCGTACCTGGCCAGGTTGGTTGGAGCGGTCCCGCACACCGCCAGCTTTAGCCAGCACTGCAGCATCATCCGCGAAAAGGCCACTCTCAGACGTCTCATTGAGAGTGCCACCGACATTATTGACGATGCGTACACCTCACCGGCGGGCGAGGTGAGCGAGGCGCTGGACCGGGCGGAGCAGCGGATCTTCGAAATCGCCGGAATGGAGCGGCGCGGCGGGTTCGTCAGGGTCAAGGAACTCGTGGCCGAGAGCCTCACGGGCATCGACCGGCGGATGAAGACCCCCGGCATGGTCACCGGCACGCCGACCGGGATCGACTCGCTCGACAACCTGACCGCAGGATTCCAGAAATCCGACTTGATCGTGCTCGCGGGCCGGCCTTCGATGGGGAAGACCGCGCTGGCCCTGAACATGGCGCTGCACGTGGCGATCAGTCGCCGGATGCCCGTTGCCATCTTCTCCCTGGAAATGTCGCGCGAGGCGCTGGTCCAGCGGATGCTTTGTTCCGAATCCAAGGTGGACCACAGTCACGTGCGCATCGGGCGACTGAACGACGAGGAATACGACAGATTGGCGAGGGGGGCCGGACATCTGCACACGGCGCCGATCTGGATCGACGACACCCCGGTGCTGGCGCCCATCGAGCTGCGGGCCAAGTTGCGGCGGCTGATTGCAGACTCTGAGGCCGGCGATGTTGGCCTGGTGATCATCGACTACCTGCAGCTGATGACCGGTTCGCGCCGCACCGAGAACCGGCAGCAGGAAATCAGCGATATCTCGCGGGCCCTCAAGGCCATCTCCCGTGAGACGAGCGTGCCCGTGATGGCGCTGAGTCAGCTGTCCCGGGCACCCGAGCGACGCGACGATTCCAGGCCCCGGCTGTCGGACCTGAGGGAATCAGGGGCGATTGAGCAGGACGCCGACGTCGTGCTGTTCATCTACCGGGAAGAAATGCACAGCAAGCCGGAGGAAATCCAGGAGAAGAACCTCCAGGGAAAGGCCGAGCTGATCATTGGGAAGCAGCGGAACGGGCCGACGGGCCGTGTCGATCTGTTCTTCCACAAAGAGTTCACGACTTTCCGGGAAATCGACCGCCGTCGGGAAGAAGCCGGCGCCGCTCTCTGACGTGATTGGTCCCAGGTGGTGAAAAGCGGGGTGCCTGACCCCGGAATAGTCGCCATCATAGTCGCCGCCGGCGGAGGAACGCGATTGGGCGAGGGCGTGCCCAAACAGTTCCGGGATTTGGGCGGTCGCCCCATGCTGGCCTGGACTGTCGGTGCGTTCAGAAACCACGCGAACGTCGTGGGCGTGGTTGTTGTGCTGTCCGCCGAAAACGCCGCGTCACCGCCTTTGTGGTTGCCGCGCGGAGTTGTGGTGGTGGCGGGCGGGGAGACGCGGGCGGAATCCGTGCGGGCCGGAGTGAATGCGGCCCTCGCGGATTCGGAGGCCTCCGAATCCGCGCGGTTGGTCGTGCTTGTGCACGACGCGGCCCGGCCGTTCGTTTCGACCGACCTGATCTCGCGGGTTGCGGCAGCGTCGGGCGATGGCCTCGCCGTGCCGGTGCTGCCGATCCCGGACTCCGTGAAGCGGGTGGACGCCGGGGGGAGGTTGGAGGGGTCGGTCGACCGCGCTGGGCTCCGGAGGGCGCAAACTCCGCAGGGGGCTCCGGCGGGCGTCCTGAGGTCGGTGCTGGACCAGTTGGGGCCCGAGGCGCGGACGGCGCTGGACGAAGCCGAGATGGCGCAGAGCTGCGGCGTTCCGGTGGCGGCGGTGGAAGGGGATCCGGAAAACTTCAAGGTCACGACGGCCCGAGATTTGGAGCATGCCCGGCGCCTTGCCGATTCGGGCATGGTAACGCGGGTACCCCTGGGGTGACCGCCGCGCCGGTGCCGCCCCGCCGTTGACGTTCCGGTGGACCCCGTGGACCGCCGGGGAATCTCCGGTGCCCGGGGCCTGCAGCGGCGAGGACGCTCTTGCCACCGCCGCCGAAGTGCTGAACCGGGGGGGAATCTTGGTGCACCCCACCTCCACGCTGTACGGTTTGGGCGGCCGGCCGAATCCCGATATCGACGCCCGGATTGCCGGGATCAAGGGCCGCCCGGGCGGTAGTCTGATCCGGCTGGCCGCCACCGCGCACGAGGCGCGCATGGCGGTTCCCCAACGCCAGTGGCCACCGGCCGCCGCCCGCCTGGCCGGGGCTTTCTGGCCCGGGCCGCTGACCCTGATCGTTTGCCAGGTGGCTATTCGGGTGGATCCCCACCCTGTGCCGGCCGCGCTCCTTGGGCTCGTGGGGGGCAGTATGACTTCCACCAGCTTCAACCGTACGGGCGACGCCCCGGCAGCTACGGCGGAAGATGTGCGCTCGCTGATGGCTGCCGTGCAACCGGCCCGGGGTCCCGCAGGTTGGCTGGACGGCCCTCCGAGCCCCGCCGGGGGGCCTCCGTCGACTCTTGTCAGGGTGGACGAAAGTGGAGCGGTCAAGATCCTGCGTGAGGGGGCGGTACCGGCGGAGGCCGTACGAGAGTTCGCGCCGTGAACGTTCTGTTCGTTTGCACGGGGAACACGTGCCGCAGCCCGCTTGCGGAGGCCACGGCCAAACACCAGGCAGCCCGGCGCGGGCTAAAGGGCATCTTCTTCCGGTCGGCCGGAGTGTTTGCCGCTGACGGCTTTCCGGCCTCGGGCACGGGGCGGGCAGCAGCCGCCCTGAGGGGGCTCGATCTGGACGAACACGGGGCCCGGCAACTCACCCCCGAGATCTGCCGGTGGGCCGACCGGGTAGTCACCATGGGCAGCGGGCATGCCGACCAGGTCAGGGCCATGGCCCCGGATGCCACGGTGGCGGTAATCACCGAATACCTGCCCGGCGGGCACCCACGGGCCGGCCGCGGAGTCCCCGACCCCTTCGGCGGGAATCTGGGACAGTACGTGGAGACCCTCGATCTTGTGGAGACGGCCGCCGGTGGCCTGCTGGACGATTTGTTTGGCGCGCGCGCGGCTCGTTACGTACTGCTTGGCGATCCTGTTGAGCACTCCGTCTCGCCCGAGATGCACGAAGCGGTTTTCAGGGCGTGGGGGCTCGATGCCACCTTCGAATCGGTCCGAGTTTCGGCAAGGGCCGCGTCGGAGGCGATGCGGGATTCCCGCCTTCGGGGCGGCAATGTCACGCTACCACACAAGAAACGGGCCGCGGAAGTGCTGGACCACGCGTCGGAAGCGGTTCGCGCTACCGGCGTGTGCAACTGCTGGCGTCGGTCTTCCGCCGGGCTGCTTTACGGCGAAAACACGGACGTGGGCGGACTGAGGCGGGCGCTTGAGGACGCCGGATTCGGGGCGCCGGGGCAGCGGGTGCTCCTGTTGGGTGCGGGAGGTGCGGCCCGCGCTGCCCTGGAAACGCTCGTCCAGATGGAGTCGGCCAGCGTGGATGTCTTGAACCGCACGCCCGAGCGGGCCAGGGCCATGGTGAACGCAGCGCGGGCCGCCCGCGCCGCGCCGGCCGGGCCAGACGTTCGAGTCATTGAATCCGCCGCCGCCTCCCCCGGATGGGATCTGGCGGTGAATGCGACGAGCCTGGGACTGTCGAAAAACGACCCGCTCCCCCTGGACCCCGCAGCGGTCAAGGTGGGATCGGTCTACGATCTGGTGTACGCGCCGGGCGCAACGGCGCTCGTTCGGCGGGCAGTGCAAATGGGCATACCCGCGCGGGACGGAGTTGGGATGCTCGTTTCGCAAGCCGTGCTCTCGCTCCGGTTTTGGATGCCCGGCCGCGAGCCACCCAGAGCAGTCATGCAGCAGTCGGCGACGCGGGCTCTCGCGGCCCGCGCCGCACGCCGCGCCCGGGCAGGCCGGGGTTGATCCCGCCGGCGGTCGCAAGGCTGGCCAGGAGCGCGGGCCGTTTCCTTGCTCAGCTGGCACCGCCGCCGTGCGTCTCTTGCCAGCGCGGAGTGAACGCAGGCTCTCCGCCCCTCTGCTCGCGATGCCGCGGCAGCTTTCCGCTGCTGGCCGAACCGCGCTGCCCTCGGTGCGCCGAGCCGACGGGCGGTGTCGGCAGTCCTGACGGGGGCGCATACGACCGGTCTGCCCCGACGGCCCGCTGCGGGATCTGCGAAGACTGGCCCGGCCCGGTGGTCGCCACCGACGCCCCGTTCGAGTTCACGGGTGCCGCGGCGGCGGCGGTGCGGGCCCTGAAGTACCGGCGCCGGCGGGCGCTGGCGTCAACCATGGGCCGGGCCATGGTTTCCTCTGCGGGAAGGGTGGCAAACCGATTGGCGTCCGCGACGGGACGCGGTGCGCGACCGATTCTGGTGCCGGTTCCGCTGTCGCGGGCGAGGCTCCGCGAGCGGGGTTTCAACCAGGCGCACGACCTGGCCCGGGTCCTCGAAGAGGCGGGTGCGGGCGAGCTGCGAGACATCTTGTGGCGCGGCGCCGGCGCGGCCCGACAGGCCGCCGCCGGCGCCGCGCAGAGGCTTGAAAACGTCAGCGGCGGGTTTTGGGCCAAGGCAGGCCCGGCCCGCGGCCACGAAACCCGTCCCGTCCTCATCGTGGACGATGTGCTGACCACCGGCGCAACCATCAACGCCTGTGCATGCGCCCTGGCCGAATCTGGATTCAAATGCGTCGGAGCGGTTAGCTTTGCGAGGACCCTCCGGCCCCTTGGCAAACGGCAATAAGACTGCTCACCCCAACCCCCTTTTTGAGCCCATGACCGTAAGAGTTGGCATCAACGGTTTCGGCCGTATCGGCAGAAACATCCTCCGCTCCTGGTTGCAGTCGGGGCGGACCGACGTGGAATTCGTTGCGGTCAACGACCTGACCGACGCGGCAACCCTGGCCCACCTTCTTTCATACGATTCGGTGCACGGCCGTCTTCCGGCCGGCGCCAGGGCCGAGAACGGCATGATCCGGGCCGGCGGGCGTGACATTCGGGTGCTCTCCGAACCCAGCCCCAGGAAACTGCCCTGGGGGGATTTGGGCGCGGACATCGTCATCGAATCGACAGGCAGGTTCCGCGGTCGAGAGGCGGCGGCGGGGCACTTGGCGGGAGGCGCCTCCAAGGTCATTATCAGCGCTCCCGGCGTTGATCCTGACTGCACCGTGGTGCTTGGAGTGAACGAAGGCGATTACGACCCGTCCCGCCATGACATCGTGTCGAACGCCAGTTGCACCACCAACTGCATCTCGCCGGTGGTCAAGGTCATCATGGACTCGTTCGGGTTCGAGCGCGGTCTGATGACCACGGTGCACGCCTACACAAACGGCCAGCGCCTGCTCGACCTTCCCCACAAGGACCTCCGCCGCTCGCGTGCCGCCGCGCTTTCGATCATACCGACTTCCACCGGTGCCGCGCGGGCCGTCGGATTGGTGCTGCCGGAAACCGTCGGCAAGCTGGACGGCATGGCCATGAGGGTTCCGACACCGGATGTCTCGACCGTGGACCTGGTGGCGGAGACCTCGCGAGATGTGACGGTGAACGAGGTGAACGCCGCGCTCCGGGCTGCCGCCGAAGGACCTTTGTCGGGTATTCTGGAGTACTGCGATACACCTTTGGTGTCTGTCGATTTCACCGGCAATCCCGCCAGTTCGATTGTCGACAGCGAATACACCGCGGTCATGGGGAACAGTCTGGTGAAGATCGTTACGTGGTACGACAACGAGTGGGGATACTCCAACCGGTGCGTGGATCTGGCCGCGTATATCGGAGGCAGGCTGCAGGGGTGATTCCCTCGCTGGGGTGCCTGCCGGACGACCTGCAGGGGAAACGCGCCCTGGTCAGGGTGGACTTCAACATCCCCCGGTCCGGGGCTGATGTCGGTGACACCACTCGGATCGAGCGGACCATCCCCACCATCCGCTGGCTACTGGACCGGGGGGCGAGGCCAATCCTCTTGTCGCACCTGGGGCGGCCCCGCGGATTCCCCGACCCGGTCCACTCGCTGGCGGGGGTGGCGGGGACCCTGGCGAGCATGTCCGGTCTGCCAGTGCGGTTCGTGGCCCCCTGCGACGGACCAGAAGCGCTGGAGGCCAGCCACGATCTGGAACCGGGCCGGGTGATGCTGCTTGAGAACACCCGTTTCAGTCGCGGCGAAACCGAGAACAGTCCCACCATGGTGCGTCGCCTCGCCCAACTGGGCGAATTCCTGGTCCTGGACGCGTTCGGAAGCCTCCACCGGGAGCACGCCTCCACTGCAGGCCTGGCCTCCACGATGCGCCCGGCCGTTGTGGGACTCCTGGTCCAGCGCGAACTAGAGGCGCTGAGGAGCCTTGACGAACCGCCGTTGCCGTTCGTGGTGGCGTTCGGAGGAGCCAAGGCGGCCGACAAGATCATGTTGCTGGAGTCATTGATTGACCGGGCCGACCGCCTGCTCCTGGGGGGAATCGTTGCGAACACGTTTCTCCGCGCAGCCGGTCTCGAAACTGGCGGATCAGTTGTTTCCGAGAGCGAAATCCCGCGCGCGCGGGACCTGCTGCAAAAAGCGGGGGACAAGATCTCGTTGCCGGTGGACCTCATCGTTGCGTCCCCGCTGGCGGTGAGGAACCGTCCCGCCGACGAGCTGTACGGGGGCAAGAGGAAGCCAGAAAAAGAAAAAGTCCGGCCGCGGACGGTTCTCTGCGCGGAGGGCGTTCCCGACGACTTGGCGGCGTTCGACATCGGAGCCCGCACCCGCCAGTTGTTTGGGGGCGAAATCCGCCAGGCCCGGTCGTTCTTCTGGAACGGACCGATGGGGATGTTCGAACGCAAGAAGTTTGCTTCGGGCACGCTGAGTGTAGCCCGCGCCGCTGCCGAAGCAACCAGGGACAAGGCGCTCACCGTGATCGGCGGTGGTGATTCCGCTGCCGCGGTCCAGCTGGCGGGCCTGGCGTCCGCGGTATCGCACGTTTCTACGGGCGGCGGTGCCAGCATGGAGCTGATCGCCGGGAGTACGCTGCCCGGTCTGGCACCCCTCGCCGAACAAGAACTGCGCGACGGAAAGCTGACCTGGTGAACGAGGTTCACCGTCCCGTATTGGCGGCAAACTGGAAGATGCACAAGGGGCCGCGGGAGGCGGCCAGTTTCATGGAAGGTTTCCTCAACCTCCACCCCCCGGCACGCGGCGCCATCGTCGTGATTTTCCCCCCTTCGATCAGTCTTGTCGCGGCGCGACATGCGGCGTTGGCCCGGACCGATATTGAGTTTGGGGTCCAGAACGTTCACACCCGGGAGTCTGGTGCCCACACGGGTGCCGTGTCCGCTCCCATGGCGGCGGACGCCGGGGCCACCTGGGGTCTGGCGGGACATTCGGAGCGGCGGCACGAGTTCGGCGACACCGACGAAATGATCGGACGGCGCCTTGCCATGCTGGCGGACTCCGGGTTGCGGCCGGTGTTGTGCGTTGGAGAAACCTTGGAGGAACGCGAAAACGGGCAACTTGAGTCGACCATCCGGCGACAGGTGGAGGCGGCGCTCGGGCAGGTCCCCCGGTCGCGGCAGGAGTCAGTGCTGTACGCCTACGAGCCCGTGTGGGCGATTGGGACCGGGCTCGCCGCCTCGGAAACCGACGCGAGCGAGGCGCACGGTATTGTGCGCGACGCGGTGCGCGGCACGCTGAGGTCGGGCGGGGCTCCGAGCGGTTCCGCCGGTTCGGCCACTGGTGACGAACACATCACGGTGCTTTACGGCGGAAGCGCCGTCCCTTCCAACGCATCGGATCTGCTTGCGGCACCGGGAATCGACGGATTGCTGGTCGGCGGAGCCAGCCTCGAACCGGAGTCTTGGGCTGCGATCTGCGCCGCCCGGGGCTAGATTACAAGGTTGAATCCGGTACGGCGGTGTTCGGCCGTCCGTACCGCTTGCCACACCCACCCAATCCAACGAGTTCCGCGATGTTCACATTCCTTCTGATCGTCATTACCCTTTTGGCGATCCTGTTGATCGTCATGGTCCTGCTTCAGGCAGGGAAGGGCGGCGGCCTTGCCGCCTCCTTCGGCGGCGCGTCTTCGTCCATGGATTCATTCATGGGGGGACGCCAGGCGGCCACGGCCCTGACCAAGGGGACGTGGATTGGGGGCAGTGCGTTCTTGGTATTGGCCCTGTCGCTGGCCGTGCTCTCGTCGCGAGGAACCGAGGTGCAGGAGTCGATTCTGCGCCAGAACCTGCCGACAGGCCAGACTCCCCCGTCGCTGGCGGATCTTGCAGCGCCCGCACTTGAGGCGCCCGCAGAGACAACCGCCGACGAGGCCGGGGATGAGTCAGCGCCGGCCGATGGCGGGAGTGGTGCTGGGGAGGGAACGGACCCCGAAGGCGCCTCGGACAACGGCAACAACTAGGCTGCGGGCGGTCGCCGTCCGGGCTTGAACGAACGGGGGGGTGCGTCGATGAAATCAACATATTCCCCCAGAGCCTGGCGAGCCTTCAACCACTCTGAGAAACCAGACGGCCTCAGTTCGCCGTCTCCCTTCCTGTCGGTGGCCGCCGCAACTGCCAGGTGGTCGGCGTATTCGTTCTTTGGAAGTCCGGAATGCCCGGGCACCCTGCGCCATTCGACATGCTGACGGGCGGCCACCCGGCACAGGTGCCGCCAGAGTTCAAGGTTCTGGATCGGGCCACCCTTCCTGCGCCACCCGCGGCTTGCCCATCCGAAGACCCACTTCGTAATCCCGTCAACGAGATAGGCGCTGTCGCTGAAGAAAATCACCCGCTCGCCGTCTCTCCTCACGTGCCCGAGCCCGAGGATGGCGGACCTGATGGCCATCCTGTTGTTGGTGGTATCGGCATCGAAACAGGAATAGTCTCTCCGCACGCACTCACCGTCGAGAGTCCAGTATTCGAGAAACCCGCCCGCTCCCCCGGGGCGCGCGCGGTCGCGGAATTGGTTCCCCAGACAAGATTCGTCGGCGTGAATCGCGACGATCCTAGAGGGATTTGACATTGGTTCGGACCTCAGATTCTGGTGTGATACAGCGTCCCGGCTACCTGCTTCTGGAGGACGGCCGCCGCTTCGACGGGACCTACATCGGCCGGGATGACCCCTCCTCGGGAGAGGCCGTGTTCACTACCGTGATGGCCGGTTACCACGAGGTGCTCACCGACCCTTCTTTCGCCCGCCAAATTGTGGTGATGACGGCCCCCATGCAGGGTGTTTACGGCGTTCGCGACGCCGATGCCCAGGCGCGCAGGTCGTGGGTGTCGGGATTTGTTGTGCGTCACCTCTCGACCAGCACCGGTTCCGGGCCGGCCGATGCGACCCTCCCCGAGTATTTGGCTGCCAGCGGAATACCGACTCTCACGGGTGCCGACACCCGGGCAATCACTCGGCACATTAGGGATGCCGGGGCGACCCGGGCGGCAATTGCCCACGTGGGCGTGCCCGCCGCCACCGCGATGGAGCAGCTGACGTCGGAGCCGCCCATGCGGGGGCGCGATCTGGCCACCACCGTTTGCACGCAGACTGCCTTCGACTGGCCGCCCGCCGGATCCGGTGACGGCCCCCCACTGGAGACAGGACGAGGCCTCATCGTGTGCCTGGATTACGGGGTCAAACTCCGTAGCTTGGACCTGATAGCCCTGGCCGGGTACCGGGTTCGCGTAGTCCCCGGCACGGCGTCGGCCGAAGACGTTCGGCGGCTCAATCCGGAGGGAGTGTTCGTTTCCAACGGACCAGGTGACCCGGACGCGGTACCCGGAGCACCCGAAAAACTGCGCGCGATCAGCGAGGCTGGCATTCCCCTGTTTGGCATATGCCTGGGCCACCAGTTACTCGCCCGGGCGTTCGGTGCCAGCAACTTCAAACTGCCGTACGGTCACCGTGGCGGTAATCACCCCGTTCTGGACCGGGCGTCGGGCACCGTAGAGATTACCTCCCAGAATCACGGGTTCGCCGTAGCCGCCGGAGGCGATTCGATCGCCGGGGCACCGGAACTGGAAATAACCCACCACAACCTGAACGACGGCACGGTGGAGGGGTTCCGGCACCGCGAGTTGCCGGTGTTTGCCGTACAGTACCACCCCGAGGCGGCCCCCGGACCGCACGACAGCCGAATCGCGTTCGACTGGTTTGACAGCGTTCGGCAGGAAAGAGAGCGAAGCGAGGAATCGGTATGACGAAAGCAAATCTGGTGGACCAGGTCCACAGGGCCGTGGGTCCCGGCCTCAGCCGGCGGGAGTGCGGGTTCGTGATCAACGCGTTTCTTGAAGCCGTCAAGCAGGCCATGGTCCGCGGCGACAACATCGAAATTCGGGGATTTGCGACCTTCAAGGTTGAACAGCGCCAAGCTCGCAAGCGCCGGAATCCGCGGACTGGCGAGGCAGTTCACGTGCCCGCGCACCATGTTCCGGTCGTGCGGCCATCCAATCAGCTCAAGGACCAGGTGGCCCGGTCCCACGGCGCCGCTTAGGAAACCCGGCCGCCCCACGCTAACGCTAACTGCCGGCGGCTGCCCGCCGGCTGAAGTGGTTGCGCAGGCGACCCAGCCCTTCCTCAAGCTCGTCGGGCTGCACCGCAAAGTTGAACCGCAGCCAACCCGGGGATCCGAATGACGCCCCCGGCACGGCAGCCACGTGGTCTTGGATCAGGAGCTCTTCAGCCACCTGCATGCACGAGCGGGCGGCATCAGTGAGCTTTCCGTAGAAGTACAGCGCTCCGTCGGGATCGGGAACGTCGATGCCCGGCATGGATGCAAACGCCTCAATGCCCGTTTGCCGAAGGCGGGTCAGTTTCCGCAGCATTGCGTCGATGAATTCCTCGCGCTCTTCGACATGGTTCAACACCTCAAACGCCGCACGCTGCGCCGGCAATACGGCTCCCGACGTGGTCTGCCCCTGGAGGTCGGACGCTTTCTTGACCAGCTCGCCCGGTCCGGCCGCGAACCCAATGCGGAACCCGGGCATGCAAAACGCTTTCGAGAACCCGTCGAATACCACGCAGCGCTCTCCCCGGGAGTCCGCGTCCAGCAGAGACGGGGCAGGGCGGTGGGAATAGGAAAGGCGACGGTAGATTTCGTCGGAAAACAGCCAGATGCCGTGTACGTCGCACCACCGGGCAAGTTGACTTATCAGTTCAAGGCCGGCCACCGCTCCGGTGGGGTTGCCGGGGGAATTCAGTATCAGGCACGCGGTGCGTTCGGTCCGGTGTTGCTCAAGCTGCTCCACCGTCGGCATGAATCCCGACTCGACGGTGGTTTCGACAATGACCGGCGATGCGCCCGCCAGGTCCGCCATCGCCGTGTAAGTGGGCCAGTAGGGGGCGGGGATCATGACCTCATCGCCCGGCCCGAACAGCGCGTAGCAGCAGTTGAAAAGCGCTTGCTTGACTCCCGCCGAGACCAGGATGCTGGCCGGCGCCACGTCCGACTCGGTTGTATCCGTCAGGTACCGGGCGACTGCGAAACGAAGGTCGGGGATGCCCGGCGTGGGCGGATACCCTGTCTCACCCAGACTCATGGCTCTGGCGAGCCCCGCGGCGGCGGCGCGCGGAGGGGCGTACTGGGGTTCGCCGGCCGACATGTCGACAACGGGGGCCCCGTCCCGCTTGAGTTGTTTGGCGCGGGCAGCCAGCGCGATGGTGGCCGAGGGTTCAAGGTTGGCTACGTTGCTTGAGAACTGCATTGATTGCATGTGAGCGCGGGTCGGTTTGAAGAGGTTTCGCCGCGCGGTATCTTGCGAGGGGCAGGGCTTGTCCGCCGGCGAGCAGGTCGTCGCTGAAGTGGCCTGCCACATCAATGCTAACCCATCGGGGCGCCATGACAAATCACACGACGGTTGCCGCTTCACCCGCCGAGGCGCTTGCCGCTGCCCGTGAGTTCTTCGAGGTTGGTGCAGGCACGCGCGCCTGGGTTGAGGACGAGAGCGACACGCACATTTCCGCGGCCACTTTCCGCGGCAATATCGCGGTGGCCGTCAGGCCGGGTCCCGAAGGCGCCGGCTCAGCGGTGCGGGTAACGACCCTGCGGGAAGAAGGGATAGTGCCGAGACTTTTGGCCCACATCGCTGCTGCCGGATCGGGTCGAGAAATGGCGGCTTCGTGATGCAATCCCCGGCGGCCGCGACTCCCGAGACTTCGACCCCGCGGATCGTGGACCGCGGCAAAGGAGACATTTCGGTTGAAGTGAAGTTGTTCGGTGCCTACGCCGACCTTGCCGGGAGGCGAGAGACCACGCTGGCTCTGGCCAGCGGCAGTACTCTGGCCGATCTGGTCGGCCGCCTGCGCGGGAAGTGGACATGGCTGCCCGTCAGCCCGGCGACCGCCGTCAACCAAGCTTACCTGGAGCCTGGCGAGGCGCTCTCGACAGCCCTCGCCGACGGCGACGAAGTGGCTCTGATCCCGCCCGTTGCGGGGGGTTGACCGGCCACGGGAATGGGATACGGCGAGACTCGGGTCGATGTCGACATCACCGAGCAAAGCCTGGACGGCGGGGATCCGTTCGCGGGCCTCGGAGGCGCCGGAGACGGGGCGGCGCTTGTGTTCGTCGGCCGCGTGCGGAACTTGAACGAGGACCGGCAGGTTGTCGGAATCGAATACGAGGCCTACCGGGAGATGGCTCTGAAGGTGCTCCGGGGAATTTGCGAACGGGCTTCCGCGGAGCACGAGGTCGGGCATGTGCGCGCCGTGCACCGGACCGGCTGCTTGAAAGTGGGTGAGGCAAGCGTGGCGGTCTCGGTGTCCGCGCCGCACAGGGCGGCTTGTTACGCGGCGTCGAAACAGATCATGGACGACCTCAAGCAGCTCTTGCCCGTCTGGAAGAAGGAGCAGTACGCCGACGGTTCGGCGGATTGGCTCGGCGCTCCGACGAGCGCGCAGGATGCCGGCGCATGAAGGACCAGTTCGGCCGCCAGATCCGGTACCTCCGGATCTCGGTCACCGACCGTTGCAACCTCCGGTGCACCTACTGCATGCCCGAGGAAGGCCTTCCGTGGATCCCGAAGGCCGAGATGCTGAACTACGAGGAAATCGCCGAGATCGTGCGGCAGATGGCTGACATGGGGCTGGAACGGGTCCGCATTACAGGAGGAGAACCGCTGATCCGTCATGATCTGCCGCGCCTGGTCGAGATGATCGCAGCCGTGGATGGAATCGACGATATCTCCCTGTCCACCAACGCCATCCTGCTGCCCAGGTTCGCCGGCCGGCTGCGCGACGCGGGCCTCCAGCGCGTCAACGTCAGTCTGGACACTCTCGACAAGGATGCGTTCGTCAAGATCGCCCGCCGGCCGGCTCGCCGGTTCGAAGAGACCTTGATTGGTCTGAGGGCCGCCGAGGATGCCGGATTCTCCCCAATCAAGATCAACTGCGTCTTGATGCGAGGGCTGAACGACAACGAAGTTCCCGCGTTTGCCCAGATGACCCGCCGCCGGCCGTGGCACGTGCGTTTCATCGAATTGATGCCGGTGGGGGAGAACCTGCACCTCACGGACCGGTACGTCTCCACGGACGAGGCGCTTGAGCGGATCAACGGGGTGGGCGGGCTGGAGCCCGATCCCGGCCCGCTCGGCAACGGGCCGGCCGTCTACTACCGGTTCCCGGGTGGGCGGGGCACGGTGGGCGTCATCACTCCGATGTCGCACAACTACTGTGACCGCTGCAACAGAATGCGCCTCACTGCCGACGGGCGTCTGAGAACATGCCTGTTCGGCGACCACGAAGTTGACCTCAAGGGACCGCTGCGGGAATCCGGAACCATCGAGGCCGCGGTACTCGAGGCACTGGCCGGAAAACCGAAACAACACTACCTGCAAATCGGATCCGCCTCGGGCAGCGGCGGGCTGGCGGCACTCAGCCAGGTAGGGGGATAGGACCCGCCGGGCCACAGCGAATATGGCGATCAAGAGCGACCGCTGGATCAAGAACATGGCCGAGACGCACGGAATGATCGACCCGTTCGAGGACCGTCAGGTCCGGAGCGGCGTCATCTCCTACGGTCTCAGCAGTTACGGGTACGACATGCGGGTGGCGGACGAGTTCCGGATCTTCCACAACGCGCTGGCCCCGCTCGTCGACCCCAAGCGGTTCGACGAGCGCTCTTTCCTGGAGCACAAAGGTGATACGTGCATCGTCCCGCCGAATTCCTTCGCATTGGCCCGGTCGGTCGAGTACTTCCGTATCCCGCGGCAGGTATTGACTATCTGCGTGGGCAAATCCACCTACGCCCGTTGCGGGCTCATTGTGAATGTGACGCCCTTCGAGCCCGAGTGGGAGGGTCACGTCACCCTGGAGATCTCGAACACCACGCCGCTTCCCGCCAGAGTCTACGCGAACGAGGGCATCGCACAGGTTCTGTTCTTCGAGTCAGACGAGCAGTGCATGCAGAGCTATGCCGACAAGAAAGGGAAGTACCAGGGCCAGACCGGAGTGACTCCGCCTCGGCTCTAGTGCAACATCCGGCGATCCGGATCTCGCGACCAACTGGTGGTTGACGTGGGACGGTTCTTGGCCTAGTCTCCCGCCCAGACAACTCATCGAGACCGGCTGAGGGACAGGCCCTTTGACGCCGGGGCAACCTGCGGGAAGTAGCTATTCCGCTAATGTGCCAACTCCTGCGGCGGTCTTCGGGTCGCCGAGAGATGAGCGCCCGCCGGGCCCCTGGTCCGGCCGCTGAGGTTACTCAAGCGGCGTCCTCTTTTCTCCGGAGTCCGATCGAGTCCAGATCCAGACCCGGAGAACCTCAAGTGGCTTGTGCATCGTCCGGCCGAGCGGTAAACCGTCCCCCGCCGTCGACCCTCTCGCCGCCCGCGCACGGACGCCTCCGAATCCTGAAATTCGGTTCGTCGGTACTTCGGGAGCCGGCATCCTACGCGGCAGCCGCTGCACAAATCGCCTCGGAGGTCGGCTCCGGAGCAAGGGTCATCGCGGTGGTGTCCGCGCTGGAAGGCCAGACGGACGCGCTTCTCGCCGCAGCCCGGGGGGTCAGCGCGGATCCGCCCACCCACTTGGTGGCCGCGCTCCTGGCTACAGGAGAAGACGCGTCGGTATCGCTGTTGGTGATGGCGCTGGCCGAAGCCGGCATCACAGCCTCCACGATCTCATCGTGGCGTTCGCCTGTCCGGACCGATGGCCCGCCCGTAGACAGTGAGCCCGTGGGCGTGGACCGGGAGGCCTTGATCGCGGAGCTCAACCGCGCCCGGGTGCTGGTCGTGCCGGGCTTCGTCGGCATTGACTGGCGCAGCGGCGCGCCCACCCTGCTCGGCAGGGGGGGATCGGATCTCACGGCACTCGCGCTGGGTTATTGGCTGGAGGCCGAGGAGGTGCGCCTGCTGAAGGACGAGGACGGCATTTATCCGGCAGACCCTAAACGGGTCTCCGGGCTGGAACCGCTGGCTGAGGTCACCTGCGGCGGAGCTCGCCGGATCGGCGGGGAAGTGGTGCAGGAAAAGGCCCTGCTCTACGCAGACCGGCACGGTTTGGCGTTCCGCGTGGCTGCCCCGGGGGGACGCGGTACCCTGGTCACACCGGACCGTCCGGTAACGGAGGCGGCGCGCCCGAGCGCGCGGCCACAGGCGGCGTGACGCAGCGAGGCGGAGGGCCGGGGCGCGAGGGCGCGGCGGAGGCACCGAAGCCGCACGAAGGCGGCCGGTCCGGGATCCCGACAGCCGTTCTGGGGGCCACTGGAATCGTGGGTCAGCGGTTGGTCCGGATGCTTGCGGCTCATCCGTGGTTCGGTCTGGAGGAGGTGACGGCGTCGCCCCGGCGGGAAGGACGGCCGTACGGCGAAGACGTCCCGTGGGTCCTGGAGGGTGACCCTCCGGAAGCAGCGATCAAACTGCGACTGAAATCGTCCCCTCCGCGGAGCAGGCTGGTGTTGTCGGCCTTGCCGTCGGGCCCGGCCCGAGAGCTGGAGCTGGATTTGGCGCGGCGGGGGCACGTTGTATGCACCAACGCGTCGGCGCACCGGCTGGACGCGCGGGTCCCTCTTGTGGTCCCCGAAGTAAACCCGGAAGCGCTGCGGGAAGCCGGCCCGGGGCCGGGGGCCGGCGGCTGTCTGATCGCCAATCCCAACTGCGTCGTAACAGGTCTGGCCCTGGCCCTTTGGCCCTTGCAGAGGCAGTTCGGGATCGAGGCCGTGACCATGGTGACCCTGCAGGCGTTGTCAGGGGCGGGCCTGTCAAGTTTGCAAGAAGGGCCTGGACCCGGCGGCGTAGTTCCCTGGATCAGGGGCGAGGAGGAAAAGTTCGGCCCGGAACTGCGGAAGGTACTGGAGGCCGACTTCGAGGTGGCCGCCTCGGTGACCAGAGTCCCCGTGGTCGACGGGCACACCGCGCAGGTGTTTGTCCGGCTAAGGTCGCCCGCCACTCCCGGAGAAGCCGCCGAAGCGATGTCAGCCCTGCGCGGGCCCGTGGGGCTGCCCTCGTTGCCCCGGACACCGGTCGTTGTAAGACGGGAACCCGACCGGCCGCAGCCGGGGCTCGACATCAACGCGGGAAAGGGGATGACGGTGACTGTGGGCCGGCTGCGGCGTGTGCCGGGTTACAGCCTGGCCATGACCGTCGTGTCGCACAACGGCATCCGGGGCGCGGCGGGGGCATGCCTGGCCAACGCGGAATTGGCCCGGACGGCGGGCTTGGTTTAGTCCGCGGACTGCCGAAGACATCCCGCGAATCTCCGAGGAGATGTGCTGAAACTGATGGCGAACCTGCGCGCACCGTTGAGTGCGCTGGTAGTGATCGGGCTGCGGCGGGAGCCAATGCGTGTGACTCGGCAACCACGCGATCGTCGATCGTCGCACGCCCGATCACGTCAATGATCTGATCCAACGCGCCTCCGGCCAGCGCAAAACGTTGACCAGCGGAAGCAGGTGTTTGCCCCTTCCCTCGCCAGCAGCTCCCTGAGGCCCGCCTTGTTGTCAATGGCCACCGAAAAGTGCACACTTCTGACCATCGAAAACCTGACACCTTGAGGTCTGCGCCGCGGAGGGAGCGGTGCGCGTCTGGACCGCTGGGAGTCTCAGGACGGCAAGGTCATTGCCTCCGTGTCGCCCCGCGTGCGGATCAAGCGGGTCCTGCACGACGGAGACTGGGCGGTGGCCGTAAGCGGATGACCATCTATCTTAGCAATACACGGTAACACCTGAGGAGAATAAACATGTTTCAAACCCGTTTGCGTTCTTGGGTCGGCGACCTCCGCGGGGGGTTGCTGGTTGCCGCGGCCATGGCCGGCACGGCCTGCGGCGGCAGTGAGCCCGTGTCGCCACCTCCGCCCCCGCCGGAACCGCCCCCGCCGGAGGCCGCTTCGGTCACGCTGACGCCCGCGTCCGCCTTGCTGGTTTCGCTTGGCGAAACCGCTGGGTTCACGGCGGCGGTGATTGACCAGTACGGCGATCCGTACGAAGGGGGGGAGGTCGCGTGGACTTCGAGCAACATTGCGGTGTTCACCGTTGAGGCGGGGCTTGTCACCGCGGTCGCCAACGGCCAGGGAAGTGTGACCGCCTCGATTGAGGGTGTCAACGGAACGGCCACCGTAGAGGTGGAACAGGCTCCGGTCGGTCTAACGGTTACCGGTGGAGAAGGGCAGGAGGCCGAACCGGAGACCGAACTGGACGAGAGGATCGAGGTCAGGATCGATGACGCCGGCGGTGCTCCCGTCGAGGGCGTGGAGGTTGAGTTTTCGACGGAAGAGGGCAACGGTTCCGCGAATCCGTCACAGACAACCACTGATGCCTCTGGGCTTGCTTCGTCTTCGTGGACACTGGGGGATCAAACCGATTCGCAGACTCTCACGGTGACCGCAGGCAGTTCGCTTACGGCCGAGATCATGGCCTCGGTGAAGCAAGTCGACCCTCCCTCGGACGACTCGGCGGCCTACATCGTCCGTTTTGACGCGACCTGGAGCGCTTCCACCCACCCTGACAATTTCCCGTTATCCTCTGGGCCGCACTTCTCTCCAATGATCGGAGCGGTACACAACAGTGAGGCGAGTTTCTGGGCCGAGGAAGAGACAGCCTCTCCGGGCATCGAATCGATGGCCGAGACGGGAGCGACTGGTACCCTTACGGCCGAAATCAACCAGCAACGCCCGGAGAATGCGCTTTCGGTAATCAACGGCCCCGGACTGTCAAGCCCGGGCATTGGTGTGATCCAGGAGGTCATTGTGACGAAGGACTACCCGCTCGTAACTCTGGTGACGATGATCGCGCCCAGCCCCGACTGGTTCGCGGGGGTTGCCGGATTTTCGTTGCTTGACGAGGAGGGGGAGTGGTTGTCCGAGGTCAGCGTGGAGCTCCCCCCGTTCGATGCGGGGACGGACAGCGGACCCAACTACACCTCGCCCAACGACGACACGGATCCCCAGGAACCAATCACCAATCTGTCCGGAGTGGCGCCGTTCTCGGCCAATCCCGTCGGGAAGTTCACCTTCATCAAGAATTAGAGAGAGCCGGGCGGGTCGAACGAAGCCGGGCGGCGGCGCGAACACGCGCCTCCGCCCGTCAACACAACTTGGTCGTACTGCCTGGCGTCGCCTACCAGCTGTAACTCAACTTGCCGTAGTAGAATGCACCGTTAAAGCCGAAGGGCGTGAACTGCCCGTACCGGTTGCCGACCCCGGCGGACGCACCCGGATACTCGGCCGGGACAATGTTCAGCGCGTTCTGGCCTCCCAGCGTCACCGTCCAGTTGTCCATGAACGTGTGCGCAACCTCCACGTCGTAGAGCTGCCTGGCCGGGAAGTCAATCGTGTTTTCCGGGTCGGATTCCTCGTAATAAGGAGTCTCCCCGTCAAAATAACCTCCCCAGTGGCTGCCGCGGACCAAGAGGCGGGTGTTGTCGCCGAACCTGTGCGTCACAGCAACGTTGCCGCGCAGGTTGGGCAGGCCCTCCTGGAGAATCCGAATACGCGTGTCGTTCAGTGTTTTCGGATCGTAGTCGGTCACCTCTGTGGAGGTGTAGTTCCACGCCGTTGAGAGCGTGGTCACACCCCTGCCGCCCGACATATCGTACGCGCCGACCAAGTCAAACCCGGTGGTCCGGGTCGCGAAGTCGTTCACGAAGAACCGGAACTGGCGCAGCACGCCACCGGGCCGAATGATTTCCTCCTCCAGCAGGCGATCCACGTCCTCGTCGGAGAGCGCAAAGTTCTGACTCGTCGTCAAACGATCCGTGACGTTGATCAGGAAGAAGTCACCCGAAAGGGTGAGCAGCCCTGCCTCGTATACCGCACCAACCGAAAGGTTCATCGATTGCTCGGGGCGCAGGTCCTCGCCGCCGTACTCCATGGCCAGCGCGGAGGTTGACGGGATGGTTCCGTTGTTGGTGAGATCCATGAGGTCAAAGTCATAGATCGTCGAGATGTTGAAAGCGTTCTGCTGTCCCGGAGTCGGCGCGCGGAAGCCCGTGCTGATCGCCCCACGCAGGGCCATCGCGTCGGACACACTGAACAGACCGGCCACCTTGCCGTTCACCGTGGTGCCGAAGTCAGAGAAGTTCTCAATACGACCGGCGACGCCGAGTGTCCAGGCACCGCCGGGTTCCCGAATCTCCAAGTCGCTGTAGGCCGCGAAGTTGTTGCGGTTCCACACTCCCTCGGTCAACGGGCCGAAACCGGTGAAGCCGTTGGAGCCAGGCGTGAATCCCTGGTTAGCCAGCGGACCCTCGGTCCATGAAGCCTCGTCGCCCTGGACGATCTGAAAGCGCTCGTTACGCCACTCGCCGCCACCCGCCAGGTTGACCCGGTCGTTCAGCGTGTAGGCAACGTCAACATTGATGTTGCTTTCCTGCTGGTCGTAGGTGCCGGGGTTGAAGTACGGAGTACAATCCTGTTCCGGAACGGCCGACGAGGTACCCTTATCGCTGCAAGGCTGGTCCGGCCCAAGCGAAGCGTTGACGGTATTGTACATGTAGAAGTCCATGTTGGAATTACCCCAGCTCCCGCTGACGTCCCATGCAAACTTCTCGCTGCTGCCCCGGAGCCCGGCCACGACGGACGCGTCCAGCACGTACGAGCCGAACTGGGGCGTGAAACCACCGGGGAAGAGCTTCTGGAACGTGAAGCAGTTGGGGTCGTTGAGGACTTGGTTCCAAGCCACGATGTCGGTCACAACGCCGCCCTCTACCGCGACCCTTGGGCAACCGGCAGATCCGTCCAACACACCGTCGGCCGCGTCGAGCAAGTCGCCGACCAGGAGCGAGTCGCCCTCTGGGGCGCTGTTGCCGAAAACGCCGTTGCGAGTGTTCGGGTTACGGAAATAAAACCCGCCCTCAACCTGCTTGGTCACATAGTTGCCGTGCCCGTAGAACTCCATGCCGTTGTCAAATAGATACCCGGTGTTGGCCCACAGCTTGAAGTCGTTGGAGACCTCGGGAGATCCCCAGATCTGGGCCGGTTCACGCACCGACGTGTTGCCCGCATTGATCAGGGCGATGGCGTCGTCACGCTGAACGCTGCGGTCGGTCGGGTTGGAGTTACCATATTCCCCGGTGAGGTTCAGGAAGCCGTTGGCCCCCATCGGCAGCCCAATGTTGCCTGTCAGGGTGTAGGCCTCTCCGTCGCCGTCCAGAAGGTGTGCGCCCGTCTTGAGTTCCAGTGCACCGCCCGAGCGATCGTTCTTGAGGGCGAAGTTCATCACGCCGGCGATGGCGTCGGAACCGTACTGGGCGGCCGCGCCGTCGCGCAGAACCTCAACCTGCCGCAGGGCCATTCCAGGAATAACGGCGATGTCCGGCCCCTGAGACCCGTCGGCCAGCCCGTTGCCGTACCAAGTGATGACGGCGGTGCGGTGGCGGCGCTTCCCGTTGAGAAGCAGCAGGGTGTGGTCGGGCGCCAGTCCGCGCAAGTTGGCCGGCCGCGCAAACGTGGCGGCGTCACTGATCGGCTGGATGTTGACGTTGAATGACGGAACCACGTTACGCACAAGGTTCGCCATGTCGCTGTCACCCTGTTCAACGATCTCCCGGCTGGAAATGACATCGACAGGTACCGGGGACTCGGTAACGGTCCTGGGCTGGCCGCGACTGCCGACCACCGCGAGCCCCTGGGCCATTACCGCGGCTTCGTTCAGCTGGATGTTGATCCGCGTCTCCTCGCCCGCGGTGATGGTGACCTCGAACGTCGCGGTCTCGTAGCCGATACGTCCTGCCTGGCCCTCGTGCATCCCGGCGGGAACGCCGCTAATCGTCGCAATGCCGCTCGAGCCCGTGGTCCTGCCCATCGACAGGCTTGGGATAGTCACGTTTGCACCGACCAGCACCGCGCCGGTATTGGTGGTTACCCGCACCACCAACGTGCCCTCGTCCTGTGCCGTAGCGCCGGCCGGGGCCGCGAACAGCGCGCAACCCGAGAGCGACAGAGCTGCCACGGCAAGAAGTCCGTTCCTGATTCGTTGGTTCATTCAACTTCATCCTTTCCCGCGGTTTGCCGCTGGTGTGACACTTGCCTGCCGATACCGGCCAACAAGCGTCAGCACAACTAACCAAAACTCCCCACTCCCAAACTCCTGCGGACATCGTACTCCGTATCGTCCAATTTAGTATATGGTCGGTCACTTTCCGCCCTGGTCGTCCCGCTCGGCCGGAGCTAACGCCTCCTGCCAGCCGATAGTCAGGACCCAGTCAGTCTCCAGCTGCGGTCCGTTCAGGTTCTGGTACGCGGGAACATGCCACTCGGCTGCGATCCTGCGGCCCCGCAGGGCACCGTCCGTGAACAATGAGTTGACGCCCACGGGGATATCAACCCGGGAACCCCCGCAAAGATCCTCCCGGATGGTGGGTGCGATCATCGGCATGCCGTAGGCCCCGTCGTGGCCCCAGTAGTTTTCCCGGCTCAGGGCGTGAAACGGGGTTCCGGTCGATTCAGATTACGGGAGGCCCGTTGGCGAAGGGAAGCAGGTAAGGGTGCCGGGGGCCCCCGGGAAAAAGGGCTAACGGGTGAGTACACGGCCTCCCAGGGCGTCCGTGAAGTGGCCGTCGTCGATGGCCGCCTCGCCGTTGACGAACGCGAACACCACGCCCTCGGCGTGCCCGTGAGGATTGTCGTAGGTGGCCGTGTCGCGGAACCGGTCCAAATCGACGACGACGATATCCGCTGCAATTCCTTCGGCCAATACGCCCCGGCCCGCTATGTGATAAACCCGGGCCGGGAGCCCGCTCATCGCGTGCACGGCCTGCGGCACGGTCCCGATTCCCTTCTCCATCACGTACTTGCGAATCCGCCTCGGAAAGGCCCCGAAACCCCGGGGGTGGGGGTTCCCCTCGCCCGGTGCCCAGAGGGTTCCGTCTGAGGAAGTCATGGTCCAGGGGGCGGCCATGAGCGTCTCGATGTCTTCCTCGGCCATGTTGAACGACGTAAGGCCCGTGCCGCCCCCGCCACGCTCCTGACTCTCTACCAGCAGCGCCAGGGCGGTCTCGACAGGGTCCAGTCCCCGCTGCCCCGCGACCTCGGCGATCGTAATGCCCTTGTGCGGCCCGCCCTGGAGCACCAGACGGTCCGCGCCGCCACGCCGGTCCAAGTTCTCGCGCATCTCTGCAACGAGCCGCGCCCGCTCCCGTGGGCTGGCAAGCCGGGCTTCGAATGCGCCCTCGGCTCCGGCCAGAGCCCAGCGGGGCACCAGCGCCCCCACGATGCCGGTCCCCGAAGCCTCGTAGGGGTACTGGTCGGCGTAGACCTCCAGGCCCTCCGCCCGGGCTGCGTCAATACGCCTGACTATTTCGGCCCCCTGTCCCCAAACGCGGGGCCCGAGTGCCTTGACATGGGTCACGACACCCGTGATCCCGGCCTCGCGCGAAATCTCGATTACCTCGTCGACAGCCGCAATGAGCCCGATGTTGTAGTCGGACTCGTCGCGGATGTGACTTTGGTAGGCACCGCCAAATTGCGCCGCAATCTTGGAGAGCTCGATTACTTCGCTGGTGGGCGCCCAGGAGCCGGGCGAGTAATAGAGGCCCGACGAGAGACCGAACGCCCCTTCCCGCATGCCGGTGGCGACCAGCTCCCGCATCCGGTCAAGCTCCTCCCCCGTTGCTTCCCGGTCCTGCATCCCCATCACTGCTCGCCGGACGCTCCCGTGGGGTACAAGCTGGGCGATGTTCACTCCGACCCCGCGCGACTCGAAACCCAGACGCTGTTCGGCCATGTCGACCGGGCCTCCACCGTCTGGATTGACCATGACAGTGGTTATACCCTGCGCCAGCAGGGCGTGGCCTGTCTTCAGGTCTTCGCGTGCCAGACCGCCGGCCGCGTGGGAGTGCGTATCGATGAAACCGGGGAAGACATGCAGGCCAGTGGCATCGATAACCCTGCCGGCACTTTCCGCGGCGGTGGAGAGGTCTCCGACTGCCACGATCCTGCCGCCCGCTATTGCGATGTCAGCCCGCCGGGGTGCCGCACCGGTCCCGTCAACCATGGTCCCGCCCAGGATCACGACATCGTGTTGCCGAACCGGTGCAGCGGTGGTGTCATTGGCAAAGCCGAGAAGAACGGCGGCAGCGAGGACCAGTGCCGCGGTTCCGGCTGGATTAAGATCACGCATGTCAGCCTGCCCCAGGATTGATGTGCGTCTACAATCTCTCGCGTTTCGTGAGGAGGAGAACATCAAACTATGAACAAGCCCCGCCGCCCCGCCGCATCCGCCGTAACAGCCGCGTCTTGGGTCACCGCTACAGTGGCGACCCTCTTGGTTCCAACCGACGGGCCGTTGGTCGCGGCTCCGGTGCGGGAGCAGGCTTTCGAGGACGCGAGGGGGTCCATTTCCGTCGCTCTGGCCGGGGACGCGATCATCACCCGTGCCATGCGCCCGTACCGCGAACCAGAATTCCTGGCGCTGCGGGATCTGATCATGGAGCAGACGACCGCGTTCGTGAATCTGGAGGTTTTGTTCCACGATTACGAAGACGATGTGATTCCGGCGGCTTCCAGCGGCGGCACGTACATGCGTGCCCACCCGGAGCTTGCCCGCGAACTGGCCTGGCTGGGATTCGACATGGTGAGTTTCGCCAACAACCACACCATGGACTATGGCGTGGGCGGTGCCCGTCGCACCAGGCAGGCCGCCGAGGCAGCAGGACTGGCGATCGCCGGGTTCGGTGAAAACCTGGCCGCCGCCCGTGCCCCCGTATATGTAGACACGCCGGGGGGTCGGGTAGCCCTGATCTCAATCGCCTCGACCTTCGCCGATGCAATGCGGGCCGGGCACCAGCGCCCCGATCACCGCGGTCGCCCCGGGCTTAGCCCGATCAGGTACGAGACGGTCGTGACCCTGACCCCCGACCAGATGGCCGGGCTCGGTAGCGCGTTGGGAGCGTACCGCCCCCAGATGGCCGGGCGCGGCAGCATCAGTTTCGGCGGGGTCACGTTCGTGGAGGGTGATGCCCCGGGGTTCACCACGACGCCGCACGAAGGCGATTTGGCCGAGATCATTGAGGTGGTAAAGGAAGCCAGGCGGCAGGCGACCTGGGTCATTGTGACCAGCCACACCCACGAGGGGGCAGAGTCACGGGACGTCCCTGCTGACTTCATCGTGACCGCCGCGCGAGCCTTCATCGACGCCGGCGCGGACATTTTCGTGGGGCACGGCCCCCACATCCTGCGAGCGGTCGAGATCTACAACGGGCGCCCAATCTTCTATTCGCTCGCCAATTTCATCTTCCAGAACGAAACCGTCGAGCTCCAACCGCACGACAATTACGCCAATTTCGGTCTGGATCCGTTTGACCATCCGGGACGGTTTCAGGACACCCGCATCGACCAGATGGGAGCCGGTTCGTTTCCGGCAGGGAAGGGGTTCTGGGAGAGCGTCCTGGCGACGGTCCATTTTGAAGACGGGGCCTTGTTCGAGGTGCGCCTGCACCCAATCACTCTGGGGTTCGGGATGGAACGTCCCGTGCGCGGCCGGCCCATGCTGGTGGGAGGCGATCACGGGCGGGAGATCCTGGAGGGGCTGGCGGATTTGTCGCGGCCGTTCAGGGCGAATCTGGTGGTGGAAGACGGAATCGGCGTCATCCGCCCGAACTAAACGCCCCGGATTGTCGGGGGCTGGCCCGTGCCGGCCGTGGTTGCGCTTCAGCAGGGGCGGGAAAGGCGCAACTTCGACTCGGCCAGGACCGCGTGTTTGTACACGCTCAGGCCTGCGAACGCCTCCGGCGAGAGAGCCAGGACAGGCATCGGCCGACCGTACATCTCGGCGGCCGTGATCGCCGGCAGCGCCAGGTACAAGTCGATGCCGGCGGTGATCAAGGCCGCCGGGGCGGTGCCCAGCCTCAGTGCTTCAAGCAAAACGGCGGTGGTTGTGCTGGACCCCCGCGTGGATGGGATCGCCAGCAGGCTTCCCGCCGCCAGAGTGCCGCTCAACGGGTGCCTCCGGTCAATGATCTCGCCCGTGGCCGGGTCATAACCTCCCCAGAAACTCAGGGGCTGATCGGACCAGAAAAGACTGCCTGCCGCGGACCCGGGCGTCACTGCACGTCCCGTTACGGTGCGGATGCCGTGGCCCAGGGCTGCGCCACCGTCATGGTCACCGGGCTTCTCCTGGGATCCCCGGCCGATTCCCTGACCCTGATCAAGCTCGTTAGAACCGCGCTTGCCGGGGAGGAGCTGGTTGGGCCAAAATGACAATCGAAACCCCTTTCGCACCAGGAGGAGTAACATGACTGGAACGCCAATCAACCGGCAATATCTTGCGGTAGCGACCTGTCGGACAATCAGTGAATGATGGGGAACGGAGAGTGGCACCCGTGATCCCGGGGGCGATGCGTTCATCAGTCCGATGGTCAGGCGCGAGGCATTATTCCATGGGGATCGCAGCCAGCGAGGAGGTGCAACCCATGCGAACAAGAGCCTTCCGGCTACTTTCAGCAGCAACCACCGCCCTCTTCACCGGCTGCGGAACCGACGTAGACCCTTCCGATTTCACACCCGACACCATCGTCGAGACCATCGGCGACACGACGGTCGTTCGCACCCTCTCCGGAAGCGTCTGGGGCACGGAGGCTATCCTCGTGCCCGAGATCACGATCGGCCAAGTGGACGGACCGGAGGATTACCTCTTCGGTATCATCCGATCGATCGCCGTGGCAGATAACGGGGCCGTCTACGTCTTGGACGGGCAGGCACAGCATGTCCGGGTCTTCGATTCGCTCGGAGTCTACGTGGAAACGCTGGGACGGCGGGGCGAGGGTCCCGGCGAGTTCACCGCGGCAGAGGCCGTCGCCGCGCTACCGGACGGACGCCTTGCCGTGCGCGATCCCGAAAACCAGCGGGTCACGGTATTCGGCCCCGGGCGGGGCGAGATGGCCGAGTGGAGGTACACCGGAGGTGTCTCCACCTTCTCACCGCTGTACGCAGACACGCGCGGCCGAACCTTTCTGCTTGCTGGCGACGTGTCCCGCGTGGACGAGATTGTCATGGAGATCATCGTTCTGGGCCCTGACGGAACGCACCTCGACACGCTTCCGGAACCTTCGAGCGACTACGAAGCGCCCTACGTGAGGGCCGAGGCGCCCGGCGGCTTGTCGGTGACCTATGGCGTCCCCTTCACACCCCGGTTTCACTGGACGTTTCATCCGAGCGGCCACTTCCTCACCGGGCTCTCCAACGACTACCGGATCGACCTCGCGCGGGACGACGGCGTTCTCCGGATTGAACGCAGTCAGGATCCGGTCCCGGCATCGGACGCGGAGCGGACCTACCAGCGCGACCTCACCGTCGCGCGCATACGGCGGTCGCTCCCGGGGTGGGACTGGGATGGGCCGGCGATCCCGGGGCACAAACCGTTCTTCCGGGCGCTACGGGCTGGCCGGGACGGGCGCATCTGGGTGCGGCTGTCGACTGCCGGGCACCCGGTGGACAACGCGTATCACGACCCCGACGACCCCGGTTCCTTCCCCGTGACCTGGGAGGAAGAAACCCGGTACGATGTCTTCGAGCCGGACGGGACCTATCTGGGCGTCGTAGTGGCGCCGGATGAATTCACCAGTTTCCCGGCCCCGGTCTTCGGCAGCGACCACGTGTGGGCCGTGACCGAAGACGAGCAGGGGGTGCAGCGCGTGGTGAGGTATCGGATCCGGAGGGGGGCAAGCGGGTGAGTCTGCCGGGGCTTCGCGGCGCTCGGTTGAAACCGGCGCAACCCTCGCCGGTGGGGGAGTGGGGGATCGCCCGGTTCGGCCTGTCTCTCTAGATCTAGAGCTAGACCCAAGCCGGCCCGGTCCGGACGACGCGTCCCCGCACCGCGGATTCGACACAATCGGGCAAACCCCCAAACACTACCCCCCGCCCCAAGAGCCCTGGCGCGTAGTAGGCGTATTTGGCGGAATTGGTCATGATGGTCCGGATCTCGTCCGGGAGCATCGGCGAGGTGAGGATGCAGGTGTCGACAGTGATTTCGGCCCCGAAATCCCTTGCAACCGCCAGCGTCCCGTTTAGTCGGGCCAGTTGGGCGACCGCCCGCCCGGTGGTCACAAGCAACCTCACCTCTGGATGGTGCCGTTTGCCGCGTGCCAGTTCGGCGAGGGCGCCGAATTCGGCAAGCGAAAAATGCGGGCTCCCGAGCACCACCATGTCGATTTCTCCCGGCGCACCGGCCCCGGGCGAGCCAAGGGCGTCGCGCGCCCCGGACAGGTCGGCCGCGGTCGGACGGACGGGCCTGTCGAGTGCCGCCTCCAGCGCTGTAGCGTCCCCACCGAACGCGTCGGCCAGGGTCGCGGCTTCGGGCGTAACGTCGGGCCAGTGAAACATCGCTACCGCCCCCGAGGATGCCATTGCCGCCCCCAGCGCTTTGAGGTCGTCTTCGGACGGAGTGATGTCCAAGCCGTGAAAGACCGGGACGGACCCGCCCGCCTCGAGCCCCGTCCAGTGTCCAAGCACGGGAAAGAACGCGGGATCCCCAAAAACGGCGGCAGGCAACGCGGCGAGGTCCACCAGAACCTCTCCGGCCCGGTTGGACGAGAGGTGCAGCCCGGCGGCCGGGGCACGCCCGGTCACCGCGCAACAAATGTCCAGCAGATCGGGATACCGCTCGGTCCGAGCCCCCAACACCGAGTTTACGAACACAGTCGCACTCGACTCGCCCCAAGCCACCTGTTCGCCCGGGGCGGGGCGCGGCTCTGTCTGGTACGGGGCGCAGGTCCAGGTCGGCCTGCATCCCATTTGCTCGTAGGCCTTCATCTGTGCCAGCGCGCCGCTGGCCCATTCTTCCGGCACCTCCCAACCCCGCCACCCGTTTTCGTCAACGCCCGCCACGTTGAGGGTGGACGGTACCCGGACCCTTGCGCCGCCGTCGGCCAGACGCCGGGCAAATTCGAGGGTGGCCGGGCCCTGATACAGCGACGAATCGATGTGTGCGCCGGAGATATCCAGCATACGCTCCGCCCCGATCAGTCTGGCCGATTCGGAGAGGATGCGCATCGCCATCGCCGTTCCCTCGCCCCGCTCACCGGCCAGCATCGACCGGTCGCGGTCTGAGAGCGTCAGGGTAATCGGCGGTAGTCCAGGGGCGGCGGGCGCTCGCCGAGCAGCGCGGAGTAAACGAAATCGGGCCCGCGACGCTCCTCCAGCTCCTCTGCGGCCCGCGCGAGCACTTCCGGGTTCTGGAACAACTCAATGGCGGTAGCGGCCAGAGTTTTCGCCGCCACCATCATGCCCTTGGCCCCGATGCTCGTGCCGCCAGCCGCCACGGCCTGCCAGCTGTGGGCCGACGTTCCGGGCACCCATGTGGCGGTGCTGAGCCCTGCCGTCGGGATCACCCAGCTGACGTCGCCGACATCGGTCGATCCGCCCCCGGCAGGATCCACGCCGAACGGAGCTATCTCGCGTTCGGAACCCAGCTGGCGCGACGGCCCGCCCTGGAACGTGGCCTGGATTGCCTCTGCGAAGGCCAGCTCGGTCTCGCTGTACTCGACTCCGCCCACGGCTCGCAGGTTGCGGTCCACGACCTCGGCCAGGGCAACGTTCGGCATCAGGTCGTAAATGCCGTGGATGACCTCGTATTCCATGGTCGTTCCCGTGCCCAGCGCCGCCCCATCGGCGGCCGCGGCCACGCGGTCAAAGATCCCCAGCGCGGTGGCGGCGTCGGGGTGGCGGACGTAGTACCAGACCTCCGAAAAATCCGGCACCACGTTGGGCGCATAGCCCCCCTGGGTGATCACGTAGTGGATGCGGGTCTCCTGCGGCACGTGCTCGCGCATCAGGTTGACCATGTAATTCATGGCTTCCACCCCGTCCAGCGCACTGCGCCCCCTGTGCGGGGCCCCGGCCGCGTGGGCGGAATACCCGCTAAACCGGAACTTGGCTGACTTGTTGGCGAGTGACCGCCCTGCACGGGCGCTGTTGCGGTCGCTGGGGTGCCAGTGGAGGGCGACGTCCAGGTCGTCAAGCAACCCCGACCTGACCATATACACTTTGCCGGCACCACCCTCCTCGGCGGGCGTGCCGTACACCATGATGGTCCCGCCGTGGCCGGTCGCTTCGAGCCACTCCTTCACGGCCACACCGGCCGCCACGGAACCCGCTCCAAACAAATGGTGACCGCAGGCGTGACCCGCTCCCCCCTCCGCGACCGGTTGGCGCTCGGCCACGGCCGCCTGCGAGATGCCTGGCAGAGCGTCGTATTCGGCCAAGATCCCGATAATCGGTTTGCCGCTCCCGTATGACGCCACGAATGCCGTCGGCATCCCGGCCACGCCGTCCTCAATCTCGAAGCCGGCGGCGCGGAGTTCTTCCTGGAGGAGCGCAGAACTCTGCTCTTCCTGGTAGCCGACTTCCGCCCAGTCCCAGATCTGCATGGCCACATCCGCGTACCTGTCGGCATGTGCGTCGAGTCCGGCAAGCACCCCGTCCCGCGGGTCGTCCTGCTCCGGGGTCGGTGTGCCCGGGGTCGCCGCCCGGGCGGAGAGGGCCAGGAGCCCGTTGGCGGCGACTAGCGCCGAGAATGAAATCACTGCGCGCGACACAGGCTTCCAGTTGATCGACGGGAAGGGCATGTTCGGGGCTCCTTGGGTTGGTTGACGGAAACTCGCGAGCTCCCAGGACGGGCAGGAACGGCGCGTGAACCTGACGGCTCGGGTATCTTACGGAATGTTCAAGATAGCAATTGCGTCCGGGGCCGTCTTGTCATCCGCCATCCTTGCCCCCGGCGGGGTCCGGGCAGCGGCCCTGGCGCCGCGGGGCGAGGTGTCCGCGGTGGCTGCCGACACCGGCCAGGGTGCCCCGCCCGAAGATGCCTGGACCGCGGAATATCAGGGCGAAATGAGCCTGTTGTACGCTGCCGGCAACACCAGCGCCCTCACCGTCGCGCTGGGAGCTCAGGGCCGCTGGGAGGGCGGGGGCTGGAACATGAAACTGCGCGGCCGCTCCGCGCGGACCCAGACGCGGACGGTCACGCGCTCGGCCGTAGGCTCGCCAGATTCGTTTGAGCTGTTTGAGAACGCCACGAGCGAACTGACCGGGGAGAACTACGCTCTCGCGGGCGTGACGGAGCGCCAGCTCGGGGGCCAGGTAACCGCAAGGCTGAACATCGGGTGGGAGAGGAACACTTTTTCCGGGTTCAACAACCGTCTCACGAACGCGCTCGGGTTCGGGGGTGCCATCTTCGAGAGCGGTTGGGCTGCTCTGAGGGGGAATGCGGCAGCCACCCTTACTTGGCAGGACGACATCGTGGAAGATCCGGACCGGCCAGCGTCTTTCGTCGGGGCCAGGGTGGGGGTTGAACTGATGTCACAGCTTACGGAGACCACGTCGTTCGAGATGACGCTGACGGCCGACGAGAACCTGTCGGACCCGGCCGACCTTCGCGTGGACGCCGACCAGTCGTTGCTCGTGAATATCAACGGAATCCTGCAGCTCAAGACCAACCTGAGGCTGCTCTTCGACAACCGCCCCGCGCTTGCCCAAGTGCCGCTACGCGACCGGGCGGGCGACGACACGGGGGAAACGGTCATCGTTTCGCTAATGAAACTGGACACGGCCCTGACCCTCGCGCTGGTGGCCAATTTCTGATGTGCGGCCGGCTTACCATTACCACTCCGGCCTCCACGCTGGCAAACATGTTTGGTGCGAGTCCTGCGGAGGCCGATGAGGCGCCCCGGTACAACGTGGCCCCCACGCAGACGGTCCTCACTCTTGGCCAGTCGGAGGCCGGGCGTTCGCTGGGCTGGCTGAACTGGGGGATGAGGGCCCGACGTCCGGTGGGGCGGCCCAGGTTGGTGATAAACGCTCGCTCCGATACCCTGGGGCAGCGCCCGATGTTCGCCGGCCTGATGGACCGGGGACGCTGCGCGGTGCTGGCCGATTCGTTTTTCGAGTGGCGAGA
>LXNJ01000194.1_pt1 | contig 44443 bp, 34 predicted proteins | sample 809081 | NCBI WGS metagenome assembly LXNJ01 (sample SAMN04870510, study PRJNA318959) | sponge metagenome | biome: sponge; feature: marine sponge reef; material: water | host: Petrosia ficiformis | place: Greece: Milos, Mediterranean Sea | collected 2013-05-29 | depth 5-7 m | reverse complement strand
TTCCGGAGCGGGGCGAGAGCCCCGCGCAGACCCCTTGAGCGCGAGGGACGGAGGTTGGCGCTCAGCCAACCTCCATTCCTCGTGGCTCGGGCATGCCGTGGGATTTGCGGGACACCGCACTAACAGCCTGTGATGAAACCCGCGTGAGCGCCGAGGGCCCCCACCGGGAGAACTGGGGGCGAGAGGCCCGTCGAACGCCGCGCGGGTTTGCTACAGGCTGCTGGTCCGAAGTCAGCCCAGGACTCCGTCCAGGCGGCGGAGCGTCTCCAGCAGTACGCGGGTTCCGTTCGTGGTGTCGGCGACGCTCGTGAATTCCCGCGGCGAGTGGCTGATGCCGTCCCGGCTGGGGACGAAGATCATGCCGACGGGCGCCAACACGGCGATGGACTGGGCGTCGTGTCCCGCTCCGGACGGCAGCCGCAGGTTCGAGAAACCGAGGTCGTTCGCGGCGGCTTCGACGGTGTCCATGAACACCGGATCGCAGGGGGCGGCGCGGCTCAGATAGTAGGGCTCGAACGTGATCTCCGTCTGGTTCCGGCGCGCAAGTTCGCGTCCCAGCTCCTGGAAGCGCTGGTAGAGGGCCTCGATCGTTTCCATCTCGAGGTCCCGGATCTCCAGGCTGAGGTCCACCGCGCCGGGAATGACGTTCGGGGCGCCGGGATGCGCTTCGATGCGGCCCACCGTGGCCACCTGCCGTCCCGGCCAGGACTGGGTCTCCTCGTGGACCGCCACCAGGAAGCGGCCCGCGGTCACGAGTGCGTCCCGGCGGATTCCCATGGCGGTGGTGCCCGCGTGGTTCGCGAATCCCGACACCCGGACGTGGAAGCGGCGGATGCCGACGATGCCCTGGACCACCCCGATCTCGATGCCCTCGGTGGCGAGCGTGGGGCCCTGTTCGATGTGCAGTTCCACGAACCCGGCGTAGTGGCCGGGCTCGAGTGCGGCTTCGGTGATCCGTTCCGGCGACCCCCCCACGCGGGCGAGCGCCTGGCCCACGGTCAACCCGCCGTACACCGGCAGGTCCATTTCTTCCCGGGTCACCTCCCCGGCCAGGGCCCGGCTGCCGGTCTTCCCGTTCTCCTCGTTGAAGAAGACCGCGACTTCGAGTGGATGGCGGGGCGGCGCGCCGGAGGCGGCGATGACGGCCGCGGCCTCGAGGGCGGCGATCGAACCGGCCACGCCGTCGAAATTGCCCCCTTCGGGGACCGAATCGAGGTGCGATCCGGTCAGCAACGGAGGCAGCGAGGAGTCCGCCCCGGGGAGATGTCCGATCAGATTGCCGGCGAGGTCGGTGCGCACGGCGAGTCCGGCCTCCCGCAGCCAGCCGCTGAAGGTCTCGCGAGCCGCGAGGTCGGCGTCGCTGCCCGCGGTCCGGGATCCGCCGCCCTCCGGAGTGGCGCCGATCCGGGCAATGGTCTCCATCCGGCTGGCGATGCGTTCGCCCTGCACGCCGTCCCGAACGGTTTGGAGGGTGCTGGCGAAAGTGGGTGCAGACCAGAGGGCCGCGGTGGCGGGAGCCGTGCGGGCCAGGAATTCGCGGCGGGTGGATCGAGGCATGGGCGCAATTGTGCGCCTTTCGCCGCTTCGGGAAACCGTTCTGGACTGAGGCCCCGCCGGAGCAGGCCCGTCGTCGGCACGCTGGTATCTTTGGGCCGTAGTTTCGTGGAGCCCAACAAGCCATGACGAGCCCGGGGCGCCGCTTGAGCCGGCGGGCGTTTCTGCGGCGCGGCTCGTCCCGTCAGGGCGACGCGGAGCCGCTCACGTCCGAGGACTACGGCCAGCTGGTGTCGCAGTACCGGTCCGGCCGCTACGTCGAGACGGCGAGGCGGATCGGGAGCCGGATTCCGGTGGAGTTCCGGAGCGCGCAGGAGGGCTTTTTCGATTCGCTCCCGCCGGCGGACGAGCTCGACGGCTTCCGCGGACGGCTGGCCGCCGCGCTGATGCACACCGAAACCGTGGCTCATTTCGGCTGGAACCGGGCGATATGGCCCATCAGGGAACCGGTAAATGACCTGCCGCGGGAATGGGTCCGCGGAATTCCGGACCACCTCCGGCAGGAGGCGGTGGCGGGGTGGGGCGAAGAGGGGGCCTCCAACCTCCGGGAACTGCTCTGGCGGGAGGTCGTGCTGTCGGCCGCGCGGGCTCGGCTGGCGCGGCTGGATCTCTTGTCGGCCACCCGCGTTCTCGAAGAGTCCGATCCGCGGCGGGATGCCGCGCTCGCCTGGCAACTCGCCGTCGTCTGGTCGGTTCGCGCCCGCTACGTACGGGAAGAGGAACTCTGGCGCGAAGCCCGGGATCTGTTCCGGGAAGCTGCCGGGCGCGGCCTGGTGGACCGGGCGCTTGCTCTCCGTTCACCGCGGACGGTTGCGAGGGCGCTGGGGGATTCGGACGACCTGAATCTTCGCCTGGCGCTCGTCGCGCTCGGGCAGGGGCGCGTCAACCGGGCTGCCGACCGCCTGGAGGAGGTCAGGGAGGAGCCCGCGCAATACCTGTGGGTGCCGCGGCTCATGCTGCTTGGCGAAACCCGCATTGCGCAGGAACGACTCGATCCGGCCATCGCCGGACTCCGGCAGGCGGTGGAACTCGCACCCACCTCGCACGCCGTGGTGGCCGCCCTGGTGGCGGCACTCGAGGCCCGCGGGCGCTGGGACGAGGCAGCGGAACTCGCGACGGAACAGATGGCGCTTCCCCGGGGAGAGCGGGTCTGGGCGGATTTCCTGACCACGTGGGCGGACCCCGTCGAGCCGTCCCTCGACTGGCTGCGCAACCTGGTCAGCACCTGACCCACGGACGGGAAGGCGTTGCAGCGGTCGCGGGCACTGGCGGCGAGGGCGGGGCTTGCGTTCGTCCTCGCCTCGCTGGGCGCTCCGGGCGGAGCGGAGGCCCAGTTCCGGGTCGAAACCCGCGCCGTCCTGGTGGATATCTCGGTGACCCGGGATGGTCCGGTGCGTGGGCTCCAGGCAGAGGACTTCGAGTTGTTGGTAGCGGGAGAACCGAAGGAGTTCCGGCTGCTGGACCCCAATTCCCTGCCGCTCGCGGTCCTCTTCGCCATGGACGTGAGCGCGAGTACGGCGGGCGAGCGCCGCCGGCGGCTGGCCGCCGGAGCGCGCCAGTTCGCGGGCGCGCTCACCGAGGACGACGACTGCGCCGTGGTCGCGTTTTCCAACCGCGCGTCGTGGGTCCGCGAGTTCGCCTCGTGTAGTGGCGAGGTGGGAGACGGTCTGCTGCAGACCGGGGGAGGGGGCGCGACGGCGCTCTGGGACGGCGTCGTCATGTCGCTGGCCGCCCTCCATTGGGGTAGCGGCCGGCCGGTGTTGCTGCTCTTTACGGATGGGCTCGACAACCTGAGCTGGGCGCGGGAACGCCACATCAGGAGTTCGGTGCAGGCCTCGGAAGTACTCCTCTACTCCATCATCGCTCCGGCGCCCCGGCCCTCACGAATCCTGCGAACCGATCGGGAAGGGATCGAACTTCTGGAGGAACTCGTCCGAACCACCGGCGGGCGATCGGTGACGATCCGTTCGGACGCCGATCTCGAGGAAGCCTTCCGCGAGGTTCTGCGCGACCTGCGGGTGCGCTACGTGCTGGCCTTCAGTCCCGACCCGGGACGCCGGGGCTTCGTGCCCATCCAGGTACGGGTCAAGGAACGCCGGGTCCGGGTCCGCGCCCGCGAGGGGTATACGGCGAGACCCTGAGCGCGGCGGGCGTGTCCAGGCTGCCGCCCGGTGTCCGGCCGCCTTCAGCCCCCGGTAACGGGAGCCGCGCCGCGTGTCACAACGGGAGCGTGAGCGGGGAGGTTGCTGCTCGACGGTTCAGGCGGGAACGGCGCCGGCCGCCGCCACCCGGGCGGACCAGCTCGCTTCGGTGTCCTTCGCCAGGCTATGGAGGACGCTGCAGTATTTGGCGAACGAGAGCTCAACCGACTGTTCGAGCCGGTCCTGAACCACCGCGCCGCCGGTGGCGATGAACTCCAGGCGGACGCTCACGAAGCGTTTCGGATGATCGTCAGCGCGTTGGCCGGAGACGCGGACGGACACGTGCTCGGGCGCGCGCCGCATGCGCTTCAGGATGTGAACGATGTCGATCGCCATGCAGCCTGCCACCGCCGCGAGCAGGGCCTGCATGGGAGAGGGGCCATCCCGGGCTTCGCTGTCGAGAAGGACCGAGACTCCCGAGGGGGTGGTGACCGTGTAGCCGGTGGCGCCGTTCCATTCGAGATCGATGTGCATCGGTTTTTCTGTCCGGGCTGGTGGCATGGGCGTACGGTAGCGCCCGGGAGCGGCGGGGCGGGCCGTTGCCGCGCGGGCGGCGTGGGGTTCCGAGCCCGTTCCTGTGGTGAAGGAGAGTGAGATCGGGCGGTTTCGCGGCCCTCGCGGGCCGCGGGTGCCGGACTGAAGCCCGGCGGTCCCGGGCGTTGCTGCGCCAGCGGGGGGTGGGGTTTCTGCGGCTTCTGCCGTGGGGTGGGTGGAGGGCGCGATTTCGACCGCCTCTCGGCGGTCGATGCCGGCCGGAGGCCGGCGCTCCGAACTCTCGCGTCGCGGGTGCTTGCCTGAAGCCCGGCGGTCCCGGGCGTTGCTGCACCAGCGGGGGGGCTGCGGCTTCTGCCGTGGGGTGGGTGGAGGGCGCGATTTCGACCGCCTCTCGGCGGTCGATGCCGGCCGGAGGCCGGCGCTCCGAGTGGGCCGCGGGTCTCGGCTGGAGGCCGGCGGTTCGCCGTCAGCGTTCGCGGCGGAGGACCAGGGATATGTTCGTGCCACCGAAGCCGAACGAGTTGGAAAGCGCCCACTCGGCATCGGTGCCGGTGGGTCGGAGGACCGGAGGGTAGTCGGCGAGTTCCGGGTCGAGCGGTTCCGCGTTCACCGAGGGGGAGAGCCATCCCTCGCGGAGCATGAGGAAAGAGAAGGCGGCTTCCAGTGCGCCTGCGGCCGAGACGGTGTGGCCGGTGTAGCCCTTGGTCGAACCGTAGGGGACGAGAGCGTCCTCGAAGACATGGCGAATCGCCCGCACCTCGGAGACATCGCCGAGCGGGGTGGAGGTCCCGTGGGTGTTGATGTAGCCAATCGCTTCCCGGGATACGCCGCTGTGACGGAGGGCCCGCCGGATAGCGAGTTCCGCACCCTCGCTGTCCGGGGCGACCATTTCGCCGCTTCCGTCGGAAGACATGCCGAAGCCACGGATCGAGCCCAGGATCTCCGCTCCGCGCCGCTCGGCGGACTCGCGCGACTCGAGCGCCAGTATGCCGGCGCCCTCTCCGAAGATGAAGCCGGCTCGGTCGGCGGCGTAGGGCCGGGAGGCCATCTCGGGCCGGTGGTTGTCCACTCGGGTATACGCGCGCATGGAATCGAAGCCGAGGTGGAAGTGCACGTCCTCCGCCTCGACGCCGCCCGCAAGGGCGTGGTCAACGACGCCCTCCCGGATCCAGGACGCCGCGATGGCGAGGTTGTAGCCGCCGCCGGCGCACGCGGCAGTCACCGACAGGGATGGCCCGCGCGTCTTCAGTACCGTGGCCAGGTTCGCCGAGACCGTAGAGGCCATGATGCGCGGGATCGTGGTGGGAAGGACCCGGACGCGCCCGCCGCGTTCCACGCGGCGCACCACCTCGCGGTGGGTCTCGATTTCCCCGGTGCCGGTACCGACCACCACGGCGAGGTCCCGCCTGGGGAGCCCCGATTGTTCGAGAGCGATTTGCGCGGCGCGCACGGCCAGCAGGGACATGCGGCCCATGAAGCGGGCTTCCGAGCGGTCCAGTCCGAGGTCTTGAGGATCGAGGGGGTCGCGGTAGGCGCCCACCAGTTGGCAACCGGTCTGGCACTGCACCCCGGGTTCGTAGACCGAGAACGGAACCCGCGTTCCGGACTGCAGTGTCCTGCGGTGCTCTGCCGTTCCGGTACCGACCTGGGAAAGCAGCCCCATGCCGGTGACGACCGGATCACGGGGCGAGGTGGCGGGAGGAGGTTCTGGCAACGGTGACGTCCTTTCGGGATCCGGACCAGGATGGGAACCCGGAGGGGTGGCGGCGGAACGGTAACGCCTTCGCGCAGCCGGGCGTCCGGGCCCGCCGGCGATCCGGCCACCGATCCGGACAGCGCCCGCGAATCGGCTGGCTCGCCTGCGGGCCAACGCCTTCATTCGCGGCGCGATCCGGAAGTGGCCCCTCCTCGGAGCCAGACGACCGTTTGCGTGGCACGTATCCTGCTACATTCATTGTCCGTAGCCCGTGCGTTTTTCTTCGACCACCCTTGTCCTGTCGCTGATCGCGGCCGTCGCTTCTCCCAGCCTCTCGCCGGCCCAGAGCCGCATCGATGCGGGTGGCTATCAGGAATTGCTCAACGAGGTCCGCGGCGGACTCTTCATCAGTTCCGGCCGGGTACTGGCGGGGTTCGATCCGGATTCGGTGGAGCGGGTCGTCGCCGACCTCATTGCTTCCGGACCGGACGCCCGGGAACTGAAGACCGCGGCGCTCCTCCACACGGAAGCGGCCGGCCACGGGCACTCCGAGACCCATCTGCAGCTCGCGCGAAGTCTGCTCAAGGCGATTCCGGACCCGGAGGACCGCGGCGACTGGATCCGCCGATGGTGGCTGGCGCTCTGCTTTTCCTACCAGGTACAGCTTGCGGTCGGTCCCGGGGTCGCAGCCTTCGAGGGGGCGATGGAAGACATGCCGGATGACCGGGACGTCCGGCGGGCGTTCGCCGCGGCGCTGTGGATGTTCGGGAAGCAGCGCGAGGAGCCGACATACCTGACGCGCGCCGGAGTGATGCTCCAGGCCCTCCTGGAAGAGACTCCCGACGATCCCGACCTCCGGATCCGCTTCGCCGGCGTGCTTCTCGATCTCGGGCGGCCGGAGGACGCCGCCTTCGTTCTCGATCAGCTCGGCGACGCTCGCCTCCGGTCGGGTCCTCGATTGGCCTTGTTGCTCATTCGGGGCGAGATCGCACTCGGGGCCGGAGAGTTCGACGCCGCCGAGGCCGCCTTTGCCGAAGCCGTCCGGCGTTCCCGCCGCTCACCGGCGGCGGTTTCCGGCCTCGTGGCGGCGCGCCTCAGCCAGGGAAATGCCGAAGGCGCCGCCGAAGCGGCCGGGGCTCTGCTTGCCCGGGCGCCGACCGGGTGGGAACCCGAATGGCGCTACTGGCTCGGTCCGGCTCTCGATTACCCCGGGATATTTCAGTCGATGAAGGATGAGGTGCGGGAACCCGCCGAGGAAGGGAGCGAACGATGAGAGTGCTCACGGCGATGGCGTTTGCGATCCTGGTTCCGGGTGTCCTTCCGGCCGGAGAGGCGGCCAAATCCCCCAGCGGGGAAAGCGCGCGGGAGCCGGCCGCCGCCGTTCGGATTCAGGCTCATCCCGAGGCGCCCTCGGCCCCTGGGGTCGGAGGTGCGGGACTTGATCTCCTTCGACGTCGGCGGGAGGACCTGGTCCGGCCGGTCTGGACGGGGCAGGAACCGCTCTCGGTGGTCGCGGTGTTCGATCTGAGTTCCAGCGTTTCGGGGGAGCGGCTACGGGCCGCGGTCGCCGGGATCCAGGCGCTCTTCTCCTCGCTTGATGACGAGGATCGTTGCGCGCTCCTCGGGTTCACCCGCTCGGTGGAACTCCACGCCGGCTGGGACGGAACCTGCGCCGATGCCGCTGCCGCGGCCGCGGAGTTGCGCAGCGGCGGTCCGGCGGCGTTCAACAATGCGCTCACCCTGGCATTCGGCCTCCTCGCGGACAGGCCGGGACGCCCGGTCCTGGTCGTCTTCACGGACGGCGTGGACGGCGCCAGTTGGGCGCGTGACTCGTGGCCGCTCTTTGCCGCCGCCGGGGTGCCTCCGACGGTGCTGGCGATCACCGCCCCCCCGAACCTGACCCGGTCCGGCCGGGTCGGTGGGACCTACGGGAGCATCAGCGCCGACGATCTGGCGAACCAGATCACGTTCGAGGGCCGTCATCTGCAGGATGAGGGCCGCGACATGCGGGGCTTGAGAAACGTGGATCCCTTCTGGGCGTTGATCTACCTGGCCGAGGTCAGCGGAGGACAGCTGGTCCGCACCTCGGGTGAGGCCGCGGAGATCGAGGCCGCCCTCGCGAACGCGCTCGACGCCCTCCAGCCGGAATAGCGCGGCGGTGGATCCCGGAGGCGGGGGAAAACCCCTAACAGCCTTTGGATGGAGTGGCGCGAGCGCCGAGGCCGGTGAGGCGCCCGGCTGACAAGGCGCGCGAGGGAGGAATACCGGGCGTATTTCGACCGAAGCGCAACGATGAGCGAAGCAAAGCGGAGTCGGTCAGCCGGGATGCATCGCCGGTCGAACGCCGGGGCACTCCGTCCACAGGCTGTTTTGGGGCGCGGGGCCGTTTCCAACCCCGCCGGCCGGTTCGAGGCGCTCCGCGAGGAGGCGTTCGACGACGGCTGGGACGCGCGCGATCCCCCGCCGGAACGCGTGCCGACCGAGGTCATCATCGATCGGACGAAGAGCATCGTCGCCCGGAACGACTCGCCGGACATCCCCTTCGACCGCTCGATCAACCCGTATCGCGGCTGTGAGCACGGCTGCATCTACTGCTTTGCCCGTCCGAGCCATGCGTACCTCGGGTTTTCGCCCGGTCTCGATTTCGAGACCAAGATCGTGGCGAAGCCGGAAGCCGCGAATCTGCTGCGCCGGGAACTCCGCAAGCCGGGCTACAACGTGGGCCCGCTGGCGCTCGGCTCGAACACCGATCCCTATCAGCCGGTGGAGCGGGAAATGGGCATCACCCGCGAGATCCTGGAGGTGCTCCGCGAGGCGCGCCATCCAACCGGCATCGTCACCAAGTCAGCATTGATCCTGCGCGACGTCGATCTCATCGCCGGGATGGCGGGAGAGGGGCTCGCGCAAGTGATGGTTTCGGTGACCACGCTCCGCCGCGATCTGGCGAGGGCCATGGAGCCGCGGGCGGCGGCGCCGGCGCGCCGGCTCTCCACGATCACGGCACTCGCCGAAGCGGGGATTCCGGTGGGGGTGCTGGCCTCACCGATGATCCCGGCGCTCAACGACTCGGAACTCGAAGCCATCCTCGAGGCCGCCGCGGAAGCGGGCGCGAGTTCGGCCGGGTTCATCCTCGTCCGGCTGCCGCACGAACTGAAGGAGCTGTTTTCCGAGTGGCTCGAGACCCATTTCCCCGCTCGGGCCGAACATGTCGAGAGCCTGATTCGGGATACCCGCGGCGGCCAGCTCTACGAGGCGAAGTTCGGCGAGCGCATGCGCGGGCAGGGGGCCTACGCCGAGTTGCTCGCCAACCGCTTCCGCGTAGCCTCACGGCGGTTCGGTCTCGACCGGAAACACCCCCCGTTCCGGCTCGATCTCTTCCGCCCGCCCCGGATGCCCGGCGCGCCGCGTTCATTGTTTGACGGTTCGGTCTGAGCCAGCGGCTTCCGCCTCAGGAACCGTCTTCGGGCTCGTCCTTCCGGTTGGGGAAGAGCGGCAGGCCTTCCGCCCGCTTCGCGGTGATTTCCTCGTGGGTGGCGTCGAGGGCGGACGAAGCGTTCCGGGGTCGAGGGATGGGTGGACCGGTGGTCGTTCTTGATGGAGCCCGTGTGTTCGACGGCCATCCGCCGCCAGAACCGGGCGGCCTCGGCGGTGTCCACGCCGGCGCGGGCGAGGAGATACATCCCCACGTAATCAGCCTCGCGCTCGAAGTCCTGGCTGTACGCCTGCGCCCCGGCGGAAAGGCCCGCCGCGGTCAGCACGCCGCCGGAGTTCACTCCTGTCGCCCGCGCGAGCAGGATGTCCGCCGCCAGCCCGAGCAATCCCCCGACCGCCATGTTTTTCTGCCGGTCGGTCAGGTGTCCTTCGAGGTTGTGCGCGAGTTCGTGCGCGATGACGACCTGCAACTCCTCGTCGTTCTCGGTGAAGCGGATCATCCCGTTCGTGAGGTAGGCCGCCGAACCGTCGGCGTAAGCGTTGATCGCGTCGCTTTCGACGAGGACCACCGGATACTCGCAGACGACGTCCGGGACCAGTTCCTGGACGTGTGCCTCCGCGTTGCGCTCGAAGCGGACGGGGACCGCGGGATAGGGGGGTCGCCCCGAGGCGAACTCCGCGAGCCACCGGTAGCCCTGTTCTACGCCCGCCTCACCCTCGCTCAGGCGGTAGCGGCCGACATGGGTGAGGACGTCCCCGGGCCGGATGTCCGCGTGGTCGGCCGGGCCGCCGCTCACCACGGTCGTCACGGTGGGGAGGCGGCCGACGCCGAGCGCGCTCTGGATTGCCGCGCGTTCGCCCGGTTCGTAGCGCCCGGAGGAGTCGAAGGAGAATCCGAATCCGGCCATTACCTTGTCAGCGCACAGGTCGGCTCCGTCACGCCGGAGCGGCCAGGAGAGGTCGGCGAGGCGCTGCCGGCGCTCCTGCTGAACCTGGAACGCCAGTTCCATCTGCAACCGGCGTTCCCGGAGGAGTGCAGCCTGATCCGCGGCCGGCAGGGAGCTGCGGGGCGCCGCGCAGGCCCCGGCCAACGCGAGCGCGGCGGCGGCGGCTCCCAGACGTGCGAGGAGCGTGCGTTGGGCGTACCCGAAGCCGTGTTTCACAAGCGCCGGATGATACCGGCGCACGACACTGCTGCCGGAAATCCCGTAGGCTTGCCGACGGGAGGCATTCGGCCCATGAGACTTCGCTTCGCGCTTCTCGCCGCGGCGCTGCTGACACCCGTTTTCACCTTGGCGGGGCCACCGCAGGAGCCGCCGCGCGCCCGGGATCTCGGGGTGCCCTTTGAGGGAACGCCCGGTCCGCTCAACGCCATCACCGACGTGGCCGGGATCGAGGTGGGCCATCACACGATCATCCGCGGTGAGGGAGAACTCGTCGTCGGCGAGGGGCCGGTCCGGACCGGCGTGACGGCCGTCCTGCCGCGGGGCCGCGCGAGCCGGGGGCGGGTGTTCGCCGCGTGGTTCACGCTGAACGGCAACGGCGAGATGACCGGGACCACCTGGCTCCGGGACCGGGGCATCCTCGAGGGTGCGGTGATGATCACCAACACCCACAGCGTCGGTGCGGTTCACGAGGCCACCATCGCCTGGGCGCAGCAGAACCTCGACGCGCCCGACTGGAGCCTCCCGGTGGTCGCGGAGACCTGGGACGGCTTCCTGAACGACATCAACGGCTTTCACGTCCGGCAGGAACACGTCTTTGCGGCGCTGGATTCGGCGCGGGGCGGGCCAGTCCCCGAAGGTTCGGTGGGAGGCGGCACGGGGATGCGCACGTTCGGGTTCAAGGCCGGGATCGGCACTTCGTCCCGGATCGTGGAGGCCGGGGGCGACGAGTACACGATCGGCGTGCTGGTGCAGTCGAACTTCGGGAGCCGCAACCTGATGACGATTGCCGGGGTCCCGGTCGGCCGGGAAATCCCGGACCTGACGCCGGAGCGGGGGCCGTTCGACGCCCCGCCGGGTCCGGATGAAGACGACGGCTATGGGCGGGACGGCTCGATCATCATCGTGGCCGCGACCGACGCGCCGCTCCTGCCGCACCAGCTCAACCGCTTCATCCGCCGCACCTCGCTCGCTCTCGGCCGGGTGGGGAGCATCTCCTCGAACGGTTCGGGGGACATCTTCATCGCCTTCTCCACCGCGAACGAGGAAGCGGCGCACAACGGGACCGGAGTCGCTCCACTCGAAAACCTCGCCAACAACAACATCAATCCCATGTTCGAAGGAGTGGTGCAGGCGACCGAGGAAGCCATCGTCAACGCCGTCGTGGCGGGACGGGACATGGTTGGAGTCAACGGGCGCAAAATCTATGGGTTACCGCACGACCGGCTCCGTGACATCCTCCGGAAGTACAACCGGCTGAACGAGCCGGAGTAGGCCGCCGCCGGAACTCCCGGCGCAAGGGGTTCCATGAGCATCGACAGCGCGGACGCCGAGACTCCGCGGCCGGCACGCACTCCCTGGAAGCGCGTTGCGCTGCGCTGGTGGTTCTGGGGAGCGGTTTCCACGCCCCCCGCGGCCCTCTTTCACGAGTTCGGTCATTTCCTGGTCCTCTGGTCGTTGGGCCTCCCGGGGGCCGCCCTTCACTACGGCTCGGCGGGGTTTGCCGGCATGAGTGACTTCCTCCGTGCGGTGAGGGAGGGGGACCTGGCAGGCGCCGCCGAGGTCGCTCCCGTCTGGGGCATGGCGCTGTCCCTCGCGATGGGACTCGTGGCCACCTACGTGGTGGTTTTCGCGTGCTGCTACCTGTGCGCGAGGTGGAAGGCGCACCCCCTGCTGGTGGCGATGGGCTACCTCTCCAATCTTCGGATCACGGCTGCGCTCGGGGTTTTGGTGCTTCCGATCTTCGGATTCAGGATTCAGGCCGGATGTGATGAATGCTGGCTGGAGCGGATCACGGGAATTCCGCTGGCCGTATGGGCCCTGCCCGGTGTCGTTTTCCTGGTGTGGGCCGGCATCTTCCTCTGGAAGTACTTCCCGCGGCAGCACCGGTGGATCGCCGTGACGGCGGCCGTGGTCGGAATCGGGACGGGCCTGGGAATCTGGGGCGGCTTCCTCGGGCCCCTGGTGCTGCCGTAGGCCCGAGCGCCACCACCGCCGTGGCGTCGAATCAGCGCCGTTTCGGAGGCGTCCCGTAGGGGAAGAACTCGCTCAGGTCCACGTTCTCGTAGGGCAGCGCGTCCAGAAAGGTCGTCCCCACGAACGGTTCGGGAGCCTCGATGATCTGGATGGTGCGGGCGTAGCCGGTCTCGTCGAACCCGCGCCGGAAGTGCACCCGCGACTTCACCACGAAGACCTCGTAGTCCTCGGGGTTGATCGGCCCGATGCGGAACGCTTCCGGATAGAGCACCTGCTCGTAGGCGGGAACGAGGAAGACGACGTTGCCGTCACCGAAGGTGACGATGGCGATCCGTTCGTAACCGAAGCCCTCGTCGAAGTACTCGAGCGTTCCGGTAATGCGCCGGGGCGAGCCGCCGGACGGGGTGAAGCCCCCGATTTCGTAGTCGAACGGATCGCCCGGCTGGACGTCTTCGGCCGCGAGAGCCTCCAGGGTGGCGGGCGAGGAGATCGTGCCGTAGAGCGTCTTGCCGATCCCCGCCGCCGTGAAGGCGTTCAGGATGTGCGTCGCGTCGCCGGGCCGGTCGCTGTGGTCGCCCACCGCGACGGGCGTCTCACCCGCTGCGATGGCCGCCGCGACGATCCGCGCCGCCTCCTCCGGGCCGGGGTAGCTGCCGAGCGCGAAGTCCTCGCGGACCCGCCAGATGAAGTCGTCCATGTCGTCGGCGATCCGGTCGGCGAGTTCCTGGTCGCCGTTGGTCATGACGTGGACGGTGGCGCCCACGTCGGGAACGTCCGACCAGGGATAGCCGTAGAAGACGCTTACGTAGACGTCGTGCTCGCGCGCCTCCCAACGCCGCGCCCGCTCCATGATGTCCATCGCGGGGGACTGGCCCGTCCACTGCAGCACGGTGGCGGTAATGACCCCGGGTTTCCGCGTTGCGGTGGTGGGCTCGTATTCGCCGCGCGCGGTGATCCGGAGCGCGCGCGCCGCGCGCTCGCCCTGGATGTAGGAGTCGTAGTGGGGGAAGCGCTTGGTCACGAAGGCGAAGTTGGCATGCTCGAGGAACTCCCCGTCCTCGTTACCGTGGAGGTCGAAGGTGCCGGCAATGGGCACGTCGGGGCCCACGAGTTCGCGGAAGCGGCGCGCGATCTCGGCCTCGGGACGCGGCACGTCCCGCACCGCCATGGCCCCGTGGAGCGCGAGATACACCCCGTCGACCGGCAGTTGGGCCTCGAGGTCGGCGAGCATCCCGTCCAGGAAGTGGTCGAAGGTCTCCCTGGTGTTCCAGCTCCGGGAGGAGCCGCCGAACACGCCCACCGGTGAACTCAGGGGCACGAGCTCCACGTCGCCGAACTCGCGGGCGCGGTGGACGAAGCCGCCCACGTAGCCGCCGCCGCCGAGCAAATCGTCGCCCGAAATCGGCTCGCTGACGCGGAGCCAGTCGTCGACTTCGGTGTCGCCGCCCGGACAGAAGGTGCAGGTCTCGTGCTGGAAGCGCGCCACCGCGAAGCGGAGGCCGGGCTCGGCCGGCGGCGGGCCGCAGGTGGAGAGAACCGCGGCGGTGGCGGCCAGGAGAAGCCCCAGCGGCAGGAGCCGCCGGCGGGCCGGTGGGGAATTCACGTTCAGGTTCCGCATCGTTATTGGTCCTTGAAGTTGGGATCAGGTTGTCGACTGATCTCCGTTACTGCGAGCCCGCTTCGCGAGCATCAGGTCGCTGAGCTTCTCTCCCTTGCCGGGTTCGGACCAGGGACAGACCTCGATGCAGATCGCGCAGCCGTAGGTCTTGGTGAAATAGGGGACGCACTTGTCGAAGTCCACGTACCAGCGCTGCTCGCCGCGGACCCACTGCTTCTCCTCGTGGATCGCGTCGGGCGGGCAGTCGATGACGCAGCGCCGGCAGTGGGTGCAGACGTCGTCCACCCCGATGTCCTGCGGCGCGTCGAGCGCGAGCGGCATGTCGGTGAGGACGGCGGCGAGCCGGAAGTTGGAACCGTGCTCGCGGCTGATCATGGAGCCGTGCTTGCCCAACTGGCCGAGTCCGGCACGGATCGCCAGCGGAATGTGGAGGATGTCGGTGGCGTTGGGGTCGCCGTAGGCCTTGGCGGGGAAACCGCGGCGGCGGATCTCCCGGCCGAGGCGCACCGCGACGAGGCCGATCCGGCGATAGGTCCGCATCACCTCGGCCGCCCCCCGGGGACGCGCCGCATGGGCCATTTCTTCCCGGACCATCGGAAGCCCGATGCAGATGGCGTAGCGGTGCGGCGCCTCGCGACCCTCGAAGACGTCCGTTTCCCGGATCTCGGCGATCCCGACGAGGCTCGCCCCCGCTTTGCGAGCAGCCGCCTTCACGAACGCGGCATTCCGGTCGGAGCCTTGATCCACGACCCGGCGGGCGGCCGGGCCCCGCTCCTTGCGCAGCTCGAACTTGTTGAGGAGCCGGTGCCGGACGACCTGCCACGGATTGACGCACATGAAGAAGTCGTCGAGCCCCTGCCAGTCGATCGGTTTGGTCGAGTCGGCGTTGTGGAACACCTGGGTGGCGCGGCGTTGCTCGCGCTCGCCGTGGCCGTTGATCTCGTTGCCCGAACGCGGGGGAACCCGGTAGCCGAAGGCGTACCTGGCGGGTGGGACATCGCGGATCTTCATCGGGTGACGGTCAATCTGCGGCCTTGTCGGGCTCCTGCCGAAACGGACCGTGGTCCAGCCAGAGCACGTCTCCGGACCGCTCGGCTTCGGCGTAGCGGCGCCGGACCTCGCGGCCCGTGGTGAGGAAGAACACGATGAAGCGGAACGAAGCGAAGAAGAACCGAAGCGTCTGGAACCGGCGGAAGACAAAGCCGCCGAGGCCGCGAGCGCTCTCGTCGAAAGGCATCCGGCCGCTCAATTCCCTCCGGCGTCCGCCTCGGGCTCCTTCAACCGGACCGCCCACAGACCGCTGTTGAAATCGGCGAGGAAGATCGTTCCCTTGTGGGGCTGGGGGCCCCAGGTGAAGGCGGCGTTCGCAAGGAAGCCTTCGTTGTCCTCGGGGAAGAAGCGGGCGATCTGCCGGCCCTGGCGATAGAGGTCGCCGAGCAGGTCTCCGGAGACGTCCACCACCCGGAGGCCGGCGTCGTAGTAACCGACGTACATGATCTCCTCTTCCCAGTCGACCCACAGGTTGTGGGGCCCGGAGTCGGCAAGTTCGAAGCGGGCCACCTCTTCGGGGTTGTCCGGGTCGGTGAAGTCCACGAAGTGGAGCCAGCCCTTGGCCCGGGAGGGAATGCCCTCTTCCCAGAGGATCCCTCCGGCGTCGGGCCGGCGGGGGTTCAGGTAGAACGCCTCATCCCCACCGATCACGTACAGCTTGCCGGTCGAGGGGCTGCGGAAGGGCCAGACCGCATGGTTCCAGCCGGTGATCTGCGGGAATCGGCCCATTTCGACAGGAGTGTTGGGGCTGCCGCCCATACCGCCGCCGCCCACGTCCACCATGATGAGCCCGTCGCTGCGGCCCGCCTGGTAGGCGATTCCGTCGCGGATCCAGACGTCGTGCACCGACCGTCCGGGGGTGTCCGTCTCGAAGCGCGAGACCCGGAAGGGATTCCGGGGGTCCTCGACGTTCACGACATCCCAGCGCCGGCCGTTGTTGACCGCGTAAACGTGGTTGTTGTCGAGGAAGACGTTGTGCACGCCGCCGGTGAGCCCCTGGTCGAAGGAGCTCAGGATCTCGACATCGTGCGGGTTGGTGCAGTCGATCATCACGATCCCGTTCCGCCGGTTCGAGGCCCCCTCCCGACTGATGACGCAGAGGGTGCCGTCCTCGGAGACCTTCACGTCGTTCACGGTGCGGGCGTCCACCTGGACCGTGTCGATGAGTTCCATGTTCCGCGGATCGGTCACGTCGTAGAAGTAGGCATGCCCCTCGGCGTTCCAGGTGCCGTGGACGGCGTAGTCGCGTCCGTCCACGCCCTCCCAGACCCACAGATCCCCGGTCACCCGGTCGGAGACCCGGGCGTGCCCGAGGAATTCGACCTCGCGCTGCACGTTGCGGGGGACCACGCGGATGGTCTGGCGCGCCAGCCGGTCGCCGCTCATCGCCACCACGGTGTAGACCCCGGGCTGCTCGGCGACGAACCGCCCGTCGGGTGTGACCTGCGCCGGCGCGCCGGCACCCAGCGACTCGGGCCGGAACGGATCCGGACGGGACTCGATCGCGAACCGGATCGCAGGTCCGGCGATCTCGTCGCCCGACGCATCAAGGGTCGCTGCCCGGAACTGCAGCACGTCCCCGGTGCGGACCTCGCTCCGGTCGAGGGCGTCGAGGGCCACCCGGACGGTCGGGTTGGGCAGGACCTCGACTTCGTGGTAGATCGTCATCTCGCCGTGCATCGCGGCGACCTGCACCGACCCCGTGGTGAGGAAGGACGCCATTCCGACCTGGTCCACTACGGCGACGCTGGCGTCGCTCGTGGCGTAGCCCGCCTCAAGTCCGCGGCGAATCGTCCCCGCTCCGTCGCGGCCGGCGAGCTGGAACGGCACTTCGGTGCCCACCCACACCCGGGGCGGCGCATCCTCAAAGAAGATGTCGGTCAATCCGGGAACGGCCACGCTCACCGGGATCGAGGCGCGCAGACCCGGGTCGCGCGAACTGTAGTAGTCCCAGTTCCCGTCAAACGCCTGGTCCGGCAGCAGCGCCGTAACCTGGTGTTGCCCGGGCTGGTTCGCGGAAACATGCCCTGAAGGAGTCACCGTGAGGGCGCGCCGGTTGCCGGAGAAGAAGACCACCCGGGCATCCGGTATCGGACTGCCCGCCGCATCCATCACGGTGGCGGTGAGTTGCGCCGTCTCCCCGACTTCGAGGGTGAGGGCGGCCGGCTCGATGACGATGGAATCGGCTTGCTGCGCGCCCGTGGCCGGGGCGGCGGAGACGGCGAGGCCGCACAGCACACCGGCGTTGAGGGCGGCGCGAGCAATCCGCTGGAGAGCGAGCGGCGAACGGGACATGGCGGATCTCCTTGAAGCGGCGGCCGCAGATCGGGCCGGGGGGTCTGTCGAAATTAGCCGAAACGCGCTGATTCCCGCCACACGGAGGTTCCCGGAGGCTCCGTTCGGGCCGGTGTAGTACACGTTTTGCGCGCCGGCCTTAGGATTCCGGGTTCCGTTCCCGGTTTTCATGACCTTCGAAGCTCTCTGGCCGCTTCTCCTGCTGCCGCTCCTCGGCGTGGTGCTGTTCGTGGCCCTGCGGTCGGATCTTCGGTGGCCGAAACTGCGGCTGCGCGCCTCGCTGGTGCTGCGCCTGCTCGCCGCAGCGTTCCTGCTGCTTGCGCTCTGCCGTCCGGTGATCCGCGCCGGATCGCGGGAAGTCGCCGTGGCCTTCGTGGTGGACGTGTCCCGCAGCGTGGCCTCCGGGTCCATGGAGGAAGCGGTTGCCTGGGCGCGGGAAGCGAGCCGGGCGCTCGGCAGCGAGGACGCGCACTTCGTGGCCTTCGCCGATCGGGCGGTGTCGGTGCCGGATGCGGATGCGCTGCTGGAGGTCCAGGTGTTCGACAGCGGCGCCTCCGCGGGACGCCCGCCGCCGGACGCCCTGGATCAGGGCCGGACGAACATCGAGGCGGCGCTTCGCCACGCCGCCGGCCGGCTTCCGCCGGACCGGCTGAAGCGCGTGGTGTTGTTCAGCGACGGACGGGAAACGGAAGGCGACACGGCCGCAGCCCTGGCATTCCTCAAGGAGGCGGGGGTGCGGGTCTTCCCGGCTCCGTCCGGAGTACGGAGCGACGGCGGGGGCTTCGTGAACGCGATCCGGCTGCCTCCGGCCGTCCGGGCCGGGGAAATGACCGGGGTCGAGGTGGAGGTGTTTTCGGCCGCCGGCGGTCCCGCGGAGATCCGCGTGCTCGCCGATGGCGAGACCCTGTCCGCCATCGAGGTCGAGCTCCCTCCAGGGGCATCGACGGTTCCGGTGCCGGTGCGCGTTGACGATCCGGGCATGACGGTTCTCGAAGCGGAGATCCGGGTGGCCGGGGACCGGCTTGCGGTCAACGACCGGCGCGCGGTCGAAGTGCCCGTGGAGGGTGAGGCGAGCGTGCTCTACGTCGAGGGGCAGCCGGAGAGCGCGCGGTACCTCAGGACCGCGCTGGAATCCGAGGGGGTCACCGTGAACACGGCGCCGGCCTCGGCGATCCCCCGCCTCGACCTGAACGTCTGGGATGCCGTGGTGCTGAGTGACGTGGCGCCGGACCGCCTTCCCGAGCCGGTGATGGAACAGGTGGCCCGCTACGTGCGCGACGAGGGCGGGGGGTTGATCTTCGCGGCGGGAGAGTCCAGCTACGGGGAGGACGGCTATTCCGAGTCGGTGCTCGAAGAGGCGCTGCCGGTGGACTTCCAGATCGAGGAAAAGTGGAAGGATCTTTCCCTCGTCATCGTGCTGGACAAGTCCTACAGCATGTACGGGCGAAAGATCGCGCTGGCCAAGGAAGCCACGAAGGCGGCGCTCGATCTGCTCGAGGACACGCACCGGTTTGGCGTCGTGACCTTCGACTGGAACCCGTACACCACGATCCCGTTGCAGTTGGTCGCCGACCGCGAATGGATCAAGGAAGGGATCAGCCGTATCCAGGCGAGCGCCCAGACCAACATCTATCCCGCGCTCGACCGCGCCTACGAGCAGCTCGACGAGAGCCCTTCCAAGGTCAAGCACGTGATCCTGCTATCCGACGGGAAGACCTATCCGGACGACTACGAAGAGCTGGTGACCCGGATGATGGAGGACGAGATCACCATCTCGACGGTCGCGGTGGGCGAGGAGGCCGACCGGGAACTGCTCTCGGACATCGCCGAGTGGGGCGATGGACGCAGCTACTTCATCCGGGACGCGGCGCGCGTCCAGCAGATCTTTGTCGAGGAAACCCAGATCGCCCTGGATGCGACCCTGGTGGAGGAGCCGTTCCGCCCGGTGGTGCGGCAGATGGCCCGCGTCCTCGAGGGGCTGGACTTCGAGGCCGCGCCCGAACTCAAGGGATTCGTGGCGACCATGGCGAAGGACACCGCCGAGGTGCTTCTCGAGGGGCCTGACGAGGAGCCGCTGCTGGCCCGTTGGCAATACGGGCTTGGCCGGGCTTCGATGTTCACGTCCGACTGCAAGAACCGCTGGGCCGCCGATTGGGTGGAATGGGACGGCTACGGCAAGTTCTGGACCCAGGTGGTACGGGATGCGATGCGCCGTGGAGAAGGGGGCGATCTCGACTTCGAGGTGTCACGACGCGGTAACGCCGCCGCGGTGAGCCTGTCGCTGATTCGCGAAGACGGCAGCTATCCCGAAGATGTGGTGCCCGAACTCGAGATCTCCTATGCGGGGCTCGTCGGGCGCACCACGATTCGCCAGACCGGTCCGGGGCGGTTCGAGACCGAGGTTCCGCTGGAGCTGCGTCCCGGCGACACGGCGCGCTTCCGGATCGTCGGCGAGTCGCTCCCGGACGATCTTGCCGAAGGCGCCGACCTCGAGCGGGCGATCCATCTCACCTATCCCGACGAATATCGCTTCCTGCCGGCGGACGGTGAGGCGCTTGCCGCGCTGGCCGCGGAGACGGGGGGAGTTGTCGCCCCGACCCCGGCGCAGGTGCTCGCGACGGGCGGAGATCGGGTCGTGCGCTCGCGGGCGCTCTGGCCGCTGCTCGCGCTGTTCGGACTGATCGCCTACCTGCTCGACCTCTCGGTCCGCCGTGTCCCCTGGTTGTGGACCCGGATCGGGCGGCAATTGCGGCCGGCCTGACGCGGGACCGGGGAAGTCCTCGGGGCCGCCAGGGACGAAACGAGGCCTCCGATTCACCGTAGCCTTCGGTGCGGGCGCCGGCTCGCTCGCCGCGTAGGATCCGGGGAGAGGGTTAACCGGTTTTCGCCAGCGTCCGGCGGCTGCGCCGCGACCGGTGTGCGAGGCCGTGGATCCCCAGTTCCCGCATCAGCCGGGCCACCCGTTTGCGGCCCACTCTCCAGCCCTCGTTGGAGTTCCCCGTGGATGCGAGGAGCTCCGTAGGTGCCGTGGTGGTACGCGTGCACGCTGCTGATTTCCTTCTTGAGCAGCTCGTCCGTCCGCGCCCGCGAGCTGAGCGGACGCGCCTTCCAGGCGTAGTACCCGCTCCGCGACACTCCGGGGACGCGGGCCATCGGGGTAGCATTTCCCGCCGACGATGAAGCCCCGTTCCGTCCTGGATTCGGCCCTCGTCGGGAGGCGCGTGACGACTACCCAGTTTCCCCGCCGTGCTGGTAACGCGCGCGCCATTTGCCGGGCAGCCGGGGGCCATCGGTGGAAGACGCGCGGAGCGGGCGCGGATGGAATGCGGGGCGGAGGGTCTCGCGATTCGGGGGCACCGTGTCTGGATCGGGGTTGACCGCGGGAGACTCGCAACCCCGGGCGCGGGCGCGCCGGAATCAGGAGACAAGGGAGCATGACCAAGAGGCCCCGGCGCTATACGGAAGACTTTCGGCGCCAAATGATCGACCTGGTTCGAAGCGGCCGGACTCCCGAGGAGTTGTCGCGCGAGTTCGATCCCAGCGCGCAGGCCATACGGAACTGGGTCGCGGCGGCCGGTCCGGAGGACAGTGGGGGTGACGACTGGACCGAGGGTGAGCGGCGGGAACTCCGTGAGGCCAAGCAGAAGATTCGGCGACTCGAGGAGGAAATCGACATCCTCAGGAAAGCGGCGGTCTGGTTCGCTCTGGAGGCGGGACGAACGAATCGCCGCTGATGGACGCGGAGCCGGGTGGCGGGTCCGTGAGATCCGGTCACCAGGACAGTCGGGACACACCTGGGGTGTTGTGGGGCCAACAGGGTCCCCAGATTCCCAGCCTGGATGGAACGATTGGGGACGCCCGAGAGCGGTCGACCATGCGCGCCGGAGAGCCGTCGACCGGGCGCTACGGAGGCTCCGAGCCAGATGGAGGGGCGGTAGTCCGCTCCCACGCGGCGACGGGCCCGGCCACGACCCGGAAGAGCGGATGCGCCGCCGGGAGCCCGGCGACCGCGATCTCGGGAAGCGTCTCCGGTGTGCGGACCCGAAGCTTGTTCGCGAGGTGACGGGCTTCGAACCGTAGTTGTCCCGTCGTCACGAGGATGGGAGCGGTGGTCCGGTCCGGGGTTCCGATTCGGGTGCGGTCGAACCGGTATCCGCGCCGGCCGGCTTCATCGGCGACGGCATGCAGAAAAGCCGCGATGGCGGAGGTCGGCGCGGGGTGCTCGCGGAATCGCCGCAATTGTGGATGGTTCCGGTAGCCGTGTGTCTGTCCCCCCAGGACCTTTTGGGCGAGCAATCCTTCGCGCCACACGGCCAGCAGCCCCTGTCTGTCGAGCAAACCAGGATGCAGCGACCAGAGGCGCACAAGGACATTCTTGCGCGCGATGTGGACGGTGGTCCGCGGTTCGAATGGCGTTAGCGCAGTTCGTGGCTTGCGAGGAGACGGCCGCCCGCGTGAATGGTGATGCGGCGCGTGCCGCGGTGGCTGGGAGCGGGCAGGTTCCAGAACCAGTAACTGTGGGGAGGCTCATCCCGAATCTCGGTGACGAGTTCGGGCTGCGCCGCGCCCTCCAGCCGCACGTTGATGCGGTCTCCGGGAGATCCTCCCGCGACCGAGATCCCGACGCCGAGGGTCCCCGTGGGAGAAATCCGGGCCGCGTTCGCCGGCGGATCCTTCAACTCGTCTTCCCCCGTGATCGCTCCGTCCTTGACGACGAAATCCAACAGGGTGAGCGGGGGTTCGTAGGGCGGCGGATCGGTCCAGAGGTTCGGCTCGAAGGGATCGACGACCGCGCCGTCGGGGCTGAGCACTTCGAAATGGAGATGCGGCGCCGTCGAACAACCGGAACTTCCGACCTCTCCGAGGGGTTGCCGGGGGGCGACGGTCTGCCCGAGGGAGACCCGTACCGACCCCCGGCGGAGATGGAGGTAGAGGGAACGGGTCCCGCCGGCGTGGGTCAGCTCGACAAGGTTCGGCTGCTTGAGAATCCCCAGGAAACCGCAGGAGACGTTGCGGTCGAACTCCCCGTCGTGGACCGCTGTCACCTGGCCGGCGGCGGCCGCGAGGACCGGGAATCCGCGATCCATCCAACGGAAGTTGGGCAGGTCCAGATCGGTTCCCCGGTGGCGGTCATAGGTCTTCCGGCCGCCCTGATAGTCGCGCACGCTGGACCCTGGACCCCGGTCCACGTAGTTGTTGACGACCCAGTCGCGTCCCGGGGTCCCGCCGAGCGGCAGGACAAAGCGGACGGGCGCGACGGAAGGGGGTTCGGAGCGCTCCCGATCGCCGCAGGCGAAGAGCGCCGCGACCGAGAGAACCGCGGCCGTAGCCACGCGGCGCCGACTCGCAAGGCGCTCTCGCAAGGGGTCCTGAGCGCTGTCAGGGCTCCACCATTGCTTCTCTCGCGTTGCGGATGGAGTAGAGGTGGTTCTGGGTGCGGATCAGGAGGCGGTCTCCCACGATCGCCGGAGAGGCCAGCGTCCAGTCACCCAGGTCGTTGACTCCCGCGAGCCGGTATTCATCGCCGGCCTCGATGACGAAGGTGTCGCCCTCTTCGCCGAGCGCGAAAATGAATCCCCCGTACGCCCAGGGGGAGGCGGTGAACGCGGCAGCGCCCTCCGCGATCCGCGAGCGATAAATGCGTTCGCCGGTGTCCACGTCGTAGCGGGCGAAGATCCCGCGGGAGTAGAGCACGTAGAGCGCTCCGTCGTAGATCACGGGAGTCGGGAGGTAGGTTCCGCCGGCGAGGCGGTCGTACCAGAGGACGTGCTCGCTCGAGGTGGTTCCTTCGGGCGGCGTGATGTCTCCCGAGCCGCCGGGGCGAATCGCCGCCAGCGGCCGGAACTGGCCGCCCGACGCCCCGGCGGAGATGAAGAGACGCCCTTCCCACGCGAATGGGCTCTGGATCGGACCTCCCGCCATGCGCTTCATGTGCCATAGCGGATTTCCGGCGAGGTCATAGCTGATCACGATGCCCGGGCCCAGGGTCACGATCTCGCTGCGCACCTCGTTCTCCCAGACGAACGGAGTGGACCAGCCCGTCTTGCGCCGCTCGCTGATCTCCCGCGGGGTGCGCCAGAGCTCCTCCCCGCTGCGCTTGTCGAAAGCGGCGATGAAACCCGTCTCCTCGTTGTCGTTCAGGACGTAGAGGCGGTCTCCGTGCAGCGCCGGGGAGGCGCCGGTGCCGAAGTCACGGACGGTCGGATGCGCCGTGAGCGGTGTGTCCCACGCCGGGTTCCCTTCCATGTCGAAGGCGAACAGGCCGTGATGCGTGAAATAGGCGTAGACGTTCGTCCCGTCGGTCACGGGCGTTTCGGAGGCGTAGCTGTTCTTCCGGTGCCGGCCCCCGAGCGGCTGGCCCCGGTAAAGCTCCTGCTCCCAGAGCATGGTCCCCGTCTCGAGGTCGAGACAGTAGACATGGAGGCCGATGACAATTTCCTCGGGCAGTTCACGGTCGCGGGCGAAGAGGCGCCGATTGACTTCCTCGGGGGGCAGGCCCTGCGCGCGCAGTTCGGCGATGTAGTTGTTGCTGAAATCGGTTCCGAGCGACGGTCCCTTCATCTCCTGGGTGCTGGTGGCGCCGGTCAGGAAGATCCGGTTCCCCCACACCACCGGCGAGGACCAGCCCACCCCGGGGACGGTCGCCGCCCACTCCACGTTTTCGGTCGTGGACCAGGTGACCGGGAGGTCCGGATGGCTGCCGACCGGATTCGCGACGGGCCCCCGGAAGCGGGGCCAGTTCGCGGAGCGGTCGGTTTCGGTTCCACGGTCCTGGGCCGCTGCGGACGCCGGGAGGAGGATGGCGAAGGCGGCGAGCGCCGGAAGCGACAGTTGTGTCATTCGGGGGATCTCATTCGGGAATCAGGGACGGGGGCATTCCGGTGCGCTTGCTGCCGGCATCCTTCCAGGCTTCGTAACGAAGGCGGAGGGTGATGACCGGGTTGGCGTTTTCGTGGGGCTGGATGTCCTCGTCGCTAACGGCGAGGTAGGCGTAGTAGTCGCCGTCGTTGTGCGACGCGCCCGGTGCGTCGTCGCGGTTCGCGATCGCGATGTAGGCGACGTGCGAGGTCTTGCCGTCGCAGGGGGCGGCCGGCTTCGGTTCCTCCTCGCAGGTGCACCGCTTGTCCCCGCCGGCCCGGTCCGCGCCTTCCATGGCGGCCATCACCCGGTCCGCGAGGGTGCCCTTCGCCCGCATGAACGCGAGCACCGCGTCTTCCGCGACGTCGTCGTCGAACAGGATGTTCCCCTGCACCTGGACGAAGATGTCGTCACCAACCTGGCCGGACACGTAGAGCGACGCCGCGCTGTTGCGACTCCCGTTGAAACCGGCGTTCCTGCCCTGCAGGTCCAGGATGCCGAACTGCCGCCGCTCCATCTGCGATTCTTCCTTGAGGCCCTCCTGCTCGCGGAGAAGTTCGATGATCCGCTCCGGGTCGGTCCCCTTCCGGATCTCCTCATAGACGAGCATCTGGTTCGCGCGGGTGTTGTCCACGCCGGCCTGACACGCGGCGACGCCCACGCCGGGCACGATCACCGCCTGGATGTCCATCAGGTCGCGCGCGGGCCGGGGAGGGAATCGGGACTGCCGGACGCAGGTGGCCGAGGCGATGATCACCTGACCGGAGTTCCGGTCCACCGCGATCACCGACCAGGTGGCGAGCGCGGTCGCCGGCGCGAGTAACAGCGCCGTGGCGAGGAATGCGATGCGTCTCATGGGCGCCTCCTGCGGGAGCCGGTATGGTGTCAGATCGGGGCCGGGGAGGGTGGGGTCAGGGACCGCCGGCCGGTTCTCGCGGTAGCGGCCTTCAGACCGGCATCAGGCGCCCGGCGGCCCGTGAAACGGCCCGCCGCCGTCCGGGACCGCCCGGAGCGCGAAGCAGCAGGTGCTTCCGCGCCGGCGTCGTGTCCCAGCGCCACGCTGGCGAAGTAGAAGCCGCCGGAGACTGCGGCGGCTGCAATGAGAGCGAACAGGAGCGCGATGACCGTCATGTGGGCATCATGGCGGGCAGGTGCGCCAAAAGCGGTCACCCCGCGAACGCCTTTCCGGGCCAGGGCGCCCGTCTCACGGCTCCCACCGGGGGAACCGGCCCGCGGCCCGTCCCCTGGTCCGCATTCTCATACCGTGCAGCAGTCGCCGAGCCGGCGCGGGAGCCATCACGGGCTGCGACGCGGGAGTACGAGAAGTCCGGACTAGAGCAGTTCCCGCTCCGCGACGAGGTCCACGTCGTCCCCGAAGAGCCGCCGGGGGGCCACCTCGACGGGCTTCGGCAGCTTGTCGTCGGGCGGTTCCGCGGGCTGGCCTCCGAGTTCCCGGAGCTTTCGCAGGTGCGGCGTCAGACGCGATTCGGCCGACCCGGCGGCGGCGTTATAGACCGCGTTCGTCTTCGCGAGTTGGCTCCCCACGTCGGCGAAGTGACCCAGGAAGATCTCGAGACGCTTCTCCAGCTCCAGTCCCGCTTTCCGCATCTCCTCGGCGTTCCGGGTGCTGGTCTCGTTCCGCCACATGGCGGCGACGCTCCAGAGGAGTCCGAGAAGGGTGTGCGGAGTGGTCAGGACGACCCTGCGGTCGGCCCCGAACTGCAGGAGATCGGATTCTTGCCGGATGGCTTCCGCGAGGAGCGATTCGATGGGCAGGAACATTACGGTGAACGGCGGGCCCTCGCCGAGCTTCGCCGGGTAGTCGCGCTTCCCGAGCGCGTCGACATGGGACTTCACCGCCTTCGCGTGCTTGCGGAACGCCGCCTCCTGCTCGTCGGGCGAGGAGGTTTCGGTGGCGGCCAGGTAGTCGTCGAGGGGCACCTTGGAATCCACCGGCAGGAAGGAGCCGTTTGGAAGCCGAAGCACGAGGTCGGGCCGGGAGCCGTTCCATCCCGTCTGGGTGTCGAAGTCGCAGTGCGGGGTGAGCCCGACGGCTTCGATGAGGTTCTCGAGCTGGATTTCGCCCCAGCGGCCGCGGGCCTGCCGGTCGCCCTTGAGCGCCTCACGGAGCGAGCGGCTGCTGTCCTGGACGTTCTCGACCTGGCTCGACAGCCGTTCGGTCAGCGCATGCAGGGTCCCGTGCTGTTCCGAACGCTTCTTCTCCAGTTCCCGGGCGAGTTCCGTCACCGTGCGAAGGGACTCGCGGAGAGGGGCGGCGGTCTTCGCGAATTGTTCCTGGCCGAGTTCGCGGTCGGAGCGGGCCACGGCCTGGAGGCGTTCGACGGCCTGGCCGGTGGCGCGCTCGTACTCCTCGCGGGCCTGCTGGTTGCTCTCGGCGGCTGCGGCGCGGGCGATGTCGTCGAGGTCCGAGCGGGTCTGTTTGCGGCCGATCCGCTCGCCCCTGCGGAGGCCGGCGCTGTAGGCCGCCGCGCCGAGGGCCAATGCCAGAAGGGAGAAGAGAAGGGTGGGGATCGTCATGAGGCGGATTCTCCGGGGGAGATACGCCAGAACCTGACACCCCCCGAGGCGGGGAGCCGGGCGGGGGCAGGGAGCTTCATCCCGAGCTCTTCCCGGCCTGCCGCGAATGCGGTGGCTGCCGGAAGAGGGGACCCCGGCGGAAGATGTAGGCGGCTACCGCGTCACGGACCACCCACGCGAGGGACACGCGCTTTTCCGCCGCGATCTTCCGGAGTTCCTCGTAGTCGGCGGCGTCGAAGGAGACGGACACGCGGCGGACCGTCTCGCTGCGGGAGCCTCCGGCGCGGGTGTGCACCATGATGCACCATTTTGGTGCACGACGGCGTCCGGATCAAATGCGATCCTCGACGGTGGCGCCTTTGTTGCGCGCGGTGGTGTCGGGTGGCGTTTCCGTAGCGGGTGGGTTGTACCCGAGGTTGGTGTTCCCCTCCGGCTTTGCCGTGGGGTGGGCGGACGCTGCGATTTCGACCGCCTCTCGGCAGTCGATGCCGGCCGGAGGCCGGCGCTCCGAGGCGGGGTTGCTGTACCGGAGGTTGGCGCTTCGAGGCGGGGTCGCTGTGACCGAGGATGGCGTGGTGCGGTTCCGCTGCGCTCTCGCGCAGCGGGTGCTGGCCTGGAGGCCGGCCGATTGCCTTGGCTTCGGCTGTCAGCGTGGGGAGCGGGGTGCGATTTCGACCGCCTCTCGGCGGTCGATGCCGGCCGGAGGCCGGCGCTCCGAGATCCGGGCGGTCAGATCTCGGCGACGCGGGCTGCCGGTCCGCGCAGAATCTGCACCATGGAGCCCGCCGGTACATCGGTGGAAATCACCGCGAGGGCGATGCCGCGAGGGCCGCGCCAGCCGGCCGGACGGCGCGCCGCGCTCGTGATCCGGCCCGCCGGAGCGGCCTGAAACACCACCACGGATTCGGGTTCGGCAGCGAATTCCTCGTCGAACTCCAGCCGGCGCAACAGCCGGGGAATCCGGCCCCGGTGCGCCTGGCGCGCCACGTACTCCTGGCCGATGTAACAGCCCCTGCCAAGGCGGACGTGCGCCGACAAGCCGCTCTGGAGAGGCAGGGACCGTTCGTCCAGCTCGGCGCCCCACCGCGGTTCGCCCGCGAGGATGCGGAGGTACTCCTGTTCTGCGAGCGACGCTTCCACGGACTCCCCGCCGTCCGCGATCAGGTCCTGGAACGAGACGCGGTCACTGCTCCGGAGTCCGACGTGGACGATCGTCTTCGCCGGCCAGGGCCGGAAATCGCGGCGCACGAATCCGACCCCGGTTTCCAGTACCCAACCCGGAGCACTCGAATCCGGGCGTCCCGGTCGCGGAGCGGCGTCCGTGCAGACGATCTCGAAGTCGCCGCGCTCCGCGAGCGTGATCTCCACGTCGTCGGTGATCCGGTACCGGTCCAGGGCGGCGTGGAGCGCCTCCGCCTGGCTCCGGTCGCATTCCACCAGGACCGCCTCGCTGGTCACCGTCGCGGTCGCGGCGGCGATCAGGTTGCCTCTCGGCCCGAGGAGCGCCGTCCGAGCCGCCCCGGGAGCCTTGGGAAGGTCCCCGGACATGATGCGGGTGAGGAAGGCGATGCGGTCCTTTCCGGTGACCCACAGGACGCCGCGGCTGGCGGTCCGCACCGAGTGGAGAGGAGCTCCGCCCGGAAACTCCGATGTCAAATGCTCCATGGGTCGCTCCTCGCGCTTTATCCTAAAGGGGGGTGGGTATTCACTCCGGCCCGCAGGCCCCCGCCACCTTATGGATCTCCCGCTCTCACTCGTCACCGAATCGTTCAATCCGCCGGCGGCCGGCCTGCTCGACTTCGACAGTGTGGCGTCCCCCCGCACGCTGCGGCCGCGGCCCGTGGGGGCCGATGCGTCGGCGGAGGCCAGTCTGCGCGCCGACCTGGCCTGGTTCTGGAATTCGAACGCGGACTGGGCGAACGATCAGATCGCGGTCGCCGAGAGCTACGCGAAGCTGGTGCGCCGCCTGGTGCTCTCTCTCGAACTTCGGAAGGGGGATCGGATCGTCCTCTCCGCCTCGGAGCCGGATGACCGGAGGGCCGTCTGGCAGGCGGCCGTGCCCGACGGAGTCGCGGTGTCCGACTGGCGGCCGCGCCGGCTGGGCCGGGTTCTGCTCCGCGACCTCGAGGCGCTGCTCGACCGGCGGACCCGCCTCGTGCTGTTGACCAAGGCGTGTCCGGTGACGGGCTCCCTGAACGAGATCATTCCGGTGGCGCAGGTCCTGGAGGGGACGGACGCGGTGCTCGTCACTGAGGCGAGCCACTTCGTCGCGCACGGTTCGCTCGACATCCGGAACCTGCGCTGCGACGCTGTCATCGCGGACGCCGCGGAACTCTTCGGCGCCCGCGGGGCGGCCCTCTGGGCACGCCGGCTCGGCCCCGCGGACTCCGTGAACGGGACGGTCTCGCCGAACGTCCTCGCCGGGCTCGCCCGGGCGGTGTCTTATGCCGAGCGGCTCGGCGAGGCGCCCAGCGCCCCGGTGGCGCCTCCCTCCGAGCGCTTCGGGCGTCGCGAACCGATGCGGAAGGGAATGCAGGGCATCCGCCAGGAAGAACGGATCCTCTCCCGCTGGATGTTGCGCGGACTCGCGCGCATCGAGGGCGTTTCGGTCCTCGGGGAGCACGACCCGCGGCGAGCGGCGTGCCGGATTCCGACGTTCAGTTTCACTTGTGAGGGGGAGACCGCGCCGGCGCTCGGCGCCGCGCTCGCGGCGGAGGGGGTGCAGGTCGGTTCCGGACATCTCGGATGCTCGAACACGCTGGAACACCTCGGCCACGATCCCGAGGCCGGCGTGCTGCGGGCGTCGCTTGGGCACTACCACACCCGGGACGACGTCGAGCGCTTTCTGCGGGTGTTGCGCTCGCTCGTGTAGCCCGGCACGGGTTTTCCTGCACGCCCCCGCCGGGGCGCGTACGATCGCCGGCCCGGGAGACTCGCCATGACCATCCATTCCGCGTCCATTCCTGTTCCGCCGCGGCTGCTGTCGCTGCTCTTCGCCGGCCTCCTCGCCGGCTGTGCGCCGGAGGCGCCGCCGCCGGCAGGCGAGCCGGGCACCCACGCGGACCTTGTCGCCCTCTTCGGAGAGTGGCGCGAGTTCGAGCGGCCCGCGTTCCGGGACGGGATTGCGGACTACAGCGCCGAAGCGATGGCCCGCCAGCAGGCGGCGCTGCCGGCTTGGCGCGCCCGCCTGGACGCGCTCGCCCCCGAGAGCTGGCCGGTCTCCGAGCAGATCGACTGGCACCTGGTGCGCGCCGAGATGAACGGGCTCGACTTCGACCACCGGGTGCGCCGTCCGTGGGCGCGGGATCCGGGCTTCTATGTGCAGATCTTCACGGCCCAGAGCGATGTCCCGGCGCACGAGGGACCGGTGATGCACGGGTTCATCGATCTCTGGACCTACGACTATCCGCTTTCCGATGCGGATGCCGCCGAACTGGCCGAGCGGGTCGGAACGGTCCCGGGGACCCTCGCGCAGGCGAAAGCGAATCTCGCGGATTCGAACGCCCGGGACCTCTGGCTCGGCGGATTCCGCTATTTCCGGAACCAGGCCGCCGACCTCACCGGGTTCGGCGAGCGGGTGGCGGGGACCAGCGCCGACCTCGACGCGGCGTTGGAGGCGGCGCACGCCGCCACCGTGGACTTCAGGGAGTTCCTCGAGGCCGAGGCCGACTCGAAGACGGGGCCCTCGGGCATCGGGGCCGACAACTACACCTGGCTGATGCGGCACGTCCACCTGCTGCCCTGGTCGTGGGAGGAGATCGTGACCCTCATCGAGCGGGAATTGGCCCGCTCCCACTCCTCGATGCGGCTCGAGGAAAACCGGAACCGGGCGCTCCCCGAACTGGAACGGATCGCCTCTCCCGAGGAGTTCGACCGGCGGCTCAACGAGTCGGTGGACCGCTATATGGAGTTCCTCGTGCGCGAGGAGATCCAGAGCGTCGAGGACTTCATGGATCCGGCGCTCCGGGCCGTGAACGGGATCTTCCAGCCGCTCGAGAACCCGGACGACCTCCGGAACTTCTTCAGCGAGGTGAGCTACCGCGACCCGGATGCCTTCCGCCCCCACATGCACCACTGGATCGAGCTGGCGGCCATGCGGGACGCACCCCACCTGAGTCCCGTCCGCGCGGTTCCCTCGCTCTCCAACATCTACGCCATCCGTTCGGAGGGGCTCGCCACCGGGGTCGAGGAGATGTTCATGCACCTCGGGCTCCTCGAGGGTTCGCCGCGGTCGCGGGAGCTGACCTGGATCATGCTGGCCCAGCGCGCGGCCCGCGCCATCAGCGGACTGCACCTCCACGGGGGCGGCTTCGACATGGAAGAGGCGGTGGCCTACGCGATGAAGTGGACGCCCCGCGGCTGGCTGACCGAGGGAGCCCTGGTGCGGGGTGAGCAGAGTCTCTACCTGCGTCAGCCCGGCTATGGGACGAGCTACGTGGTCGGGAAGATCCAGATCGAGGAGCTGCTCGCCGAAGCGGCCGTGCTGGAAGGGGAGAGCTTTACCGTCAAGGACTTCTTCGACCGCTTCTACGCCGCGGGAGTCATTCCCATCACGCTGGTGCGGTGGGAGATGACCGGCGAGAAGGACCCGGTGCTGGACCTCCGCCCCTGATCCCCGTCGCCGCAGGCTGGCATACTCCGCCGCCGTGACCAGAACGACTCCGGCTGCGCTGCTCGGGGCGGCGCTGCTGCTCTCGGCGCCCGCCGCGGTCCCCGCGGCCGAACGCTTCCGGCTCGGAACCTTCGAGCACCGCGGGGAGTCCTTCCTCGGGATCGTGCTTCGCGACGCCTACGCGGTGGACCTCGCCGGGGCCAACGCCTCGCTCCAGCGGCACAACCGGATGTGGGTGAGCCTCCCCATGCCCGAAGACATGAGGGAACTCGCGGGCCGCTGGAACATCGGCATGCGGGACCGGGTCCATGCGATCGTGGACCAGGTGGCGCCGCTGCTCGACCGCCCGGCCGCCGAGCGCCCGGTGTGGATTCACGATCTCGAGGGGCTCCACGTCTTCCCGCCGGTACGGCCGGGGATCATCCTGGCCACCGCGCTCAACTACCCGGCGCACGGGGTGGAGATGACCACCGGCGCGCCGGCCGCGATGTCCGACGCTTCGGCGCTGGACGACCAGCAGGTCTCGATGGACCACTTCTGGGAGCGCGAGCCCGGAGACCGCCGCCAGAACCCCTACCTCTTCCTGAAACCGGGGAGCATCGCCATCGGCCACGGTGAACCGATCCTGATGAAGCCCGAGCGGGAGATGGTGGACTGGGAGTGCGAGTTGGCGGTGGTGATCGGCCAGCCCGCCAGCGACGTGGAGGCCGAGGACGCCGGCGCCCACATCTTCGGCTACACGATGATGAACGACGTCGGGGACCGCGAGGGCAGGGGCGACGACCGCTACGGCTCCGACTGGCTGGTGTGGAAGTCCACGGAGACCTTTGCCCCGCTCGGTCCGTTCATCACCCCGGCGGAGTTCGTGGCCGACGCGCACGACCTGGACATCCGCTTCACGCTGTCCGGGGAGATCATGCAGGACGCGAACACCGGCATCATGGAGCACCAGATTCCCGAGCTCATCCAGTTCGCCTCCCACAACCTGATCCTCCGGCCCGGAGACGTGATCGCCACCGGGACCCCGGACGGGGTGGGCTACGCCCGGACCCCGCCCATCTTCATGAAACCCGGTGACACCGCGGCGTGCTGGGCCGAGGGGATCGGAACGCTCTTGAACCCGGTTCGCGGATGGGCGGACGCGATTCGCTGACCCGGGGAAGGAAGCTTCCTTGATCCAGGATCCCTTCGGCATCTTCCTGGCCCTCGCGGCCGCGGTCTTCCTCGCGGTCTGGCTCGAGGGGCGGTACCGGTTCTTCCGCGCCATGAGCGCCGGGCTCATGTGTCTCGTCTTCGGGATGATCCTGTCGAATTCGGGGCTACTTCCGGGGGACGCCGACGCCTACTACCAGCTCGGGAACATCTGGGTGAACGCCGCGATCGTGCTGGTGCTGCTGAACGTGGACCTCCGCACCCTCCTCGACGCGGGCAGGCCCATGCTGGGGGCCTTCGGGCTCGGCGCCGCCGGCACCATGCTGGGGACCGCGACCGCCACGTTCCTGCTCGCCGGCGCCATCGGCCCCGAGACCTGGAAGCTCACCGGGCAGTTCACCGGGACCTACATCGGCGGCGGGGCGAACTTCTACGCGCTCGCCAGCGCCTTCGGAACCGATCCGAACATCATGTCGGGGGCGGTGGCCGCGGACGTGATCGTCACCGCCTGCTGGCTCGGCACCTGCCTCGTGGTCCCGGCGCTCCTCTACGGTGGGCAGGGGCTCAACCCGGTCCGGAAGGGCGATGCTCCGATGACGCTGGAGCAGCGGCTCAAGGAAAGCGGCCAGAGCCTCCGGATGATGGACTTCTTCGGGCTCGCCGCGATCACCCTCGGCGCGATGATGTTGGCCCCGCTGCTGGCCGCGGCGGTGCCGGTCATTCCGGCGGTGCTCTGGCTGACCACCATCGCCCTCGTCCTCGGCCACACCCCGGCCGTCCGGAAGCTCCGGGGCGCGCCGGTGCTCGGCAACTCGCTGCTCTACCTGTTCCTCGCCGGGAACGGGGCGCAATCCCTGGTGTCCGAGATGCTGGCCTACGGGCCGTCGCTCTTCTTCTACGCGCTGATTACGGTGGGGATCCACGGGCTCGTGATCTTCGGCGTCGGCCGGCTGCTCCGGTTCGACGCGGGGACGCTGGTGGTGGCGTCGCAGGCGAACATCGGCGGCGCTGCCTCGGCGGTGGCGATCGCCACGGCGCGGGGCTACGGGGACAAGCTGCTTCCCGGGATCGTGGTGGCGCTCGGCGGCTACGCGTTCGGGAACTACCTCGGGTTCGGGATGGGGACCCTCGCGCGGACGCTCCTCGGCGGATGAGGGCCATGAGCAGGGCGAGGGCGGGACGCGCCGGCTGATCCCGGGAAGGGACGTTTCTTGATCCACGACCCCTTCGGGATCTTCCTGGCGCTCGCGGCGTCGGTATTCCTCGCCGTCTGGCTGGAGCGCAACTACCGCTTCTTCCGGTCGCTGAGCGCCGGGCTGCTGTGCCTCCTGTTCGGAATGGTGCTCTCCAATACCGGACTCCTTACGGGGGAGGCGGAGAGTTACGAGCAGATCTCGAACATCTGGATCAACGCCGCGATCGTTCTGGTGCTGCTGAACGTGGACCTTCGGGCGGTCCTGGGCGCCGGGAAGGCGATGCTCGCCGCCTTCGGGCTCGGGGCGCTCGGCGCCATGCTCGGCACGTTCCTCGGGACGCTGGCGCTGGCCGGCGAGCTGGGTGCGGAGGCCTGGAAGCTCACCGGCCAGTTCACCGGCACCTACATCGGGGGAAGCGCCAACTTCTACGCGCTCGCGGCCGCTTTCGAAACCGATCCGAACCTCATGTCGGCGGCGCTCGCCGCCGATGTGATCGTGACCAGCATCTGGCTCGCCGCCTGTATCGCGATCCCGGCCCTCCTGCGGGGCGGCCGCAGCCTCGATCCTGTTGCGAGCGGCAAGGGGCCCCTGACGCTCGAACAGCAGCTCAACGAGAGCGGCGAGAGCCTGCGGATGATGGACTTCTTCGGACTCGGGGCGATCACCCTCGGGACCATGATGACGGCGCAGTTGATTGCGGGAGTAGTGCCGGGAATCCCGTCCGTCCTCTGGCTGACGACCATCACGCTGATCCTTGGCCACATCGGCCCGGTGCGGAAGCTGCGGGGGGCGCCGGTGCTCGGCAACTCGCTGCTCTACCTGTTCCTCGCTGCGAACGGGGCGCGCTCGCTCATCTCCGAGATGTTTGCGGCGGGACCGACGCTCTTCCTCTTCGCGGCGATTGCGGTGGGGGTCCACGGGCTCGTCATTTTCGGAGCCGGGCGGCTCTTCCGTATTGACGCGGGAACCCTCTCGGTGGCCTCCCAGGCGAATATCGGGGGCGCCGCCTCCGCGGTGGCGATCGCCTCGGCCCGGGGTTACGCCGACAAGCTGCTGCCCGGGATCGCGGTGGCCCTCGCCGGCTACGCGATCGGGAACTACTTCGGGTTCGGTATGGGGGTATTGGCCCGGTCGCTGCTCGGGGGCTGATCAGCGTTGGGGCGCTTGCCCACCGCGACCACCATGGGTCCGCTGCTCCACGACGGGGTAACGTCGAATCCCGCAATGGCCATCGCCGCGGTTTCCGCTTCTCTCGGGAAGTAGGTGTCCTCTTCCTGCCATTCGTCGAAGTGTCGGTAGGCTCGCTCTTCCGAAATACCGCACGACATCAAATGGGCGGCCCAGGCCCGCCACGTGGCATCTCGGGACTCGGGGTCCGCCGGCATGGTGGCATCGGCATTCACGAAGACGCCACCCGGGCTGAGGCAGTCATGGATCCGAACGAAGAGCCGCTGCTTCTCGTCCATCGTGGGGACGTGGTGGAGGGCGAGCGAGGCGGCGACCGCATCGGCCTCCGGTAGGGGATCGTCAAAGGACGCCTCTTGAAAACACGCGCGGCTGCCAAAACCGGCGAGGCGTTCCCGCGCCGTGGCGAGCATGTCCCGGTCCACGTCGATCAGTTCGACCACGGCATGCGGCGCTGCGAGGAGAATGGCCTCGGAAAGGGCGCCGGTGCCGCCGCCCAGGTCGAGGACCAGTCCCGGCCGCGCCCGCGCGATCTCGGCGGCCGCGACGGCAAGCATCGCCTCGTAGCCGGGGATGAATCGACGGATGGCCTCGTCGTAGGCGCCGACCTCGACCCGGAGGTGGCGCCGGACGGAATGACGGCCCATGTGGCCGAATGTACCGCGGGAAAGAGGGGTTCGGCTCCCGCTTGAGTTCGCTGACGTACTGGGCGACGTGGTTGTATTCGCCCTTGAGCCAACCGCCGCCGTAGACCGTTGCCAGCTAGCTGACCGCCAGCGCGATTACCAGTCGTCGGCGAGCGGTCGGATCCTCGGTAACTTCGGTCAACGGACGATGATCTCGTCGAGGTAGATCCAGGCGGTCTCGCCGTCGTAGCGGGCGCCGTCTGGCCCGGTGGGCCAGGGGGCGGGCACCTCGCCGAGTCCGGTGATCCGGACCCGCACGAAACGCGCCTCGGCGCCTTCAAGCGCCACCGTGACCCGCTGGCGGCCGCCTTCGGGCGTGTCGCGTCCCATGCCGTCCGGATTCTGGATCTCGTGAATCACCGGGTCGGACCAGGACTGCCCGTCCACACTCGTCGAGACCGCGACCTGTCGCGGGAAGTACACCCCGGAGCCCGGGTGCTGGAGGAACGACAGCTTGACGGACCAGACCGGCTGCACCGGCCCGAGATCGAGCTCCGCGGTGACCTCGTCCGCGTGGTAGCCCTGCCAGTGGCCGCCCCGGCGGTCCACCGAGCCGCGGATGCCGTCGGTGAGCCCGGCGTCGCCGGCCGCGGAATAGGGGGATGACTGCGGCGGCTCTACCTCGGCGGTCAGGCCGCGAGCCAGATGCGCCGCCAGGTTCCGCTCGGCGAAGTCGTGGGGTTCGAGCGACCGGGAATACACCGCCGTCTCCGCCTCCTCGTCGGGCAGAACCAGCCGCATCAGCACGCTGGGGTCGTCCTCGCGGCCGATCGGACGCATCAGGAACCGGAACCCGAGGTTCTGCGGCCAGAGGGTGTATTCGCGGTGGGGGACGGCGCCCCAGGAGTCGTCGCCGCCGACTCCGGTCTGGCGGAAGTCCACCGCCAACGTGATCTCGTCACGGGGGGTGAGTTCAGCCCAGTGGGTCCGGCTCTTCGTTTCGCCCCCGTCGAGGTCGGAGATCCGGTACGGGAGTGCGGAAAACGACAGGTGCGGCAGGCCGATCACGAGGAGCCCCGCGCCCGCGCCGTCGGTGAGGGTCACCCAGCGCACGTCGGTTCGGGTGCCGGTCTCCTGGGGGCGGACGTAGGGGTGGGCGAGTTCGGACACCGGCGCCCGGTAGCGGCCGACCGCGGCGCCGGTGCGGCGGTCCCAGTAGTTCTCGTGGGGGCCGCGTCCGTACCACTCCACCTGGTGCAGGGACGCGGGCACCGTGAGCAGGGTCCCGAACCGGGGCATCTCGGGCAGGTCCTCGTCCACACCCGCGAGCCGCGCCGAGACCGCCACCGTCCCGTTCCCGAAGACCTCGTGCACGAGCGTGTAGAAGGCGCCTATCGAACGGAGCGAGAACCGGCTCTCCACCTCCACCCGGAGCCGGTCGTCGTCCATCCGTACCGCGAGGTCCTCGAGGAACCGGGCCGGGGGGCTGCCCGCCGTCTTCCAGACACCGGAACGCGCGGGGAAACCGTTCCCGTAGTCGTTGTCGGTGGGCGCGCGCCAGAAGTTCGGGGCCGGGCCGGCCTCGACGAGGTCCCGCCCTCCCGCCCGGAACGAGCGCAGGGTCCCGAGTTCCCGGCTGAACTCCAGCGTGAAGCCGCGGCCGCCTACGGTGACGGCGTCTTCCGACTCCCGCACGGTCATCGGCTCGAGCGGCGGTGGCTCCGGGGGCGGTTCTTCCTCCTCCTGTTCTTCCTCCGGAACTTCCGCTTCGCCCTCGGCGGGCTCCTCCTCTTCCTCGGCTTCTTCTTCCTCTTCCTCCTCCTCGATGTCGTCCGGGTGCACCACGTCCACGAAGAACTGCTCCCAGGCCACCTCGTGGCCCGCCGGAACGAGCGGCGCGTTCTCCCGGGTGTGGAAGCGGACGGTCAGCAGGCGCTCCATCAGGGGTTCGATCTCGGTCTCCGGAATGTCGAACGAGACGATCTCGGCCGCGCCCGGCGCGGTGGCGATCGGCGGCACCGCTCCCTCGGCCAGCACCGCGCCGTCGGCGGTCAGTTGCCAGCTTCCCGCGAGGTCGGAGAGATCGGTGAAGGCGCGGAGGTTCTCGACCTCGATCAGCCCCGAGCGGGCGTGGAGCGCCCGGATCCGGAGCGGCTGGTAGACCTTCTTGACCTCGAAGGCGTGGGGGTGCGGTTTCCGGTCGGCCGACACCAGCCCGTTCACCAGGAAGTTGCCGTCGGTGGGAATGCCCGGCGGCCCGATGTCCCCGCCGTAGGCCCAGAAGGATCGTCCCGACTCGTCCTCGCGGAGGATGGCCTGGTCCACCCAGTCCCAGATGAATCCGCCGACGAGCTTCGGATCGCTGTCGATCACCTCCCAGTAGTCGGCCAGGTTTCCGACGCTGTTCCCCATGGCGTGGGCGTACTCGACCAGCAGGAAGGGCTTTTCCGACCGGGAGGCGGCGTAGTGCTCGAGCCAGTAGGGCCGGACGTACATCGGGGCCACGATGTCCACGATGTCGCGCTCGCCGGCCGGCTCGTAGAGGATCGGCCGCCAGGGGTCGTTCTCCCGGATCCACTCCGAGGTGGCGTCGAAGTTCTCCCCGTCGCCGGCCTCGTTGCCGAGCGACCAGATGATCACCGAAGGATGGTTCCGGTCCCGCAGGACCATCCGCTCGGTGCGGTCGAGGTGGGCGTCCCGCCACTCGGGGCGTCCCGCGAGCGTCACCTCGGGCAAGTAGCCCATCCCGTGCGACTCGATGTTCGGTTCGTCCACCACGTAGAACCCGTATTCATCGGTCAACTCGTAGAAGCGGGGCAGGTTCGGATAGTGCGCGGTCCGGACCGCGTTGATGTTCAGCCGCTTCATGAGCCGAAGGTCCTCGACCATGGACGCCTCGTCCACGACGTGCCCGTGTTCGGGATCGTGCTCGTGCCGGTTGACTCCCCTCAGGACGATGGGCCGGCCGTTCAGCAGCAGTTCGCCGTCGGCCGTCTCGATCCGCCGGAATCCGATCCGGATCGCCGTCGCTTCGGCCACCCGTCCGCCGGGGCCGGCCAGCGAGACGACCAGCCGGTAGAGGTCCGGGGTCTCCGCCGACCACGCGCGGACGTCGCGAATCGTCGCCGTCGCCCCCATGGAGGCCTCGCCGCCGGGGGGCACGTCGAGGCGCAGCACTTCCGGACTTCCCCAGACGGAGTTCCCGTCGGGATCGAACAGTTCGTAGCCCACTTCGTGGGCCCCCGCTTCCCCGAGCCCGCGGTTCACGACGTTCACGCTGAAGTCGAGGATGCCGTCGCGGTACCCGGTGACGAGGTCGGCGCTGGCGGAGAAGTCGCGGACGAAGGTCGCGGGCCGCGCCAGGAGCGAGACCTCCCGGTCGATTCCGCTGATCCGCCAGAAGTCCTGGCTCTCCAGATAGCTGCCGTCGCTCCAGCGGATGACCTGGACCGCGAGGGTGTTCGGCCCCTCCCGGACCTGCTCCGTGATCCGGAACTCGGCGGGAGTGCGGCTCCCTTCGCTGTAGCCCACGAAGGCGCCGTTCACCCAGACGTAGAAGGCCGAGTAGACGCCGTCGAAACGGAGGAAGACTTCGTTGCCGTTCCAGCGGGACGGGACCCGGAAGTTCCGCCGGTAGGAACCCACGGGGTTGTCGTCCTCGGGAACGAAGGGCGGGTTCGCGGGGAAGGAATAGGACTCGTCCCGGTAGACGGGGTAGCCGTAGCCGAGCAGTTCCCAGTTCGAGGGCACCGGGATCTCGTCCCAGGCGGAGTCGTCGAAACCGGGTTCGAAGAAGTCCTCCGGCCGGTCGGGGGGGCGGGGGACGAAGTGGAACTTCCAGTCGCCGTTCAGCGAGATCCGGCGCGGCGAGTCCGCGGGACGGCCGGCAACGGCCGCTTCGGGGTTCGGGTAGGGCGTGAAGGAGGCCCGGGGCGGTTCCCGCCCGATCTGGAAGACCGTGGGGTCCTGCCAGGGTGGGGTCTCCGGGGGCTGCGCGCCGGCGCCCGCGGCAAGTCCGAGCGCAAGAGCGCCCGCCAGGGCCGGCGACACGAGTACCCGGGAACCGCGCATCATGGACTCCCCGGGAGCGCATCCTCCGGCGGGGCGAGATGGCCGGACTCGAGGAAGGCCATGATCCCGAAGAGCGCGCCCCAGGAGTGGAAGGGATCGCTCGAGAGACGCTCGTCATCCCCGGTCCCGGTGATCGAGGAGAGGTTTTCGCTCACGTAGCCCTTCCGGCGCCATTCCCGGAGAAACATATCGAGAGAACGGGCCGATAGCTCGCCCGCGGTTGCACGGTCGCCCGCTCGCCGGAGCCCCAGGTAGGTGAGGAAGTTGAGCGGCGGCCAGATGGCGCCCTTCCAGTAGCGCTGGCGCGGGAACGAGGGGTCGTCGCGGGTGGTGGACGGCAAGATGAAGTCGCCCCAGAACTCGGCGGGATTCCGCAGGTGCTCCCGGATAAGCCGGTCGGCGCGCGCCTCGGAGGCCACGCCCGCGAGGAGCGGGTAGAAGAGGGTGGGGGAGCGGCGTTCCGAGGGCCGGTCGAGATCGGTGCGGTAGTTGAGGTAGTAGCCGCGGTCGTCCACCCAGAGGCCGTCGAGCGCCTCCCCGAAGGCGTTCGCCCGGGTTTCGAGCTCCTCCGCTGCGGCTTCGCGGCCGAGAAGCCGCGCCAGCTCCGCGAGCGCCCGGCAGTCCGCGATGTAGAGGCTGGTGAGCCCGACGTCCTGGAGTTCCATGACGTTCAGGTCACGGTTGAACGGGACATCCTCGTACATCGGGGAGTCGTCCATCCCGGACTCGTAGCCGGCGGCGGTCTTCGTCCGCGCCACGGGCTCGGCGAAGGGGTTGGGCGCCTCGTGGGAACCGTAGGAAAGGAGGGCGCCGTTGCCGCGGGCCTCGGGCCACCAGCGGTTCCAGGCGAGCAGCGGATCGAAAGCGGCTTCGAGGAACCAGCGTTCCGGATAGCGGCGGTAGACCTCCCGCACCATGATCCCGCCCACCGGCGGCTGGGAGCGGTCCCAGGACTTGCTGCCGTTGCCGCGGTTGTCGTTCGGGAGAAATCCCTCGGGCGTGTGGCCCCGGAGGTGCTCGATGATCCCGGCGAGCGCGAGGTCGCGTCCCTCGAGCGAAGCGAGGTAGCCGAGGAAGAAGTTGTCCCAGCCGAAGAGCGCCACCCCGCCGTACTCCCGGTTCCAGAGCCGGCCCACGGTGGGGACGACCCGTTCGTGGCGGGGCTCGTAGACGGTGTTCCAGGCGAATCCGGAGGTGACCGCGAGCCAGGCTTCCGCGAGTTCTCCGTACCCGGCCGCGCGGGCCTCGAGTTCGGCGCGGCGGGCGTCGAGGATGCGCCGGATGTCGGCGACGGACTTCGCCTGCGCGTCCGGACGTCCGGCGTAGACGCCGGCGGGTTCGCTGAGACGCACCACCCGGTGCGGCAGGAGACCACCCGCGTAGGGGTCGGCTTCCACCGTCCCGGTCACCCGGACGAGGTGCTCGCTTTCCGGTAGCCGGGCCAGGAGGCCGCCGCCTGTCGATTCCACGGCGCCGGGGCGGTTCCAGGCCATCCCGGCGCTCACCACCAGCTCGAAGGGAGCGCCGGGATCGGGCTCCGGAGTCACGAGGACTGCCAGGGCGCCGTCTTCGTCGTGCCCCGCTTCGACCATGGCGGTGAGGCCGCGCCAGGTGATTTCGAGACGCTGGTAGGAGCCGTCCGCGGCGCGGATGCCCGGACGGACCAGTTCCGCGCCTTCCTCGCGTTTCCCGATGAGCGCTTCGGCGAGGTGGTCCTCTTCGAGGAAGGCGTGCCGCTTGAGCCCAAGGTTCACGGCGAGCCCGTCGGGGAGGAGAACGTAGCGCAGGACGCTGCGGCTGTCCCAGGTGTTCCAGCCGGTGGCAAGCCGGGCCTGGATCGCCCGGTATTCCGGCACGTCACCGATGGCGGCGTCGTACTCGGCGTGGCGATCCGGCCAGTCGGGGTTGGCGGCGCCGGAGGGCGCAGGGGACTCCGGCTGGGCAACCTGACACCCGGCCCCGAGCGTCGCGGCGGTCAGGAGGCGGAGGAGCCTCGCCCGGGACCCCTGGCGCCCGGGCGGTCTGCGCCCCGGCAATCGAGCCGTCGCTATTCCGTTTTCCAAAAGGCGATGCCCGAGGCCTGTTTCCCGACTTCGACCACCGCTTCCCGGTCCAGGGTCTCGAGGCTGTAGAACTCGACCCGGCCGGGCTCGCCTCCGATTTCCTCCACGGTGACGATGGCGAAGCGGCTGTCGGGGGTGATGACCACGCCGTGGGTGATGCGCGCCGAGGCCGCGACCGAGGCGCGCTCCGTCCCGCTCTCGAGGTTCCAGAAGCCGACCGAGTGGTTCGTCTTCTCGGTGACGACCAGGTGCTTCCCATCGGCGGAGACGTCGATGTTGTAGGGGCCCCGCCGGGTGTGGAAGCGGCGCCGCGGCTCCCAGGCTTCGAGATCCACTTCGAGGACCTGATTCAGTCCCTGGAGCGCGACGTAGGCGTGCTTGCCGTCGGGGGCGGGCTGGACCCAGGTGGGACTCGCGGGGGTCCCGCCTCCCATGGCGTGGCCGGCGTGAGGATCGCCGTCCATGACCGCCATCGTGGTCTCGTTGTCCCCGGTGAGCCGCATCCGCCGGCTGGCCTGGAACGTCATGGTGTCGATCTCGAAGAGCTCGGCGCTCATCATGGCGACCGAATAGGCGAGCATGCCGTCGGCACTCATCCTCGAGCCGTGCGGCATGACGCCCTGTTCGATCTGGGCGATCTCGGTCATGGAGACGGTGTCGATCACCGAGACGTTCGAGGGGACGTGGTCCCCGTGCAGGTTGAAGTTCACGACGAACAGGAAGCCGGTCGCCGGGCTGATGTCCATCGTCGCCGGGAAGAGTCCGGCGGTGGTGTCGCCGACTTCGAGGTCGGTCCCCGTCTCGAACTTGTGGACGGTGCCGTAGGGCATGCCGTGGGCGATGGAGACGTACCAATGCCGGCCGTCGGGGGACACCTTCACCCCGTGCGGCCCCTCGATTTCGCTGGGCAGGATCCCGACCGGGATCCGCCGGAGCAGCTCGCCGCCGTCGGGCCCGAAACGGACGAGGTCCACGGTGTCGTCGGACTCGGCCGCGACGTACACGAAATAGTTCTGCTCGGCGCTTGTCTGGCCCGTCACCGGGCTCGCGAGGACGAAGCAGAAAGCGGACAGCATCCCCGCGAGGGCGCGGGGCAGGCGGGCACTTCTCATGGCAGACGGTCGCTCCGGTGATGAGGAGGCCAATGGTACCGGCCGCGCGGAGAAACGCCGGCGGTCAGACCGGCCCCGTGGCGCACATCGCCTGGAACGCCGGCCGGTTCTCGCGGTAGCGGCCTCCGGACCCGCATCGCGCGGGAGCGCGGAACGAGCGATGAAATCGCTGCGCTCTACCAAAATGAAGTGCTCCCTTAGCGGACCAGCTTCTTGAACAGGCCGTCGTACTTCTCGCGACTCTTCCGGTAGGCAGCCATGACGTGCGGCCGGGCACGGCCCTGGCGTCGCTTTTCGACAAGGTCCGCCAGCGCCGCGTCCACGAGCGCTGGAAGGCCCAGGCCCTCCTGTGCGGCGATCTCGCGGAGCCGCGCCAGGGTTTCGGCGCTGATTTCGAAGGTGATCGCTTGGCGCTTTGACGACATGGTCGTTTCTCCCGGGCGGGAGGCGTGGCACGATAAGTGATCGTGCCACATCCCGCCTGGATCCCCACCCGCGTTTCGCTCCCCCCGAGCGGGTGCGCGCGGTCGCGAGCCCTTCTCCGGGCGCTCGGTTGGGGCGCCCTCGCTCTCACCACTTGTGCCGGCCCCTCCGGTGGTGGAGGACCGGGTGATACGCGAGTCCCCCTGACCCTCGAGAACATCTACCGGGACGCGCGGGGCGGCGTGTTCTCCGCCGCGACCTCGCCGGACGGCCGCTGGGTGGCGGCGGTTGCGGAGAGCGCCGACGGCCGCGGGATTCACCTGCTGGATCTCACCGAGGAACCGCCGGTCCCGCGGTTCTGGCTCGCGGGAAGCTTCCCGGCCTGGTCGCCGGACAGCCGCGGGATCGCGTTCCTGCGCGGAGGCAATCTCTTCCGCGCCCCGGTCGGCGATCCGGAAGCCGTCCAGCTCACCGATGGCCTCGAAGGCGTCCGCGCTCCCGCCTGGTCACCGGACGGCGCGACGGTTGCCGTGATGGCGAGCGCGAGCGGGAGCCAGGACGTCTGGCTCGTGCCGGCGGCGGGGAGTGAGGCGCGCCAGCTCACCTCCGGCGCGATGACTGCCGACGAGGTCCGCTTCGGGGTCTCCTGGTCGCCGGACGGCGGGCGGGTCGCCTACGTCGGGAACAAGGCGGACTACGCGGCCGACGACGTCTGGCTTGCCGACGCTGCGACCGGCGAGGAGCGCCGGCTCACCTCCTCGATCCGCGCGATCTCCACCGCCCCCGCCTGGTCGCCGGACGGCAGCCGCCTGGCGGTGCTGGGCGTGAGGAACGACCAGTACTGGTATCTCGACATCGCCGACCTCTATCTCCTCGATCCGGACGGCGGACCGGAGGAGCCGCTCCCGATGTCTTCTTTCGCCACCGCCTACCGGTTCCGTCCCTTCTGGTCGGCGGGCGGCGCGCGGTTGTTCTTCACCCACCAGGAGCGCGGGGAACACCACTTGTGGTCGGTCGCCGCGGCGGGCGGGGCGGCCACCCGGGTCACGAACCTGGGCGGGGTGTTCGGGAGCGTCTCGGCGAGTTCCGGTGCGGAGCGCTTCGCCTTCATCCGTTCGTCCGCCAC
>LXNJ01000193.1_pt1 | contig 44585 bp, 41 predicted proteins | sample 809081 | NCBI WGS metagenome assembly LXNJ01 (sample SAMN04870510, study PRJNA318959) | sponge metagenome | biome: sponge; feature: marine sponge reef; material: water | host: Petrosia ficiformis | place: Greece: Milos, Mediterranean Sea | collected 2013-05-29 | depth 5-7 m | reverse complement strand
CTAGTCCCCTCCGCCGTCGGCCGGGAACGGCCTTGCCAGCACCGTCCATAGCCCGAATACCAGCGGCGGCACGGCCAGGCCCATGAACACGGGTAGGAAGCCGAAGGCGTCGAGGCCCGCGCTCACCACAATGGGGCCCAGAAAGAGGCCGATGTCGCCTACCGCGCGCTGGAGCGCCAGCGCCTGTCCGCGCCTGGCGGAGGGGAAGATGGACAGGATGCCCACCTGGCCCGCCAGGTTCACCATGCCGGCGCCGGCGCCGATGGCCGTGTGCACGATGAGGAGCGACCAGAAGCTGCCGGTCCACGGAACCAGCGCAAAACCCACGGCCGAGATGAAGTAGCCGCTGGCCATGCAGGCGATGACTCCGGACCGGTCCGTCCAGAGCCCGCCGAAAAAGCGCCCGTTCACGTTGCCGAGCTGGCTGATGCTCCGCATGATACCGTAGGAGCCGACGGACAGTCTGAGCGCTTCGGTGGCGTAGAACGCCAATGCCACGGAGCGGGCCGGCTGGTAGAAGAGCGAGAAGAAGCTGGAGGCACAGAAAAGTCTTGCACCGGGTGTGGCGAGGATCTCCCGGATCATCTTCAGCCGTAGCGACGTCCCCGCTCCCTCCGGTTCCTTGCGGGGCGGTGAAAGGCGCACCACCAACAGGGGCAACCACAGGACGGCGACCGCCGCCGCGGCGAACAGGTAACGGTAGCCGAAATACTCGGAGATCAACCCGCCGAAAAAGATCCCCACCATGGGACCCGAGCCGAGAAAAAGACTCAGGATGCCCAACGCACGTCCGCGCCGGCCGGACTCGGCCTCCTCGAAGACGATCTGACGCAACGCGATCTGAACCCAGGCGACGCCGGCGCCGATGAAGAAAAAGGCCGCGGTAACGGGATAGGCGCTCGGGAACAGCCCGCACACCAGCAGCGCCATGCCGGTGAAGGTGATGCCCAGGGCCAGCATGGTTTGGGGCAGGATTCTCCGGCCGGCAATCACCATGGCGGCGGCATCGAACGTGAACCGTCCCACCGCGCGCACTCCCAGGGGCAGGCCGCTCACGAAGTACGAGGAGCCGAGGCTCTTCATGTAGAGCGGCGCATAGGTGGTGGCGGCGCTCATGGAGCTGGCCACGCAGGCGCCGGCCAGGTAGTTGAGCCTTCGGCCCCACTGTTGGGCGCTACCGGGTTCGGGTGATGGCACTGGCTTCCATCCGGACGTTACACGCACAGGTGTGGCCCGCGGTCGGGCGCAGTCACTGAAAGAGCTTCCGGACCGATTCGGGAATGGGCACGGCCCGCATGGAACGGAGCGCGGCCTCGGACGGCGCCGCCCAGGCGCGGGTTTCGTAACCCTCCACGGCCGGCCGGCCCTCGCACTCGATCCGGTGCTTTACCACGAACACCTTCTCGCGCCAGTCGTCCACCCAACTCTCGAGGCGCATCGCTTCGCCGTGGCGGCAGGGGCGCAGGTACTTCGCGCCGGTCTCGAGCAGCGGAAGGCCGACGATGCCATGTTGCCGGCGCATGTTCCCGTAGGTCAGGCCGACGGAGGCGAACAGACGCTCCGTAGCGCGATCGAACCAGGTATAGAAGTTGGGATAGAAGACGATTCCCGCGGAGTCGCAGTCCGCGAACTCGACCTTGCTTTCGGATACAAAACGTTTCAAGGCAAGACCTCCATCCTGGACGCGCGTCCACTGCCGCCGGCACCTTCAGTTCCCCGACATGATGGTGTAGATTCACGTTCCAGAGGTACCGGACGCACCCATGCGCAAACTCGTCATCGCGTTGATGGTCCTTATTATAGTTGTTGCCGCATTGCTAGGATTGGCGCTCTACAACCTCGATTCCCTCATCGCTTCCTACAAGGACCGTATCGTCGTCGCCGCCGAGCGACGCACCGGCCGGAAAGTCGCCTATGACCGGATCAACGTCAAGCTGCGGGGCGGCATCGGCGTCCGGATCCGGGGGCTTTCCATCACCGAGGACCCCGCTTTCGGGTCCGATCATTTCCTCCGGGCCGCCGACGTTCAGGTGAATCTCGGGATTCATCCCCTCCGCCGGCAGGTTTCCGTGACGCGGGTCGTGCTGCGGAAGCCGGCAATGAAAGTCATCCGCAATGAACAGGGCGTCTACAACTTCACCGGACTGGGCGCGCGTTTGACCGCGGATCGCGTACCGGCGGCGGTCCGGACCACCTATCCCCTTGCGGTCGGCACGGCGGAGGCGCAGCAACCGCCGCCGGTCTCCGGGTTCGGCGGAGACCTGGCCGTGTCCCGTATTGAGGTCTTCGGAGGGACCCTGGATTACCATGACGAAAGGGACCGGCGTCAGCTCGCACTGCGGGAACTGGATCTCGAGGTGGACGACCTGAGCCTGGATCGTCCATTCAAGGTGACGCTGGCCACGGCGCTGCTGGAGGACCGTCAGAACGTGCGTTTCGACGGCCGCATGGGCCCCGTGAGACCCGGGCCCCACGGGGTTGCGGTCGATGGGACCGTCGAGATCGATACCCTGTCGTGGGACTCCGTGCGAGAGGTCTTCCCGGAGATCTTCGCGGGCTGGCACGAGACGCTGGCGCTGGCCGGCACCTTGCGGACCCAGGGACTCGCGCTCAAGGGGACCCCGAAGGACATGGCGGTCCGCGGCGCCCTGGATTTCACGCACAGCGGCTTGAAATACGGGGACGCTTTCGACAAGCCCCCGGGCACGGCGTTGCGGCTGGAGGTCGACGCTCGTGCGACACCCGAAAGCATCGCGGTCAAACGCCTTGACGCAACCCTGGACAGCGTGAACGTCAAGGGCGACGGCGACGTCGGCCTCGGCAGTCCGGCAACCGTCGATTTCAGCTTGGCGCTGGCGGCCGCCCAGTTGCAGGGCTGGGATCGGTGGGCCCCGCCGCTTGCGGACTACAAGCTCTCCGGCCGCGCGGAGGCCAAAGCGGAGGTCACCGGAGAGTTGGGCGGCGGTGCCGTCCCACGCATCCATGGTACGCTGAGGCTCCGGGAGGCCGCCGCCACCGTGCCCGCCCTGGAAGAACCCCTGGAAGCGCTATCGGCCGCGGTGGAGTTTTCCAACCATGGCGCGACGCTCCGCCAATTGTCGTTCCGCATCGGCGAGACGCGCCTCGCCGGCAAGGCGGCGCTGGAGACCTTCACACCCTTCGCCTTGAACTACCGGCTGGCATCCCCTTCCCTCCGGTTGGCAGACCTGCGGCTTCAGCCTCAGGACGGGGTGCTGGAAGGCGCGCGGGGCTCCGGCCGCCTGGCGTGGGACGCGGGCCTGTCCTTCGAGGGGCGCCTCACTTCCGACAAAGGGAAGCTCCTGGGGCTCGACTTCACCGGCCTGACAGCGGGGTTCGACGTGACGGAGGAGCGTCTGGCGGTGAGGTCCTTTCGCCTCAAGACCCTGGGAGGGTCCCTGGACGCCAACGGCGGGATGCAGCTCCAGGGCACGTCGCCGCGCTTCGAGGTTGCCGCCCGCATGAAGGATATCGACATCCGGCAATACCTCGCCGGCATGGCCGGTATTCCGGAAGTGGCGGGCACTCTCAACGCCGACGTCTCCGCCACGGGACGAGGGCGGACCTGGGATGCCATCAAGTCCACGCTTGCGGGCAAGGGAACGGCCGCCGTCGTAGAGGGCCGACTCCTGGAGGTCAACCTTGCCGAGCAGGCGCTGGAAGGCATGACCGGCATTTCGGGGCTGACATCCCTTTTCGGCCGAGGCCTCAAGGACAAGTACCCCAAGATCTTCAAGAAGGAGACCACCACTTTCGAGCAGCTCGATGCCGAGGTCAGGGCGGCGGACGGCCGGGTCGTGGTCGAGCGCGTTACCTTGAGGGCCGCGGACTACGGGATCGCAGGGAAGGGCTGGATCGAGCTCGACGGAGTCACCGACCTCGAAGGCGTGCTGACCCTGTCCGAGGACCTCAGCGCCGATCTCCTGCCGGGGTCGCGACTGACGCCCATCACCAACCACAAGGACCAGATCGAAGTGCCCTTCAACGTGAAAGGAACCCTGCCCGACGTCAGCCTGCGGCCGCGGCTCAGGCTCATCGAGAGCCTCCTGGAGAAGACCGTCGGCAGAGGGGTGAAGGGAGTTCTGGACCTGATCCCCGGCGCCGATGCCCAGCGCGGCCGGAAAGACCGCGAGAAGCGCGTGGAGAAACCCCAGGAACCGCCGCCCGAGACGGACCCGGTCCAAAAGCTCATCGAACGGGCGCTGAAACTCTTCGGCGGCGAGCGCTGAGCCGGGACGCCCGATCCGGGACCCCCCGGGATCGGCGGTAGCCTCTTCGTTTTGCCGCCCCGAATCAATCCATGCCTGACAACGCAGCCAAGCAGCCGCCGATGCGGACCGAGGACCTGCAGGGTCTGGTGGAGCGCGTCACCTTCCACAGCGAGGATACCGGCTTCTGCGTCCTGCAGGTCAAGGTGCGCGGCCGCCGCGAGTTGGCGACGGTGGTGGGGAGCGCGGCGGCAATCAATCCCGGCGAACAGATCGACTGTCTGGGGACCTGGGTGAACAATGCCACCTACGGCCTCCAGTTTCGCGCCGACACGCTGAGGACCGTCCCCCCGACCACCCTTGAAGGAGTCGAGAGATACCTCGGCTCCGGTCTCATCAAGGGGATCGGTCCGCACTTCGCGCACCAACTGGTGGAGGCCTTCGGCGCCGACGTGTTCGACGTGATCGAGCGCACCCCGGAGCGCCTTCGAATGCTGGAAGGAATCGGCGCCAAACGGCAGGCCCGGGTCACCGAAGCGTGGCGGGAGCAGAAGGCCATCCGGGAGATCATGGTTTTCCTGCACTCGCACGGAATCGGCAGCGCGCGGGCGGCACGCATCCACCGGGTGTACGGGGATCAGGCCATCCACCGTATCCGGGACAACCCCTACCGCCTGGCCCAGGATATCAACGGCATCGGCTTCGTGACCGCGGATGCCATTGCCCGCAAGCTCGGCATCCCGTCCGATTCGCTCATCCGGATACGCGCCGCCCTGCACCACGTCCTTTGGGAGTGCTCGACGGAGGGCCATTGCGCGGCGGAGAAGCGGGAGCTGGTGCAACGCACGGTCGCGCTGCTCGAGGTCTCCCCCGCGGTCGTCGAAGAGGCCGTTGCCCTCGAGGTGGCGGCCGAGAACCTGATGAGCGAAGCCATCGAGGGTGAGCCGGCGCTCTTCCTGGCGCCCCTTCACCGGGCCGAGACCGGCGTCGCCGGCCACCTGCGGCGCCTCTTGGCGGGTCCGCCGCCATGGGGGGTCATCGACACGGATCGGGCCATCCCCTGGGTGGAGACCCTGACCGGCCTCAGCCTCTCCCTGTCGCAACGCGAAGCGGTCGCCGCCGTGCTGAACGGCAAGATCACGGTGTTGACGGGTGGCCCCGGCGTCGGCAAGACCACCATCGTCAACAGCATCCTGAAGCTCGTGGAAGGGCGCGGCGGCGAGGTGCTGTTGTGCGCCCCCACCGGACGCGCGGCCAAGCGACTGTCCGAGTCCGCGCAAGCAGAAGCCAGGACCATCCACCGCCTGTTGGAGTTCGATCCGAGACGCGGGGGATTCCGAAAGGACGAGGCCGACCCCCTGGCGGTCGACCTGCTGATCGTCGACGAAGTCTCCATGGTGGACGTCCTGCTGATGAACCAACTCCTGAAGGCGGTCCCCTCCCACGCGGCCGTGCTGCTGGTGGGAGACGTGGACCAGCTCCCGTCGGTGGGGCCGGGGGCGGTGCTGCAGGACATCATCGAGTCGGGCCGCGTGCCTACCGTGCGCCTCACGGAGATATTCCGGCAGGCGGCCTCCTCCAGCATCGTGGTCAACGCCCACCGGATCAACGCCGGCGAGTCCATCGAGACCCGCGACGGCGCCGGGCTCCAGGACTTCTACTTCATTCCCGCCGAATCCCCCGAGGAGATCTACGCCAAGCTCCTTCAGGTCGTGACCGAACGCATTCCCAGGCGATTCGCCATGAGTCCCATCCGGGACATCCAGGTGCTGACGCCCATGAACCGTGGCAGCCTCGGGACCCACTCGCTGAACGTCGAGCTGCAGAAACATCTCAATGCCGGCGCGGAGCCTCGGGTCAGCCGCTACGGCTGGACCTACGCGCCTCGTGACAAGATCATCCAGACCGTCAACGACTACGACAAGGACGTCTTCAACGGCGACATCGGACAGGTTTCCCGTGTCGACCTGGACGAGGAGCAGCTCCACGTGACCTTCGACGAGCGGACCGTCCTCTACGAGTTCGGGGAGCTGGACGAGATCTCCCTGGCCTATGCAACGTCCGTGCACAAAAGCCAGGGTTCGGAATATCCGGCGGTAGTCATACCCCTGGCCATGCAGCACTATCTGTTGCTGCAGCGCAACCTGCTCTACACGGCCGTGACCCGGGGCAAGCGGCTGGTGGTCATCATCGGCCAGCCCCGGGCGCTGGCGATGGCGGTGAACAACGTCAGGTCCACCCGCAGGCTGACCAACCTCGGCGTGCGTCTGGCCAGGGAAGTTTGACAGGCCGCGTGTCCATCGAGTAGAGGGCATTATGCTGGGAGCTTTCCAGTTGGAGTAAACGACCATGAAAACACTCATTCAAGGCGGTTGGGTCGTAGGGCACGACGGCCACGGGCACGAGTTGCTGCCCGACGGCGTGGTGGTCTACGAGGACGACCGCATCCTCCACGTGGGTTACGGTTTCGACGGGCCGGTGGATCGGACCATCGACGCCCGTGGCCGGCTCGTGAGTCCGGGCCTGATCAACTGCCACATTCACGCGGGCACCAACGCCCGTCACGTCATGCTGAACGACGCCAGCAAGGCGGACTACCTCGGCATGAACTTCCTTTCCTACGGCGCTACGCGGCGCGGCGCCAAGGGTATGGGACCGCCGCCGCGGGCGGACGTCGAGGGGAAGTTCGGGGTGTGGGCCGCCATGCGGGGCGGCGCCACCACCATCCTGGACGTGGGCACCCGTGGCACCATGATCGAGGGCTTCACCGAGATGATCGGCGAGCTGGGCGCGCGGGCCTATCTGGGAGCCGGCTTCCGGAGCGCCGCCTACGTGCTGGACGACCAGGGACGCATTCAGTGGGACTGGGACGAGGAGAACGGCGAGCGCGGTCTGGCCGCGGCGGAAGCGTACGCGAAAAAGCATGACGGCGCCTTCAACGGCCGCATTCGGGCGATGCTCTATCCCGGCCAACTGGACACCTGCACGCCGGATCTCCTCCAGGCGACGAAGCGCACCGCCGGGGACCTGGGGATCGGCATCCAGCTCCACACCGCCATGAACATCGTGGAGTTCCAGTCGACGGTGCGGCAACGCGGGGTGACGCCGATCCAGTACCTCCACGACCTGGGATTCCTCGGCGAGGAGGTGATCCTCGGCCACTGCGTGTTCCACGGCGGGCATTCCTGGTGCCACTATCCGTACAGCGACGACCTGTCGATGCTGGCCGACAGCGGCGCTTCCGTAGCCCATGCTCCGTACAAGTACGCCAAGATGGGCATCGCCCTGGAATCCTTCGACGGCTACCGCAGGCGCGGCATCAACGTGGTGCTGGGCACCGACACTTTCCCCCAGGACATGGTGCACGAGATCCGCCTTGCCGGACTCGCCTGCCGGCTGGTGGAAGGGAACTTCCGGGCCGGCAAGCCCTATGACGTGTACAATGCCGCCACGCTTGGCGCGGCCAGGGCGCTGCGGCGCGACGACCTGGGACGCATTGCGGCCGGAGCCAAGGCGGACCTGATCATCGTCGACCTTCGCCGCACCCACTTCGGCGCCGTGCGGGACCCCATCAAGTCCCTGGTGGAGGGGGGCAGCGGCAGCGACGTCGAGACCATCATCGTCGACGGAGAGACCTTGCTGGAAGGAGGCCGCGCCACGCGCTTCGACGAGGGAGAGCTGCTGGATCGGATTCAGACCGGAGCACAACCCCTGTGGGACTCCGTCCCCGAATGGCGCGCGCTGGGCGAGACCATCGACGACGTGGCGCCCATGAGCTACCCGGTCCGGAAGCCGTAGGACATGCCGTTCATCGAAAGAAACGGGACCCGGCTCTACTACGAAAGCCACGGCGCGGGGCGGCCGTTGCTGTTCTTGAGCGAGACGGCGTGCCACTGCGACGTGTGGAAGCTTCACCAGGTGCCGGCCTTCTCGCGGGACCACCAGGTGATCCTGTGCGACTATCGCGGCACGGGCCGATCGGATTGGCCGTCGGAGCCGTACGGCGTCAAGGACTTCGCCGACGACGCGGCCGCGGTGCTGGAGCATCTGGACGCCCGGGACGCGGTGGTCTGCGGCCATTCCATGGGCGGTTCCGTGGCCCAGGTGATGGCCCTGGACCATTCCGACCGGGTCTCGGCGCTCATCTGCGCCTCGGGCCGGGGCTTCAATCCTTATCCCGGGATTCCGCTCCGCATTGCCAGGGAAATGGTGGAGTGGGGTTACGAGCGGTACCTGCGGGACCATGGCATCCTCGTGGGATTTACCGACGCCTTCGTCAAGCGCTACCCGCAGCGCGTGGAAGGCTACCTGGCGGTGCGTATGGCGCATCTCAACCCGGTGGAGCAGTATTTCCGCCATGTCATCGCGCGCCAGCGCCACGACGTGAAGGACCGGCTGAAAGAGATCCGGATGCCGACCCTGATCCTGGTGGGCGAAGAGGAGCACAACGTCACCAGCGACACTTCGCTCAGGCAGGCGGCCGATGTGCTGGCGGCCGAGATTCCCGGCGCGTCTTTCGTGGAGCTCAAGGGCGAGAGGCACAGCTATTTTTTCGTGAACCCGGACGCGGCCCACGCCGCCATGCGGAAATTCCTGACCGCTTGAGGTGAACCATGAACGCGATTTTTCAAACCGAGCCGAATCTGGCTTTCGTCGTCCTGCGCCTGGGTCTGGCCGTCACCTTCTTCGCCCATGGCTCCCAGCATCTGCTGGGCTGGTTCGGCGGAAGGGGTCCCAAGGGGCAGGTCAGCAACTGGAAAGAGAAGTACCACATCCCCATCTGGATCGGGGTGATCGGAGTCGCTACGGAAGCCCTCGCCGTGCCCGCCATGCTGCTGGGCTTTCTGACCCGCCCCCTGGCCCTGGGGCTGGTGATCTTCACGGCGGTAGCCCTCTACAAGGGCCATTGGGAGTTCGGATTCTTCGTGTCGGGCGGCGGCCGCAAGGGCAGCGGCATCGAGTACTGCCTGGCGTTGTTCCTGATGGCGCTGGCGCTGCTGGTGGGCGGCGGCGGCGCGTTCTCCATCGACCACATGCTCAGCCGCTAGTATCGTTTACGAAGAGCGTTTGCGCGGTTTGGGCGCCGATGACCGGCGCGTCGCGGCCTTCTTCCTAGCCCCCGCTCTGGCCTTGCGGCGCCACCAGCCTGACGGGATCGCGGCCGTCACCATCCTGTAGACGATCCAGGCAATCGCCGAGGCAACCCATACGGGCAGGCTGGCCTGAATGATCAGCTCCCGGTCGCGGTAGAACAGGAAACAAAGCAGGGTCCAGAAAAGGCTGAGCCAGATGAGACCGATGGCTGAGCGCATGGAGTGTTTGCCGGCGGGTCGGAACCGGAGTTCAGGGCCTCACGGGTTATCTGAATTGGCCGTTCGCAACGCCCGCCAGACGCGTTCCGGGGTCAGCGGGAGTTCCTGGATGCGAACCCCCGTTGCCTGGGCCAGGGCGTTGCAGACGGCTGGCGCCACGGGAATGATGCCGCCCTCCCCCATCCCCTTGGCGCCGTAGGGTCCGGGCCCGTCGGCGTTCTCCACAAGGCACGACTCGAAGGTCCGGGGGATGTCCCGGAAACCCGGGACCCGGTAGTCCACGAGGTTGGGGTTGAGGGGCTGCCCGCCGGCGTAGATCAGCGACTCGAACAGGGTGTGGCCCATGGCCATGACCGCGGCGCCCTCGTCCTGCCCTTCCGCCTGACGCGGGTTGATGGCCCTGCCCACGTCCGCCACGCTGGTGTAGCGCTGAATCGTCACCTCGCCGGTATCGGCGTCCACCGCCACCACGGCTCCGCCGATGCCCACTTCCCAGAAGATCGGCAGGATCGGCGATATGCCGCCGCCGGCACGGACGTAGCCGCGCCCGATGAGCTCACCGCCGGGCATACCGAAATAACCCGCCACCACCTCGGCGAAAATCCGCCGGGCCTCGCCGCACCAGGCAGCGCCCTCTCTGAGCACCACCCGCTCGGGGTCGACGCCGAACTGTTCCGCGGCGATGGCCCGGATCTGGCGGTGCACATCGGCGGCGGCGAACTTCACCGCCGTTCCCATGACGGTGGTGGAACGGCTGGCGCCGGTGGAGCGGTCGAAGGGGGTGGTGTGGGTATCGGTGCCGCGCAGCATCACCCGCTCGAAGGGAACGCACAGCTCTTCGGCCACGATCTGGCTCAGCACCGTGCGGGCCCCCTGCCCCACCTCGGTGCTGCCCGCCATGACCACGACGTTGCCGTCGCTCAACAGCCGGACGATGGCGGTGGATACGGGGTTGGCCTCGCTGTCGGTGATGCCCACGGCGAAGCCGGCGCCGGACCCGGCGGCGGGCGGCCCGGCTTCCCGGACCATCCCGGCAACCTTGCCCAGTCCCTCACGCAGGTCGCCATCGACGCCCCGGGAGTTGGGCCGGATCTGCTCGTCGCGGCCGAGCAGCTGCTCCATCCGGTACTCCACGGGATCCAGCCCCAAGGCCTCGGCGATCCGGTCCATCTGGGCTTCCACCGGCCAGATGGACTGGGGGCCGCCGATGGAGCGCATGGATCCGGCGGGGACCGAGTTGGTGTAGATGCCGTAACTGTCGGAACGGAAGTTGGCGCAGCGGTAGGCGCCGTGAACCCGCAGCACCGCCCGGGCCACCACCCGGGGGCCGTTGTCGGCATAGGCGCCGGTGTCCAGGTGGAGCTTGACCTCACGGGCCACGATGGCGCCGTTGCGCTTGACCCCGGTCTTGATCCAGCAGCGGGCGGAATGGCGCCGGGCGGTCAGCATGGACTCGGTGACCGAGTGTTCCAGGCGCACCGGGAGCCCTTGTGTCTTGCGCGCCAAGGCCACCACCAGCGGCTCTATCTTGAGATAGGACTTGCCTCCGAACGCGCCGCCCACGTAGGGAACCACCACCTGAACGTCCGTCATGGAGAGGCCGAACAGCCGTGCCAGCTCCGACCGGATGAGAAACGGGTGCGCGGAGGCGGACCACAGCGTCAACTGCCCGCCCTGGAACCGGGCCGTGGTGGTGTGGGGCTCCATGGAGTAGTGGCACACCATGGGAAAGTGAAACACGTCCTCGAAGACCTGGTCCGCCTGGGCGAAGCCCCGCTCCACGTCCCCGAGCTCGATGTGCTCGTGGTGGCAGATGTTCGGGTGCTCCCGGTCGTCGGAGAGGTTGACGTCGTGGAAGTCGCCTGAGCCCGCGGCCTGCTCGTGGAGCACCGGCGCGCCGTCGGCCAAGGCGTCGTCCAGGGTGGTGACGTAGGGGAGCTCTTCGTATTCGACCCGTATCAGGGACACGGCTTCCTCGGCCGCCAGCCTGTGCCGGGCCGCCACCGCGGCCACGGGCTCGCCCACGTGGCGCACCCGCTCCATGGCCAGGATGGGCCGGTCCCGCAGGCAGTGGCCGTAGTAGGGATCCAGGTCGCGGAGGTCGTCCCTGGAGAGCACAGCCACCACTCCGGGCACCTGGAGCGCCGCACTCACGTCTATGGAACGGATGCGCGCGTGGGGATAGGTGCTGCGGAGCACCCGGGCGTCGAGCACGCCCGGTATGTCCAGGTCACCCGAGAACTTCGCCTCGCCGGTGACCTTCTCGACGCCCTCGATGCGGTTTCGGCGTTTGCCGACGACTTCCATTGTCATTCGCGTCCCGTCCGATCCGTCAGCCGTAGAGCACCACCGAGCGGATGCTCTTGCCCTCGTGCATGAGGTCGAAAGCCCGGTTGATGTCCTCCAGGGGCATGGTGTGGGTGATCATGTCGTCAAGGTTGATCTCGCCGGCGGTGTAACGGTCCACGTAGCCCGGAAGCTGGGAGCGTCCCTTGACGCCGCCGAAGGCGGTGCCGCGCCAGACCCGGCCGGTGACGAGCTGGAACGGCCGGGTGCTGATCTCCTTGCCCGCGCCCGCCACGCCGATGATGGTGGACTGGCCCCAGCCCTTGTGGCAGCACTCCAGCGCGGCCCGCATGGTCTCGACGTTGCCGATGCACTCGAACGAGTAGTCCACGCCGCCGTCGGTCATGTCTACCAGCACCTCCTGGATGGGCCGGTCGGAGTCCTTGGGGTTCACCACGTCGGTGGCGCCCAGGCGCTGCGCCATGTCGAACTTGGCGGGGTTGGTGTCGACGCCGATGATGCGTCCGGCCTTGGCCATGACCGCGCCCTGGATCACGCTCAGGCCGATGCCGCCCAAGCCGAAGATCCCCACCGTCGACCCCGCCTCCACCTTGGCCGTGTTCAGTACCGCGCCGATGCCGGTGGTGACGCCGCAGGCCAGCAGGCAGACCTTGTCCAGCGGCGCCTTGGGGTCGATTTTGGCCACCGAGATCTCGGGCAGCACGGTGTACTCGCTGAAGGTGGAGGTTCCCATGTAGTGGTAGATGGATTTTCCCTCGAGGGTGAACCGTCCGGTGCCGTCCGGCATCGCGCCCTGCCCCTGGGTGATCCGTATGGACTGGCACAGGTTGGTCTTGCCGGACTGGCAGAACCTGCAGGCGCCGCATTCCGGGACGTACAGCGGAATCACGTGGTCACCGGGCTTGACGGTGGTGACCCCGGCGCCGACTTCCTCCACCACCGCGCCGCCCTCATGACCGAGGATGGATGGGAAGAGGCCTTCGGGGTCGGCGCCCGAGAGGGTGAACTCGTCGGTGTGGCAGACGCCGGTGGCGACGATCCGCAGCAGAACCTCGCCCTCCCTGGGTCCCCCCACGTCCACTTCCTCGATCTCGAGTGGCTTGCCCGCCTCAAAAGCTATGGCCGCGCGTGATTTCATGATCGTCTCCTTTCTCCGTGGACACCAGTGTTGCGTTCCCGGGACCTCGCGGTCCCGCCGGCATTTCATAACGTTCCGCCTCACTCCGCGTCTTCGTCCTCCAGGTCTGCCAAAGTGAGTTGTCCGGGGGTCCGCAGGCTCCGGTCGATACTCGCCGGAAGGGGAATCTCCGTGCTTGCGGCACCCAGTTCCTTGAAACGCCTGGCCGCCGGCAAGAGACGACTCTCCAGCGAGCCCACGGCGTCATTGTACGCCTTGACCGCTCCTTCCAGCCCATTCCCGGCGCGCTGGAAGTGCTCCACGAACTTGGCCAGCCGATCATGGAGCTCTCTCCCCTGGTCCGCGATCTCGCGGGCGTTTTCCGCCACGTTGTGCTGCTGCCAGCCATACGCCACGGTCTTCAGAAGGGCCAGCAGCGTCACCGGCGTCGTGGGGAGCACCCGTTGCTGCATGGCGTATTCCAGGAGATCGGCGTCCTTTTCGAAGGCGGCGCTCAGGCACGCATCGTTGGGGACGAACATCACCACCACCTCCGGGGCCCGATCGAACTGTTCCCAGTACCGTTTCTGGCTGAGCTCACGGATGCGTCCGCGTATCACCGTGGCGTGCTCCTTGAGCTTGGCCTCACGGTGCGTGCCGTCCTGGTCCTCCAGCGCATCCAGATAGGCCAGCATGGGGGTCTTGGAGTCCACCGGCAGGATACCCTGGTTCGGCAGATGGACGATCATGTCCGGACGGCCGTTGTCCGTGACCGCCTGCTCCTCGAAATCCACGTGGGAGACCAGATCGGCCATCTCCACCACTCGACGGAGCTGTAGCTCGCCCCAGCGGCCCCGCGCCGTGGGCGCCGCCCTCAGCGCCTGCACCAGGGGTCCGAGTTGGCGGAGCTGCTCATCCAGTCTCTGGTAGGCGCCCTCGCGTTTCTGCTCCATCTGCTGCACCTGCCGGTCCAGCTCGGTCACGGTCTTTCCCAGGGGCTCCACGAGGTTGCGCAGTTCCTCCTTGTGGGTGCCCCAGTCACCCCGCACTTCGGTCAACAGCCGGCCCATCTGCTCCCGCGCATGCTTCAGGAACCCTTCGTTGTTGTCCTGGAGCGACCGCGAAGCCAGCGCCTCGAACACCTCCCGGAGCCGCACTTCGGCCGCCTCCACCCAGCGCAGCTTCTCGGCATCGGCTTCCCGCTCCTTGGCCAGCTCGGCGGCCTGCACCTGGAAACGCTGATAGTTTTCCTGGAGTTCCCGTACCTCGCCCTCGAGGCCGGGGACCCGGCCCGCCTCCTGCTGCGCCCTGGCCTTGTCTTCCGAGAGTTGCTGGATCTTCGCCTGTGCGTCCTCGACACGCACCCGCTCCTGCTGCAGTTCGTCTTGCCGGTTGGCGAGCTCACGGCTCACGGCGGCGTGCCGGGAGCGGGCGAACATCCACACGATCAACGCGCCCGCGGCGACGCCCATGGCGAGGAGGATGAGATCCATGAGGGCGCCCTAGCCGGACCCTTTACGGCCCGACAGGATGGAGAAGACCTCGCAGGCGATGCCGGTGGCCTCGTAGCCGTCCACGCCGTTGGCCTGCGCAATGGCGAACATCTGATCGACCATGGAACTGAACGGTACGGGAATCTCCATCTCCCGGGCCACGTCGAGTCCGAAGCCGATATCCTTGGGCATCCACGACTTCCTTGGCTTGAACTCTCCGCTCACGATGATCCGCGTCACCCGTTCGAGGGCGTCGGAGTAGTTCTGAGAGCTGCGGATGAAGTTCTGGAAGTCCTCTTCGTTGAGGCCCCCGGTCTTCAGCCAGTTGTAGACTTCCACCATGCCCATGTGCATGATTCCGCTCAGCATGGCGTTGGCGGTCTTCACCAGCTTGGCGTTGCCCAACTCTCCCATATACACGATCTTCTTGCCCATGACCTGGAACACCGCCATGTTCTCGTCGTAGAGCGCCCTGGGACCCGACGCCCAAATGGAGAGGGTCGCGGCGGCGGCCGCTTCCTCCACGCCGCTGACCGAAGCGTCCAGAAGCTGCCAGCCGTGGCCCCTCAGACTCTCGTTCACCTCGACGACGGTGTTCTTGTCGATGCTGCTGAAGTCCACCCAGGTGCGCGCGCCTCCGGTCGCTTCCCGAAGCCCGCCGTCGCCGAGGCCGACTTCGCGCACGGCCGCGCCGAAGGGCAGCATGGAGAGCACCACGTCGCAGCCTTCGGCCACTTCCTTCGGGCTGCCGGCGAAAACCGCCCCTTTCTCCTCCAGCGGCCGGGCCACCTCCCGGCGGATGTCGTTGACCACCAGACCGAAGCCCGCGCCCAGCAGGTTCGCGGCCATGCCGCTGCCCATGCCTCCTGTACCGATGAATCCGAGTTGCTTCACATCCGTTCCTTTGTGTTCGGGGCCACGCCGGTCAGCGACGGCGCCTGGTTGCCGTCTTCCGAAGCGCTTGCTGGACCTGCTCCAGCCTGCCGTTGTCGTTACGTTCCAGTTGGATTCCGGCGGGCAGCCTCCGGATCAACTCCCGGGTGTTGGCGATTCGGGCGGACGTGGCCGGATGACTGCTGAGAAACCCGGGCACCGATGCCCCTCCCCGTTTCTTCAGGGATTCGAAGAACGCCGTCAGGCCGCGCGGATCGTAGCCTGCTCTGAACATGAGTCGGACCGCGAAAGCGTCGGCCTCGTGTTCCGCCTCCCGGCTGAAGGTATTGAGGTAGCCCATCGCCGCCAGACCCCCCAGGTTCTGAGCCGCTCTCCCCGCCTGGGGACCCGCCGCCACCTCCGCTGCGACAGCGCCCACCTGGCGCAGGATGTTGGTGGCCAGGGCGCGGTTGAAGTTGTTGGCGATGTGCCGCCTGGCCACGTGCCCGATCTCGTGGGCGATGATGCCGGCCAGCTCGCTGACGTTGCGGGCCTTGAGTATCGTTCCGGTGTAGATGTAAATGTAGCCGGCGGGTGCCGCGAAAGCGTTGACCTCGTCTTTCGGGACCACGTTGAAGCGGTAGGTGAAGGCTTGAACTCCCGCGTGTTTCAAGAGCCGCCGGCCGATGGCCGATACGTAGCCGACGACGGCGGGGTCCCGGACGAGAACGGTGCGGTGATTGAAGCGCCGGGAGAAGTCGGCGCCGAGCTCGCGTTCCTCCTCTACGCTCAGCGGCCCGCAGGCGGCGGCCAAGGCCGTGAGGAGGGCACACATCGCCAGCCGGATGGCCCGGGTGAAAGGCATGCCTAAGACTAACCGCCGCGCGGGGTCCTTTCAAGCGGCCACACCCCCCGGCGGCGCGGTCTGGCCCCGGCTGGCGATGTCCGGAAGCAACCCCCCGGACTGGCTGTAAACGGAGGGTTTCTCAAGCGCGACACGTTGCGTTACAATTGCTGCTGGCACGCCTGTCAGTGGAAGACCATGGCTCCGAATCCCAAGCAAATCGCCGGCGAGCGCGCGGCGGACTACGTGAACGACGATATGATCGTGGGGCTCGGTACGGGATCGACCGCCTACTTTGCCATCGTCAGGCTCGCGGACAGGATACGCCGGGAGGGGCTTCGGGTCCGGTGCATTCCCACCTCCGAACGTTCGGCCACCCTGGCGCGGGAGTTGGGTATTCCCCTGACGAGTTTTGCGGAAACACTCTCCGTCGACGTCACCATCGACGGCGCCGACGAGGTCGACCCCGCGTTCAATCTCGTCAAGGGAGGCGGAGGAGCGCTGCTGCGCGAAAAGTTCGTCGCCACGGCGAGCCGCGCCGAATTGATCATCGTCGACGAGGGGAAGCTGAAGCAGCGCCTCGGAGTCTTTCCCTTGCCCGTGGAGGTGGTGCCGTTCGGGTGGCAGCTTACCCAGCGCCGACTTCAGGATATCGGCTGTGAGGCCAGCTTCCGTTCGTCTGACCGCGGCCCCTTCGTGACCGACAACGGCAACTATATCCTCGACTGCTCGTTCAAGGTGATCGACGATCCGCCCGCGCTGGAGCGGGAGATCGTCGCCACCTGCGGCGTCGTGGAATGCGGCCTCTTCACCGGCCTCGCAACCCGGATCATCATCGGCAAGTCCGACGGCGATGTCGAGGAGCGAACAGAGCCGGGGCCGCTGGACTGAGAGTTTCGCTACCAGCGATTGCGGCCGCCGCCGCCACCTCCGCCGCCACCACCACCACCTCCACCTCCGCCGCCGAAACCGCCGCGACGCTCCTGCGGGCGTGCCTCGCTGACCGTCAGCCTGCGGCCCCCCAGCTCCGAGTCATGCAGGGCCTCAATGGCCTTTTCCGCTTCTTCTCCGGACCCCATCTCCACGAAACCGAATCCCCTGGAGCGGCCGGTGAACTTGTCCGTGATGACCCTGGCGGAAACCACGGTTCCGTGCGCGGCGAAGATATCCTGGAGCTGGTCCTCGGTGGTCGAATACGGCAGACCGCCCACGTAAAGCTTCTCGTTCATGCTCTCCTCCATCATTCTGTTCAACCCTGAGACAGGCACGGCGAAAGGAGCAGAGCACACGTGCGGCGATCACGACACTCCGGTCGACTTCGGTCTTACACTGTCTCTAACCAGCCAAGCTCAAGAATCCGCGCTTGGCTATTACGCAGTTCCTTATATTGACCTCCGCTGCGCCTGTCAACAGCGCCTGGCGCGGCTTTGACGAATCGTGAAGGTGTTCTTCGAAGACACTAGCGCAGAATCCGATAGACGAGCGGCGTGCCGACGGCAACGAGGAGGAAGAAACACCCGGTGGCGAGAAACATTACCCCGAAACCCCACGCATCCGCGGTCCAACCGAGGAGCAGCGGGAGAGCCATGGGGGCCATGTTCCAGCCCAGTCCGGTGGCGGCCATGACCGCGGAGCGGTCGCTCGCCCGGCTGAGATCGACGGCCTGGACCTGATTGAGGAGGTCGGCCACTCCCCCGGCCATGCCGAGGCCGGTGATGCAAAGACCCAGCACCAGCAGCCCTTCGCTCCACGCGGTCGCAAGGATGCAAAGTCCCAGGCCCCCCATGCTGACGGCGTAGAACACTCTCTCCCTCGCAATGGTGATCTCCGAGCCGAGGCCGAGGCCGATCACCACCGGGCCGATGGAACGCACCGCGATCACCACGCTGATCCAGCCCTCGGGGAAGCTGAGGCCGCTCATGTAGACCGGGTAGATGGACTGGGTAATACCGAACGGCACCGCGGCCGCGCACGAGCTGGTGAGCAGCAGCCAGGTGCGCCTCTCCATCAGCCGCCGGCTCATTCCCACCGTGACCTGCCAAACCGTGCGGCCTTCGGGTTTCGATCGGATCGGAGGCAGCGCGAACCCGAGCAGCATGCCGAGGCCGCATGTCAGCGCCACCAGGACGAAGGTCGTGCCGTAGCCGAGCCAGCCGGCCAGGATTCCTCCGAGAGCCAATCCCAGCAACTGTCCGGTGTAGTTGGCCGCCGACAGTTGGCCCAGCATCTTGCCGGGATTGCGTCGGGAGAGCTGGCTGGCCATGGATTGGGCCGGGACCCAGAAGACGCTGCGGGAAAGGTTCGCCAGCGCGCTGGACAGCATGAGCGAGAAGAAACCGTTCGCCATGCAGAGAGCTATCGCCGCCAGGACGTTGATCGAGTAGCAGGCCTGCAGCATGCGATGCTCGCCGTAGCGGTCCGCGAACGCGCCGCCGACGAAACGCATGACGATGGTCACCAGATAGGGAAGCCCGATCACGGAGCCGATGTCGAGCACGGACAGGCCGAGCGTCACGCCGAAGAGCGGCGTGAGCACGAACAGCATGCCGTTGCACATGTTCCACAGGAGCGCTCCCAGAAAGAGGACCCCGCGGACCGCCCGCCCGTCAGCCATGCTAGTGTCCTGTCCCACGCAATTCTTTACCGATCTGCTGGTCTTTCTCGTCGTCGGCTGCGTTGCTCTTCCTCGCGTGGTGTCCGCCACTGCTCGTCATCGCGCCTTGCCGACAACAAGAAATCCTGCGCATCTCGGTAAAGAAATACATGGGACAGGACACTATGTCCTGTCCCGTTCATTCGTACGGCAGGCCACTAGTCCAGGGAATAGTAGGCGGCGCAGTTGTCCCAAAGGATCTTGTGCTTGTCTTCCTCGCTGATGGTGGAGAGCTCCAGGAAGCTTTCCACCGCGTGGGGAAACTTGGAATCCCCGTGGGGGTAGTCGGTGGAGAACACGATGCGCTCGTTCCCCATGTAGTCGATGACGTACTTGACCGGGGCCTCGTCCGGCTCCACCGACACGAAGCATTGTCTCTTGAAGTAGTCGCTCGGCGCCATGGTCAGATCCGGAGACCACACGTCCGCCTCTCTTTCGTATCCCTCGTCCATACGCCAGAGCAGCCACGGGAGCCAACCGCAGTTGGCCTCCAGAAAGGCCACCCGCAGGTTCGGATGACGGGCCAGAACCCCGCCCGAGCAGATGCTGCCCAGAGCCAGCATCTGTTCCACCGGTTGTGCGAACACGCGCCGGAGCATGAAGTTGGGCTCGAACTGATCACCCACCTGACGTGCGCCGGAGGAAGAGGATTCGTGGAGGCCCAGGGGCATGCCGAGCTCTTCGAGCGCGGTCCACAGCGGTTCGTAGTAGTCGTCGTGGAAGTTGCGGCCGTTCACCGGGTTGGAACGCATGAAGATGCCGCGGAAACCGAGTTCCCGAGCGCACCTTCGAGTCTCGGCCACGGCCTCGTCCACGTCGAAGGGGGAGAGCATTCCCGCCCCCAGCAGCCGGACCGGGTCGGCGCGGCAGAAATCGTAGAGCCAGTTGTTGTACGCCCGCGCCAGCGCGGCGGCGAAACGGGGCTCCATATCCGGCTCGCTGAGTGCCTGAAGCCCCCGCGTGGGGTAAAGCACGGCGACGTCGATACCCTCGATGTCCATGGCCTCCAGTTGGACCTCCGGCATCCAGCCCCGTGCGGCGTGGGCGCCGTAGATGCCCTGGTTCTTCTCGAAGTTGTGCCCCTTCGTGACGTTGCCGGCATGCACCTGGGGCAACCCCCACAAGCGGCCATCGGGATGCTGCATGCGCAGGTCACGGACGTTCTCGCTGGTCACGCCGCGCGGCGCCAAGGACTTGAACTCCGGCTCCAGATACCTCTCCCACAAGTCCGGCGGTTCCATGATGTGCATGTCGCTGTCGAGTATCCTGTATCCGTTCTTGGCCATTTCCCTCTCCTCGGAACGGTCAGCCCTTCCACGCGCCCCAGGCGATGGCGAGCCAGCCCAGCAGAAACGCGAGGCCGCCGACGGGGGTAACGGCGCCCAGCCACCGGACGCCGGAAAGGCTCAGGGCGTAGAGGCTTCCGGAGAACACCACCGTGCCGAACACGAAAAACCATCCAGCCACGGAGAACTCCCCGCGGGGCCAGCGGGACAGCAGCAACGCCACCATGAGCAGCGCCAGGGCGTGATAGATCTGGTAGCGGACCCCCACCTCGAAGACGTTCAGCATCTCGTCCGGCAACTTTCCCTTCAGGCCATGTGCTGCGAACGCACCGAGCACCACCCCGGTGAAACCGGAAAGAGCGCCCAGCAAGAGAAATAGACGATCCGTGCTCATAGGTGTCCGGAAGCGTTTTCGGTTTGGCGTAGTCTTCCACAGGGGCGGGGCGATTGCAACGCGCCGCGGGGAGGGAGGGCGCGGGGCGAAGCCTCTCCGCGCCGGCCCAAGCCGAGATCGAGCGGGATGGACAATTCGCGGCCCTTGGGCTAGGCTACGATGTCATAAGACGGAGCGTTACGCGCTTCCGGAAAGGGAGGACAGGCGTCTGAGGCACGCGATATGAGCAAACAAGACAATATAGAGGTTACCGGCACGGTGATGGAAAGCCTGCCGAATGCCATGTTCAAGGTCGAGTTGGACAACAAGCACAACGTCCTCGCCTATACCGCGGGGAAGATGCGGAAATTCTACATCAAGATTCTACCCGGGGACCGGGTCACTCTGGAGTTGTCTCCCTACGACCTGAGCCGCGGCCGAATCACCTACCGGCACCGGAACTGACCGATGGCGCCGGAAGCGGCGCCCACCAAGAATATGAACAGACCCGTCGCGCTCACGCGGCGGGCATGCGTTCCATGAGATCGCGACGCGCGGCCTGAGCGCGTTGCAGGGTCTCGCCCTCATCCAGCGACACACACTCGCGACCCCGCATCAGCACCTTGCCGTCCACCAGCACGGTATCCACGTCGGTGGCCTTGGCGCAGTGCACCAATTGGCTCACCACGTCGTTGACCGGCTGGAAATGCGGTTTCTGTATGTCCACCAGGATCAGGTCCGCCCGTTTGCCCGCCTCCACCGACCCGCAAACGGAACCGAGGCCCAGCGCGTGGGCGCCGTCGATGGTGCCCATGCGGAGCACCTGGTGTGGATCGATGACGCCCGCGTCCTGGTGCTTGACCTTCTGAAGCAAGGACGCCGCCTTCATGGTCTCGAAGAGATCCTGGCCGTGATTGCTGGCCGCTCCGTCGGAGCCGAGGCCGACCTTGACTCCGGCGGCCAGCATCTCCACCACGGGTGCGATGCCGTCGCCCAGCATCATGTTGCTGACCGGGTTGTGGGACACCGCCGTGTTCGTATCCGCCAGTTGAACGATCTCTTCGGGCGAGACATGGACGCTGTGGGCGAAGATGGCGTCTTCTCCCGGTATGTCGAAGTCTGCCAGATGGGCGACGACGCCGGCCCGGTTGCACTGGCGGCGGGTGACCTCCACCACCGATGCCGATTCGGCGACGTGCGCGCTGATGCCGATGGAGTGATGGTCCGCGAAACCCCGAATCTCCCGAAGCAGGTCGGGCGAGGCGTTGATGGGCGGCGTGTTGGGTCCGGTGCGAAAGGTCAGACGGCGAGACTCCTCCGGCGAGCCGTTCAGCCGCTGACGCGACATCAATTCCTCGATGCGGGCAAAGGCCGTCTCCGGCGTCTCCCTGGTGCAGTCCGGCACGATGTCTCCGGTGTCCATGATGGTGCGGGCGAAGACCCCCCTCAGGCCCGACCGGGAGATGGCCTCGACCGCCGCCACGGCGCACTCCGGGCCCGGGTTCAGGAAGTTGTGCTCACAGACGGTGGTGACGCCCCCCTTGAGGTTCTCCAGGCACCCCAACAAGGTACCGGCCAGCACGTGTTCCGGATTCAGGGCCTCCGCCACGCCGTAGATGCGCTTCAGCCAGGCCAGGAACGGCAGGTCTTCCCATACGGCCCTCAGCAACACCTGATACAGATGGGTATGAGCGTTGATCAGCCCGGGCATCAGCACCTTCCCGCGGCCGTCAATGCGCAAGCCTCGTTCCATGGCCGGCGGATCCCCTGCCCCGACCTCGGCGATCACGCCGTCGATCGCCGTCACGTAGCCGGATTCAATGACATTCCCGCCGACGGTCATGGGCAGGATCGTGGCATCCGAAATGATGATCACCGATTCGTCCATTGAGCGCTCCAAAAAACAAAGGGGCGGCGCTTCCGCCGCCCCGTCCGGTTTGCTTCCTTGCCGCCGTATCAGCTCCTCAGGTATCTCTCGTACGTCGTTCGTGGGCCTCGTTCACCTTCAACATCCGCCCCTGAAGCTCCGTGCCGTCCAACGCTTCCATGGCGGCCCTCGCCTCCGCCTCGGAGCCCATCTCGACGAACCCGAAGCCCCGGGACCGGCCGCTGAACCGGTCGGTGATGATTCGGGCCGATGCCACCGTGCCGTGTTCCGCGAAGAGGTCATGCAATTGGGCTTCGGTCACGGCGTAGGGAAGTCCGCTCACGTATAGTCTGTCACCCATGGCAATACTCCGTGTTCACGGTGCGGATACGATATCCGAAACCGATGGCAGAGCCGTAATCGCCGCCATATTATCCCCGCGCACGATGCAATGCAAACCTCGACCCCGTGCCTGAACCGTCATCCGTCCGAATCATAGCCATCCAGGAGACAACTCCAATCGTCCGGGCCGAGGCGTGCACGATCGGGGTCGAGCTTGTTCACCGATCGCAGCAAGCGGCGCAGGTTGCGCCGTGCCCTGGCGGCCGGCACCGGCCCGGGGAACAGGCGCGCCTTGTCGAAGTCGATAATATGGATCTCCGGGCACGACCCCTCGTGACCAACGAGGATGTTGCGGAGGTTGAGGTCCGCATGGTCGATGCCGCGGGCGTGCATGAAGCGCAACGAACGCCCGGCCCGACGGAGAAACGCCTGCTTCATCTCAAGCGGCGGTTCCCGCTGAAGCTCGCCCCAGAGGTCCCGTACGTTCTTCAACTCCCGCGTCACCAACCAGCCCCGATACCAGGGACCGAACCCTCGGGCCACCAGGGCGGCCAGCACCTCCGGGGCCGCCAGTCCCCGTTCCCGGGCAGCCACCGTCACGGCCAGTTCCACGAACGGCCGTGGCGGACGGCTCACGAACCACCCCCCCGTCAACCCCCGCAGCACACCTCCATGGCGGTAGGAACGAATAAGCCCGTCGCCGCCCGGGAGCTGCACGGCATGCAAGCCGGCACGGCCGAAATAGCGGGCCTGTCCATGGGCCGGCACGGCCGGAGCCGCCAGAATCCGTGACGCCAACTCGGTTGCATCCAGCCCGCGGGCCACCAGCATGTCCAAGGCGGGTCCGGGGGCCGCGCGATCGAATCCTTCCGGAATCCCGCCGCGCGGCATGCCGGGGAGGGCGGCGTGACGGCGACGATCCGGTGCGGGCCTCGGCGTCATTTCGCGCGGGCCCTTCCCACGACCTCCGTGATACGGTCCAGCAGCGTCTCCGGCCGGTCAATGGACATCTGCACCCGCAAAGCCAGCAGTCTGCCGCTCAGGAAGGGAAACCGCGCCAGCTTGACGAAATCCTTCTCGGTGGTGACGATCCTGTCGACCCCGTTCCGATGGCGATTGATCTCACGCCAGTCCTTCTCCGAGTACCGATGGTGGTCGGCGAATTCCAGTGTATCGACGATGGTGGCCTCGCAATCACGGACCATGGCATAGAAGGACCCGGGGTCGGCAACAGCCGAAACCACCAGCACCCGCGTGCCCGCCAGGGTGCCGAGGGTCAGCTCGGTGAGCCCCTCGTCCGTGCGGGTGAGGACCGCCCGGGGTTCCAGGGAGGCGTAGAAGACCCTTGCGCCGTCGCAACGGCCGCGAAGCAGCGTCCGCCACCGGTCGTGGGCGCCGGTGACCACCAGGATGTCGGCCCGCCGCAAGCCATGGAGGGGCTCCCGGAAGGGTCCCGCCGGCAACACCGAACCGACGCAGTCGGAACCGAGGAGGAGAAGATCCAGGTCTCTTGCAACCCGCCGGTGCTGGAAACCGTCGTCCAGCAGGAAGAGATGGAAGTCTCCGGGTTCCCGGACGAACTCCATGGCGACTCGACGACGGTCGCCGCCGACTCCGACGGTTTGCCCGTACAGTGCGCTCAGCATGACGGGCTCGTCTCCGTAATCGAGAGGTCCGCCCCCGGGCTCCCTCAGCCACCCGCGCGCGGTTTCGGGGTCGAGCCTCGCCGGCCGCCGGCCCGTTGAAGGCCCGCCGTAGCCACGAGTCAGGATCGCCGCCTTGAGGCCCCGGCGCCGCAGGTTCTGCGCCAGCCACAGGCTGGTGGGCGTCTTGCCCGTGCCGCCCACGGTAAGATTCCCGACGCTTACCACGGGAAGTGCCAGTTTCCGGGCGTTGAGGCAGCGAATGTCGTACAGGAAGTTCCGCAGCTCCATCAGAAGACGGAAGCTGACGCTCCAGGGCCACAGCAGCCCCCAGAGGAACCAGCCGCCGATGCCGTGGCGGCTCCAGGCCAGCCGGGCCAGCCGGGTCCATCTTCTATTCGACGCCGCCATGCGATGGGTGGTCTTGAAGCTGTCGCCGGATCAGACCCATGCTTCGCGACACCACGTCCCCGTCCGCCTCCACCGCCTGCCGGGCACGGCCGCCCATGGCCGCGGCCCGGACGGGGTCCGACAGCAGATCCGCAATCTCCCTGAACAAGTCCTGGCGATCACGGACCTCAACGCCGCCGCCCTGCTCCAGCATCTTCCGGGCGGTCTCCGCGATGTTGGTCTGGTGGGGGCCGAACAGCACCGGTTTACCCCAACGAGCCGGCTCCATGACGTTGTGTCCTCCCGCCGGCACCAGGGTGCCGCCCACGAACGCAACCGTCGCACAGCCATAGAACCGTGGCAACTCACCCAGCGTGTCCAGCAGCAAGACATGACTGTCGCCGGGCTGCGGGCCGTTCATCCCGCTCCGCTTGCGGTAGCTGAGCTTCCGTTCCCGGAGAAGCCGTTCCACGTCGCCAAAGCGCTCCGGATGGCGCGGGGCGAGAATCATCAGCAGCTCCGGGTGAAGGCGGCGCAAGTCGGGAAGGATATCCAGAAGGATCTCCTCTTCTCCCCGGTGGGTGCTGCCGGCCACGACCACGGGGCCGCCTTCGCGACCGGGGCCAAAGGGATCGGGAACCGGCTCCGTTCCTGTCTCCCCGTACTTCAAATTGCCCGTCACGGCGACCCTTGCCCGATCCACCCCCAAGCCGAGGACGCGCCCCGCGTTTTCATCGTCTTGCATGCCGAACTCCGACACTGCGTTCAGGACCGGCCCGAAGAGCCGCCGGAAACGCCGGTATCGCAGGGCGCAATGCGGAGACAGGCGTCCGCTGAGCAGGACCGTCGGAATTCCCAGCCGGTAAGCCGTCAGGATGAAATTCGGCCAGATCTCGGTTTCCAGGAGGATGATGACCTCCGGGCGGAAGCGCCGCAGACTGCGTGCCACCAGCCATGGAAGGTCCAGCGGCAAATACGTTACGCCGTCCACCTCGGTCAGCGCCTCCTGGGCGGTCCGGCGTCCGGTGGCCGTCATCGTCGACACCAGCAGCCTGCGTCCCGGCAGCGCCGTCCTTATCTCCCGCACCAGCGCGGCGGCGGACCGCACCTCGCCTACCGAGGCGGCGTGGAGCCAGATCGGCCGGGAACCGGCGAGAGCCGCCAGGAGGTTCGCGGGATAGCAGGTGAAGCGCTCCCTCAACCCCCGGTAAGGACGTCGCCGCGACAACAACCCCAAGGGCCAAAGCAAGAGGCCCAGGATCAGTCCCGCGTGCAAAAGCGCATTATAAAGGGCCAACACAAGCGTGGCGCTCCGTCGAAGGGCTCCGTCCCGTACCGCGGACTCAGAGGGTGCCCCTCTCACTCCCTTCCATGGCCTGGAGATTGTAGAGAAGACTGTATTCCCTTCCTCTCGCCAGCAGCTCCCGATGCGTCCCCTCCTCCACGACCCTTCCCTCGGCCAACACCACGATGCGGCTGGCATTTTTGATGGTCGACAACCGGTGAGCGATGACGAGGCTCGTGCGGTTCTCCATGAGACCGTCGAGGGCATCCTGGACCAGCCGCTCCGATTCGGAGTCCAGGGACGAGGTGGCCTCATCGAGGATCAGGATGGGGGCGTTCTTGAGCACGGCGCGGGCGATGGCGATCCGTTGCCGCTGTCCTCCCGAGAGTCTGAGGCCCATCTCGCCGATGACGGTGTCGTACGCCGCCGGCAAGGCCATGATGAAGTCGTGGGCGTTGGCGGCCTCGGCCGCCTTGATGATCTCCTCCATGCCCTTGGACGGGTCTCCATACGAGATGTTGTTCCGGACGGTGTCGTTGAAGAGAAAGGTGTGCTGGGTCACGATGGCGATCTGGCGGCGAAGGGACTCGAGGCTGAGCTTGCGGATGTCGACGCCGTCCAGGGTGATGCTGCCGGAGGATACGTCGTAGAAACGCGGCAGCAGCGCGGAAAGGGTCGTTTTGCCGGCCCCGCTCATACCCACGAAGGCCACCATCTCGCCGCACCGGATCTCGATATCGATCCCCGTCAGCACCGGCTCGGCAAGGTAGCCGAAAGCCACGTTCCGGAAGCCGATACGGTCGGCGAAGGCCCGCGCCGGCACCGCGTCCGGCGCGTCGGCGATGTCCAGCGGCACGTCCAGCAACTCGAAGATCCGCTCCCCGCCGACGATACCCTGATAGATCTCGGGAACGGCTTGCGTCAGGCGCTTGAAGGGCTCGTAGGTCAGGAACATGGCGGTGATAAAGGCGAAAAACTCGCCCGACGTACGTCCGCCATCCATGACGGCCTTGCCGCCGTACCAAACCACCCCGGCAATGCCCAGTCCCGCAAGAATCTCCATGGCGGCGGGCATGATGGCCTTGGCGCGGCTGGCTCTCAACTGGTGCCGCAGGATTGCGCGGTTCTCACGATTGAACCGGGCCATCTCGTGGCGCTCCATGCCGAACGCCTTGACGATGGAGCTGCCCTGAAGACTCTCCTGGAGAATCGTGGTCAACAGGCCCATGCTCACCTGGGTTCTCGTGGTGGCCGTCTTGACACGTCCGGCGAGCCGTCGGACCGGCAGCACCGCGGCGGGAAACACCACGAACGCTATGGATGCCAGGAACCAGTCCATGTAAAAGGCCACTGCTGTCAGCGCCAGCACCGAAGTACTGTTGCGGGCCACCGAGACCACCGCGCTGGTGAGGGCGTTGCGCACCAGCATGACGTCGTTGGTCACCCGTGACAGCAGCGTTCCCGTGGGATGCCGATGGATATACGACAGCGAGAGCCACTGGAGCTTCTCGCACAGGACCGCCCGCAGGTCCCGGACGATCCTCTGTCCGACGCACTCCATAAGGTAGGTTTGGCCGAAGTTGAAGAGGCCGCGAAGGGTGAAGACGGCCACGATCGCCAAGGGGATGTACACCAGCATCGCGCGGTCTTTGTGGACGAACATATGGTCCACTGCGTCCCGGACCACGAACGGGAAAACCGCGGTGGAGCCGCTGAACAGCAGCATGCAGAGAATACCGCCGCAGAAATACGGCCATATGTACGGCCTCAGGTAGTGGAGCAGGCGGATGTAGACCTTCATCCTCAAGCCCGTGCGCCGGTCTGGGCCAGCAGCTCCATGACCATGTCCGCCACGCGTCCCGGCGCTCCCGGGGGTCCCAGCAGACGCTGCACCCCCGCCAGCTTGCCGATCACGGCCTGACGGACCTCCGGCTGCAGCATGCGTTGGGTCTCGGCCAGGATACGGTCGGCGGTGACTTCGCTCTGAAGGAGCTCGGGGACCACGCGTTCCCCGGCGACGATGTTTATCATGCCGATGTCGTTCACCCGGATGAGGCGACGTCCGAGCCAATAGCTCAGGGGCGACAACCGATAGGTGATGACCATGGGCTTCTTCAACAAGCCCGCCTCGAGCGTGGCGGTGCCGGACGCCACCCAAACGAGATCGGCCGCCGCCAACATGTTGTAGGTGTCGCCGTCGACGATACGAACGGTGATCGGCGACCCCGCCACGGCCGCTTCCAGATCGTCGCGTTCGATGGTGTTCGCACGGATCAGGATGAACTGCACGTCCCGCTCGCGGGCGAGCCGGCCGGCCGCTTCCACCATGGGTCCGATCAGCGAAGCCACTTCCGTCTTCCGGCTGCCGGGCATCAAGGCGATGGTGAGCATGGTGCGGTCCAGTCCCAGCTCCTCAAGGCTCGTGCCCCGGTCCCGGTCAGGTCTGACGACGTCCACGAGCGGGTGCCCCACGAAAGTCACGTCCTTCATGCCGAACGATTTGTAGAGTTCCGCTTCGAAAGGAAACACGACGGCCATGGCATCGACTCTCGAGGCGATCTTCCGGATGCGATAGGGACGCCATGCCCATATCTGCGGACTGATGTAGTAGAGGACCGTGATGCCGTGCCGCCGCGCGACGCGCGCCAGCGCCATGTTGAACTCCGGGAAGTCGATGAGGATGAGCAACGAGGGCCGGCGTTCCACCAGCAACCGGCGCAACAGGCGGTAGGCCAGCCAGAGGTTGCGGAGGTTTGCCAGCACTTCCGAGACTCCCACCGAGGCCACTTTCGCGACATCGTAGACTACCCGCATGCCGGCCTGGCGCAGGTTGGCTCCGCCCATGCCGAACACTTCCATGCCCGGGTTACGTTGTCGCAGGGTGCGTACCAGCTCCGCTCCCCGGGCATCTCCCGAGGCTTCGCCGGCCACCAGCATGACGCCTGGCGACCCCGGATCTGCGGAGGTGTAACGAGCCATCAAAGCCGTTCGCTGATTGCCGATGCAATCCGGAGCGCATGCAACCCGTCCTCTCCGCTCACCAACGGGGTCCTTCGGGTGGCCACCGACTCCAGAAACGCCGCGATCTGGTCTCGGAGGGCGTCGCCGTTCTCCGTGGCGATGCTCTCTCCCCGAATACCCTCCCAGCCCCGGGTGCGGTCTTCCATACGGTAGACCTGCGCCGTCTTGGCATCATAGTCCAGGGAAATGTAAGCGTCCGACTGGAAGAAACGGATCTTGCGCTCACGCTTCATCGAAACGCGGCTCGCCGTCACGTTGGCAACGCAGCCGTCGTCGAAACGGATGCGCGCGTTGGCGATGTCCGGCTTGTCCGTGAGGACGGCGACGCCGTTGGCGTCGATGCTGGAGACCGGGGCATGAACGAGGCTGGAGATGACATCGATGTCGTGGATCATCAGATCGAATACCACATCCACGTCGGTCCCCCGGGTAATGAACGGCGCCAGGCGGTGGCATTCCACGAACTTCGGCTCGGAGACGACCTTGCTGAGTTCCCGCACCACCGGATTGAAACGCTCCAGGTGGCCGACCTGCAGGATGCGGCCCTTCTGCCGCGCCAGCTCCACGAGCCGGCAACCGTCGGAGACCGTCGAGGTGATGGGCTTCTCCACCAGGACATCGATGCCTGCGGCGAGGAAATCCCGGGCGACCCTATAGTGTATCCGGGTCGGAACCGCGATGCTGACACAGCGGACCTTGTCGAAGAGCTCACGGTAGTCGGTAACGGCGGGGACCCCGTAGCGCTCCTCCGTCTCCCGGGCGCGCCGCTCGTCGATGTCGGCGACGCACACGAGCTCGGCCGAGGACAACGCGGCATACTTGGCGGCATGAAGGCTCCCCGCGTACCCCAGACCGACGACTCCTGCGGCGATACGTTCACTCATTCGGCGTCCGGCGCTACGGCGACCACGGCGATTCCCGCCGCGTCCGCGGCCGCAAGCAGCTCTTCCCTGTCCAGCAGAACGGACCGCCGTTGCTCGACGGCCAACACGCCCCCGCCCGCCTCCCGCAGCACCTCGATGGTACCGGGGCCCACCGCGGGCACATCGAACCGCAGGTCCTGCTGCGGCTTGCTCATCTTGACGACGACCAAGGACCCTCCCGCCACGCTTCCGCCGCGGCGAATGGCGGCATCCGTCCCTTCGATGGCCTCCACCGCGACAACGACGCCCTGCTTCAGGACCAGCGTCTGACCGATCCCCATCCGGCCCAGCGCCTTGACCATGGGGACGCCCAAACGCACGTCCTTCCACTGCTCCGCAGTGGGCTCGGTCCGGGTCAACACACCGGCTTCACGGGGAATGATCCGTTCCAGGAAGAGTGTCGATTCCAGGATGCGAATTCCCTCACTCTCGAGCTCGGCCGCCACGCCTCTCAGAAGATGGTCGTCGTCACGACGCTTCATGCGGGCCAGGAGGGCCAGGCCCCTGGGGTCCGGCCTGAAGTTCGAGAACATCCGTACCTTGCGGATGCCCCCCGCCATCACGGCATGCCGGACTTCCGCGTTCCGGAAGGTGCGGATGATTCTCCCGAGTTGTCCCACGCGGACCCACGTCACTTCATGCGCGAACCTTTCGATCTCATGCGCCGTCTCGCCGTGATGAGCCACCGCGATCACGCGGATTCCCGATTCCCGCGCGTTCTGGGCGAATATCAACGGGAAGCGGCCGCTGCCGGCGATCAGGCCGACTCTGTCGACGGCCATTTCGGCGGGAATGGACACTAGCGGCAGACCCCTCGTTGAGAGTCTTCCACGAAACGGATCATCTGTTCCACCTCATGCGTCCTGGGGACCTCCTGACGGACCCGTTCCAGCGCCGGCTTCAATCGCAGCTGCGACCGAAACAGGATACGGTACACCTGCCTGAGAGCATCGATGCGTTGCCTGTCGACCCCGCGCCGCTTGAGCCCCTCGTAGTTCAGTCCGCGCAGCCGCACCCGGTCGCCGGTGGCGTTACAGTAGGGCGGCACGTCCTTGGATACCATCGAACCCGCCCCGATGATGGCGCCGCTGCCGATGGCCACGAACTGATGGACTCCCACGAGCCCCCCGATGATGACATGGTCCCCCACTGCCACATGGCCGCCGAGGGTAGCGCCGTTGGCCACGATGTTGTCGTCGCCGATGACGCAGTCGTGAGCGATGTGGCATTGCATCATCAGCAGGTTGCGCTGTCCGATCCGGGTCACCAACCCCCCTCCCGCGGTGCCCGGATTGAGGGAGGCGAACTCACGGATCGTGTTCCCGTCACCGATGATCAATCGACTCTCCTCGCCCCGATATTTCAGGTCCTGGGGGTTGGAGCCGACGGTGGCGAACGGATAGATGACGTTGTCCCTGCCGATCCAGGTGTTGCCCTCGATGACCACGTGGGACCTTATCCGGGTCCCCTTTCCAATCCTCGTCCCGGCGCCGATGACGGAGTAGGGGCCGACTTCAACGTCGTCGTCCAACTCGGCGGCCGGATCCACCACGGCCGTGGGATGCCTGCGGACCATCCTTCGCGCCCCTCGCCACTACACGGATATCTCCATGGCGGAAAACTCCGCTTCCGCCACCCGCTTGCCGTCCACCGCTACCGTCCCCGTCAGACGCCAGTAGCGCTTGCGGCGCCGGGAGACCTCCAGCTCGATCCGCAACTGGTCGCCCGGTTCCACCGGGCGCTTGAATTTGGCCCGTTCGAGGCCCGTAAGGACGAAGACCGTGTCGTGTTCCTGTTCGCTGCATCGCGCGAGAACGGCGGCCACCTGGGCCATGGTTTCACAGATCAACACTCCCGGCATCATGGGCTTCTCGGGGAAGTGGCCCTGGAAGAACTCCTCGTTGACGGTCACGTTCTTGATGCCCACGGCGCGTCGGTTGGGTTCGAGCTCGACGATCCGATCCACCAGGAGGAAGGGATATCTGTGCGGGATCAGCTTCCGTATCTCGGTTACGTCCATCATGTCGTTACGAGACCCCCTTGTCTTCCCGCGACACGAGCGACCGGATGTTTCGTTCCAGTTCCGAAACCCGGTGCCACAGCGTCGGCAGCCTCGGCAACAGCCGCATCACCCTGAGCCACTGCTTGTGGGGAGCGGCCGTCACCGCGCCCGAAAGCACGGACCCGGGCGGAACCGACTGGAGCACCGTGCTCCGCGGTCCGATGACGGATCCGTTGCCGATCTCCAAGTGGTCGCTGATGCCCGCCTGGCCGGCCAGAATCACGTCGTCGCCAATCACGGTACTGCCCGCGATACCCGTCTGGGCAACGATCAGACACCTTTCGCCGATCACGACGTTGTGGGCGATCTGAACGAGGTTGTCGATCTTGGTCCCGGCTCCGATCCGGGTGCTCCCGATGGTCGCCCGGTCGACGGTCGTGTTCGCGCCGATCTCCACCTCGTCGCCGATCTCCACGATCCCCGCCTGAGGGACCTTGATCCTTTGCCGGCCGCCACCTGCGTAGCCGAACCCGTCGCTGCCGACCACGACGCCCGCATGGAGGATCACACCATCGCCGACTCGGCAGCGGTGGGCCACCGTTACGTTGGGATTGAGCACGCAGCGTCTTCCGACCCAGGCATCCGGACCGACGGTCACGCCAGGCATGAGCACCGTCCTCTCCCCGACACGAGCGTCCCTGCCGACGTAGCAGTGGGGGTAGAGGGCCACGTCCGGGCCGATGACGGCGCTGGGATGGACTACCGCCAGCGGGCTGATGGCCGGTTCGTGCGCCGGGGGAGGATTGAAAATCCCGTGGATTTCCGCGAAGGCCCGATTGGGATCCTCGACCTCGAGTCGATTCAAGGTCGCCGGAACGCTCGACCCGTCGTTGACGATGACCGCACCGGCCGTGCTGGAGTCGAGATATTTGCGGTACCGTGGGTGGGCCAGGAAGGTAATCTGTCCGGGACCGGCGTCCTCAATGGCGGCGACCCCTTCGATCATCACGTCGGGGTCGCCCACGACCCGGCCGCCGACCAGCCCGGCGAGGTCGGCAAGAGATTTCCCCGAGCCCGTCACTTTTTCTTGTCGCCGGTCGTGCTGTCCTGGGAGCGCTCGTCGTAAAGCTTGATCACGTCGTCGGTGATGTCCGTTCCCTTGTCCGTGTAAAGCAGTTGACTCCGTTCGAGAATCATCGTGAACTTGCCCGTCTTGCCTACGTCGGTGATGATCTTATGAAGGTCCTTGAGGATCTCGCCGGTCATTTCCCGCTCTTTGAGAGCCATCTCTTCCCGAACGTCCCTGGCACTTCGCTCATAGTCCCTCATGCGTAGCTGCAAACGGCGACGGGCCCTGGTCCGTTCACTCTCCTTCATCAGAACCGCCTGCTTGTCCAGCTGCCTGCGCTCCTTCTCGATGGCCTGCTCTTCCCGCAGCAGCGTCGCCCGCCTGTCCTTGAGGGCGCCCCGGAAGGTCTCCCGAGCCGCCTTTCCGCGCTGCGACTGGCTGATGGCCTTTTGGACGTTGACGAAGCCGACCTTGAGCTCCTGCCCCCATGCGGAGCCCGTTGCCACTGCCAGCAGAACAACCATCAATATTCGGATCACCGTAACCTCCAGAAGGAATTCCCGTCTCACGCGTTGTCTACAGGTCCCCTGCCGTACCGATGGTGAAACCCAGAACCTCTTTGTCGTCCGTCGGCTTCGCATTGAGGGGGACTGCCCAACTCAGTCTGATCGGACCGATGGGCGACAGCCACTGGGTGCCCACGCCCACCGACCGCCTGAGAGCCTTGATGTCGATGTTCTGCGACGTTCCGAACGCCTGCCCCTGATCGAAGAACAGGGAGCCCCTGAGACCCAATTCGTCAAGGATGGGGAAAAGAAGCTCCGCCTTGGTGAGGAGTTGCTTGTTGCCCCCGATATTGAAGGGGTTCGTGCAATTCGGCGTATTTCTGGGACATTCCCGCGGCCCCAGCGAGCGAAATTCGAACCCTCGCACCGAACCGATGCCGCCCGCGTAGTAACGTTCGAAAAGGGGCAGTTCCCTGCGCGTCCAGGACGCCGCGTAACCGACCCGGGCCCCGACGGAGAGGGCTATCTTCCTGCCCCACTCGAAATCCTTGAACACCGGGAAATATCGCGTCATGACGACGTCGCTGCGGATGAACTTGTTGTCTCCGCCGAGTCCCGCGAGTTTTACCGACATCACCGAACGCGTTCCCTCGGTGGGCACGAAGAAATGATTTCGCGTGTCGTACGAGAGCGTCGGCGTAACGGCGCTGGTGATGGTTTTTCCGGGTGCGATGCTCAATGGAGCCGTGGGCTGGACGTCGGTGATCTTGTTGCGGGCCAGGGTGTATCCAATGCCTCCGGCAAGATGGTCGAGAATCGAGAACCGGGGGTCGTCATCGAGCTCTTCCTGGCGTTGACGGTCTATGCGCCGCCCGACGAAAGGCAGGTTCAGGTAACGAAGGGGCGCGCTGACATGGGTGGCGAAACCGCTTTGCCGGCTGTCCCAGGTACTGAACTCGGAGGTGCTGTGGAAGACGTCCAGCTCCAGGTCCACGCGGGTGTCGAACACCCGCGGTTCCACCAGCCCGAGAACGATCTCCTGATCCGCGTCGCTGAACGACAGCTCCGCCGATGCGCCCCTCCCGGTTCCGAACAGGTTTCGTTCCTCGAGGGACGTCTGAACGGAGAACCCCGTTGCGGTGCTGTAGCCCGCGCCGATGCTGAAGGTCCCCGTGGGGGCCTCTTCCACGTTGAGGGCGAGATCGACCGTATCCTCCCTGTCGGTCTTCTCGGTCTCCACGGTCACGTCCTTGAAGAAACCGGTCCGCAGCAGAGCGTTCCGGCTCTCGAGGATCTTCCTCGAGGAATACCTCTCCTTCTCCGCGAACTCCATCTCGCGGCGAATCACCTTGTCCCTGGTCTTGACGTTTCCCGCGATCTTCACCTGATCGAAGTAGACCAACGGTCCCCGCTTGATCATGAACGTCACGTCCACCAGTCGGTCGGCGGGTTTCGCCTTGGTAACCGGGGCGATGTCCGCGAAGGCGTATCCCCGGTCGGCGTATCGCCGCCGCAATGCGGTCAGGTCGTTGCGCACCCGGCTGCCGCGAAAGATCTGCCCGGAAGTCATGCTGACGCGCTCGAGCAATCGCGCCGGATCGCCCACGAGCTCCCCGCCCACCTGTACCACGCCCACCCGATAGCGCTCGCCCTCTTCCACCCGGATGACAACCTCCAGCCCGCTGCCGCGGTTCAGGACGATGGGCTCGTCGATCTTGTGATCGATGTAGCCGTTGTCGTAGTAGAGGGAGGCCAGCAGGGCGATGTCGTTGGTCAGGACATCCGGGTCCAGGCGGCCGCGGCTGGTAAACGGGATGATCCAATCCTCCTTGGTCTGCATGACGTCCTTGAGCTCATCCTCGGTAAACCCCTTGTTCCCATCGAAGGTGATCTTCTTGATCAGGAGCGTCTGGCCCTCCACGATCGCCAGCGTAATGATGGTCTGATTGTTCTCGTCGGGTGTCAGCGTGTAGTCCACCCGCGTGTTGACATGCCCCGCCTCGCTGTAGAGCCTCAGAACCCTCTGGAGTCCTTCCTGGAGCCGTCCCGTATCCAGAGCTGTTCGTGGCCTCATTCCCAGGGCCGCCTCGATGTCCTCCGTCGACACCTGGTCGTTGCCGAGGATCTCCACCCCCTTGACGTAGGGCCGCTCCGCAACCGTATAGGTGAGGACTCCGTCCGAGGAGAACTCGACGGTCACGTCGTCGAAGAAACCCATCCGGTAGATCGCCTTGACATCCCGATCCACGACCTCGGGGTCGAAAGGTTGCCCCGCCTGAGCCTGAATGCTCAGGCGGATGGCGTCCTCCTCGATTCGAAGGTGCCCCTGGACGCGGACTTCGTTGACCACGGAGGCGGCCGCAAAAATACCTTGCCATCCCGCAAGCCACCACGCGGCGGTCAGCAGGATCGCCGCAATTTTCCGGTTGGTTACAAGCACTGGTTCAATATACCGATAAGACTTGAGTTTCTCTTTTCCTGCTAACAAGTTACCACGCCGTTGTAAAGCATCGAACGCGCATGCGGCCTTGTTCGCGGCGCCGTCCGGGCGTGCCGGTCAATCCGCCGACGGGAACAGCCGACCGTCGCGCAACTCGAGCTGCCGGCTCATCCGCCGGGCCAACTGCCGGTTGTGAGTGGTTACGACGAGAGCAAGTCCGCGCGTCTCGTTCAACTCGCAGAGGAGGTCCTCGATCTCGCCCCCGGTGGCCGGGTCGAGGTTCCCGGTGGGTTCGTCGGCCAGCATGAGCCGGGGCTCGAGAATCAGGGAACGCGCGATGGCCACCCGTTGTTGTTCGCCGCCCGACAACTCACCCGGCCGGTGTCCGAGCCGTTCCGCGAGGCCCACGGTCTCCAGCAGTTCGCCGGCGGACCGCCGCGCCCGGGCCTGGTCCCATCGCGCGATGAGCGCGGGCATCATCACGTTCTCGAGCGCGTTGAAATCAGGCAGCAGGTGATGGAACTGGAAGATGAAGCCGATGGTCCGGTTGCGGAAACGCGAAAGCTCGTCGTCGTTCCAGCCGGTGACATCGTGTCCCTCGTAGCGCAACGTCCCCCGGTCGGGGCGTTCCAGCGTCCCGATGGTATACAGGAGGGTGCTCTTGCCGACTCCCGATTCACCGGTAATCGCCAGCCGCTCGCCGCGGCCCAACGACAGATCCAGATTCCGCAGAACGTCCACCCGGCGCTCGCCGCCGGCGTAGGACTTGCTCAGTCCGGATATCTCCACCAGGACCGACATGCGACGCTACTCGTACCGGATGACATCCACGGGATGCAGCTTGGTCGCCTGTCGCGCCGGATAGATGCTGGCGAGGACGCAGATGCTGAAGGAAGCCAGCGCCACCAGCCCGAAATACAGGGGCGAAATGCTCACCGGCACCGTGGAGACGAGAAACACGTCATCAGGCAACTCGATGAACTGGTAACGCTGGATCAAAAGGGCCAATCCATAGCCGGCCACGACCCCGGCCACGGTGCCCACCGCCCCGATGATCCAGCCCTTGATGAGGAAGATCAGGCGGATACTGCTCCTGGACGCACCCATGGATCGCAACACGCCGATATCCTTGCGTTTCTCCATAACGACCATGATCAGGGTCGAGACGATGTTGAAGGCCGCGATCAGCACCATCAGCAACAGTACGAGAAAGTACACGGTCTTCTCCAGCCGCAACGCGGCGAAGAGGTTGGGCCAGAGACGCGACCAGTCCTCTACCAGATAGGTGGAGCCCACCCACTTCTGAATGTCCGCGGCAACCGCTCCGGCGGTGGCCACGTCCGCCACCGTGATCTCGATGCTCGTGGCCACGTCATCCACGCCGAAGAAATCCTGCGCGTCCGTCAGGTTCATGAACACCAGACCGCTGTCGTATTCGCGCATGCCCGAGTCGAAGATGCCGGTGATCGCGAAACGCCTGATGCGCGGAATGATGCCCACCGCGGTGGGGCTGCCGATGGGCGACACCGCCTGCAGCGCATCCCCCTTGCCCACACCGAGCCGGCCGGCCAGCCGGTCCCCGACGATGATGCCGGGCAGGTGCAGATCCCGTCCGTTGATCCTCGCCGGCGTCCGGGACCCGAGATCGCGAAGTCCCCCCTCCTTCAGGTACTTTCCCAGGTCCACGTGGGAGCGTTCCGGGTCGACCCCACGGACCACCGCGCCCGTTACCCGATTCCCGGACGTGAGAATGATCTGCCCGCTGAGGGACGGAGCGGCGGCGGTCACGTCGTCGCGGCCTTCCAGGCGCCTGGCGAGCGCATCGTATCCGGTCAGGTAGGTGGCCGGCTTGACCAGCAGGACGTGCGCGTTCAGACCGAGGAGCCGGTCCCGAAGCACTTCCTCGAAGCCCGTCATCACCGCGATCACGACGTTGAGAGTGACCACGGCGATCATGACGCCCAGGACGGAGATCAGGGTTAGCAGGGAAATGAACCGTTCGCTGCGGCGTGCCCGAAGATAGCGCAGTCCTACGAACAATTCGTAACGCATGTTCAGGAGCGGAGGAGCGGGAAAAGGATCACGTCGCGGATCGAGGCGGAATCCGTCAGCAGCATCACCAGTCGATCGATGCCGATGCCCTCTCCGGCGGCCGGAGGCATGGCGTATTCCAGCGCGCGCACGTAATCTTCATCGACCTCGCAGGCGGTGTCGTCGCCGGCCCGCCTGGCGGCGGCCTGTTCCTCGAACCGGCGCTGCTGGTCCTCGGGATCGTTCAACTCGGAAAATGCGTTGGCCAACTCCCGTCCGCCGATGAAGAGCTCGAAGCGGTCGACGAACCGCGGGTCGTCGTCGTTCCGTCGCGCCAGAGGAGAGACCTCCAGGGGATAATCCAGCACGAACGTGGGCTGGATGAGCCGCGGCTCCACCAACTGCTCGAAGAGCTCCACCAACAGCTTGCCCCGGCCCAGCCTGGGATCGACCTGGAGCCCGAGCTTGTCCGCGACCCTCAACAGATCGGGCAACGTTTCCAGCGCCGATTCCTCCACACCGGCGGCCCGGGCCACGCCTGCCGTCAGCGAGAGCCGCTCCCAGGGAGGTTCCAGACTCACTTCCCGGCCGCCGCAAGGAATCCGCAGGTTTCCGCGGATCTCTTTCGCCAACATCACGAAGAGGTCCTCGGTGAGTGACATCATGTCCTCGTAGTCCGCGTAGGCCTGATAGAGCTCGAGCATGGTAAACTCGGGGTTGTGGCGCGTGGAAAGGCCTTCGTTGCGGAAGTTGCGGTTCAACTCGAACACGCGGTCGAAGCCGCCCACCAACAGCCTCTTGAGAAACAGCTCCGGCGCCACCCGCAGGTAGAGGTCCAGGTCCAGGGCGTTGTGGTGGGTGACGAAAGGCCTGGCAGCGGCGCCGCCGGCCATCGGCTGCATCATCGGAGTCTCGACCTCGAGGAAGCCGCGTTGCCGGAGGAACTCGCGCACGAATCCGATGATCCGTGACCGGCTGCGGAACACCTCGCGGACCTCGGGATTGACCATCAGGTCCACGTAGCGCTGCCGGTAGCGCGTCTCCACGTCCTTCAGGCCGTGCCACTTCTCGGGCAACGGCCGGATGCACTTGGTCAGCAGCGTGACTTCTCCGGCCTGGATGGTGAGCTCGTCGGTGCGGGTCCGGAAGAGACGGCCGCGCACTCCCGCGATGTCGCCCACGTCCAGGGAACGGAACCGTTCGTAGGCTTCATCCCCCAGCCCGTCCTTGCGCGCGTAGACCTGCAGCCGCCCGGTAGCATCCTCGATCTCGAAGAACGCCGCCTTGCCGTGGGGTCGGAGGGCTCTTATCCGGCCCGCCAGCGCGAACTCGTCCGACAAGGCTTCCAGCTCCTGCGGATCGAGATCGCCGGAGCGGTCACGGATGGCCTGGACGGTGTGACTGGGACGAAAGTCATTGCGGAATGCCAGGCGGCGGTCCGGCCCCAACTGCGCCAACTTGTCGCGGCGCACCTTGATCTGCTCGTGCTCGTTGACTTCGTCCATCGTGATGTGAGGCGGGTTCCGCGGTGTCACAGCATGCCGAGCTGCAGCTTGGCGGCGTCCGACATGCGGCTGGGGTCCCAAGGGGGCTCCCAGACGATCTCCACGTGGACGTCCTTGACCCCGTCCACCGACCGGGCCTTCTCCTCCACCTCCATGGGAAGCGATTGGGCGGCGGGGCAGTTCGGCGCGGTCAGGGTCATGGAGACGGACACGTTGCCGAGGGGATCCACCTCCACCCCATAGATCAACCCCATTTCATAGATGTTGACGGGAACCTCGGGATCGTAGCATGTCTGCAACGCCTCGATCACCCGCCCTTCCATGTCTTTCTGATCCGCGACGGTTTCCACCAGAAGTCTCGCTCCCCTATTCGGTGCTTACGGCCTGTGCGTCACCCTCCAAGGCCGCGCGCAACGTGTGCCACGCCAGCGTAGCGCACTTGACCCGGGCCGGATAGTGCCGCACCCCCGCGAACGCCGCCAGTTTGCCCATTTCCGGGGGGTGCGACGCCGGACCGTCATCAACCGCCACCATTTGATGAAAGCGCTCGAAGAGGTTCCTGGCGTCGCCGCAGGTGCGCCCCTTCAGGCTTTCGGTCATGACCGACGCCGAGGCGATGGAAATGGCGCAACCCGTACCTTCGAAGCGGATTTCCTTCACTTCTTCGTCTTCCACGCGCAGGTGAACGGCAACCTTGTCGCCGCACAGCGGGTTGACCCCCCGGGCGCTTCGATTGGCCTCCGTCAGCGAGCCGAAATTGCGGGGCCGGCGGTTATGGTCCAGAATCAGCTCCTGGTAGAGATCCGTGAGATCAGACACGGGCGAATATCCTCCGTACCTTCTCCAGCCCGTCCGCGAGGACGTCCACCTCGGCCTCGGTGTTGTAGCAGGCGAAGGACGCCCGGACGGTGGCGGGGACGCCAAACCGATCCATCACCGGCATGGCGCAGTGATGCCCCGTCCTCACCGCGATTCCTTCCTGGTCGAGGATGGTGCCGACGTCGTGGGCGTGGACGTCGCCGAGAACGAACGAAACCAGCGACGCCCGGCGTTCGGGCGTTCCCACCAGCCGCACGCCGGCAACGCTCCGCAGCCGTTCCACGGCATAGGCGACCACCCGGTCCTCGTGTGCGGCCACCGCCTCCACTCCCAGGTTCGTGAGATATCCCACCGCCGCCCCCAGACCGATGACCCCGGCGATATGAGGGGTGCCGGCCTCGAACTTGTAAGGCAGCGCGTTGTATTCGGTATGCTCGAAGCTGACCGACAGGATCATGTCGCCGCCGCCCTGGTAGGGCGGCATGTCCTCCAGCAGAGCGGCCTTGCCGTACAGCACGCCGATGCCGGTGGGCCCGTAGAGCTTGTGGCCGGAAAAAGCGTAGAAATCGCAATCGAGGTCCCCGACGTCCACGTTGGCGTGCGGGGCGCCCTGGGCGCCGTCGACAAGCACCGGAGCGCCGGCCGCGTGGGCCTCCGCGATCATCTCCTTGATGGGATTTACGGTGCCGAGAGCATTGGAGACATGGGGCAGGGCCACCATGCGGGTCTTGTCGCTCAACATGCGGCGGTACTCGTCCATCACGATGTCGCCGTCGTCGTCCACCGGGATGACCCTCAGGACGGCTCCCTTCTCCTGGCAGATGAGCTGCCAGGGGACGATGTTGGAGTGGTGTTCCATGGCCGAGATGACGACCTCGTCCCCGGGGCGTAGACGGCTCCCGCCGTAACAGCGGGCCACGAGATTGATGGCCTCGGTGGTGCCCCGCACGAACACGATCTCCCGCTCCTCCGCGGCGTTGAGAAATCCCTTGACGGTGGACCTGGCATCCTCGTAGGCACGCGTGGCGATCTCGCTCAGCCGGTGCACGCCTCGATGGATGTTGGAGTTTTCGGTCTCGTAGTACCGCGCGAGCCGCTGGATCACCGCCCGCGGCTTCTGGGCGGTGGCGGCATTGTCCAGGTAGACCAGGGGTTTCCCGTGGACGGTTTCGCCCAGGACCGGGAAATCTTCCCGCACGCGGGCCACGTCATACGAGTCGTCCGCGCTTTTCCACTCCGCCGTCTTGATCTGCTGTTTCATGGGCAATTACGCGGACCGCTCAGGTCTCCAGCTCGGAGAACACCTGGGCGGTCAACCCGTCCTTGAGCAGCTCGATGGCGATGCCGTCGAGAATCTCGCTGGCGAACCCGTGAACCAGCAGCTTCCTGGCCACCGCCGGGTCCAGCCCCCTCGACCGCAGGTAGAACAACTCGTCCTCCTCGAGCTGTCCGATGGTGGTGCCGTGGGAGCAGCGGACGTCGTCCGCCAGGATCTCCAGTTGCGGCTTGCTGTCGATCTCCGCGTCCCGGGACAAGATCAGGTTCTTGTTGGACTGACGGGCGTCGGTCTTTTGGGCCTCCTCGTGCACCACGATCTTGCCGTTGAATACCGCCCGCGCCCGGTCGTTCAATACGCCCTTGTAGAGCTCCCGGCTGGTGCCGTGGGGCTTCGCGTGCTCGATGACGGTGCGGCTGTCCACGTGCTGCCGTCCGCCGGCCACGTAGAGGCCCTGGAGCTGGCAATCGGCGCCCTCGCCGTCGAGCCGGGCGTTGATCTCGACCCGGGTGATGGCGCCACCGGAGGTGACCGAATGAGACCGGTAGCGGCTGTTCCGCGCCTGATAGACTTGCACCGTGCCGATATGGAACGCCTTCTCGCCCTGCCGCAGCAACCGGTAGTGGTCCAGGACCGCATCTTCCTCCAGCACGATCTCGGTGACGGCGTTGGTGCAGCAGGTGTCCGCATCCGATCCGGCGTAGGTCTCCACCAGCGTGAGCCGGCTGCCGGCCCCCACCACAACCAGCGTCCGCGGGTGAGCGATGCGGTTCCGCGCCTCTCCCGAAGGAGCCGGGAACGCCAGGTGGACGGGCTTGTCCAGGGTCCGGCCCGGATCCAGCCTGACGGCCGCGCCGTCCTCCATGAAGGCGGTATTCAAGGCCCGGAACGCATGGTCCTCGTAGTCGGCGTGACGTGCCAGGTGGGACTCGACCCATGGCAAACGCGCATCCACGGCATCGGCCAACGGGCCGATGAAGACCCCGTCATTCCGGGCGCCACCGGCGCCGTGGCCGGTGCCCGGAAAGGCCAGCTCGTAGCGATCCCATCCGGCGGCGGCGAAGGGGGCGGGGCTCCGGACCGTGTCCGCGCCCGAAGAGTCCGCGATGCGCAGGGGGGCTTTCCGGACGGCCTCGACGCTCGTGTATTTCCACTCTTCGTCCCGGGTGGACGGAAAACCCAGCGCACGGAAGCGCTTCATCGCACGGTTGCGCAAATCGGCAAGCCACGCGCCCCCGTTCGACGACACCCGTGCCGTGAGCTTCTCGAAATCCTCGAGGTAGCCCTGCTCCTCGGCGCCCCTTTCCATCATGCCGCGGGACCCCTCTCGCCCAGACCGGAGCCTTCTCCCGCCTCTTCCTCCACCCAGGCGTAGCCGCTGTCCTCGAGCTGCCGTGCGAGATCCTTGCCGCCGGACTTCACCAACCGTCCGTTCTGGATCACGTGGACGAAGTCGGGCACCACGTAGTCGAGCAGCCGCTGGTAATGGGTCACCAGGATGATCGCCCTTTCGGGGCTGCGGAAGAGGTTGATGCCGTGCGCCACCACCTTCAGGGCATCGATGTCGAGTCCCGAATCGGTCTCGTCCAGGATCGCCAGGGCCGGCTCCAGCATCGTCATCTGGAAGATCTCGGCGCGCTTTTTCTCCCCGCCCGAGAAACCCGCGTTGACCGGGCGGCGCAGCAGATCCTCGCCCATCTCCACCGCCTTCATCTTCTCCTGCGCCAGCGCCATGAAATCCACCGCGTCCAGCTCCTCCTCTCCGCGGTGGGTCCGCACGGCGTTGACCGCGGCCCGCAGGAAGTAGAGGCTGTTCAAGCCGGGAATCTCCACCGGGTACTGGAAACCGAGGAAGACCCCCTCCACCGCGCGCAGCTCCGGCGCCATGCCCAGCAGGTCCTGCCCCTTGTACAGCACTTCGCCGGCCGTTACCTCGTAGGTGTCGCGGCCCGCCAGCACCTGGGCCAGCGTGCTCTTGCCGGAGCCGTTGGGCCCCATGATGGCGTGGACTTCCCCCGCTCCCACGGCGAGATCGATGCCGCGGAGAATCTCCTTGCCCTCCACGCGCGCATGCAGGTTTCGAACTTCAAGCATCCTTGGCACCGTTCCTCAACCGACACTCCCCTCGAGGCTGACCCCAAGCAGCTTCTGGGCTTCCACGGCAAATTCCATGGGCAGCTCACGGAAGACTTCACGGCAGAAACCGTTGACGATCATGCCCACGGCGTCCTCTTCCTTGATGCCGCGCTGCCGGCAGTAGAAAATCTGGTCCTCGCCGATCTTCGATGTGGACGCCTCGTGCTCGATATGGGCCGAGTTGTTCTTCACCTCCAGATACGGAAAGGTGTGGGCGCCGCACTCGCTGCCCATCAACAGGGAATCACACTGGGAATAGTTGCGCGCATTGTCGGCGCCCTTGAGCACCTTCACCAGGCCGCGGTAGCTGTTTTGCCCGTGGCCGGCGGAGATCCCCTTGGAGATGATGGTGCTGCGGGTGTTCCGGCCCATGTGGATCATCTTGGTGCCGGTGTCCGCCTGCTGGCGGTTGTTGGTCACCGCCACGGAGTAGAATTCGCCGATGGAGCCGTCCCCCTGCAGGATGCAGCTCGGGTACTTCCAGGTGATGGCCGACCCGGTCTCCACCTGGGTCCAGGAGATCTTCGAGTTCCGGCCCGCGCACTTGCCCCGCTTGGTGACGAAGTTGTAGATGCCGCCCTTGCCGTCCTTGTCGCCGGGGTACCAGTTCTGCACCGTGGAGTACTTGATCTGCGCATCGTCGAGGGCCACCAGCTCCACCACCGCGGCATGGAGCTGGTTCTCGTCGCGCATGGGCGCCGTGCATCCCTCCAGATAGCTCACGTGGCTGCCTTCATCGGCGACGATCAGGGTGCGCTCGAACTGGCCCGTCTGGGCCGCGTTGATGCGGAAGTAGGTGGAAAGCTCCATGGGGCACCGGACGCCCTTGGGGATGTAGCAGAACGA
>LXNJ01000192.1_pt1 | contig 44923 bp, 53 predicted proteins | sample 809081 | NCBI WGS metagenome assembly LXNJ01 (sample SAMN04870510, study PRJNA318959) | sponge metagenome | biome: sponge; feature: marine sponge reef; material: water | host: Petrosia ficiformis | place: Greece: Milos, Mediterranean Sea | collected 2013-05-29 | depth 5-7 m | reverse complement strand
CCGGGTTGATCGCTGCGGGGAACTAGTGTCATGGAGACGGGAGCGGGAACGGTATCGACGTGGTGAAGTGGCGCGAGTGGACGGGCGCCCCGGGGTCAATCGGACCGGGTCGGGTGCCGGGGGGCAAAGATGAAGCGCTCGACCGGGCGGCGGTGCTGCTCGACGCGGGGGGGGTCGTGGCCCACCCGACTTCGACGGTATACGGGCTGGGTGGCCGTCCGTGGCCGGAGGTCGACGCGCGGATCGCCGCGATCAAACGGCGGCCGCCGGGGCCGCTGATTCGGCTTGCCGCGAGCCGCGCCGCGCTCATCGAGGCGCTGCCCGGGATGGGGTGGACGGAGGCGGCGCGCCGGATTGCCGACGCCTTCTGGCCGGGACCGCTCACTCTGGTGCTGGAGGACGGGAGTCGCACCGGGGCTGCCGTGCGCGTCGACCCTCATCCGGTCGTGCGACGCCTCCTCGATCGAGCCGGCGGGCTGATGACGTCCACGAGCCTGAACGTGACGGGGAGACCCCCGGCGAGGACGGGCGGGGAGGTGCGGGCCGTGCTGTCGAGGGTCGGAGCCGAGGCGGGAACCGTGGGTTGGCTCGACGTGGGGGAGCTCGCCGGTTCGACTCCGTCGACCCTCGTGCGGGTGGCGGGGGAAGCGGTCGAGATTCTGCGGGAGGGCGCCGTGCCGTCGACGGACATCGCCCGGGTCCTCTCGCCGCATCCTCTCGGAAGACCGTCCCCATGAACATCCTCTTCGTCTGCACCGGCAACATATGTCGCAGTCCTCTGGCCGAGGTGATCGCGCGGGCGGAAGCCGACGCACGTGGGTGGGCGGAGGTCTCGTGCGCATCGGCGGGGACCTTCGCCTTTCCCGGCCGGCCGGCCTCGGGTCCCGGGATTGCGGCCGCCGCCGCGCACGGACTCGACCTCGCGGGACACACCTCCCGGGAACTCTCGCTGGAACTGGTCGATTGGGCCGACCTCATCATCGGCATGGAGGCGTCACATGCCGGGGCGGTCGCACGCCTGGCTCCGGACGCGGCCGTCCACGTCATGACGGATTTCCTGCCCTCGGGCCACAGCCGGCACGAAGGCGGGGTCCCCGATCCGTACGGCGGAGATATCGAGACGTACGAAGCGACGCGCGAGTTGCTGACGCGGGCCATGCGGGGGCTCTTTGACGCGCTCGGCGAAGAGGGACGAGGAGGACGCGAAGGAGCCGGGTCGTGACGCTCCGCTTCGTGCTCCTGGGAGATCCCGTGCGGCACTCGATTTCACCCGCGATGCACCGCGCGGCCTTTGAACTCCTCGGACTCGACGCGGAATACACCGGCCGACAGACTGCTTCCGGCGAGGTCGGATCGATCATGCGGAGCGCGGACCTCGCCGGCGGAAACGTGACGCTCCCGCACAAGCTCCGGGCGGCCCGAGCCCTCACGCGACCGAGCGCCGCGGTGCGAGCGACCGGGGCGTGCAATTGCTGGTGGCGGCGAACGGATGGCGAACTCGCGGGCGACAACACGGACGTCGGCGGGCTCCGCATCGCCCTTTCCCGTCTCGGCTTCCAGGCGCAGGGCGCGCGCGTGCTCCTCCTGGGCGCCGGTGGCGCCGCCCGGGCCGCGGTCCATGCGCTGCTCGAAGGCGGAGCGTCGTCCGTCGAGATCCTCAACCGGACGCCGGCGCGGGCACACGCGTTGCGAGATCGGGCGCTGGCCCACGCGACCGACGCCGCCCGCGCGGCGGACGCCGTGCGTGTAGCCGCGGCGGCGCACCCCGGCGCGACGTACGATCTCGTGCTGAATTCGACGAGCCTGGGGCTTTCGCCCGGGGATCCGTTTCCCCTCGACCTGGGTCCGGGAGGGCACGAGGGGCGGTTCGGCGCAGCCGTCGACATGGTGTACGCCGCGGGAGGGACGGCGTGGATTCGACACGCGCGCACACTCGGAATCCGGGCCGCGGATGGACTCGACATGCTCGTGGGCCAGGCGGCGCTCTCGCTCGAGCGCTGGTTCCCCGGCCTCGAGGCCCCGTTCGAGGCGATGCGAGAGGCGGCTGTGGATGAACTCGCGACGCGGTCGGGGCGGGAACCGGGGGCCGGATCGGGCGCCGGGTGAGTGCCGCGCCGCGTGCCGGCCGGCTCCGTCTCGTGGGCAGGGCGGCCGCCGCGGCCTTCGATGCGCTCGTGCCCGCGGCGTGTGTAGGCTGCCGCCGCGGCGTCGCTCCCGATGGCCCGCCGCTGTGCGCCCTGTGCCGGTCACGACTCCCGCGGCTGGCGAATCCCCGCTGCCCCCGCTGCGCTCAGCCGCTCGGCAACATCGCGGCCGCGGCCGGGGAACTCGTGCGGTGCGGCACCTGCGAGGAGTGGCCCGACATCCTGTCGGCGGCCGACGCGCCCTTCGCCTTCGAAGGTCTGGCCGCCCGCACGGTGCGCGCCCTGAAATACGACCGTTGGCGTGCACTCGCTCCGTGGATGGCCGCCCGCATGGCTCCCGGCGCCGAAGCGATCGCGTCCCGGATCGACGAAGGCGCGCCGTGGCTGGTCCCGGTGCCGCTCGCGCCCGCCCGGCAGCGGGAACGGGGTTTCAACCAGGCGGGGGAATTGGCCCGCGCGCTTGCCGACCGCGGTGTCGGGCCCCTGGGGCTGTTCCTCGCCCGCCGGCCGGGAGGCGGTCGCCAGGCCGGCGTCCGCGGGGCTCTGCGCCGCGCGAACGTACAGGGCCGCTTCCAGTTGCGCGCCGGCCTCCCTCACGAGCGCCGGAGCGCCATGATCGTCGATGACGTGCTCACCACGGGAGCCACCGCGATCGCCTGCGCCGAGACGCTGGCCGAGGCTGGATTCCGCCACGTGGCCACCGTTAGTTTTGCGCGCACCTTGCGTCCCCTGGACAGGGACGAGTCACCGACCGGGCGCTTCGCCCCTGATCCTTCCCGAGAGGAATCCGAATGAGTGTGAGGGTTGCCATCAACGGTTTCGGCCGCATCGGCCGGAATATTCTCCGCGCGGCGCTTCAGAGCCCGCGCGGAGACCTTGATTTCGTTGCGATCAACGATCTCACGGATGCGGCGACGCTCGCCCATCTGTTCAAGTACGACTCCGTGCATGGGCGCTTCCCCGGCGACGTGCGCGTGGACGGGGGAGAACTCATCCTGGGAGAGGAGCGTGTGCGCGTCTTCTCCGAACGCGACCCGGCCAACCTTCCGTGGGCGGACCTCGGCGTGGACGTCGCGATCGAATCCACCGGGATCTTTCGCAAGAAGGAAGATGCGATCCGGCACATGAGCGCGGGCGCGAAGAAGGTCATCATCTCCGCTCCCGGCGTCGAACCGGACATCACGCTGGTCCTGGGCGTGAACGCGGATGAATACGACGCGGCGAAGCATGACGTGATCTCGAACGCGAGCTGCACGACCAACTGCATCGCTCCGGTCGTGAAGGTCCTGCTGGACCGCTTCGGCTTCGAACGCGGTCTCATGACGACCGTTCACGCGTACACGAACGGCCAGCAGCTCCTCGACCTCCAGCACAAGGATCTCAGGCGTGCCCGCGCCGCCGCGCTCTCGATCATCCCCACGACGACGGGCGCGGCGAAGGCCGTGGGTCTCGTTCTTCCGGAAGTGAGGGGACGACTCGACGGGATGGCGATGCGCGTCCCGACGCCGGACGTGTCGATCGTGGACCTCGTGGCCACCGTGTCGCGGCGCACGTCGGCGGACGAGATCAACGCCGCGTTTCGCGAGGCTGCGGAGGGGCCGCTCGACGGCGTGCTCGAATACACCGAGGAACCGCTCGTATCCGTCGACTTCACGGGACACCCCGCCAGCGCGATCATCGACGCACAGTCGACATCGGTCATGGACGGCACGCTCGTGAAGGTCATTTCGTGGTACGACAACGAGTGGGGATACTCGAATCGCCTGGTGGACTTGGCGAGTTTCGTCGGAGAGCGTCTGCCTGCCTCCGTCGGGGCCTGAGCGGCCCGAACCGCCCCCTCGTGACCAGGACCCTGCGCGACCTCCCGGCCGATCTGGCCGGGAAGCGGGGACTCGTGCGCGTGGACTACAACGTGCCGCTCGACGCGGGGCAGGTTGCGGATGCGACGCGTATCGAAGCATCGCTGCCGACGCTCCGGTGGTTGCTGCGGCGTGACGCCCGGCCGGTGCTGCTCTCGCATCTGGGCCGGCCGGGGGGGCGCCCGAATCCCGCGCTGTCGCTGAAGCCCGTGGCCTCCGCGCTCGCCGACCTCCTCGGGACCGAAGTCCTCTTTTCCGCCCCGTGCGACGGGGAGGATGCGCTCCGCGCCAGCCGCGAACTGCGGAGCGGGCAGGTCCTCCTTCTGGAGAACACGCGCTTCCTGCCCGGGGAGACGGCGAACGACGAAGCGCTCGCCGGTCGCCTCGCCCGACTCGGCGACTTCTTCGTCAATGACGCTTTCGGCACGCTGCACCGCGCGCACGCGTCGACGACGGGCGTGCCCGCCCGGCTGAACCCTGCCGCCGCGGGGTTGCTCGTCGAGCGCGAAGTGGAGGCGCTGGGCGCGCTCGACCGACCGCGCCGCCCGTTCGTCGTCGCCTTCGGAGGGGCCAAGATTGGCGACAAGATCGAACTCATGCGCCGTTTCGTGGAACGCGCCGATCTGATCCTCGTGGGCGGCGCCATGGCGAATACGTTTCTCCGTGCAAAGGGGATCGAGACCGGAGCCTCGCTCGTGGAGGAGGCGGCGCTCGACCTCGCCCGGTCCATCCTGTCCGCGGGGGAGGAACGCATCCGGCTGCCGACCGACGTGATCGTCGTGGACCGGTCGAGCGGGGCGGGGGAGAGCGTCGCGGACGTGCGGGTCGATGCGATCGAGCCGAAGATGGCCGCCCTGGACATCGGACCCGAGTCTCGCGCTCGCTACGCCGAGGCGCTGCGCGGGTGCGCCGCCTTCTTCTGGAACGGTCCCATGGGCCTGTTCGAAGACCCGCGGTTTGCGGCGGGGACGCTTGCCATCGCGGAAGCCGCCGCGGAGGTGACGGCGACGGGCGCGTTCACGGTCATCGGGGGCGGCGACTCCGCGGCGGCCATTCGCCGGGCCGGGCTGCTCGACCACGTATCGCATGTCTGCACCGGGGGCGGAGCCGCCCTCGAGTACCTGTCGAGCGGGCGCTTGCCCGGACTCGATGTTCTCGTCGAAAGGAGGCGTCCGTGAATCAGCCGCGTACCCCCGTGTTCGCCGCGAACTGGAAGATGTGCCATGGCCCCGATGAGACCGGGACGTTCGTGGAACGGTTCGCGGCGCGCCACAGACGCCGCAGCGACGCGACGGTGGTCGTGTTCCCCCCCGCCATCAGCCTGACGGCCTTTGCGGCGGCGGCCTCCGGGCGTCCGGATCTGGAGTTCGGCGTGCAGGACGTACACACCGAGGTCCAGGGTGCGCACACGAGCGGCATCGCGGCGGGCATGGTCCCCGCGACGGGCGCCACCTGGGCGCTGGCGGGCCACTCGGAACGCCGGCGGGAGTTCGGCGACAGCGATGCGGACGTGGGGCTCAAGCTGGTTCGCATTCTGGAGGCCGGACTCCGTCCCGTCCTGTGTGTGGGCGAGACGCTCGAGGAGCGCGAGTCCGGACGGCTGGCGACGGTGCTCGAAACGCAGCTTCGGGAAGCCCTCCGCCCACTCGACCAGGAGGATCGAACCCGTCTCGTATACGCCTACGAGCCGGTCTGGGCGATCGGCACCGGGCGTACGGCGAGCCCCGCCGATGCCGCGGAGGCCCACGCCATCGTCCGTGACCGGCTCGAGCAGGCGGAGGGATGCGACGCCGAACGGGCGGTGATCCTCTACGGCGGAAGCGTCAAGCCGGCCAACATCGAGGCGCTCCTCTCCGCCCGGGGGGTGGACGGCGTACTCGTGGGGGGGGCGAGTCTCGATCCCGACAGTTGGGCCTCGATCTGCGCGGCGGGCGAATAACTGGCACGGTCTCGGCGGCGACTCTAGGTTAGTCCACCGATCCAACCATAGCGGGTAGATGATGTTCACGTTCCTGATCGTATTGATTTCGCTGATCGCGCTCGTGCTGTGCGTGATGATCCTCATCCAGTCCGGCAAGGGCGGCGGGCTCGCCGCCTCCTTCGGCGGAGCCTCGTCCTCCACGGACTCTTTCATGGGCGGTCGACAGGCGGCCAACGCGTTGACGAAAATGAGTTGGTACGGCGGGGGGAGTTTCCTCTTCCTCGCGCTCGTGCTGACCGTGCTCTCCGCCAGTCCGGATGCGGCGCCCGAATCGATCCTGCGTCAGGGACTACCCGGTCAGCCGAGTCTCCCTGAAGCGCCGGCTTCTCTGCTGGAGCTTTCGCCCGACCTCGAAGGAGGTCTCGAAGAAGGCGCCCCGTCCGACGAAGGCGCCACGCCCGGGTCGGAGGAGGGCGCCGCCGGTTCGGAAGGGACGGAAGGCGACGGCGGGAATCCCGATTCCGGAAGCGGGAACCCCGGCCCGTAGCCGGCCAGCGACCGGTTGTCAGTCGGTATCGGCCATGCCCCGGGCGGGAGGTCGAGGGTCCTCCGCGAACGCGTCGCTCGGCAGATCCGGAAACTCGACGTACCGCTCCTTCTCCTGCGCCTCCGCGAGCCAACGCTCGAACCCGGACGGGACGAGCCCATCGGTGCCGCATCGATCCCGCGCCGCCGTCACCGCAAGGTGGTCGGCGTAGGTGTTCTTCACGTCTCCGGCGTGTCCCCGGGTCCAGCGCCACTCGACGCGATGGCGCGCGGCGATCCGCACGAGTTCCCGCCAGAGATCGAGGTTTTCGATCGGCCCGCCCTTCCGGCGCCAGCCGCGGCGAGCCCAGCCATGTACCCACTCCTTCATGCCCCGGATGAGATATTGGCTGTCGCTCGTGAAGACGACGCGACACGCCTGCCGCAGGGCGCCGAGCCCGACGATGCCGGAGGTGATCGCCATCCGGTTGTTCGTCGTATCCGGATCGAAGTGGGCGAAGTCCCGCCGGTACCAGCCGCGCCGCTCATCGAATCGTTCGATGAGGCCGGCGGCGGCGCCCGGATTCCTGCGATTCTCGAACTGGTTGCCGAGGCAGGACTCGTCGGCGAAGATATGAACGAGCGGAGCATCGGTCCCGCTCTCCCGCCCGGGTCCGGAGTCGGTGGTCAACGCGCCTCCCGAAGCTTGGGTTCGCGAGGTGCGCGGGCCGCGAGCCGATGCCCGGGTCCCCGCACCTTCAACCGCCACATTGGACGCGCCCCGTGAGCGAGACGCAAGCACGCCCCGGATACCTCCTGCTCGAAGACGGCCGCCGATTCGACGGCGCCTATGTGGGCCCCGAGACCGAGACCGCCGGCGAAGCCGTCTTCACGACGGTGATGACGGGATACCACGAAGTGCTCACGGATCCTTCATTCGCCGCGCAGATCGTCGTCATGACCGCGCCCATGCAGGGAGTCTACGGCATTCGCGATCCCGACGTTCAATCGCGGCGGCCCTGGGTCGCGGGCTTCGTCGTGAGGCACCTTTCGCACGAGATCGGGTCCGGGCCGGCGGATTCCACGCTGCCCGAGTACCTCGCCTCGCACGAGATTCCGACCCTGATCGGCGCGGACACGCGGGCGCTGACGCGCCATATCCGCGATGCGGGCGCGATGCGTGCGGTCGTGGCGCACGATGGGGTCGCGCCGGAGCGGGCCGCGGAGCGTCTGGCGGCCGAGCCGGAGATGTCCGGTCGCGACCTCGCGACGGCCGTCTCGACGCCGGAACCGTACGAACTCGATCCCCTCGACGGGTCGACGGACCGCGGCCTCGTGCTTTGCCTGGACTATGGAGTCAAGACGCGCAGCCTCGATCTCTTCCGCCGCGAGGGATACCGCGTGCGCGTCGTCCCGTGCGACACGGACGCCGAAACGATGCTGTCCGCCAGTCCGGACGGCGTCTTCGTCTCGAACGGACCGGGCGACCCGGAGGCGGTGCCGGGCGCGGTCGAGCGCATCCTCGCGCTCAGCGACGCGGGGGTCCCGCTGTTCGGCATCTGCCTCGGACATCAGCTCATCGCGCGGGCCTTCGGCGGCACGAACTACAAGCTGCCCTATGGGCACCGGGGCGGGAATCACCCCGTGCTCAACCATGCCACGGGCGCGGTGGAGATCACCTCGCAGAATCACGGTTTCGCAGTGCTGGAAGAAGAGGGGCGGATCCAGGGTGGAGACGAGCTCGAGGTCACGCACCGAAATCTGAATGACGGCACCGTGGAAGGGTTGGTCCACCAGGAGCGGCCGGTGTTCGCGGTACAGTACCACCCCGAATCGGCTCCGGGACCTCACGACAGCCGATACCTGTTCAACCGCTTCGTCGAGACGATGCGGAATTGCGGAAGCCCCGCCTCGCGTTGACTCCGCGCTGTGCGTCGGCACTACGCGTTGAACGTTGACGATATGTTGTCTAGGTTGCGACGGGCATCCCCCAGGGATCCACAGACCCACTTTCACGGACCGTCGCGTGACGTGACCCACGACAAGCGAAACACGGTGATCGCCCTCCTGGCGCTGTTCGGCCTCTTCGGTGTGGGCGCGATCCTGTCGATCTGGTGGACGGTGGGGAATACGTCGTTTCTCGCCGGGGGACGGGTCGCGGTCGTCCCTCTGCGGGGCGTGATCGCGGACGAAGCAGGGTTCACGAAGGCGCTCAACGGTTTTCGCGAAGATCCCAGCGTGCGCGCTTTCGTGATCGAGATCGAGTCTCCGGGAGGTACCGTGGGGGCCTCGCAGAGCATCTTTGAAGCCATTCGCGACCTGCGGGACGACGACGACCGGCCCGTCCTCGCCTGGATGGGCGATGTGGGAGCCTCGGGGGGGTACTACGCCGCAGTCGGGGCCGACAGCGTGTACGCACTGCCCGGCACGATGACCGGATCCATCGGCGTCATCATGGAATTCCCCAACGCGGAGGAGTTGTTCCGCAAAGTCGGCGTCGGCTGGGAGGTCGTGACAAGCGGCGCGCACAAGGATCTGGGTGGCCTCGCGCGCGCCCTTTCTCCCGAGGACCGCGAAATCCTCGAGGAAATCGTGCGCGACGTACACGAGCAGTTCGTCGAGGTGGTGTCCGAAAACCGGAGCCTGGACCGGGAGACCGTCCTCGGGCTGGCGGACGGCCGGATCTTTACGGGCCGGCAGGCGAACGAACTCGGACTCATCGACGGCCTCATGACCCTGACGGAGACCATTGCACTCGCCGGTCGGATGGCGGGCCTGGGAACGGACCCGGCGATCGTGCGGCCGCGCGAACCGACCATCGGACTGTTCGATCTGCTCGGCGGGCTGAGCATCGGCGATGCACGGACATGGATCGGATCGGTGGCGCCGCTGCGCCCGGGCGCGCCGAGACTCCTCTTTGAACTCAGATAGGTGCTCCCATCCTGGAGCAAAACGCCAAATACACAGGGTTGCACAACGCTCGGAGGAGAGGGAGATGACGAAGGCGGATCTCATCGAACAGGTCCACGAGGCCATCGGCCCCGGCGTGACGAAGAGGGACTGTGCCGCGGTGGTCAACGCGTTTCTGAACGCGGTCAAGGGAGCCGTTGTGCAAGGCAATCACATCGAGATTCGCGGCTTCGGGACGTTCAAGGTGCGTGAGCGCCGGACCCGCATGGCGCGCAATCCGCGCACGGGCGATCCCGTTCGCGTGCCGCAGAGGAAAGTGCCCGTCTTCAAGCCCTCGCGCCTGCTGCGCGACGAGGTGGCGGCGAGCCTGGAGGACCGGAGCTGAACCGGCCGCACCGGGGGGGGGCGGTCAGCCGAAGAAGTCGGCGATCCGTTCCAGTCCCTCTTCCAGGACTTCGCGTTCCACGGCGAAGTTGAAGCGCAGGTGCCCCGGAGAGCCGAACGGCTCGCCGGGCATGCACGCCACCTGGGCCTCGGCGAGCAGCCGCTCGGCGACGTCGAGCGACGTAGAGCCGCGGTCGGTGAGCCGTCCGTAGAAATACAGGGCGCCGTCCGGCTGGAACGCCTCGATGCCGTCGATCTTCGCGAACCTCGAGAGCCCCAGTTCCCGGAGTTCCGAGAGCCTGGACAGGAGATCCGTGACGAACGCCTCGCGGGGAGCGCTCTCGCCGAGCGCGGCCGCGGCGGCGTGCTGGGAGGGGCCGACGGCCCCGGACGTCGTCTGTCCCTGCAGATCGGCCATCTTGCGGACGACGTCCGGCGGCCCGACGGCATACCCGATTCGGAACCCCGGCATGCAGAACGCCTTCGAGACGCCGTCGAGCAGGATCGTCCTCTCCCCGCGCTCCGCGATGTCGAATACGGACGGCGCGGGGGCCGCGTAGGCGAGCCGGCGGTAGATCTCGTCGGACAGCACCCAGATCCCGTGTCGCTCCGCCCACGCCATGATCCCGCGCAGCAGATCGGTCGGGATGACGGCCCCGGTCGGGTTTCCGGGACTGTTGAGCATGAGCCCTCGGGTCCGCGCCGTGCGGGCAGCCTCGAGATCCTCGACGGTCGGCGCGAACCCCCCGTCCCACGTCGTCTCCACGATGACCGGCTCCGCACCCGCGAGTCGGACGATCGTCGTATAGCTCGGCCAGTAGGGGGACGGCACCAACACTTCCTCGCCGGCGCCGAACAGGGAGTAGCAGCAGTTGAACAGCGACTGCTTCACGCCCGCGCTCACGATCACGGAGTCCGGACTCACCCTCTCCGCGGCCGTCGTCTCCCGCAGGTAGCGCCCGATCGCATCGCGCAGTTCGGGAAGCCCTGACGTCGGAGGATATCCCGTCTTCCCCTCTTCGACCGCCCGAATGCCGGCGCGTGCCGCGAACGGCGGGGCGGGATACTGCGGCTCGCCGGCCGAGAGGTCCACGACCGGAACCCCCGCCGCCCTCAGTTTCCGGGCGCGGGCGGCGAGCACCAGCGTGGCCGATGCTTCGAGCCGGGCGACGTTCGGGGAAAACTGCGTAGCGGGCACGGCGGGCACTCTTGTCGAAGGAGTTGGTTGGATTTGAGAGAGGGCTGCTGCACCCCTATCTTACGGCTGCTGATGGTACGCGGGGAGAGTCCATGACGACAGAGACGGCAAGCGCGTTGGCCCCGGCGGCCGTGTTGGCCGCCACGCGAGATTTCTTCCTCGGAGACGACCGGATGGTTGACGCCTGGGTCGATACCGAGAGCGATACGCACATCGCGTTCTGCACGTTCAGGGGCAACCTCGCGGTTGCGGCTTTCCCGGATCCCGAGGGGCAGGACGGGACGCGGGTCCGGGTGACGACGCTGCGCGAAGAGGGAATCGTGCCGCGGCTCCTCGCCCACCTCGCGCTGGCGAACGCGCGCCCATAATGGATCGGATTTCGGTTCGCACCCTCTTTTTCGGCGTGTATGGCGAACTTGCCGCACGAAGAGAGGGCTCGGCGGAACTCGCGGCGGACAGCACCGTGGCGGACCTCGTCGATGCCCTGCGCGGACCGGGGGGCCTGGACTGGCTGCCGGATCGGGTCGTCGTCGCCGTCAATCAGAATTACGCGGACTCCGGCACGACCCTCTCCGATGGGGACGAGGTCGCCCTAATCCCTCCCGTGGCGGGTGGCTGAGCCGATGTCACAAGGGTCGCGCGACCGCGTCCGGGCATGGATCACGGGCGAGAGTCTGGACGATTTCGCTCTGTTCGAGGATATTGTCGGAGACATCGGGTCCGTGGCGGATGGCGCGCTGCTCTTTTTTCAGGGGCGGGTCCGCGGCACGAACCGCGGCCGTGTGGTGTCGCGTCTTTCCTACGAGGCGTACGGCGAGATGGCGGAGCGGGAACTGTCGGCCATCTGCCACGAGGCGCTGGAGAAGTTCGCCGTGGGCTCCGTCGCCGCGGCCCACCGCGTGGGCGAACTCGCGCTGGGAGAGGTGAGCGTGGCGATCGCGGTCACGTCGGAACACCGCGACGATGGGTACCGGGCGTCGCGCTGGATTATCGAAACGATCAAGGTCAGACTGCCGATCTGGAAGCATGAACACTACGATGATGGTGAGTCGCACTGGGTGGGAGCCCCGATGCAGGGGGCGGAAGCGCTGCCCGGGGGGGCACGGCTGAAGAAGGTCTGATCAAGGGCCGCCTGATGGCGCCGGAGGCAACCGGCCTTCGGGCACAGGCGCCCAAATCGAGGAGGACGCCATGTTCAAGATGGTCCGCAACCTGCTGGTCGTTGCCATGATCGCGACGGTCTCTTTCGCCGGAGACTGTGGCGATGACGACGACAACATGATGATGCAGGAGAACGTCCCGGCTATCAGCTAGCCGTCCGTAGCGGGGCTCCGCGCTGCTGGAACGTGGCGCGGAGTCCCGCCACTCGCCGCTCTCGGCTGGAGGGCGACGAGGCTCCTCGCAACCCTCACTACCGGTGCCATGAGAGATCAGTTCGGCCGCCGTATCCGGTATCTCCGGATCTCGGTCACGGATCGGTGCAACCTTCGGTGCACGTACTGCATGCCGGAGGAGGGACTGGCCTGGATCCCCAAGCCGGAGATGCTCGCGTACGAGGAGATCGCCGAGATCGTAGGCCAGATGGCCGATCTCGGACTGGAGCGCGTCCGCATCACGGGCGGAGAACCGCTCGTTCGCAAGGATCTTCCGGACCTCGTGCGCATGATCTCCGCGGTGCCGGGCATCGACGACATCTCCCTCTCCACGAACGCCATCCTGCTGCCCCGTTTCGCGACGGCCCTCAGGGAAGCGGGCGTCGCGCGCGTGAACGTCAGCCTCGACACGCTCGACCGCGACCGCTTCGAGGAGATCGCCCGGCGCCCGGCGCGGCGCTTCGATGAAACGATGGTGGGTCTCCGCGCCGCGGAAGAGGCGGGCTTCGCTCCGATCAAGATCAACTGCGTCATCATGCGGGGCCTCAACGACCATGAGGTCGTGGACTTTGCGGAGATCACGCGAGCGCGGCCGTGGCATGTGCGCTTCATCGAAGTGATGCCGGTGGGACAGAACCTTCATCTCACCGACCGTTTCATCTCGGCGGACGAAGTGCTCGAGAAGATCCGCGCGATCGAGGAGCTTCGGCCGGACCCGGGGCCGCGGGGGAACGGGCCCGCCGTGTACTACCGCTTTCCCGGCGGCGCCGGGACGGTGGGCGCGATCACGCCCCTCTCCCACAACTACTGCGAACGCTGCAACCGTATGCGGCTGACCGCCGATGGGAAGCTGCGGACGTGCCTGTTCGGCGACCACGAGGTCGATCTGAAGGGTCCGCTGCGTGAGACGGGCAGTATCGACGGCGCGGTGTCGGCGGCGCTCGCCGGGAAGCCGAAGCGTCATTATCTGGAGCTGGGGACGGCGGCCGGGAGCGGCGGGCTCGCGGCGCTGAGCCAGGTGGGGGGCTGATGAGCTACGAGGACCGACTCCGGCACAGGGATCTGGTCGAACGCGCGACGGACCTGCGTAAGCGGCTGGAACTGGAAGACGGCGGCGCGCCCATGCGGCGCGAGGAAGGCCGGGAACTGGCGGCGATTCTGGAGGCGACGCTGACCGAGATCGGCCCGGAGCGCTGGGATCGGGTGATGGAGGTCGTCGCAAACGAAGCCGCGCGCAGGGCCGGCGCCGGGTCGATTTTCGACTGATCGGCAGAGATTCGCCGCACCGCGGGCTGCTCGCGGCCGGGTTTCTGCTCGCGGGCCTGGGGGTCGCCGCCGGAGCCTTCGGCGCCCACTCGCTCGAGGGTCGCGTTTCGGCGGATGCCCTCGCGATCTTCGACACGGCGGCTCGATACCACATGCTGCACGCCCTCGGGCTCATCCTCCTCGGCCTTGCGGCGGCGCGCTGGCCGGATGCGGCATGGAGGTGGCCCGGGCTGCTGATGCTGTGTGGCGTCGCGGTGTTCAGCGGCACGCTCTACGCCCTTTCCCTCTCCGGCATCGGCTGGCTCGGCGCGATCACGCCAATCGGGGGGGGCGCACTCATCGCCGGATGGCTCTGGGCCGGCTGGATCGCTCTCACCCGAACCTGACCCGGCCGTGTACTTGACGCCCACATAGGTTCACGCTGTAGAACGGTAGGAACTGGCTCGCGAGCGGCCGTCCCCCGAAACCGAGAGGTCCGATTGGCGATCAAGAGCGACGGCTGGATCCGGCGCATGGCACGCGGGCACGGGATGATCGAACCCTTCGCCGACCGCCAGGTCCGCGACGGCGTCATTTCGTATGGCGTCAGCAGCTACGGCTACGACATGCGGGTCGCCGACGAATTCCGGATCTTCCACAACGCGCTCTTCCCGGTCGTCGACCCCAAACAGTTCGACGAACGCTCCTTCCTCGAATACTCGGGCGAGGTCTGCATCATCCCGCCGAACTCCTTCGCGCTCGCGCGATCGATCGAGTATTTCAGGATTCCGCGGAACATCCTCACGATCTGCGTGGGGAAGAGCACGTACGCACGCTGCGGTCTCATCGTGAACGTCACGCCCTTCGAACCCGAGTGGGAGGGACATGTGACGCTCGAGATATCGAATACCACGCCGCTGCCCGCCCGCGTGTACGCGAACGAGGGGATTGCGCAGGTCCTCTTCTTCGAGTCGGACGAGGTGTGCGAGGTCAGCTACGCGGACAAGGCCGGCAAGTACCAGGGTCAGACCGGAGTTACGCCCCCCAAGCTCTAGTAGCCGCCGGCGGCAGGCTCCCGGCCGGCCGGCAACCGGGCGGCCACCTCGCCCAACAGGCGGGCCAACAGCTGCGGATGCTGCTCCGTCAGCACGTGGCCGCCGTCCCTGGACAGCGTGAATCCACATTCGAGTCGTGCGGCGAGACGCCGCGCGGCGGCGACGGGTATCCTCGGGTCATGCGCACCCGCGATCACGTGCGCGGCGACCGGGCGGCGGGGCATGCGATCCTCCAGCTCCGAGGGGCGCCAGTCGCAGAGGATGCGCAGGAGCGTCCGAGCCTGGCGTGGGCTCCGCCAGGGCCGGGCGTAGGCGGCTACGAGATCCGGCGGGGCCCGGAAGGCAGGACCGCACGCCCGCCGGAGGACCAGATGGCCCAGCGGCGCGTGAAGCGGCGCCAGGAGGCTCCCGACGGCCCCCCGCACCGTGGACGACCGCAACAGCCGCAGCACCGTCGGGCTCCGGATCTCCGGCGTGACCGGGTTCGAGAGGAGGAGTCCGGAGACGGACGGTTCCGCCCGCGCGAGTGCGAGCGCGATCGCGGCGCCCTGGGAGTGCCCGGCGACGAGTTGCGGGCGGGGACCATCCGGCGCCAGCGCCCGTACAAGCTCGCGCAGCCGGCGCACCTCGTCGTCCAGCGTGTACGAGAGTCCCGGTCGCGCGTCCGATGCGCCCCGCCCCGGCAGGTCGGGGAGCCAGCATTCCCAGCCCGGATGCGCTTCGACGAAGAGTTCGGCGACCGGCCGCCATGCGCGACCGTGGGCACTGATCCCGTGCAGGAACAGGGCGGGGCGTCCCCGGCCCAGAATCGCAACACGCGCCGTGCCGTCGCGGATCGCGACGTTATGCATGACAGCCGGCTTTCGACTCACTCGCTCCCCCCTGCATTGCAAGCGGAACTCGCTTGCCGGTGGTACCCCTCCGCGATACCTTCGCGGCGCGGGAAAGTGAAGAAATTCACAAGCTCGCACGAGAGGAGCGAACCCCCTTGCTCGACCCATATCTCGGCATCCTGATCCTCGCGTTGGTCGGCGTGCTGAACGCGGCCGCGATGATGGGCGTGTCGCACCTCGTGGGCTCCCGTCGACCGACCCCGGTGAAGGCGAGCCCGTACGAGTCGGGGATTCCCCCGCTCGGGACGACGCGGGAGCGTTTCTCGGTCAACTTCTACATCGTGGCGATGCTCTTCATCGTCCTCGATATTGAGACGCTCTTTCTCATTCCGTGGGCCGCGATCTTCCGGGAGTTGGGGATGGTCGGGTTCGTGGAGATCACGGCGTTTCTGACCGTGCTCGGCGTCGGACTCGTGTACGCGTGGAAGAAGGGGGCCCTCGAATGGGACTGATATCGAGACCGAGGGGAGAGGCGCGATGAAACCGCTCGACACGCTGCCCCCCGGCGCACACCCCGACCAGGGTCGGATCGACACCGGCATCCCGCACAACTGGATGACGACGAAGCTCGACTACGTGATCAACTGGGCGCGCCGCAACTCGCTGTGGCCCATGCCGTTCGGGACCGCCTGCTGCGCGATCGAGATGATGGCTTCCGCCGCGACCAAGTACGACATCGGCCGCTTCGGAATGGAGCGCATGTCTTTCAGCCCCAGGCAGGCGGACCTGATGATCGTGGCCGGCCGGGTGACCTACAAGCTGGCCCCGGTGCTGCGTCGGGTCTGGGATCAGATGCCGCAGCCCAAGTGGTGCGTGTCCATGGGTGCGTGCGCGAGTTCCGGCGGGATGTTCGACAACTACACGATCGTCCAGGGGATCGACACGATCGTGCCGGTCGATGTCTACGTCCCGGGGTGTCCGCCCCGGCCGGAAGGTCTCATCTACGGACTCCTCATGATCCAGGAGAAGATCAAGGGAGAGTCGCTGGCGGATCCCCGCGCGCGGGACGAGGCGCCGGAGGCGGTTGGACGCCCGAATCTGCCCCCCGAAACGATCGAGCTCGTCGCGCAGCCCTTCGGCAACTCGACGAACCAGAACCGCATGAGCGGGCTCGGCCCGACCTCCGCCCTGGCCCGTTCGCGCGACCGGCGCGAACGCCGCCTGGAACACCGGGATTGACCGGGGCGCTGCGCCGTTGACGACCGCGACGACGACCGCGCCTCCGCGCATGGTGCGGGTCGCGCCCCTCGGTGGGGATGCGGCGAGCCATCCCTCGGTGCGCGCCCTTCGCAAGCGTTTCGGCGACGGCGTGCGGCGGGTGGAGAGGGACGCGCTCGGCTATCCCGTCGTGTGGATCGACCCCGGCATCAACGCCGAGGCGCTCCGATTCCTCCGCGAGACCCCCGACCAGGCGTACGACCTGCTCGCGGACCTCATGGGGGCGCACGGCGGCATCGGAGCCCCGATCCAGGTGTGGTACCAGCTCTGGTCCATGGCGCACGGCCACCAGCTCCGGATCGCGTGCGAGGTCCCGATGGACGACCTCGAGCTGGACAGCGTCACCGACCAGTGGCTCGCCGCCGACTGGCTGGAACGCGAGGTGTGGGACATGTACGGCGTGAGCTTCCGCGGCCACCCGGACCTGCGCCGCATCCTCATGCCGGAGAACTACGAAGAGGGCTTCCCCCTCAGGAAGGACTTCCCGCTGCGCGGGCGCTTCAGCCGCTCCACGCAGGTGAGCCGCGCGCTCTCTCGCGACCTGCTCGACATCTATGCGGTCGAGGAACTGGAGATGGCGGGCTACGCCGTCACCGAGGACGGAGAGGTGCAGGCTCCGTCGGAGCGCGCGGCGGAAGGCGAGGCGGCGGCGGGGGGGATCCGCGACGTGAGCCCCGACGAGAAGCCCGAGGACGCGCTCGAGGGCGCACCCATCCTGATCAACATGGGGCCGCAGCACCCCGCCACGCACGGCGTCCTCCGGCTCGTGCTCCAGCTCGACGGGGAGCGCGTCGTACGCTGCGTCCCCCATATCGGGTATCTGCACACGGGCTTCGAGAAGACGTGCGAGTTCCGCGAGTGGAATCAGTGCGTCCCCTACACGGACCGCATGGACTACCTCGCGCCGATGCTCTACAACATCGGCTACGCCGGGGCGGTCGAAGCGCTCCTCGATGTCGAGATCACGGAGCGCTGCCGCGTCGTCCGCGTCATCCTCGGCGAGATGAATCGCATCCTCGGCCACCTCCTGTGGCTCGGGACGACCGCGATCGACATCGGCGCGTTCTCCGTCTTCCTCTACACCTTCCAGGAGCGCGAGCGGATCTACAACCTGCACGAGGCGTACACGGGGGGCCGGATCACGACCTCCGTCACCCGGGTCGGCGGGATGATGGCGGATCTGCCCGTGGGCTGGACGGCGGCGGCGCGCGACTTGGCGGCCACCTTTCCGGAGACGCTGGACGAGGTCGAACGGCTCCTGTCGCGCAACGCGATCTGGCAGGGCCGCACGATGGACATCGGAGTGCTCTCCGCGGACAAGGCGGTGAGCTACGGCGTCACCGGACCCACGCTCCGCGCAAGCGGCGTGGCGTACGACGTGCGGAAGGCGCGTCCCTACCTCGGTTACGAGGAGTACGACTTCGACGTGCCCGTCGGCACCGCGGGAGACGTCTACGACCGCTATCTCGTGCGGCTGGAGGAGATGCGGCAGAGCGTCCGCATCATCGAACAGGCGCTGGACCGGCTGCCGGGCGGCCCGATCAACATCGACGACTACCGGATCGTCCTGCCCCCCAAGGGCGAGGCGATGGGGTCGATCGACACCATGATCTCGCACTTCAAGCTCGTGATGGAAGGCGTCCGCGTGCCGGCCGGCGAGACGTGGTACTCCATCGAAAGCTCGAAGGGCGAGTTGGGGTTCGGGGTCATCTCCGACGGCGGCACGAAGCCCGTCCGCTGCCGGTTCCGCGGCCCGTCGTTCATCAACATCGCCTCGCTCCCGGAACTCGTGAGGGGCGAACTCGTCGCGGACGTCGTCGCGATCAACGCCTCGCTCGATGTCGTGCTCGGAGAGATCGATCGATGAGCCGGCGCATCCATCCCGCGGTCGTCGGGGCGCAGCCGTTCCAGCTGACGGCGAGAGCGACCTTCGACGGACCCATCTTCGAGACGGAGGAAGGGAAGCACCGGCTGGAAGCGGCCCTCTCCCGCTATCCGACGAAGCAGGCGGCGCTCCTCCCCATGCTCGGATTCGTGCAGTCGGTGAAGGGGTGGGTGGAACCCGCGGACATGGTGGAAATCGCCGAGGCTCTGGATCTGACGCCGGCCTACGTGCACTCGATCGCGACCTTCTACACGATGTACAACAGGCACCCGGTCGGGCGTCACTTCGTCCAGGTGTGCACGAACATCTCCTGCCACCTGAACCGGGCGGAAGAAGTGCTGCACCGCTTCCTCGCCGAGACGGGGACGCGGGAGGGCGAGATCTCCGAGGATGGCGAGTTCACCGTCATCGAGGCGGAATGCCTGGGCGCGTGCGGGTTTGCCACGGTCGTTCAGGTGAACGACCGCTACCTCGAGGAGGTGACGCCGGGCGGTGTGCCCGAGATCGTCGCGAAGCTGCGGGGGGCGCGCGACGGCGCCGCGCCGGAGGGGTCGGGCGCGGGGGGCGGCGCATGAGCTTCCCGCACCGGAGCGATCTCGAGACGACGACCCGACTCTCGCGGCACCAGGGTGAGGCCCGGGCGCGGACGCTCGACGGCTGGCGCGAGCTGGGCGGCTACGAGGCGCTCCGGAAGTCGCTCGACATGTCGCCCGCCGGGATCACCGAGGTCGTCAAGGCCTCCGGTCTCCGCGGGCGCGGCGGGGCGGGCTTCCCGACGGGTCTCAAGTGGAGCTTCATGCCGAAGGACGACGGCAAGCCGCACTACCTGTGCTGCAACGCGGACGAATCCGAACCTGGCGCCTTCAAGGACCGGGAGGTCATCCGCTGGACGCCGCACCTGCTCATCGAGGGCTGTCTGATCGCCTCGCGCGCCATCGGGGCGGAGCACGCCTACATCTACGTTCGGGGCGAGTTCTTCGAGGAAACGAAGGTCCTCAACGCCGCGGTCGTCGAGGCGTACGAGAACGGTCTCGCGGGGGATGGGATCCTCGGCTCGTCGTGGTCGTGCGATGTGACGATCCACGCCGGCGCCGGGGCGTACATTGCCGGCGAGGAGACGGGCCTCATGAACTCGCTCATGGGGAACCGCGCGGAGCCCTGGGCGAAGCCGCCCTTCCCGGCGCAGGCCGGTGCGTTCGGAATGCCCACGACGGTGAACAACGTCGAGACCCTCGCGGCGGTCCCCATGATCCTGGAGCACGGCGCGGACTGGTACCGGCAGTGGGGGAGCGACGAGTCGCCCGGGACCAAGCTGTGGAGCTGCTCGGGTCACCTCGTGCGCCCCGGCAACTACGAGTTCGCGCTGGGCCTGCCGCTGAGCGACATCATCTTCGAGGCCTGCGGCGGTACCCCATCGGGCAAGCCGGTCAAGGCCGTGATCCCGGGCGGGTCGTCCACGGCGTTCCTCGGCGGAGACGAACTTGACTGCGCGACGACGTACGAGGGGCTGGCGGAGGCGGGCAGCGCCCTCGGCACCGCCTCGCCGATCGTGATGGACGAGGACACCGACATCGTCGCGGCCATGCGCCGGATCGCGCAGTTCTACGCGCACGAGTCGTGCGGCCAGTGCGTGCAGTGCCGCGAGGGCACGTCGTGGGTCGTCCGCATCCTGCAGCGCATCGAGGCGGGGGACGGGCGGCCGAGCGACATCGACACGCTGTACGAACTGTGCGAGCAGATGACGGGACGCACGATCTGCGTGCTGGCGGACAGCGTCGTGTTCCCGCTCCGCTCCTCGCTCGACAAGTTCCGCGCCGACTACGAGGCGCTGATGAAGCCGACCCTGGTCGCGACGGGCTGAGGCATGGCTGAGAACGGCGCGAAGGCGACGGTTACGCTCACGATCGACGGGGTCGAGGTCACGGTCCCGAGCGGCACCCGCGTCATCGAGGCCGCGGAGCACGTGGGCGTCGTCGTGCCCCGCTATTGCTACCATCCGGGCATCCCCACGCGGCCGGCGCAGTGCCGCATGTGTCTCGTGGAGGTTGAGGGGCGCCCCAAACTGGAGCCCTCGTGTACGCTGCAGGCGACCGATGACATGGTCGTGAATACGGCGAGCGACACCGCCCGCACGGCCCGCCAGTCGGTCATCGAGTTTCTCCTCGTCAACCACCCGCTCGATTGCCCGATCTGCGACGCCGCGGGGCAGTGCATGCTCCAGGACTACGCGTACGTCACCAACCAGCTCGAGAGCCGAGTCGACGAGCCCAAGCGGATCATGGGGCGGGACCGCATCTCCGACGACATCCTCTACTTCGCGGACCGCTGCGTCATCTGCACGCGCTGCGTGCGCTTCATGCGCGACGTCGCCGAGGACGATTCGCTCATCGTCGCGCAGCGCGGGGACAAGGCATTCATCGACACCTTCCCCGGGCGCGAACTCGACAACCCCTTCCAGGGGAACATCGTCGACGTGTGCCCGGTCGGCGCGCTCGTGCACGAGGACTTCGTGTTCAAGGCGCGGGCCTGGGACATGGATGCGGCGGCGAGCGTGTGTCCCGGGTGTCCGACGGGCTGCAACGTCACGATCGATACCAAGGAGAACCAGATCGTACGCGTGAAGCCGAGGCACAACGCGGCGGTGAACTCGTGGTGGATGTGCGATTACGGGCGCAAGCACCTCGTGATGACGAACCGCGGCGTGCGAGCCGAGGTCCCCCTCATCCGCGACGGCGAGCAACTGAGGCCCGTCGACTGGGCGACGGCGCTCGACTGGGTGGCGGAGCAGATCGGCGACCTCGAGGGAGCCGGCGGGAGCGCGATCGTGTCCCCGGACGCCTCCAACGAGAATCTGTTCCATGTCCGGAAGCTCCTCGAACGGCTCGGGGTCGCGGGCGCGGCTTTCCAGGTCCCGCGGGGCGAGACCGCCGCCCTGCCCACGGTGCCGACGCTCAAGCTGAGGGCGGATCGCGCCGCGAACGCGACGGGCGCCGGACTCTTCGACGGCCATCGCATGGACGGTCTCCCCGACGGCCCGGCGGGCGGAGCGCTGGTCGTGCTCGATGACGCCCTCGAGGGAGCCGATGAGGATTTCGGCGGCGCGGCCGACTTCTTCCTCTACCTCGGCACGCGGCTTCCCGGCGCGGCGCGGCACGCGGATGCGGTGTTCCCGATCGCGACGTTCACCGAGATGGACGGCACGTTCACGAACTTCGAAGGCCGTGTGCAGCGCTTCCACCAGGCGCTGAGGCCGCCGGGGCTGGCCCGCCCGGGCTGGATGGTGCTGAGCCGCGTGCTCGCCCGGCTGGGAGACGGCGAGGCCATCAACGATGTGCGCACCGCGTTCGACCGGATGGCGGTGGAGACCCCGGCCTTTGCGGGCCTGACGTGGGACGGGATCGGGCTCAAGGGCGCCCCGGTCGCCGACTCGGCCGCGGAAGCTGTCGCCGTCGCCGATTCCGCGGAGGCCGACGCGTGAACCCGGTCACCGGCGGCGCCTTCGTTCTCGCCACCGTGGGGAAGGTCCTCGTCTTCTTCTCGGTGCTGATGCTCGCGGTGATGTTCGCCACGATCTTCGAGCGCAAGGTGTGCGGCTTCATGCAGGACCGGAGCGGCCCGAACCGCGTCGGCCCGTGGGGACTCCTCCAGGTCATCGCCGACGGGCTCAAGAATCTCCTGAAGGAAGAGACGATGCCGGAGCAGGCGATCCGGCCCTTCTTTCTGCTCGCGCCCGTCCTCGGGATCCTGCCGGCCACGATCCTCTTCGCCGTGATCCCCTTCGCTTCCCCCATGCCCACGCCGTGGGGACTCGTGGAGATGATCGTGGCGGACGTGCCGATCGGTTTCCTCTACGTGCTCGCGATCGGTTCGATCGGCGTGTACGGCGTCGCGATGGGCGGTTGGGCCTCCGGCTCGAAGTACTCGCTCCTCGGCGGGCTTCGCGGCTCCGCCCAGATGGTGAGCTACGAGGTTGCGCTCGCGCTCAGCCTCGTCCCCCTCATCCTCCTCACCGGGGATGTGCGCGCGCCCGAGATCGTCTCCATGCAGCAGACGTTCACGGCCGGGCCGGCGACGTACGCGACCTGGTTCATGTTTCCGCTCCTCGTCGGTCTCTTCTTCTTCTTCGTGTCGGGACTCGCGGAGACGAACCGCCTGCCTTTCGACCTTCCGGAAGCGGAGGCCGAACTCATCACCGGATACCACACGGAGTATTCGGCGATGAAGTTCTCGATGTTCATGATCGGCGAGTTCGCGCACGTGATCACGGTCGCCGCGCTCGTCACGGTCTTTTTCCTCGGCGGGTGGGACATCCCGTTCTGGCAGGGGGACAATATCCGTGTACTCTCCGATGGGACCGTGATCGGGGAGCCGACGTGGTGGAAGACGCTCCTCACGCTCGGCGCGTTCGGCCTGAAGACAGCGCTTCTCGTGCTCGTCTTCGTCTGGATTCGGTGGACGCTGCCGCGCTTCCGCTACGACCAGCTCATGGATCTGGGCTGGAAGTTCATGCTGGAAGCGGTGACGGTCTACATCCTCGTCATCGCCTTCGTCATCCTCGGAATCGAGGCGGTCGGCATCCCGGCCGGCGGTTGGTACGCGTTCGTTCTCTTTCTCGTGAATCTTGCACTCGCAGCGGTCCTCTTCTTCGCCATGGACCGGGGGACGCTGATCCGCGGCGGGGCGAAGGGGGCGAGGTCGACCGGCGGTGACGCCGGGGAAGGCCAGGGAGGGTAAATGCCTGGAGATGTGAAAGTTGTGGAGCGGCCGCGAGCCGAGAGTTCGTATGTGCGTGCGGCGGCGAAGGGGATGTCGATCACCATGCGACACCTCCTCAGCCCGAACAAGAAGACGCAGCAGTATCCCGACGAGAAATGGGAACTCGCGCCGCGGACGCGCGGAACGCACCGCATGGCGGTGCACGAGGATGGACGGGCGAAGTGCGTCGCGTGCGGCCTGTGCCCGACCGTGTGCCCCGTGAACTGCATCAAGCTCGTGCCGGCGGAGGACGAGAACGGCGAGCGCTACGCGGCGATCTACGAGATCGACGAGTTCCGCTGCATTTTCTGCGGCTACTGCCAGGAAGTGTGTCCGGTCGAAGCGATTCACCTCGGCGTGCACTACGAGAACGCGGAGTACTCTCGCGAGCGCTGGGTGTACGACCTGGAGCGGCTGGTCGAACAGGAGCACGAGGTCACGGCGCTGTGGGATCCGCAGGACCCGGCGTCGCAGTGATTCCGCGACCAATGCCGCGATCGATGCCGAGATGATTCAGGACTTTCTCTTCCAGGCTTTCGCCGCGAGCGCGATTCTGGGCGCGGTGATCATGGTCACGCGCCGAAATCCCGTGTCCGCCGTGATCTTCCTGGTCGGCGTGTTCTTCGCCACGTCGGGCATGTTCCTCATGCTGGACGCGCACTACATCGCGGCGATCAACGTGATCCTGTACGGCGGGGCCATCATGGTCCTCTTCCTCTTCGTCCTCATGCTGCTCAACCTGGGACACGCGGACTGGCGCGACCTGAAGGGACCGGTCGGGGGACTCATCGGCGGTTCGATCTCGATCGCCTTCCTCGGCGTGCTCACGCGGCTCTTCGTCGGTGGGACGGACGCGCGGCCCGTCGTCGAAGTCGCGGGCAGCGCGCTGCGCGAAGCGGCGGCCGAACAGGGGGTCGTCGGCGTCGTGGCCCGGCCGCTCTTCCAGGAGTACACGATCGTGCTCGAGGTGACGGGCGTCCTCCTCCTGGTCTCCATGGTGGGGACGATCCTGCTGGCCCGCAGGGAGCGGACGTGAGCGAGGCGGGCATGGCGAGCGCGCTCGGCCTGCACGGACTCATCGCCCTCTTCGTGAGCGCGATCCTGTTCTCGATCGGCGTGATCGGCGTCCTCCTGCGGCGCAACGCGATCATCGTGTTCATGTGCATCGAGTTGATGCTGAACGCCGCGAACCTGTCGCTCGTCGCCTTCTCGCGCATGCACGGGATCGAGGGCCAGATCTTCGTCTTCTTCGTCATGGCCGTCGCGGCGGCCGAGGCCGCCGTGGGACTCGCGATCATCATCGCGATCTTTCGGCACTATGAAGTCGTGGACCTCGACCGCTTCCGGCTCCTGAAGTGGTGAGTTTCGACGCCGTATCGGGTGCGGTCGCGCTTGCGTCCGGAGCGGGCGCCTTCGCGGGGCAGGAGGGCGCGGGAGCCGGGTTCCATCCGGTGCTTCCGTGGCTCATCCTCGCCCTCCCGCTGCTCGGGGCGGCGGTGAACGGCGCCGGGGCCTTCCTGTGGCGCGATGACAAGCGGATCCCGACGATCGTCGGACCCGCGGCGCTGCTCGGGAGCTTCGCGGTCGTCCTCGTCAACTTCATCGCGATGAGCGGCGCGGACCTGCATGGCGCGGAAGTGGTTCGCCTGTGGAACTGGATCGTGTCCGGGGACCTCCGCATCGGGGTCGACCTCCAGTTCGACCAGCTCTCGATGCTGATGTGCATGATCGTGACCGGTGTCGGGAGCCTGATCCACATCTATTCCGTCGGCTACATGCGCGACGATCCCGGCTATTCCCGCTACTTCTCGTACCTCAACCTCTTCGTCTTCTTCATGCTTGTCCTCGTCCTCGGGGCCAGCTTCCCGCTCATGTTCGTGGGCTGGGAGGGCGTGGGGCTCTGCTCGTACCTGCTCATCGGCTTCTGGTACGAGAACCGGGACTACGCGAACGCGGGCAAGAAGGCGTTCATCATGAACCGGATCGGCGACGCGGGCTTCCTCGTCGCCATGTTCCTGGTCTTCACGGCCTTCGGGACGCTGGATTTCATTCCCGTCCTGGAGGCGGCGGATGGAACGCTCGCGTACGGCGGCGTGCTCGCCACCGGCATCACGCTCCTCCTCTTCCTCGGCTGCACGGGGAAGTCGGCCCAGATCCCCCTTCACACCTGGCTTCCCGACGCCATGGCGGGTCCGACGCCGGTCTCGGCGCTCATTCACGCGGCGACGATGGTGACGGCGGGGGTCTATCTCATCGCGCGCACGAGCGTCCTGTTCGCCCTCTCGCCCGTGTCCCAGGGGGTGGTGGCGGCGGTCGGGGCGGGGACGGCGCTGTTCGCGGCCTCGATCGCGATCCGGCAGTACGACATCAAGAAGGTGCTCGCGTACTCCACGATCTCGCAGCTCGGCTACATGTTCCTCGCCGTCGGGGTGGGGGCGTTCACGGCCGGCGTCTTCCACCTCATGACGCACGCCTTCTTCAAGGCGCTCCTCTTCCTCGGCGCGGGGGCCGTGATCCACGCGGTGCACCATGCGTGGGCGCACGGAGAGGACGGACACGGCGACGGGGACCACGGCGACCCGAACGACATGCGGAACCACGGCGGACTGAGGAAGTTCATGCCCCGCACGTTCGTCTTCATGTGGGTCGCGACGCTCGCGATCGCGGGCGTGCCGCCGCTGGCCGGGTTCTTCTCGAAGGACGAGATCATCTGGTACACGGGGGCGTACGGATATCCGATCCTGTGGGGCGTGGCGCTGGCCACGGCGCTGCTCACGGCGGTGTACATGGCCCGCCTCATGGTCCTGACCTTCCACGGGGAGAACCGCACCTTCGGGCACGGCGGATCGTCCGAGGCCGGGCGGAAACTGCACGAGGTGCCGCTCGTGATGTGGGCTCCGCTCGCCGTGCTCGCCGCCCTTTCCGTGGTTGGCGGCTGGGCCAACATCCCGGAAGCGCTGCCATTGCTGCCGGCCGTCGAATGGCTGCACCACTGGCTCGAGCCCGTGTTCGAGCCCGCGATCGCCGTCAAGGAGGCGCACGGCTTCGTTGCCGAGCACCACGCGCCCGTCGGCGGTGGCGAGGCTCTGTGGGCGGGGATCTCCGCCGCGGTCGCGATCGCGGCCGTCACGGCGACGGTCCGTGTCCTGTCGCCGAAGCCGGTGCCGACGGAGGCGGAGGCGGTGGCGCCGACCGGCTTCGCCCGCGTCCTCCACGACAAATGGTACGTGGATGAACTGTACGACCGCGCCATCGTCCGCCCCTCGCTCGCGCTCTGGCGCGCCTGCTGGCGGATCGTGGATGCGGGCCTCATCGACGGCGCCGTGAACGGGGCGGGGCGGGCCGCCCGCCTCCTCGGATGGGCCGGGGGACAACTCCAGACGGGCCGCGTGACGACCTATCTCGTCGCCTTCATGCTCGGGGCCCTCCTCGTCCTCGGCGTGCTCTCTTGATGGCCTTCTACGACGGGCACTGGATCCTGACCGCGCTCGTGGTCCTTCCCCTCATCGGCGGAGCCGCCTGTCTCGCCGTGCCCGAGGCGCGCGCGAAGACGGTCGCCCTGGCGACGACGCTGGTCCTGTTCGCACTCTCGCTGCCGCTCTTCTGGACCTTCGACACGGTGGAGCCGGGATTCCAGAACCTCGTCTCCATCGCGTGGGTCGAGGCGTGGGGGATCTCCTATGCGGTGGGCGTGGATGGGATCTCGATCCTCATGATCCTGCTCACGACCTTCACCATGCCGTTGGCGGTGGCGGGTTCGTTCTCCTACATCCGGCAGCGGCAGCGCGCCTTCTACGCGATGCTCCTCTTCCTCACGACGGGGATGATCGGCGTCTTCGTCGCCCTCGATCTCTTCCTGTTCTACGTGTTCTGGGAGATCATGCTGATTCCGATGTACTTCCTCATCGGTGTCTGGGGCGGGGAGCGCCGGATCTATTCCGCCGTGAAATTCTTCCTCTACACGGCGGTGGGCTCGCTCCTGATGCTCGTCGCGATCGTGACCCTCGCCTGGATCTTCCAGGACGGCTCGGGGGCGTGGAGCTTCGCCTACGAGGATCTCGTGTCGCTCGAGCTCGCCCGGCGCGCGCAGCTCTGGCTCTTCGCGGGGTTCGCGCTCGCGTTCGCGATCAAGGTGCCGCTCTTCCCGTTCCATACCTGGTTGCCCGACGCGCACGTGGAGGCCCCGACGGCGGGCTCCGTAATCCTGGCGGGGGTGCTGCTCAAGATGGGCGTGTACGGGTTTCTGCGTTTCGGGCTCCCCTTCTTCCCGGCCGCGGCCACGGATCCCATCGTCGTGAACACGATGCTCGTGCTGGGACTGATCGGGATCCTCTACGCGGCCTGGGTGGCGGCCGTCCAGCCGGACGCGAAGAAGCTCATCGCCTACACCTCGGTCGCCCACCTCGGCTTCGTCGTGCTCGGCGTGTTCGGGCTCACGACGCAGGGCATCGAGGGCGGCATCCTCCAGATGGTGAACCACGGGATTTCGACCGGGGCGCTCTTCCTCCTCATCGGGATGCTGTACGAGCGGCGCCACTCGCGGCAGATCGCGGACTTCGGCGGCATCGCGAAAGTGATGCCGGTGTTCGCCTTCGCGCTCGTCGTCGTCGCGCTGTCTTCCGTCGGCCTTCCGGGGACGAACGGCTTCATCGGCGAGTTTCTCATCCTCGTGGGGACGTTCAGGACGCACCCGTGGATCGCGGCGATCGCGACGACCGGCGTGATCTTCGCGGCCTGCTACATGCTGCCCATGGTGCAGCGGATTCTCTTCAACCGCCTCGATCGCGAAGAAAACCGCACGCTCACCGACGTGAACCGCCGGGAACGCCTGATCCTCGCACCCCTTCTCGCGCTGATCCTGCTCATCGGCGTGTGGCCGGGCCCCTTCCTGAACCGGACGCGCGCGTCCGTGGAAGCGCTCATCGAGCACGTGGAGGTGCGGTCGGCCAGCGTGCCTCCGGCGGATGCCGTGTCCGCCGAGGCCGGGGGAGGGGAGTGACGTGAGTTACTGGGTCGCGCTCCTGCCGGAAGTCATCCTGTCGCTGGCGGCCATGTTCATCCTGATGCGCGACGCCTTCGTGCGCCCGGGCGAGGGCGGCGGGGACGCGGCGGCGGGAGGCGGCGCCGAGCAGGGACGGATGTCCGTCGACTGCCTCGTCACGCTGTACTCGATCGCGGGCGCCCTCATCGCGAGTCTCTGGCTCATGGACGCCTCCGGCCCGCCGGACTCGATGATCGCGCTCGATGGCTTCCGCGTGGCGGCCGACGCGATCCTGCTCGGCGGAGCCCTGCTCGTGGTGTCGCTCTCGCGCGACTACCTGAGCCGGGAGGGGATGCGTTCCCCCGAGTTCCATGCGCTGATTCTCCTCGCCCTCGTCGGGATGATGGTGCTCGTCGCGGCGCGCGACCTCATCCTCCTCTTCGTCGGCCTCGAGCTGATGTCGATCTCCGTCTACGTCCTCACCGGATACGTGCGGAAGAACCCGCGCTCCTCCGAGGCGAGCCTCAAGTACTTCATCGTCGGCGCCTTCGCGAGCGCCTTCGTCGTGTACGGGATCGCGCTCCTCTACGGCGCCACCGGGACGACGCGCCTGGCCACCGCCGCCGAGCGAATCGCGGCCGCGCCGGCCGGGGGGGATCTCCTCCTCGTCGCCGGCATCGGCCTCCTGCTCATCGGTTTCGCGTTCAAAATCGCCGCCGTGCCCTTCCATATGTGGGCCCCGGACGCCTACGACGGCGCCCCGACGCCGGTGACCTCGTTCATGGCGACGGGAGTCAAGGCGGCTGCCTTCATCGCGCTCCTGCGCGTGTTGACCGTGGATCTTGGGGGCGCGGCCGAAGTGTGGAGGGACGCCGTGTGGTGGCTGGCGATCCTGACCATGATCGTGCCCAACCTGGTTGCGCTGTCGCAGCAGGATGTGAAGCGGATGCTCGCCTACTCCTCGGTGGCCCACGCCGGATACCTCCTCGTCGGCGTCGTCGCGGCCTCCGAATTGGGGCGATCCGCCTCGCTCTTCTACCTCGCGGCGTACACCGTGGTGACCGCGGGGAGCTTCGCCATCGTCTTCCACGTGGCGGGGCGCGGCGACCGGAACCAGCGCGTGCGTGACTACCGGGGACTGGGTTGGCGGCGTCCGATGCTCGGGGCCGCGCTCCTCGTTTTCCTGCTCTCGCTGGCCGGCTTCCCGCCCACGGCGGGCTTCGTCGGCAAGCTGTACCTGCTTCGGGCCGCGGTGGATGCGGGGGAGATTTCGCTGGCGGTCACGCTCGTTCTGACCAGCCTCGTCGCCTACTACTACTACCTCCGCGTGGTGTGGAAGATGTATTTCGAGGCGGCACCGGAGGATGTCCACGCGCCGCCGTCTCCCAAACCGGGGTTCAACCTCGTGGTCGGGATCTGCGTGGCGCTGATCCTTCTCGGCGGCCTCTTCCCGGGACGCCTCATCGACCGGGCCCGCGATGCCCTCGCGGAAACGCCCGCGCCGGGCATGGTCGTCGAGGCCGAGGACCCGCCAGCCCCATAATGCCGATACCCTCCGGAATCTTCCGCGAATACGACATTCGCGGGATCGTCGGGGACGACCTGACGGAGACGGCGGCCGAACTCGTGGGGCGCGCCTTCGGGACCGAGCTTGCCGAACGTCCGGCGCCGCGCGTCGTCGTCGGACACGACAACCGACCCTCGTCTCCAGCCCTCTCGGCGGCGTTGTGTCGCGGTCTGTGCGCGGCCGGCGTCGACGTGACGACGATCGGAACCGTCCCCACGCCGACCCTGTATTTTGCGGCCATCGAGTTCGGGACGGACGCGGCGATTCAGATCACGGGGTCCCACAATCCGCCCGAATACAACGGCATCAAGATGGTGCGGGACGGCGGGGCGCTCTACGGCCCGGCGATCCGGGCCCTCCGAGTCCGGATCGAGGCGGAGGCCTTCACGTCGGGCCGGGGAGAGATCCGGGAAGCGGAGATCCTCGACCGCTATGTCGAGGAGATCGCCGCGCGCGGACGGGTCGAGGGCGACGTGCGCATGGTGCTCGATTGCGGGAACGGAGTGGGGAGCGTCGTCGCCGTGCGCGCCCTGACCGCCGCCGGGATCGACGTGGACGGCCTCTACTGCGAGTCGGACGGGACCTTCCCGAACCACCATCCGGACCCGACGGTGGACGAGAACGTACAGGACCTCATCGCGCGCGTTCGCGGGACCGGAGCGGATCTCGGCGTGGGACTCGACGGGGACGCGGACCGGATCGGCGCGGTGACGGAGGAGGGGGAGATCATCCGCGGCGACCACCTGCTGCTTCTGTTCGCGCGAGAGGTGCTGGCGGAGCGGCCGGGGGCGGAGGTCGTGTTCGATGTGAAGTGTTCGCAGGCGCTGCCACGCGTCATTCGCGCCCACGGCGGCGTTCCCGTCATGTGGAAGACGGGCCACTCCCTCATCAAGGAGCGCATGCGGGCCGGTCGATCTCCCATAGCAGGTGAGATGAGCGGCCATATCTGTTTTGCGGACAGGTTCTTCGGGACGGATGATGCGATCTATGCGGCCGCTCGTCTCGCGGGTCTCGTGTCCCGCTCGGGGTGCCCTCTCTCCGAGTTGGCGGCGGAAATTCCAGGCTACCCCTCCACGCCCGAACTGCGCCTCGACTGTCCGGAGGAGCGGAAGTTCGGCCTTGTGGCGGAGGCCGTGCGCTTCTTCCGGGAGCGTTACGAGGTCATCGACATCGACGGCGCGCGCGTCCTGTTCGACGGCGGGTGGTTGCTGATCCGGGCGAGCAACACGCAGCCGGTCGTCGTGGCGCGCGTCGAGGCGGACACGGAAGCGCGCATGCGGGAAATCGCGGACGTCGCTCGGACGTTCCTGTCCCGTCAGGGGGTCGACCTGCCGGCGGTTTGACGCGAGATTCCAAGCTCTCCGCCACACCCATGCGGGACCCGAAACGGGGGCATGACGAAGATCCGATGAACATTCACGAATACCAGGCGCGGCGGATTCTCGCCCGGCACGGCATCCCCGTGCCGGAGGCCGAGGTCGCCGCGACGGCGGAGGAAGCCGCGGGCGCGGCCGAACGCTTCGGCGGACCGGTGGTCGTCAAGGCCCAGGTCCACGCCGGAGGGCGCGGCAAGGCGGGAGGCGTGAAGCTCGCCGCGACGTCGGCCGAGGCGCGCAGCAGCGCCGAGGCCATCCTCGGGATGGAGATCAAGGGGATCGAGGTGCGGCGGGTCCTCGTCGCGCCGGCCGAGGACATCGCATCCGAGGCCTACGTCGGGATCGTGCTCGACCGCGCGCGCCAGGCGGACACGATCATGGTTTCGTCCGAGGGCGGCGTCGACATCGAGGAGGTGGCCGCGACGATGCCCGAGGCGATCCGAAAGGTCGCCGTGGACCCGCGCTACGGACTTCTCGCCCACCAGGCCGCCCTCCTCGGCCACCACCTCTACGACGACCCGCGTGCGGCGCGGCAGGCTTCGTCCATCATTGCGAAGCTGTACGAGGCGTACCGGGCGAGCGGCGCCACGCTGGCGGAAATCAACCCGATGATCGTGAACCCCGCCGGAGAGGTGAAGGCGATCGATGCGAAGATGAACATCGACGACAACGCTCTCTTCCGGCTGCCGGAAATCGCGGCGCTGCGGGACACGGGGGCGGAGAATCCGGCCGAGGTCCGGGCACGCGAGGCCGAGCTCTCCTACATCCAGCTCGATGGCAACGTCGGGTGCTGCGTGAACGGGGCCGGCCTCGCGATGGCCACCATGGACCTGGTCAAGTACTACGGCGGCGAGCCCGCGAACTTCCTCGACATCGGGGGTTCCTCGAATCCCGACAAGGTCGTGGCGGCGCTCGAACTCATCACGGAGGATCCGAACGTGAACTCGATTCTGTTCAACATCTTCGGCGGGATCACGCGCTGCGACGATGTCGCGAACGGGATCGTCGAGGCGACGAGCCGCATGGAACTCGGGGTGCCGATCACGATCCGCCTCACGGGAACGAACGAGGAGGAGGGGGTCGCGATCCTCGCTTCGCAGGGCTTCGAGGCGATGGTGGACATGGACCGGGCGGTCGAGACCGCCGTCCGCCAGGGCGCGACGCGAGGGTTCGCCACGGACGGCGACCGCTGATGGGGATCTTCATCGGCGACGATACGAGGCTCGTGGTCCAGGGGATCACGGGACGCGACGGCTCGTTCCACACTCGGCAAATGATGGACTACGGCACACAGGTCGTGGCCGGCGTGACCCCGGGGAAGGGCGGCCGGACCTTCGACGACGCCGTGCCGGTGTTCGACACCGTGGAGGAGGCGGTGACCGAGGCGAATGCGAACGCGAGCGTCATCTACGTACCCGCGCGCTTCGCGGCGGATGCGGTATTCGAGGCGGCGGACGCAGGGATCGCTCTCATCGTCTGCATCACGGAGGGCGTGCCCGTGGGGGACATGCTGCGCGTGCTGCCGTACGTGCGGGAGAAGGGTGCGCGTCTCATCGGGCCGAACTGCCCGGGCCTCATCGTTCCCGGCCGCTGCAAGGTCGGGATTCTCCCCGGCCAGATCGTGCGCGAGGGGCCGGTCGGGATCGTGAGTCGTTCCGGCACCCTTACCTACGAGGTCATCTTCCAGCTCACGCGGGCCGGGATCGGACAATCCGCCTGCGTCGGGATCGGGGGGGACCCGCTCATCGGCACGGACTTCGTCGATTGTCTGGCGGCGTTCGAGGCGGATTCGGAGACCGAGGCGGTCGCGGTGATCGGGGAAATCGGCGGCACGGACGAGCAGGTGGCGGCAGAATACGTGTCGCGAGAGATGAGCAAGCCCGTCGTGGGGTTTATCGCGGGCCAGACCGCGCCTCCCGGCCGGCGCATGGGGCACGCCGGCGCGATCATCTCGGGCTCCGAAGGGACGGCGGACGAGAAGATCCGCGCCTTCGAGAGCCACGGGATCCGGGTCGCCCGGAGGCCCGCCGACCTGGTCGGGCTTATAGGCGACCGCTAGCGGGCCGTGACGGAGACGCTGCGATGCAGAACCGGCAGGAGGCGGCGATGAAAGTACGGGAGATCATGACCCGCGACGTGACCACGGCCGCTCCCGGGATGGCGCTGGAGGAGGCGGCGGAGATGCTCGCGCGGAGGCGGCTGCGCGCCATGCCGGTCATCGATGACGAGGGCCATGTCCTGGGGATGCTCACGGACCGCCTGCTGATCAGTCGTCTTCTGCCGGAGCTCGAGCGGGCGGATGCCGGCCGGCCGGCGGCGGGAGGCGCTCACGTCGGCGAGGTGCGCGACATCATGGAACGAGCCGTGATGTGCGTGAAGGAGGACGAACCGCTGGCCAACGTGGTCCGTCTGATGCTGGACAGGGAAATCGAACGTTTGCCGGTCGTCCGGGAGGGCCAGCTCGTCGGGTTTCTGACGCGCGGCGACATCATCCGAAGGCTCCTTCTTCGGGACGCGGCGGGCGAAGCGGAAGAAACGAAAGGGGAGTGAAGCCGTGCAGAGGATGACGCTCGCGATCATCAAGCCCGATGCGTTCGGGTCCGGGAAGGCCGGCAGGGTACTCGCCGCGCTCGAGGACGCGGGCTTTCGCATACGGGGGACACGCGTCCTGCGCCTCCGGCGCGCCGGAGCCGAGGAGTTCTACGCGGTGCACCGGGAGCGACCCTTCTTCGGGGCGCTGGTGGAGTTCATGACTTCGGGACCCTGCATGGCGCTCGCGCTTGAACGCGATCGGGCGGTGCCCTGTCTGCGCGAGGTCATCGGCGCCACGGACCCGGCGGAAGCGGCGCCGGGCACCGTGCGCGCGCTGTACGCGGAGAGCAAGGAGCGTAACGCGATCCACGGTTCCGATTCCGACGAGAACGCGAGGGTGGAACTCGGCTTTTTCTTCGGACGGATCGACCTTATCGGCAGCCCGTGAGTCCGCGTCGCGCGTCGCGATCTCCGGACTCGGCGGAACCCGCCCGCATCGGACTCGCGGGCCTCGACGCCGGACCCCTCGAGCGGGCGTTTCGCGTCGAGACGCCGGACGAGTCGCTCGGCCCGCTGCCGCTGCCCTTCGAGTACGTCGATGTCGAGGTCGAAGTCCGGCGCGCGGATGGGGCCGCGGTTCGCGCCCGGGGCACGCTCGGGGCGCGGGCGACCGTCGAGTGTCGCCGCTGCCTCGAGCCGACCCGGGTCGGCGTGCGGGCGACGTGGGCCGCACTGTACCGTCCGCCAGGTCGTGTCAGCCCCGGGGAAGAGGGGGTCTGGGCGCTCGACGCGGGGTCGGGCGAACTGGATCTGGCCGGGCCGATCCGTGAGGAGTTGTGGGTCAACGCGCCCGCCTTCGTGGAGTGCTCGCGCGACTGCGCGGGGCTCTGCCCGACGTGCGGCGTGCGGCTCGCGGAGCAGGCCTGTCGCTGCCCGCCGCCGGAACCCGACGCGCGCTGGGCCGCGCTGAAGGGATCGGGCGGGGGTTCGGCGCGCGTTTCGGAGGGCGACATTCCTTGACATTCCAGAGCGGAAAGCGCCAGTTGCCGTGTTCCGCTCGAACGCGGCGCACTAGCCAATGGCTGCCAGGAGTGAGTTGACGATATGGCTGTTCCCAAGAGACGGACGTCGAAGCAGCGCAAGCGCAAGCGGCGTACGCATTACAAGGCGCAGGACGACGCGCGCCAGGCATGTCCCAAGTGCGGGGATCCGAAACGACCGCATCGCGTCTGCCCGACCTGCGGCCACTACGCGGATCGCGAGGTCGTTCAGATCGACGACTTTTGAAGCCCCCGAGCGCGGCCGCTGCCGTCCGGCGGCCGGGCCGGGGGGTTGATCGGACATGATTCGGGTTGCACTCGACCTCCTGGGCGGAGACGCCGCGCCGGAGGCCGCTCTGGAGGCCGCCGCGGGAGCTCTCGACGCGTGGCCGGACGACCTTTTTCTCCTCCTCGTGGGGCCCGGCGATCTCTTGCGTGCGGAACGGGCCCGGTTCCCGCGCGACCGGGTGGCATGGCTCGCGGCGGAGGAGTTCATCGCGCCGGCCGATCCGCCCGCTCTGGCGGCGCGGCGGAAGGCGGACAGCACCGTGGTTCGCGGGCTGGAGGCCGTCCGCGATGGACAGGCGGACGCCTTCGTGTCGGCGGGACCGACGGGGGCGACGGTCGTCGCTTCGGTGCTCACGCTCGGCTTGCTCCCCGGAGTGGATCGGCCGCCGGTGGGCGCCCTCTTCCCGACCGGGACCGGGCGGGTCCTCGTCATGGACGTGGGGGCGAACGTGGACGTCCGCCCACGGCAACTGCACCAGTTTGCCCACCTGGGATCGACCTATCTGCGCCGGACGCTCTCCATCGGGCGACCGCGGGTCGGGCTTCTCAACATCGGGGCGGAGGGAGAGAAGGGAGGAGGCGCCATGGCGACGGCCCACGGCCTCCTCTCGGCCGACCGCGATCTCCATTTCATCGGGAACGTGGAGGGACACCAGATCGTGAGCGGAGTGTGCGACGTGCTCGTGTGCGGCGGCTTCGTCGGTAACGTGCTGCTCAAGTTCTACGAGTCGATCGCGGAATTCGTGCTCGAGATCTTCCGTGACGCCGGCGTCGGCGAGGGAGGCCAACTCGGTGAGGCGCTGCGTTTTCTCGACTATGCGGAGTACGGCGGCGCCCCCCTGTTCGGCGTGGACGGGGTCACGATCATCTGTCACGGCACGTCCCCCCCGCGCGCCATCATGAACGGAATTCGCACGGCGGCCGACTGTGCCGCCTCGGGCTTCACGTCCGTCACTCGCACCTCGCTTGCCCGGATGCGGCAGGAGAGCGGCGGGTGAGCGGGGTCGCCCTCCTCTTCCCGGGACAGGGCTCCCAGTACGTGGGCATGGGCCGGGACCTGGCGGAAGATGATGCGTCGGTGCGGGAACTCTACGAGCGGGCCGACGATACGCTCGGCATGCCGCTGAGCCGGATCTGCTGGGAGGGACCCGAGGAAGAACTTCGGGCCACGGAGAACGCGCAACCCGCGATCCTGCTGCACTCCTTCGCCATCTGGCGTCTCATCGCCGCGCGCGCCGGGAAGGTCGGCATCGGGGCGGGGCATTCGCTCGGCGAGCTGTCCGCGTACCTCGTGTCCGACGCCTTCGGCTTCGAGGACGGTCTCCGGATCGTGCGGGAACGCGGACGCCTCATGGGAGCCTCCGGCGCGGACCGGCCGGGCACGATGGCCGCCATACTCGGGTTGGACGCAGAGTCCGTCGCCGACGCGTGTGAGCGTGCGGCGGAGGCCGGGCGGGTTGCCGCGCCCGCGAATCTCAACGCTCCGGGCCAGGTCGTCATCAGCGGCGATGTCGAGGCCGTGGCCGCGGCGGGCCGGCTCGCTTCGGAGGCCGGTGCGCGCCGCGTCCTCCCGCTCAACGTGAGCGGCGCGTTCCATTCTCCCCTCATGGCGACGGCGGCCGACGGGCTGGCGGCGGCGCTCGAGGGGACGAACTGGGGGGAGCCGTCGTTCCCCATCGTCTCCAACGCCGCGGCGACACTCGTGACCGACTCGGAGGAGGCGCGGCGCACGCTCATCCTGCAACTCACGTCGCCGGTTCGGTGGATGGAGGGCATCGAGCGCATCCGCGAGAGGGGGACCGCGCGCTGGCTCGAAGTCGGACCCGGCAACGTGCTCTCGGGCCTCGCCCGTCGCATCGATAGAAGCTTGCGCGTGACCGCGGTCGGAGATTCGCCGTCGGTGGACGCCTACCTGGGATCCTCGGACTGAAGGGCGCCTGAATGAGCGAACTGACGGGAGAGATCGCCATCGTCACGGGAGCGACGCGCGGCATCGGGACCGCGATCGCAACGGAACTGGCCCTGGCGGGCGCACGGGTGGCTGTCGTCGGCACCGGGGCGGACCGCGCGCGGGCCGTCGCCGAGCGTCTGCCCGGAGACGGTCACGCGGGCTTCGGTTGCGACGTCTCCGACCCCGCGGCGTGCGGGGGACTCGTCTCGGACGTCTCCGAGAGGCTCGGCAATGCGACGATCCTCGTGAACAACGCGGGCATCACGCGCGACAGCCTCCTGCTCCGCCTCAAGGACGAGGACTGGCAGTCCGTGCTCGACACGAATCTGTCGGGGGCTTTCTATCTGATGCGGGCCGTCGCCCGAAGCATGATGAAGCGGCGCGCCGGAAACATCGTGAACATCTCCAGCGTTGTGGGCTTGACGGGAAACCGCGGCCAGTCCAACTATGCGGCGGCCAAAGCCGCCCTGATCTCGCTCACCCGAAGCGTCGCTCAGGAGCTTGCGAGTCGCGGTGTGCGGGCCAACGCTGTCGCACCCGGGTTCATCTCGACCGACATGACCTCGGGACTGCCCGAAAGCGTTCAAAAAGCCATGTCGGAGAGGATTCCCCTCGGCCGACCCGGGTCCCCGGAGGATGTCGCCACGGTGGTGCGATTTCTCGTGGGTCCCGGGGCTTCGTACGTTACCGGGCAGGTGATCGTCGTCGACGGCGGGATGGTCATGCAGTCGTAGCGGCGCCGCCGCATATTCGGTCAGCGGATCAGCGGATCAGCGAAAAACGGATCGGGAAACGGCGGGGCCGCGGGTCGGTCCCCTTCATACAAGGAGAACACGCAATCATGGACAACGCGGCACGCGTGCGGGAGATCATCGCGCAGGAACTCGGCGTGGAGCAGGAGAAGGTGGTGGACGACGCGAACTTCGTCGATGATCTGGGCGCCGACTCGCTCGATACCGTCGAACTCGTGATGGCTTTCGAGGAAGAGTTCGGGATCGAGATCCCGGATGAGGACGCGGAGAGGATGCAGACGGTCCAGGAGGCCATCGCGTATCTGAACGAGAAGGCCTAGCGCCTGGCTGCCTCTCATTTCATGAGAACATGAGAAGACGTGTAGCGATCACGGGGGTCGGCCTCGTCACTCCGATCGGGCTCGACCCCGAATCGACCTGGAACGCGCTCCTCCGCGGCGACAGCGGCGCGGGACCCATCACCCGGTTCGATGCATCCGACCAGTCGGTTCGCTTCGCCTGCGAGGTGAAGGACTTCGACCCGGCGAAATACATGGACCGGAAGGATGCCCGCCGGGCGGACCGTTTCCTCCACCTCGCGATGGCCGCGGCGGATCAGGCCGTGACCGAAGCGGGTTTCTCGGCGGGGTTCGGAGAGCTTCGGCCGGATCGGGTCGGTGTTCTCATCGGCGTCGGGATCGGCGGGCTTCCGCTCCTCGAGGCCCAGCACGAGAAGCTGCTTGCCGGCGGGCCTCGGCGCGTCTCCCCGTTCTTCATCCCCATGTTCATCCCGGACATGGCTTCGGGGATGGTGTCGATGCGATACGGAGCGCAGGGCCCCAACTATGCGACGGTATCGGCCTGCGCCTCCAGCGGCCATTCCGTCGGGCTGGCCTTCCGTTCGATCCGCAACGGCGAAGCCGATGTGATGATCACGGGGGGCAGCGAGTCCACGATCACGCCACTCGCGGTCGCCGGCTTCGCGAACATGCGGGCGATGTCGACGCGCAACGACGACCCGAAGAGGGCCTCGCGCCCCTTCGACGCGCACCGTGACGGGTTCGTGCTCGGGGAAGGCGCCGGGATGTTCATACTGGAGGAACTGGAACACGCGAAGGCGCGCGGTGCGGCGATCCTCGGGGAACTGGCGGGCTTCGGGCAGAGCGCCGACGCCTACCACATGACGGCGCCGGCGCCGGATGGCTCGGGGGCGCGGCTCGCCATGGAGCAGGCCCTCGACGACGCGGGACTCGATCCGACCGACATCGGGTACATCAACGCACACGGCACGTCGACGCCCGCGAACGATGTCTCCGAGACCAAAGCGATCAAGGATGTTCTGGGCGACCATGCCTACTCGATCGTCGTGGGTTCGACGAAATCGATGACGGGACACACGCTGGGCGCGGCCGGGGCCATAGAAGGGGCGATCTCCGCGCTTGTCTGCCGGCACGGGATCATCCCGCCCACGATCAACTTCGAGCAGGCGGATCCCGAGTGCGATCTCGAATACGCCCATGGAGGGGTCCTGGAACGTGAAGTCGAGGTCGCCCTCTCGAATTCTTTCGGGTTCGGCGGTCACAACGTCTGTCTGGCCGTCCGGCGCTGGAACGGCGACTAGCGGCCTTCCGAGCGGGCAGCGCCCGCGGCGGATCGGCCGGGAGGAAGTGATGAGTTCGGTACTGGTGATGATGGGGTCGGAATCGGACATGCCCACCATGGAAAAGGGCGTGGCGATCCTGCGCGAGCACGGGGTCGACGTGCAGGTCGAGGTGAGTTCGGCCCACCGGCAGCCGAAGCGGACCGCGGAGCTGGCCGAGGGCGCGGAGGCCGCCGGCCATGCCGTCGTGATTTGCGGGGCGGGACTGTCGGCGGCGCTGCCCGGCGTCGTGGCGGCGCACACCGCGCTGCCGGTGATCGGGGTTCCCGTCTCCGCGGGTACGCTCGGAGGGCTCGATGCGCTCCTGTCGTGTGCGCAGATGCCGCCGGGCGTCCCCGTCGCCGCCGTGGGCATCGACAACGCGAAGAACGCGGCCCACCTCGCTCTCCGCATCCTGCGCGCGGTTCGGGTCTAGCCCGGGACGTTCGTCCAGTGCGAACCGGCGTCGGATACGATTCCCACCGTTTCGATGAGGCGCGGCCTCTCGTGCTGGGGGGAGTGGCGATCCCCGATGCCCCCGGACTGAAGGGACACTCCGACGGAGATGCGGTCGCGCACGCAATCACGGATGCGATCCTGGGCGCGGCGGGGCTGGGGGACATCGGCGCACTCTTCCCGGATACGGATCCCGCGCACGCGGGCGCCGACTCCGTCGAACTCCTTGCCTCGGCCGTGCGCCGACTGCGCGAAGAGGGATTCCGGGTGGTGAACGTCGACGCGACGGTCATCGCCGAACGGCCCCGTATCTCCCCGCACGCGCGGGCCATGCGGGAACGGCTCGGTGAAGCTCTGCGTACGGGGCCGGCCGGCGTGTCGATAAAGGGCAAATCGAACGAGGGGATGGGATGGGTGGGACGAGGCGAGGGCCTTGCCGCCATCGCGGTCGCGACGGTGGCCGCGGCCGCGGGGGACGGTGCCTGAGGTCCCCGGCGTTCAACCCCTCCTCGATTTTCTCCTCGCCCTCCCGGCGGTCACGGCCTATGCGCTGATCACTGCCGGGTCCGCCCTCGAGAACGTCTTTCCGCCCGTCCCATCCGACACCTTCGTCGTACTCGGCGCCGTGCTTGCGGACCGGGGATCGTTGCAGCCCCTCCCCGTCCTGCTGTGCGCGTGGATCGCGAACTCCGGCGGCGCCATGGTCGTCTTCGGGCTCGCGCGCCGGCGGGGCCGCGGCGTGTTCGAGACCCGGTGGGGGCGGCGCCTCCTGCGCCCGCACCAGTTCCGGCGTCTGACCCGCTTCTACGAGCGGCACGGGTTGTGGGCCATCTTCTTCGCGCGCTGTCTGCCGGTACTGCGCGTGATCGTGCCTACGTTCGCGGGATTCACGGGTTTGGGCGCGATGCGGGCGATGGCCCCGGTCGTGGCCGCATCGCTGCTCTGGAACGGGCTCATGCTTGCGGGGGGGATGTTCGCCTCGCGAAACGTAGACCGCGTCATGGAGCTTCTCGGCCAGGTCAACGCGTGGCTTCTCCTCGTGGCCGCCATCCTCATCGGCCTCATCATCGGCTGGTGGGTCCGAAGTCGGCGCGACGAAGCCCCACGGGCGTCCTCGGAAGCCGGTGACGATGCGGAGGGCGACGACGGACCGCGGTCGTCGCCGTGACGGATGAAGGCCCCGGCATCGAGCGTGCCTTCCACCTCGAGTCTTTCCGGGACCATCTCGGCTTCGAGCGGGGGCTCTCTCCGCGCACCATCGACGCGTACCTCCGCGAAGCCCGGCGCTTCGCGGCGTTCGCGGTCTCGGAGGAGGTCGCCGGGCCGGGCGGGGTCACGTATCAACTGCTTCGCGACCATGTCGCGCGGCTGGCCGGCGAGGGGCGGGCGGCTTCGACTGTCGCGCGGAGCGTCTACGCGCTGCGCGGCTACTTCCGCTTCCTTATCGTCGAGGGCGCGATCGAGTCCGACCCGAGCGAACGCCTCGAAGCGCCGCGTGCGGGCCGCTCTCTCCCGGATGTGCTTTCCGTCTCCGAGAGCGAGGCGCTGATCCGGGCGGTGGATCCGGCAAGCCGCACGGCGGCGCGGGACGAGGCGATGCTCGAAATGCTCTACGGGTGCGGGCTTCGCGTGTCGGAACTCCTCGCGCTGAAGGGGCGCGACCTCGACCTCGATGAAGCCCTCGTGCGCGTGCGGGGGAAGGGGGGAAAGGAGAGGTTCGTGCCGGTCGGCGCGGCTGCGCGCTCGGCGGTGCGCCGATACCTTCGAACCACAAGACCGGCGCTCGACCGGGGGCAATCCGCCGGACATATCTTCCTCAATGCCCGGGGGCGTTCGTTGAGCCGCATGGGCGTCTGGAAGATTCTTCGCCGCCACGTCGAGCGTGCCGGCATCCTGAAGCGCGTGACGCCCCATACGCTGCGCCACAGCTTCGCGACGCACCTGCTCCAGGGAGGCGCCGACCTCGCGTCGGTTCAGGAGATGCTCGGACATGCAGACATCTCGACGACCGAGATCTACACGCACGTGGACCGGTCGCACCTGCGCCAGGTGCACCGCAGCCATCATCCGCGTGGGTGAGCGACGTCGATGAGGTTGACCCGCCTCCTCCACCTGTCGCGCAACCGGCGTCCGGTCCGGCGTTTCCGCGACCGGCTCGTCGAGCCCGAGGTCGTCGACGCGGTGCTGGAGGCGGCGCGCTACGCATCGTCCGCGCGGGAGGCGCAACCCTGGCGCTTCGTCGTCGTGCAGGAGGCGCTGGCGCGCCACAGGATCGCGGCGGCCGCCTTCAACCATCCCCATGTGAAGACGGCGCCCGTCGTCGTCGCCTGCTGCGCGCGCATCCACTCGCACGTGAGCGGCACGGGCCGTCCGAGCTTCGCCATGGACCTCGCTTCCGCGACCCAGACGATGATGCTGACGGCGGCGGACCTCGGCGTGCAGTCGAGCTGGGTGTACGGCTTCCGGGAGGGCGACGTGCGCGCGATCCTGGGCGTTCCGGAGCACATCCCGGTCGTGGCCCTCTTCTGCCTCGGCTATCACGATGGGCTGGCGGAACTGCCGGAGCGGCTGCCGCCCGAGGACGTCATCGCCTGGGACCGGTGGCGGACGGCGGCGAGGGTCGCCGAATGAAGCGGCTCGGGCTTGTCATCGCGGCGGCTGCGGGGCTGGCCGCCGCGGGGCCGACCGCGCTGCACGGACAGGACGTGCGGCTGGCGGGCGAACCCCGCTCGGACGCGCAGGCGGCGCTGGCGACCTTCCTCGAAACCGGCGGTTTCACGGTGTGGGCAAGGGACACGGTCCTGGCCCGGGGAGACACGGTGCCGGGACCCGTCCTCCTGCTCGAGGGCACCGCGCGCATCGCCGGGCGGATCGAGGGCGACCTCTACGTCGTCGACGGCGACCTCTTCCTTCGCTCGGGCGCGTCCATCACCGGCAACGTGCTGGTGCTGGCGGGCGGGTTCTACGACTCGGACCTGGCGGGAGTCGGGGGCACCCTCACCTATCGTCCGAACGAACCGCTGCGCGTCCGGCCCACGCGGGGCGGTTTCGAGATCATCTCCGAAGTCGAACCGGAGCCCGCCTTCGAACTCGACGGCACGTACGGCTTCCATCTCCCGAGCTACGACCGCGTGAACGGCCTTTCGCTCCCGGTCGGCGCGCTGGCCCGCCTGTCCGACGTGCCTGGCCGGCCCGAAGTCGCGGCCGGGATTACGTGGATCCCGGCCCGCGAGGATGTGGACTATCGCCTCCACAACTCCTGGCGCCTCGGCGAACGCATCCGGCTGGGCCTGTTCGCGACCAGCGCCGTGGTCAGCAACGAGGCATGGATCCGCCCCACGTGGTACAACAGCCTCGCTCACTTCGTGGCCGGCGACGATGTCCGCAGCCACTACGACTCGAGAGCACTCGGCCTGGAACTGGAATGGACCTCGCCGGAACCGCCCGTGTGGGAAGATGCGCCCCGCTGGCGCGTCGTCGCTGCGGTGGGACGCGAGGAGGCGGAGGACTTCCGCTTCCGCCAGGTGACGATCCTCTTTGGCGAGGAGCCGCCGGGGCCGTTCCCGTCGCTGCCGGATTACGATCCTCACCTCCAGGTTGACGAGGGAAGTCTGTGGTTCGGTCGCCTGGGCTTCGAGTGGGTGTCGCAGGGTAGAGACCGGCACACGGCGATCGGTCTCGGCGTCGAGGCCGGGTCGGAGGACGAGCTCAGCCATCTCGTGATCGGCCTCGGCCCGATTGCGAAGTACGACTTCCTCCTCGTGGAGGGGCGCGTCTCTACTCGGCGGGTGATGCCATGGGGGCATTTCGTGGAGGGATTCGCGATCGGGCGTCTCGATGTGAGCGGTCGTCTGCCCATGCAGCGCTACTCGATGATCGGGGGTGTCGGGACGCTCCCGACCATGCCGCTGCGCGGCCTGCGCGACGCCCGCCTGGTCTACGCGGAAGCGGCGTACGGCATCCCCCTCGTCGGCGACGCGGCGCTCGGGGGGCTGGACGCATTCGCGCGCGGCAGCGCCGGAGGCATCGGTTCGGAAGGGGACGGTTTCGATCTGTACGGGTCGGTCCAGGGTGGCCTGGCGCTGCGGATGTGGGATTTCCGGCTCGAGTTCGGGGCCGCCGCCGGCTCCACCGCCGAGCCCGGCGATCCCGGCCTCATCGGTTTCATCGACGTCCGAACGCGGAAGTCCCACCGGCCCACGCGCATGCCGCCGTCGCGCTGATTTTTCTGCCCATTCTTTTGACAACCCCGGAGCGCACGTCTAGCTTCTTGCGATGCCGCTCCGGACCGACTCCCGGCCTCCCCAGCGATGGGCGTGATCTGCGTCCTTCCCGCCCGTATCTCCAGCACCCGTATCTCCAGGAAGCCCCTCCAGCCGCTGGCCGGCCGCACGCTCCTTGAGTGGTGCTGGCGCGCCGCCTCGGCGATCCGCTCCTTCGACAGAATCGTGATCGCGACGGACAGCGACGAGATCGAGGGCTGCGCGCGGGGGTTCGATGCGGAGGTCGTCCGCACGCGGTCGGATCACCTTTCCGGCACGGACCGCGTGGATGAGGCGGCCGACCTGCTCGGCGCGGAGGCGGATGACGTCGTCGTGAACTTCCAGGCGGACGAGCCGTTCGTGGATGGCCGGGCGGTCGAGGGCGCCGTCCGGAGAGCGCGGGAAGTCGCGACGATCGCGGTGCCGATCCGTGCGGATGACGAGTGGCGGTCCCCGGCCGTGGTGAAGGTCGCCCGGGCCGCCGATGGAAGGGCGCTCTACTTCAGCCGCAGCCCCATCCCGTTCTCGCGGGACGAGTCGCCGGAGTTCGGGACCCGCGTGCGGCTGCGCCACATCGGCGTGTACGCGTGTCGGCGTTCCGCTCTCAAGCGGTGGGCGGCCCTGCCCGAATCCACGCTCGAACGGGCGGAGCGGCTGGAGCAGTTGAGGGCGCTCGAGGCGGGCATGCGGATTCACGTCGAACTCGGTCCGTGGACCGAGCCGGGAATCGACCTT
>LXNJ01000191.1_pt1 | contig 45002 bp, 39 predicted proteins | sample 809081 | NCBI WGS metagenome assembly LXNJ01 (sample SAMN04870510, study PRJNA318959) | sponge metagenome | biome: sponge; feature: marine sponge reef; material: water | host: Petrosia ficiformis | place: Greece: Milos, Mediterranean Sea | collected 2013-05-29 | depth 5-7 m | reverse complement strand
CCGGCGGCACGCCCGCCGCATCGGCCAGCAGGGCGTGCAACGGCGTGGCGGGGAGCATCACCCCCAGCAGGCGGGTGTCAGGTGCCACTTCGGGGGCGACCGGCGCCGCGCTCGGCGCAGTGTGTCCGGTCCCGTGTCCGGGGTCGGGTGCCACTTCGGGGGCGACGGGGGCCGGCTCCCTGCGGGGTGCGAGCACGATGGGCGCCTCCGGTCCTGTGAGGGCCCGCAACGCTGAGTCGTCGAGGACGGAGATCGCCGTGGCCGCCTCGACCGAGGCGACCAGCAGAGCGAAGGGCTTCTCCTCGCGGTGCTTGCGTCTCCTCAACCGGCCCACGGCAGCGCTGTCGTCGGCCCGGCACGCCAACTGGTAGCCGCCGACGCCCTTGACCGCGACGATACGGCCCGCCCTAAGCAGGGAGGCTGCCTCCTCGATGGGATCGCCCTCGATGGCTTCCCCGGCCGTTGACTCCAGCGACAGTGACGGCCCGCACTTACCGCAGCACACGGCCTGGGCGTGGTGGCGGCGGTCGGCGGGGTCGTGGTACTCGGCCTCGCAGGCCCGACAGAGCGGGAAAGCCGCCATCGAGGTGCGCTCCCGGTCGTACGGCAGGCTCCGCACGACCGTGTAGCGGGGCCCGCAGTCGGTGCAGCAGGTGAAGGCGTACCGGTATCGGCGCCCGCCGCGATCCGCGATCTCAGCGAGGCAGGCGCCGCAGGCCGCCACGTCGGGGGGCACGGTTCCGGCGACCGTGCCTGAGCCGACCGCGCTGGGCATGATCGAGAACTCCCGCTCGCCCTCGACCGCGGGTACATCTGTGGCCCTAACCGAGTCCACCCGGGCCAGCGGAGGGGCTTGCGAGCTGGCTCGCACCACGAAGTCGTCCAGGTCGGCTCCGCGGCCCTGGATCTCGCACCACACGCCGTCGTCGTCATTGCCCGCGGCGCCGGTCAGTGACAGGCTCCGGGCCAGCCGATGCAGGTGGGGTCGGAACCCCACACCCTGGACGGTGCCCGCTATCCGCAGGCGTCGGCGCCCCATCAGACCGACGCTACCTGCGCTTCAGGCACGCCCTTCGGTTCCCACCGTCGCCCTCGCCTGCCAGCGTTACCTTTGCTAGATGTAAGTTGCAGATAGTGGAATTGATCTGATGGTCGGATATCTGTATTGCCGTCACATTTGTCTGCGAGTTGCCGTCCGGCAGATCAATGCGCCTTGAAGGGACCAAGAATGCGACGATTGAGACTGTCCGGTGTGATTCTCGTCCTGGCGCTGATAGCAGCGTCCTGCGGTGGAGACGACGGCGACGAACCGGTATCGCAGCCGGCCGAGCCCGCTTCCGGGGAGCCGGCTGCGGAGCCGGAACCCGCTTCCGGGGAGCCGGCTGCGGAGCCCGCGCCCGCGCCCGAGGAGTCAGCCGATGACGAGCCGATGACGGCGTCCGAGCCCGCCGACGACGAGCCGGCTGCGGAGCCGGAGCCCGAGGACGAGGAGCCCGAGGACGAGGACGCGCGGCGCGGCGGCACTCTGGTCATCGCCCTCTCGGACGATCCCGGCCACTTCAACCCCGGCATCACCACCGGGTTCAACGTGCACGCAGTCACCGGCTCGATCTTCAACGGGCTGGTCGAGCTGGACGACAACGCCAACCCCCATCCCGACCTGGCCGAGAGCTGGGAGGTGAGCGACGACAGCACCCGGTACACATTCCATCTGGCCGAGGGCGTGCGCTGGCACGACGGCGAGCCCCTCACCGCTGCCGATGTGAAGTTCACCTTCGAGAACATCCTGCTGAACTTCCACTCGCGCACCAGGGGCGGGCTCAGCGGCATCCTCCACTCGATCGAGACGCCCGATGACGCCACGGTCGTGTTCAACTTCATCCAGCCGTATGCGGCCCTGCTGCAGCGGCTCAACTCCACCGAGGCGCCCATCCTGCCCAAGCACATCTACGAGGGCGCCGACGATGTCCAGACCGCGGAGGCCAACCTCACCCCGGTGGGTACCGGACCGTTCAAGCTGGAGTCCTACGACATCGACAACGAGATCACGCTGGTTCGCAACGACGACTACTTCAAGGAGGGCCTGCCCTACCTCGACCGGGTCGTCATGAGGGTGATACCGGACCAGAACACCCAGGTGCTGGCCCTTGAGGAGGGCGAGGTCGACTACATCTGGCGGGTGCCCGGCGGCGACATCGAGCGCCTCAGCGGCGACGACTCGATAGCGCTGCACAACATCAACAGCGGCCCCGGCGGCGGGTTCTGCATCCCGACGCTCACCTTCAACTCGGACCGTGAGGTCTTCAGCGACCTGCGGGTGCGCCAGGCCATCGCCCATGCCGTAAACCGAGACCAGCTTGTGGCCCAGGTGCTGTTCGGCCAGGGCCGGGCGGCGACCGGGCCGATCAACAGTCAGATGGCCTTCGCCTACAGCGACGACGTCACCAGCTATCCCTATGACGTCGACCGGGCCAACGCGCTGCTGGACGAGGCCGGCTACGCCTCCCCCGGGACCCGGTTCACCATCGACCTGCTGGTGTTCAGCTTCGGCGTGTTCCCCAAGTACGGCGAGGTGATGAGGCAGAACCTCGCAGCGGTCGGCATCGATGTGGAGGTCATGCCGCTGGACCGCAGCGCCTTCATCCCGAGGGTGTTCGGCGAGCGCGACTTCGACACCAACATCATCAGCTACTGCAACAACACGGACCCGTCCATCGGCGTGGCCCGCATGTACGTCTCCAGCAACATCGGCGACATCCCATTCTCGAACGGGGCGGTGTACGTCAACCCGCACATCGATGAGCTGTTCGACGCCGCGGCCAGCACTCCCGACGTCGCCCAGCGCGGCGAGCTCTACGGTGAGATCCAGAAGGTCCTCACCGCCGAGTTGCCGTACTTGTGGTTGGTGGAGACCCAGTTCACAGCGGGCTCGGGCGCCAACGTCGGAGGGCTCCAGCCCAACTCCGGCCACGTCGCCGAGACCGCCTACTTCGAACAGTAGAGGGAAGAGAGAGTCCGTGTAGATCCCGACCCGCCACCCCGGTCTCGGCGCTCCGCGGCCGCGGCCGGGGCGGCGGGTGGATCTGCTAGAACGCGGGTCCCGACCCGCCGCCCGAGGGCGCTCGGGCTGTCGAGAGGAGGCGCTGGTGGTCCGATACACCGTGCGACGCCTCCTCCAGGCCGTGCCGCTCGTGTTCGGTGCGGCCGTGGTGACCTGGATCCTGATCCACGCGGCACCCGGTGATCCGATCGTGGCCCTCGCCGGCGAGGACGGCGACGCCGGCTACTACGCCATGATGCGGGAGCGCTTCGGACTCGAGCGCCCGTTGCACGAGCAGCTCTTCGTCTATCTGGGCCGGCTCGCTCAAGGCGACCTGGGCTTCTCGTACCGGCAGAACCGTTCGGCCGTCGGCGTGATTCTCGACCAGCTTCCGGCCACGCTGCTGCTGATGGTCCCGGCGCTGGCCATTGCCACCGTCGTCGGGATCAGCGTCGGAACCATTGCCGCCTCCCGCAAGAACTTGGCGCTGGACAACACCGCCCGCACCGCAACCCTGCTGGGCCACGCCGTGCCCGTCTTCTGGCTCTCGCAGGTGCTGCTACTCCTGTTCGCGCTTCGCTTCGACTGGTTCCCGGTGCAGGGCCGCAGCGACGCCCGGGCCGGCTACGAGGGGCTCCAGGCCGTGCTGGATGTGGGCCACCACATGGTGCTGCCCATCGCCGCGCTGGTGACGGTGTACGTGCCGCCGATCATGCGGGTCACGAGAGCCGCGGTCATCGAGAACCTCGATGAGATGTACATACGGGCCGCCCGGGCCCGGGGTCAGTCGCGCCGCCGGGTGCTCATCCGCCATGCCCTCCCCAACGCACTGCTGCCCATCGTCACGGTGATCGGGAGCCAGATCGGCTTCATGTTCGCCGGCTCGGTCCTGGTCGAGACGGTGTTCGCCTGGCCCGGGCTCGGCAGGCTGTTGCTGAGCGCCATCCTGGCCCGCGACTTCGCCATTATCACCGCGATGCTGCTGATGCTATCGGTGACCATCATCTTGATGAACCTCATCACCGACCTCGTGTACTCCCTCTTGGACCCGAGGGTGCGTCATGGCACTTAGAGGGCAGGCCGCGGAGCCGGTCGCTCCCAGAGAGCGGGCCGCCCCTTACCGCGCCGGCGCCCGGGCGGTGCGGGGCTCCTGGGGGCGGTTCGCATCCAATCCGGTGGCGGTCCTCGGGCTCGTCCTGACCGCCCTGTTCGTGCTGGTCGCCGCCGTTGCCTCCGTCATCGCTCCCACCGACCCGTTCTCGTTCGCAGGAACGCCCTTCGAGCCGCCCTCGGCGAAGCACTGGTTCGGCACCGACGACCTGGGACGTGACGTTCTCGCGGGCGTGGTCCACGGCGCCCGCACCAGCTTGCTCGTGGGGGTGGCGGTGGCCGGCGCATCGCTGGTCATCGGCACCGTCGTGGGCGGCGTGGCCGGCTTCGCGGGCGGCCAAGTCGACGACCTGCTGATGCGCCTGACCGAACTCTCGCAGGTCCTGCCCCGGTTCTTCCTGGCACTCACGGTCGTGGCTCTGTTCGGCCCCGGCCTGACGAACATGGTGCTCGTCCTGGCGTTGACATCCTGGGAGTTGACTGCCCGGGTGGCCCGGTCGGGGGTGCTGGCCGTCAAGGAGCTCGAGTACGTGACCGCGGCGGAGGCGCTGGGCTCATCGCCGTGGCGCAACCTGCGGACGCACGTGCTGCCCAACACGATCGCGCCAGTGGTGGCGCTGGCGTCGCTGCAGGTGGGCGGGGCCATCCTGATCGAGGCCAGCTTGAGTTTCCTGGGGCTGGGCGACCCCAACGTGATCAGTTGGGGCTACATGCTCAACAACGCCCAGTCCTTCGTGCGCCGTGCCTGGTGGATGTCGGTCTTCCCCGGCCTGGCCATCGCGGTGGCGGTGTTGGGCGTCAACCTGCTGGGCGACGCCCTCAACGACTTCTGGAACCCGAGGTCGCGCTCGGCGGGAGCATCCAGATGACCGAGACGTTGCTGAGCGTTGAAGGCCTCCGCACCCACTTCTTCGTCGACGTCGGTGTCGTCAAGGCGGTCGACGGGGTCAGCTTCGAGATCCGGAGGGGCGAGGTAGTGGGCCTGGTGGGGGAGTCCGGATGCGGCAAGACCGTGACATCGCTGTCGATCGCCGGCCTCATCGAACCGCCGGGGAGGATCGTCGACGGATCGGTGCGCTTCGACGGAACCGAGCTGGTAGGAGCGCCCGAGCGGGTGCTCAACTCGGTGCGGGGCCCCAGGATCGCCATGATCTTCCAGCAGCCCCGGGCCTCTTTGGACCCTGTCATGTCGGTGGGGCGCCAGATCGGACAGGCGCTGCGGTCGGGCACCGGCATGGACCGATCCGCCCGCCGGCGCCGGGCCGTCGAACTGCTCGACCAGGTCGGCATCTCCGACCCCGACCGTCGGGTCACCGAGTACCCCCACCAGCTGTCGGGCGGGATGGCCCAGCGGGTGATGATCGCCATCGCACTGGCCGGTGAGCCCGACCTGCTCATCGCGGATGAGCCGACCACCGCGCTCGACGTCACCGTGCAGGCGCAGATTCTCGAGCTGCTGCGGGAACTGCAGACGGCCAAAGACATGGCCGTCATCCTGATCACCCACGACCTGGGAGTGGTCGCGGAGATCGCGGACCGGGCCGCGGTGATGTACGCCGGCCGCATCGTCGAGGAGTGCTCCGTCTCGGAGCTGTACGACGCGCCGCTGCATCCTTACACCGTGGGGCTGATGGAGTCGCGGCCCGCGGCGTCGCAGTCCAAGAGCCGCCTGAGGGTGATCCCGGGCAGCGTGCCCGTGCCTCTCGACCTTCCGGTGGGGTGCAGCTTCGCGCCCCGCTGCGCGGCGCGGACCGCCAACAACCTGACGGTGTGCACCGAACAGGCGCCCCAGTCCGTGTCGCCCCGGGACGGGCACCGCGTGAGGTGCTGGCTCCATGGGTAGCGCACCCGCACACGGGCCGACCGCCACGGTGGAGCCGGCGCTGCTGGAGGTCACCGACCTCGTCAAGCACTACAGGATCCGCTCAGGGAGATCACTCAGGGCTGTCGACGGGGTCAGCTTCCGTGTCGGCGCCGGCGAGACGCTCGGCCTGGTGGGCGAGTCCGGCGGCGGCAAGACGACGGTCGGGCTGAGCGTCCTGCGCCTCGTCCAGCCCAGCGGGGGCACGGTGAGCTTCGAGGGACGTGACGTCCTCGCCGCCGACCGGGCCGATATGAAGGCCCTCAGGCAGCGGATGCAGATCGTGTTCCAGGACCCGATCGGCGCGCTGGATCCCCGCAAGAGTGTCGGTGACAGCGTGGCCGAGGGACTGAGGATTCAAGGCCTCGCGCCGCGGGCCGAGGCCCGCCGGCGGGCCGTCGAGGTCCTGGACCGTGTCGGGCTCACCGCCGCTCAGGCCCGCAGCCTGCCCCACGAACTCTCCGGCGGTCAGCTCCAGAGGGTTGGCATCGCTCGGGCCCTGGTGCTCGATCCCCGCCTAGTGGTGTGCGACGAGCCCGTGTCGGCTCTCGACGTCTCGATCCAGGCTCAGATCATCAACCTGCTGCTGGACCTGCAGGCCGAGCGCGGCCTCGCCTACCTGTTCATCGCCCACGACCTCGCCCTGGTACAGCACATCTCGGACCGGGTCGCGGTCATGTACCTGGGGCGCATCGTCGAGTCGGCCCCGGCCGGAGAGCTGTTCGACAGCCCGGCCCATCCCTACACCCGAGCCTTGCTGTCGGCCGTGCCGACGGATCACCCTGCGGAGGCCAGGCGGCGCATCGTTCTGCGAGGCGAGATCCCCAGCGCCACCGCGCCGCCGACGGGCTGCGCCTTCGCCCCCCGATGCCCCGACGCGATGGCCAGGTGCAGCCAGCAGGCGCCCGAGTTCAAGGAGATCTCCCCCGGCCGCTGGGCCGCCTGCTTCCTCAATGACTGAGAGGCCGAGCCGATGAGGAGCGATTCATGAGGCAGTCCGGAAATCTGTGCAGGTTTTCCCCATATGTGACGGGTTTCTCTACAGACTTGGCGCCGGCGCACGTGTGGCAGACTCGGCGGCGATGATCCGGGTGGCTTTCGTCGGCAAGGGCGGTGCGGGCAAGTCGACGATCGCGGGGACGTTCGCCCGGCTGCTGGCCCGCCGCGGCCAGCCCGTGCTCGCGCTGGACTCCGATCCGATGCCGGGGCTTCCCTACTCGCTGGGAGTGGGGGTGGACGACAATCCCATACCCGACGACGTGGTGGTCTCCGGACCCGAGGGGCGGCCGCGATGGGTACTGCGCCCGGACCTGAATGCCGCCGCCATCGTGGACCGGTACGCGGCGGAATGCCCCGACGGTGTCCGCTATCTGCAGTTCGGGAACCTATGGGGCCCTGTGGTGAGGCTCCAGCAGGCCCAGCACGCCTGGAGCCAGGTGGTCTCCGAGCTCGACCGGGACTCCTGGCACCTCGTCGGCGACCTTCCCGGCGGCACCCGCCAGGCGATGTTCGGCTGGGCCAGGTACGCCGACACCGTGTGCGTGGTGGTCGAGCCGACCGTCAAGTCGATGCACACTGCGACACGCCTCCTCAGCCTCTCCGGTGCGGCGTGGGGCCCCTCGTGCCTCGTGCTCGTCGTCAACAAGGCCCGCAACGGCTCCGACGCGGCCCGCATATCCGAGCGTCTGGGCCTTCAGGCTGCTGCCGTGGTCCCCCACGACATCGACACCGGCCGGGCCGACCGCCGCGGCGCGGCCCCGCTGGACGCGGCCCCCGACGGCTCGCTCGCTTCTGCCGTGGATGTCTTGGTCGACCGGATCGTGTCGCTCTACGCTCGCGATGAGGAGGTGGCGCAATGAAGATCGCCGTCGTCGGCAAGGGTGGGGCGGGCAAGACCACCACCAGCGCGGTGCTGGCCCGCACGCTGGGCCGTCGGGGCGCCCGGGTGGTCGCCCTCGACTGCGACACCAACCCCAACCTCGGCCTGTCGCTGGGGGTCGGCGACTCCGAGACCGAGCGGCTTGTCACTCTGCGGGAGGAGGTCGACGAGGGCGCGGCCGACCACGCACCCACCTGGGACGACATCCTCGACCGCTACGGCGCCGACGCCCCCGACGGGGTGCGCCTCTCGGTGATCACCCGTATCGAGAATCCCGAGCCTGGTTGACCTTGATGCGGTCTGTCGGCCGAGCAGTTGCTCGGCTCAGTGAATGACGAGTCCACGACCGTCGTGGCCGACCTCGAGGCCGGCATCGGCACCCTGACCCGGCTGGCCAGCGCGTCGGTGGACGCGACGGTCGTGGCGGTGGAGCCGACGCTGCGCTCGATCGACGTGGCCCGCCGGGCGGTTGCCGTCGCCGACGAGCAGCGTCAGGGCCGGGTGGTGGTGGTCGCCAACAAGGTGGCCGACGACGGTGACCGGGCCCGCATCGAGGAGGCCTTCGGGGACCGGAGCCTGGTGGTGGTACCGGAGGATCCGGCCGTCGACATGGCGGACCGGCTGGGGGTGTCGCCGGTCGACCACGAGCCGGACGCCCCCGCGGTGTCGGCGCTGGAGGCCCTCGTCGACGTGCTCTGCCTCGGATCCGGCTGACCCGGTTGAGGCCTCGGCCCGCAGCCGCTCGGCCTCTCAGCCCCGGCGACTAGATGCGGAATGCACCTGGAACGTGCGCGGGTAGGCGCAACCGGGTCGCGTCACGGCGGGGTGCTTCCCGCTCTTGTTCGCTTCGCTCACGGGCCGCTCGGGCCACGGCCTCGCCCGTATGGGGCGGATTCGCTCGCCTATTCGCTCGGCCTCTTTGGACGCGACTATGATCCGCGCAGCCCACGGATAGGAGTTGGCCATGTGGCTCTGGTGGATCGGCAACGCACTGCTGCTGCTGGCTGTCGTGCCCGTCGTGCTGCTGCTGGCCAACCGGGTGATTAGGCCGGCGCTGGAGATCAAGCGTTACGCCGAGGACATTCTCGAGCACGCCGTCGGGCTGTCCAAGAACCTCGAGCCGGTGCCGGCCGTGGCCGACACCCGCGACCTGGTCTCGGCCGCGAAGGGCCTGGCCGTGCGCTACGTCACCGCCGCGGGGCCGCTGCTATGACCGGAGTAGCGATCTGATGCCCGCGGCAGCCGTGGTCTCCATCGTCATCGCCCTCGTCATCGCGGCCGCGCTGGCCTACTACCTGACACGGGTCGTGATCGTGCTGCGGGCCGTGAACGACTCGCTGGGCAAGATCAACCTCGGGGTGCGCTCCATAGCCGGCCAGACCGCGCCGCTGGGCGAGCTGCTGACCCCGGTGAAGACCGACCTCGAAGCGGTCGCCGACGTCTTGGACGGCGTGGCCGCCAGCCTCGCTGAAGAGCAGCAGGCGAGCTAGAGGAGTACCGCGATGGCACTTGAGTTCGCGTGCAGCCGGGTCGGAGTCACCGACTGCAAGACAGTGGCGGTGGCTGACACCGCCGAGGAACTGCTGGCCGCGGTGGCCGAGCACGCCCGCGACGCTCACGACGTGGAGCTCAACGGCACCCTGATCGACTACGCGCTGACCACCGTCCGCGAGGTCTGACCGGGTCCTAAGACTTCTCGGTGGGAGTTCTGTGTACCTGGCGCACAGAACTGACCCGAGATTCTCCCGGTGAGGTCACGCCAGCAGGCTCAACTCTGGGCGTCCCACCAGATGGTCACTCGCTCACTTGGGAACGGGACGTCGGCGATGAGCGCGGCCACCTCGGGCTCGCGCTCGGGCGGCAGGCACAGGTTGCGGCACCACTGGCCCCCCTCGAACTCGCGGCGCACCGCAGCGCGGGGGTCCTCGGGCAGGAGCGACTCCTCGACGACGGGATCGAAGCCGGCCTCGGCGATGGCATCCACCGCGGTGGCCGCGGTGGGCTCGTGGGGCCGCTCCAGGTTCCAGAAGTGGCGCCATAGCATGCGGCGGCGGTCCTGGGGGTGCTTCGGCGTGATCTCGATCACGACCCGGCGGCGGGCGCGGCCGTCGAGCGCGGTCACGAACGGACCGACGTCGGCCACGTTGTAGAGCACGTTGTGGCACACCACCACGTCGGCCACGGGCGTGTCGCCGGCCACCTCGGGCCACGAGCCGGCGACCACCGAGGCGGCGATGCCCCGCTGGCGGGCGGTGGCCTCGAACAGTTCGAGCATGTTGGTCTGGCGGTCGGTGCCGATCACCTCGGTCGCCGGCGGCGCCACCGCAAAGGCGGCGGCCCCGCCCCCGCAGCCGACATCCAGCACCGAGCCCCCGCCGGCCAGGGCCTCGGCCGCCCGGCGGTTCGACAGCGACAGCTCATATGTCCCGGGCTCGGGCGCGGCGAAGATCTCCGGCGCGAACACGAAGGGCTGGCGGGGCGCACAGCCCAGGATCTCAGCCGGGATGGCCCACTCAGCCATCTGCCGTGCCCACCGCTTTCCAGCTGTCTCGTGCCGTCTGCTCACCAGATGCAACCTTCCATGCGGCTCGGGAGAACGACAGTGCCGGAGGGCCACCCCCACGCCGTTGGAGACCGGTGGGGTGGTGCTCCGGCACCTGGTTCAATCCCTTGGCGAAGAGAACCTGCGGTCAGAGTAGCCAAGAAGCCGGCCCAACCGCCACCCCGTGGATCTCCTGCGGCTCACCAGATTCGGCGGGCGGCGGCCCACCGGCTCAGTTCGTGGCGGTTCGACAGCTGGAGCTTGCGCAGCACCGCCGAGGCGTGGGTCTCCACCGTCTTGATCGAGATGGTCAGCTGGCGGGCGATCTCCTTGTAGGTGTAGCCCCGGGCCAGGTGGCGCAACACCTCCCGCTCCCTCGCGGTGAGACGGTCGAGGTCCTCGTCGGAGTCGGACCCGGCCACGGCCACTGTGTCGGCGGCGAAGGCGTCCAGCACGAATCCGGCCAGCCGGGGTGAGAACACCGCGTCGCCGTCGCGCACCCGCACGATGGCGTCGACGAGGTCATCGCCGGAGATCGACTTGGTGACGTAGCCCCGGGCGCCCGCCCTGACCACGGCGATCACGTCCTCGGCGGCGTCCGACACCGACAGGGCCAGGAACTGGGTCTCGACGCCGGCGGCGGCCACCGACTCGATCACCTCGCGCCCCGATCCCGACGGCAGGTGCACGTCCAGCAGGACCACGTCGGGGCTCCAGCGCTCGATGGCCTCCACCGCGGCGCCCACATCATCGGCCTCGGCCACGACGGCTACCCGCTCCCCGATCTCAGCCCGCACGCCGCTGCGGAACAGCCGGTGGTCGTCGACGATCACCACTCGGGGAGGCGCGGCTGCCACGACCGCCACCGTAGCTTCCGAAATCTGCATGGGTTCTGCCTCTATGTGACGGGTTTCTCTACAGATTTGAGTTGCCAGCGGTGCTTAGAGCGTGCGCGGGTAGGTGAAGCCCCTCGCGGTGCCGGGTGGTGTTTCCCGCTCTTGTTCGCTGCGCTCACGGGCCGCTCGGGCCACGGCCGCGCCCGTATGCGCCGCATTCGCTCGCCTGCCCACGCGGCCTCTGAGCGCTCAGGTCCGGGCCAGGTGCAGGCGCACCTCAGTGCCGTCACCCGGCGAGCTGTTGATCTCGCAGCGCCCGCCCACCCGGTCGATCCGGCCCTGGATCGAGTCCCGGATCCCGCGGGAGTCCCCGTCGACCGCCTCGGGATCGAAGCCGACGCCCCGGTCGCGCACGAACAGGTCCACCTCGGCGGGCGTGGCCTCCAGGTACACCGACACCGTCGGGCTGCCCGACCACCGGGCGGCGTTGGTCATGGCCTCCCCGGCTGCGGCCACCAGCGACTCCATGGCTGGGTCCAGCGGCGCGTCGCCCACGGCCACCACGTCCATGACCACACCGTGGCGGTCCTCGACCACGCCGGCCAGATGCTCTACCGCGGCCCGCACCGAGGCCTGGTCCGGTTGGGAGCGGACCCCGTAGAGCCAGCCCCGCAGCTCGCGCTCCTGGCGCCGGGCGAGGGAGGCCGTCCGGGCCGGGTCGTCGGAGCGCTGCACCAGGGCCAGGGTTTGCAGCACCGAGTCGTGCAGGTGGGCCGCCATCTCGGCCCGCTCATCGGCCCGGATGCGTCGCAGGCGCTCCTCACGGCGGTCCCGGAGCAGCACGGCCACCCACGGCCCGCCGATCAGGACCAGCCCGCCGACCACCAGGCCGCCCGACAGCAGCCCGTCGCGCACCGCGGACAGCGACAGGTTGGCTGCGGCGATGACCCCGATGCCGAGTGCCAGCAGGATCGTGCCCGCGGCGATCCGCACCGCGGCCCCCCGGTCGAGCCCGGCTGCGGGCTGCACCCTCCAGACCACGATCCCCAGCCCGAAGGCCACGCACAGCGCGGGCCAGATCAACCGGTCGGGCAGAGCCACGCCGAGGTGCCGGACCAGCAGCACCGTTCCGAGGACGATCAACGCCATGCCCGTCGCCCGCCTGGCCGCGGTGCGGGCCGCGGGCACAGTGTGGTCGGCCTCTGCGGTGGCCGGAGGAGTGGCCGCCCGGGGGAGCAGGACCCATCCCAGCAGGTAGAGGGGGACCCCGACCCAGGCCAGGGCCAGCGCCACGAAGGCGATCCGCACGATGGTGGCGTCGATGCCGAGCCGGGCGCCGATCCCGCCGCAGACGCCTGCGATCACCCGGTCGGTGCGGGATCTGACGGGCCAGGCAGCACGGATCGGTGCCATGACAGAGATGATGGCACGACCGCACACCGACGGCACCGGGGACCACCCCCGACCGGCCACGCGGCCCTAAGGGGAAGTTCAGGGACATTCCCCATTGGCCTCCCCCGGCCCGGAGCCCACACTGGATGCCATGGCCGAAGAGCAGCCCCCCGGCGCCGAAGAACCGGGACCAGAGCAAGAGCGGCCGGAGCAAGAACCGGGACCGGAGCAAGAACCCCGGCCAGAGCAGGACCGGCCAGGGCAAGAACCGGGACCGGAGCAAGAACCGGGCGCTGCGGCCGACGGCGCCCCGCCGAAGGCCCGCACTCTCTGTCGCAGCTCCACCGACAAGGTGATGGCCGGGGTCGCCGGGGGCCTCGGCGCCTACTTCGGCATCGACGCGGTGATCGTGCGGATCGCCTTCGTGGTACTGACGTTCATGGGCGGCGCGGGCCCGTTCCTGTACCTGATCGGCTGGCTGGTGCTGCCCCGTGAGGATTCCCCGAGCGTGATCGCCAACGCTCTGGGCGGGAGCTCCCAGAACCGCCTCCGCAGCCTGCTAGCCGTGGGGCTGATCGTCCTCGCCCTGGTCATGACCGCCAATCTGAGTGGCAGCCTCTTCCACCTGTTCGTCGACGTGTGGAGCATCGCTCCCTATCTGGCCCTCGTCCTCATAGCCGCCGGCGTGGCCCTGGTCGCGTGGCCGGGATCCGCCAGCCGGCCCAAGCCCACTCCGGCCCGGCCGCCGGCCCCGGGAACGCCGCCGCCCTCCTCGGCGTACGCGACCCCGGCGGCCACTCCCCCCACCGCGGCCGAGCCGGAGTGGCCACCCCATGCGGGCGCCACCGCGCCGCCAGCGAGACGGCGCCGAGGCCGCTCACTGGTCGGCACCCTCACAATTGCGGCCCTGCTGGTGTACACGGGCGGTGCCGTGGTGCTGGACCGTGTCGACGCGATCGAGGTGGACATCGGCGTCTACTTCGCGATCGCGGTGGCCATCACCGGCGCCGGCCTGCTGGCCTCGGCCTTCGTCCGCCCCGCCCGGGGCCTCATCCTGGCGGGGGTCGTGCTCTCGGCGCCGCTGCTTCTCTTCACCGGAGCCGAACTGCCGTGGGGATCGGGGGTCGGGGAGGTCCGGGTGACCGTCACCGACATCGACGAACTCCAAGACGAATACCGCCACGGCGTCGGCAAGCTGGTCGTGGACCTCCGCGGGCTCGAGCCCGACGGCACAGTCAGGTCCCTGGACCTGAGCCTCAGCGTCGGCGATTTGGACATCTACGTCCCCGACAACATAAGGACTACCGCCGATGTCAATGTGGGCGCGGGGAGCATGCGCGTCTGGTACGGCGGCCCGCTGCCCGACAGGCAGGTGGACCTGCACAGTGCCCAATCCCTGCTCTTGAATCTGCTGGAACTGCCCCCCGGCTACCGGGACGGCCGTGGCTCAGAGGACGACATTGGCACGCTCGGGGACTACCTGGACGCCTACGAGAGATACACCAACGAGACATACCACGGGCCTCCGATCGCCCCGCATCAACGGCAGAGGCTGGAACGCCTCATGACCGATGGAGCCGACGTCGGAGACCAAGCCCATTTCCGGCAGATGTTCCAATCCCTGCTCGCCGAGGCCAGCGGCTCCGGCTACCCCTGGCAAGACAGCGATGAGGGCCTCGGCCTTGCCCGCCGGATCACCACACCGGTGTGGGGCGAGCCCGAGGGCGAACTGCGCCTCGATGTCGACATCGGCATCGGCGAGGCTGAGATCGTGACCCTGCCCGCCACAACCTCGATAGGAGCGACGGAACCGTGAGCGATACACCGATGAGCGACGAAGTGGGCGACACCGGCGTCGCCGTTGAGCAGGCGAGCGCTCGCAAGTCCCGCCGTGCCGACCCTGTGTCGCTGGTGGCCGGGCTGCTCTTCATCGCGATCGCCTTGGCAGCCCTGACCGACCGCTTCTGGGCCGACCTCGACGCGGTGCTGGTAGCCGGAGGGACGGTAGTCGCCCTCGGCGCGGCCATGATCGCGGGCGTGATCCTCCGCAGCCGTCGCCAGCGCGACTCGATCGATCGCTGAACCGCCGCAGCAGCCCGGTCTAGCCGGCCAGGGTCGAGCGCCAGCCTGACGCGATGTGCTCCAACCACCACTGCGGGGCGTTGTCGAGCAGGTTCGACAGGTTGGAGTAGTCCCACCACCGGGTGATCAGGCCGTCGCCGTCGAGTTCCATGACTGAGGTGAACGGGTGCCGGATCACCTCGCCGGTGTGGAAGCTCCAGACCTCGAGGTGCTCTGTGACCACGACCGAGCCGTCGGCGACCACCAGTCCCGGTTCGTGGGTGTGGCGTTCCACGGGTTCCAGTCCAAGCCGCAGCCGGGCCACGATCTGGGCCGGGCCGTGGGCGCCCCCGCCCGACTCGCCCGTGCCCACGTCCACGTAGTTGGCCCCAGCGGCGAAGAAGCCGCCTATGGCCTCCCAGTCGTGGGCGTACAGCGCGTCCCAGTACCGGGCCACGATCTGCTTGTTGCGCTCCTGGACTTCAATCACCGCGACAGGCTAGGGCAGGGAGGAATCGTCGGAGCGTTCGGGCTCGGGTGCGGGTGGCTCGGGTGCGGGTGCCTCGGCCTTCGCCCTCTTGCGCCTGGACCTCGGCTTGGGGGTGCGCTCCGGCTTGGGGGTGCGCTCCGGCTTGGGGGTGCGCTCCGGCTTGGGGGTGCGCTCGGACCGGGTGCCCCCGCGCCGGCGGCGACGCCACCAGATGAGAGCCGCGATCACGGCTGCGAAGGGCAGGAACGGTATGAGCACGCCAACCACGACCAGGACCACGCCCACGATGGTGCGAAGGAAGCCGGCGCCGTCGGAGACCGAGTCGGCGAACCCTGGCAGCGACTCGTCTTCGGGGGTGTCCAACCACAGGCCGGCCTCGGCCGAGACCTCCTGGAGCGCCGCGCCCTGGGCGTCCACCGGGGTGGCCTCTACTTCCAGCCCGATCTCCAGGCCTCTGCTGGCCACCCGACCGGCCAGGCGTCCGTCGGTGATGGGCACCTCCAGCACGGCGACGAGCAACTCGCCGGGCTCGATCCGGCGGAAGTCGCCCTGCACCGTCTCGAAGCCGTCGACGTCCAGGCGCACGTAACGGGACCGGACCGACACGCCGGTCAACGCCGAGGCACCGGTGTTCTCCACCTCCAGGCAGATGTACACGGTCGAGTCCGGGTCGGCAGTGAGGTGCTGGGTTCCCAGGCAGGGGTCGTCGGCGTCGTCGGAGATCCAGGCCCCTACTTCGATCCCGGTGTCGGGCAGCACCGTGGGCGACTGGTGGATGGTCAGCGTGATGGTGGACAGGTCCACCTGGCCGCGCAGGGTGCGCAACTGGCCTCGCAGGACCTCCAGGGTGGTCTCCCGGTCGAGCAGCTCCCGCTCGATCTGAGCCACGTCCTCCAGTTCGACGGCCTCCTCCAGCAGCCGGCGGAGGCGGGTCACGCTGGTCTCAGCGGTGCTGATGCGGCTCTCGAGGTCGACGACCCGCTCGGTCACGTCGTCGGCGCTGATCGACTGGTCGACCAGCTTCCCCACCCCGGCCAGGCGCTCCAGCACGGTCGAGAAGTCGGCGGGCAGCACCTTGAAGGTGATCTGGGCCGAGGGCTGGGGCTCGGTGCGGGTGGTCTGGTTGAACACGATCCCGCCCAGACTCTGCACGATGGCCACCGCCTCGCTGCTGGCCGCGCTCACGTCGTCGGCCTGCACGCTGATGGTGGCCCGGTAGATGATGTCGCGTCCCAGGTCAGCCGGCGTGAGCGCGGTGGGAACAGCCAGCGCGGCACCGTCGGCTTCTCCCTGCTCGGTGGCCTCTGCCGCGAGGGACTCGAACGCCACATCTTCCGCCGTCGTCGGTGCTTCGGCCGAATCGGCGTCATCGGCGAACTCAGCGGGTGCGGCAGCCTCCGAGTCTGGTGTCGCGCGCACGAACGACGCGCTGTCATCGTCGTCGACACATGCGCTGAGCAAGACCAGCGCCGCGCTCATAGCTGCGAGCACGAACAGGATCGGGATGCGGCGACGCCGCCCTACACGAGGGGTGTTCGCATCAGTCATAGGTGTCCTCCCTATTGGGACGGTCTACACCTATGACGCCGGCCGAGCCTGGTTGGTTCCCCGGCCGGGTCGATCGGACGGGTTAGGCCCCCGGCTCGCCCTCTTCCTCGTCGCAGCCCGCGGTGCAGGTGGTGGGCGGCAGCACGACGTCGGTGGCGCTGCCGCAGGGTGCTCCCGCCGCGGTGTAGAGGCCGTCCACGCTGTACCAACCGGACTCCTGTCCAAGCTGGTTGAACGAGGTCGCGTACAGCTTCACCGGGACATTGGCCGGGACTCTGCGAACCGGCGCGGCCCAGCGGGTCCCGTTGCTGCGAGTGGTGTCGATCTGGCCGACCGTGAACTCACCGTTCGTGAGGATCGGCTCGCCGTCGACCTGCAGGTACGTGCGGATCTTGGAGATCTCGGCTGGGTTGGGGAGGGCGTCGAACTCCACGAGGAGCTCGTTGTCGGCGCTGCCGCCGACGCACCTGAGGTCGCTTGGCGGCGGGGGAGCGACCACGCTCACCGTCGGAGCCAGGGTGGTCGTCGTATCGGCAGCGTCCTCGGACGGAGCGGCGGTAGTCGTCGTGGTCTCGGCGGGCGCCACCGTCGGCGTCGTCACCAGCGGCTCCGCGGTCGTCGTGGGTGTCGACCGGGTCGTCGTCGTCTCGGAGACCTCTTCGTCGGGTGCCGCCTCGCCGGGTTCTTCGTCGTCGCTGCATGCAGCCGCGACCAGCGCCAGCGCTAGCATCGCGGCCCCGAGCCTCAGTGAACGCATGTAGAACTCCTCTCCAGGTGTCCACCATACAGGCTACGTTCAGCCCCGCCGTGTCACGAGGTCGAACAGTGCGGCGCGATCATAGGCTGTTCTGCGATGACGGATGTGGACCCTCGGGCGGAGTTGTGCGACCTGGTCGGCGGCGACGAACCCGCGTCCCGGCTGTGGTCCGCGATCGACTCCGGCCGCATGGCCGAGATCGTGCCTGAGCTGCCCGCTCTGAGGATGGAACAGGATCCGATCCACAGACACAAGGACGTGCTCGCCCACACCATCGCGGTGGTGGCAAAAACGCCCGATGACCTTGTGGTTCGCCTGGCTGCGCTGTTCCACGACATAGGCAAGCCCCGCACCCGCAGCTACGAGCACGGCGAGGTCACATTCCGCCATCATGAGGCCGTCGGCGCCCGCATGACCCGCAAGCGTCTGACCGCGCTTGGCTTCGACGAACGGACGGTGGATGACATCAGCGAGCTGGTGCGGCTGTCGGGTCGGTTCAAGGGTTTCGCATCGGGTTGGAGCGACGCCGCGGTGCGGCGCTACGCCCGGGACGCGGGGCCGCTGCTGGGTCGGTTGAACCAGTTGGTGCGTTCGGACTGCACCACCCGGAACCTCCAGAAGGAGGCCGACCTCCACCGCCAGATCGACGACCTCGAGCGCCGCATCGCCGAGCTGGCCGAAGTCGAGCGGAAGGCGGCGGAGCGGCCCCAGATCGACGGCGAGGCGGTCATGGCCCATCTCGGGGTGGCTCCCGGTCCTGACGTGGGCCGGGCGCTGAGGTGGCTGCTGGAACTCAAGCGCACCGAGGGGGAGCTGCCTCCCGACGAACTGCTGGCCCGGCTCGACGACTGGTGGGCCGTCAACCGCTCGTGAGTCTGCCGGGGCGACGTATTCGCCCGGCCGCTGGGCCGGTAGCCTCCATCGGGACTTGACCCCAGCAGGCGCCCTACCAAAGGAGGCGAAGTGACTTATCGAGCCGAGTACCTCTGGATCGACGGCAACCAGCCGGCCGGCGAGATTCGCAGCAAGACCAAGATCGTCGACAACGACGAGGAGCCACCGATCTGGGGCTTCGACGGGTCGAGCACCAATCAGGCCACCGGCGACAACTCCGACGTGGTTCTCAAGCCGGTGTTCTCCTGTGGCGACCCGGTTCGCGGCGGCGACAACATCCTCGTGCTGTGCGAGACGCTGCTCACCCGCGACCTGTCGCCGCATCCGACGAATCGGCGGGCGGAGTGCGTGGCCGTGTACGAGAAGTACAAGGACCAGGCCCCGCTGTTCGGGCTGGAGCAGGAGTACACCCTGCTCGACGCCGTTACCCGCTGGCCGGCGGGGTTCCCGACGGCGGGGTTCCCGCCGCCGCAGGGCCCGTACTACTGCGGGGTCGGTGCGGGCCGCATCTCGGGGCGTGAGCTGATCGAGGAGCACACCGGCGCCTGCATCCAGGCTGGTCTGGGCATTGCCGGCACCAACGCGGAGGTGATGCCGGGCCAGTGGGAGTTCCAGATCGGCCCGCTGGACACCGTCACCGTCGCCGACCATGTGTGGGTGGCCCGCTACCTGCTGTTCCGCCTGGCCGAGAAGCACGGCATCGAAGTGACCATCGAGCCCAAGCCCATGCTGGGCGACTGGAACGGCGCCGGTATGCACAGCAACGTCTCCACCAATTCGATGCGCAAGAGCTACGAGCCGATCATCGCGGCCTGCGAGGCGCTGGGAATGGCCGGCAAGCCCGAGGAGCACCTCGCCGGCTACGGCGCCGGCATCGAGTTCCGGCTAACCGGTGAGCATGAGACCGAGCGCTACGACCAGTACTCCTACGGGGTGTCGGACCGGGGTGCGTCGGTGCGGATCCCCTGGCAGGTCGCACGCGAGGGCAAGGGCTACATCGAGGACCGCAGACCCAACGCCAATGCCGACCCGTACCACGTCACCACCCTGCTGACGAGAACCATCTGCGAAGCACTCGTCGGCTTCGACTGACAGCGGCGGCCCACAATGGCCGCCGGCGCCGCTGAGAGAGCCGGGTCCGGCCCGGTTGCCGCGCCCTCGCTGAGGGTGGCGATCTGCCAGGTCAACCCCACCGTCGGCGACCTCGACGGGAACGTCGACCTGGTCCTCGACGCGCTGGCCCGGGCCGGGGCGGCCGGCGCTGACGTCGCCGTCCTTCCCGAGCTGGTCATCACCGGCTACCCGCCCGAGGACCTGGTGCTGCGGCCCGGCTTCGTCGCGGCCAGCCGGGCCGCGCTCGAGCGCGTCGCGGCCGCGACCGGCCGATGCGCGGCGGTGGTCGGCTTCGTCGACGGCGCGGGCGAGTCCACCAGGACGGTGCCCGACATGGCCGGCGTCCAGAACTTCAGCGACGCCTACAACGCGGTGGCGGTCTGCGCCAACGGCGAGGTGCGCGGCGTCTACCGGAAGCGCCACCTGCCCAACTACGACGTGTTCGACGAGATGCGGAACTTCCGTCCCGGCCTCGACGAGCCGCCCCTGTTCGAGATCGGCGGCGCGGTGGTGGGGGTCACGGTGTGCGAGGACGCCTGGGTGCCCGACGGTCCGGTCAGCGCCCTGGCCCGCGCCGGCGCGCAGCTGGTGGCGAACGTCAACGGTTCGCCGTTCCGGGTCGGCAAGCAGGCCGCCCGCGAGCAGGTGATCGCCCGGCGGGTCGCCGAGTCGGGCGTCGCGGTGGTGTGCGTGAACCTGGTCGGCGGCCAGGACGAGCTCGTGTTCGACGGCGGCTCCTTCGTCATCGGCGCCGGCGGTGAGGTGGTGGCCCGGTGCGCGTCCTTCTCCGAGGCCGTCGACGTCTTCGATGTGGACCTGCCGGCCGTAGAGCCGGCAGTCGCCGCCCGGCACCCGGCCGGGATCACCCGGGTCACGCCCGCCGCGCCTGAAGATCCGGGCCGGCGCCCGGCGGCTGTCCCGCTGGCGGCGCCCGCCGACCACTGCGCCCAGCGATGGGCCGCGCTGACGTTGGCCACCCGTGACTATGTGCACAAGAGCGGGTTCAGCGATGTCTGCGTGGGCCTGTCCGGTGGCGTGGACTCGTCGCTGACCGCCACCATCGCGGCCGACGCCCTCGGCGCCGACCACGTCCACGGCGTGCTCATGCCGTCGCGCCACTCCAGCGAGCACTCGGTGACCGACGCCGAGAAGCTGGCCGCCAACCTCGGCATCGACGCCCTCATCGTCGGCATCGAGCCGGGCCACGCCGCGCTGGCCGGGATGATCGAGGCCGGTCTCGCCGGCGGGTTGGACACCGGCGGGATCACCGACCAGAACCTCCAGTCCCGCATCCGGGGCGTGACGCTGATGGCGCTGGCCAACGAGCACGGCTGGCTGGTGCTCACCACCGGCAACAAGAGCGAGCTGGCGGTGGGCTACTCGACCCTCTACGGCGACACCGCCGGAGCCTTCGCGGTCGTCTCCGATCTTTGGAAGCTGGAGGTGTACGAGTTGTGCCGGTGGCGCAATGAGCAGGCTGGCGGCGAGCTCATCCCCGAGACGGTGTTGGCCAAGGCGCCGTCGGCGGAGCTGGCCCCCGGCCAGCGCGACGATCAGTCGCTGCCCCCCTACGAGGTGCTCGACCCCATCCTGCGGCTCCACGTGGAGGAGCTGCGGACGGTGGCCGAGATCCAGGAGGCCGGGATCGCTCCGGCTGACGTGGTGGAGCGGGTGTGCCGGCTGGTCGATGTCGCCGAGTACAAGCGCCGCCAGACGCCGATCGGTCCCCGGCTCACGGGCCGGGCGTTCGGCCGGGACCGTCGCATGCCGATCGTCAATCGCTACCGGTCGGCCGGCGGCACATGAGCCACGGCTCCCCCCGCCCAGCGACGGGGGCCCGAACACAATGCCGGGGGCGCGGACGGTGAGCCGCGGCTACAGCGCGGTCCAGACAGCCCGGCTGGTGTCGGCGCTACGGTGGGTGTGCGGCCGGCTGTCGGAGATCGTCGACGCGTGGGCCACGGAAGCCGCGGCCGCAGAGGACTCGGCAGCGGCAGCGGTTGAGATGATGGTGCTGAGTCGCCGCCTCGCCTCCCACCGGGGTGTGCTCGACGGGTTGCAGCCCGACTCGGAGAGGCTGTCGGCGTGGCGGCAGGCCGCGCCGGCTGATGAGTCGCTGGCGGGCGCGCTCGGCGAGATCGCAACTCTGGAGGGCGCCTCGGAGCGGCTGGCGGTGGCCCAGCAGGTGCTGGTGCCGCAACTCGTCGGCGTGTATCTCCAGATCGGCATCCACGCCGCACCCCATTGCGACGGGGCTCTGGCGTCGGCGGCCGGTTCGCTCGGCCACGACCTCGATCGCGGCGGGCACCACGCCGCCGCGCCGGCCGGCGGCGGACCGGCAAACGCGGCGCGCCGGCTGTCGGCTGCGGGCGGCCTGGTCGGGCGTTCCCTGCTGCGTCCCGCCGGCTGGGCCTAGAGGCCGCCCCAAATCTGTCCGGGTATTCCTCAAATATGACCGGTTTCTCTACAGATTTCGGCCGAGCACGCCCGAGCGCCTGGCGGCGCAAGATTGTTCGGGCCGGACGTGGTGGGCGACGGGCAAAACGTCGTTATCGTGCAGGCTGTCAATGGCGCGTGGGGGCGGCGAGTATCGCGGCTGGCACCGAAGACCCGGAGCGGGGGTAAGTGGTCAAGGTCAAGGAGCGTGTTGAGCGAGACGAGGAGGATCTGGTCCGCCTCTATCTCACCGACATCGGGCAGTACCCGCTGCTGACCAAGGACGACGAGGTCCGGCTTGCGCAGGAGATCGAGATCGGCGCGGCGGCCCGCAAGGAACTCAAGGAGGCCACTCCCGGCTCGCTCACCGATCACCGCCGCCGGGATCTGCGCCGCAAGGACCGCCGGGGCCTGGAGTCCGAGCGCACCTTCGTCCAGTCGAATCTGCGCCTGGTGGTGTCGATCGCCAAGAAGTACCAGGCCTCTGGGCTGCCCCTGCTGGACCTCATCCAGGAGGGCAACCTCGGGCTGATGCACGCGGTCGAGAAGTTCGACTGGCGCAAGGGGTTCAAGTTCTCCACCTACGCCACCTGGTGGATCCGCCAGGCCATCACCCGGGGCATCGCCAACACCGGCCGCACCATCCGCCTGCCGGTGCATGCCGGCGACACGCTGGCCCGCCTCCAGAAGGCCCGCTCGCGACTGGAACTCAAGTGCGGGCGTCCGCCCACCCTGTCGGAGCTGGCCGCCGAGGTGGAGATGCCCGAGGACAAGGTCACCGAGGCGCTGCGCTTCCAGTCCGAGCCGCTGTCCCTGTCGGAGCCGCTGCGCCAGGACGGCGACGCCGAGTTGGGTGACGTGGTGGAGGACCGGTCCATCGACTCACCCTTCGACACGGCCGCCACCACGATGCTGCCCAATGAGATCATGCGCCTGCTGTCGCCGCTGGACGAGCGCGAGCGCGACATCCTCAAGCTGCGCTTCGGCCTCGACCGGGGCGAGCCCCGCACCCTCGAGGAGGTGGGCGAGCACTTCAACCTCACCCGGGAGCGGATCCGTCAGATCGAGGCCCGGGCCATGTCGAAGCTGCGCCATCCCTCCAGCGACACCGGCGCCCGAGACCTCCTCAACGTCTGACCACCCTTCCGGGTCCGCTCAGCTTCCGGGTCTGACCACCCTTCCGGGTCTGCTCAGGCGTCCTCGGGGGGTTCGTCGGAGCGGGGCGCGGCCAGAGCCTCGATGACCCGCTTCATCAGCGCCTGCCATTGCTGTGCGGTCGGTGCCGGCCGCCTCGGCGCGCCGGTGGAGAGGGCCAGATGGGTTCCTAGATCGAGGGCTTGGCAGAACGCCACGATGGCCTCGGTGCTCAGCGACGGGTCGATGCGCCCGTCCTCCTTGGCCGCGGTCACCATGGCTGTCAGGGTGTCGACCTCGGCACCGAGACACTCCGAGACCAGCGCGGCGATCGAGTCGTCGTGCCGGGCCGACACGAACGTCTCGAACATCAGGTCGCCGAGCCTGCGATCGCCTGAGGAGAGCAGGCTCGCACCCAGGGCGCCGATGCTCTCATCGACCGGCGTCTCGGCCGGGTCGGCCATAGATGCCATCCGTTGGGACGTCGCGTGCTCGACGACGGCGAGGAACAGTTGGGGCTTGGTGGGCCAGCGCGCGTAGATGGCGCCGGTCGTGAGCCCGCACCGTCGGGCGACCTCATGGATGCGGGTCGTCTCATAGCCGGTCTCGCCGAACACTTCGACGCCTGCGTCGAGCAGTCGCGTCGTGACCTCCTGTGCCTTGCGAGAGTGACCTGCCGTGGTCTTGCCGGCGACTGCTGCTACCCGTTGAGAGACCATAGTGGAATCCTCATATATCGAAGAATAGTAGCTAGTACCAGTCCTCCGCATCAGCGAGGACCTTGACCTTGATGTGGTGTTGCAGGAGGTCGTGGACAGCGCGAAGCAGGCTCCTCGATCATCGACGTACCCCGGCCAGCGTCAGCAAGTCTCCGTCCAGCAGGTCAGCCAGCGTCCTGATCGAAGCATTCGCAGCGTCGTGGCCGCAGCCCCGTGGGCTGATGAAGACCGCGTATGCGCCCGCCGCCAGCGCGGCGGCCACGTCCACGTCGGAATCGCCCACGAAGGCGGGCCTGCGGGCCTCGAGCAGGCGCGCGGCTGCGATGATCATGCCGGGGTCGGGCTTGGCCGGGTAGCCGCTGTCGTGCCCTATCACCGCGTCGAACAGGCCGTCCCAGCCGAGCGCGCCGAACTGCCGGTGGGTGTTGGCCACGCTGTCGTTGGTGACGACGCCGACGGGCACGCCCCGATCCCGCAGCCCCAGGACGGTCTCTTCGGCCCCGTCGGCCGGATGCAGCCGATCAAGGGCCCGCTCACAGACGAGGGAAACGAATGTGTCGCCGTCCATGTGCGGGGCGACCATGGCCGCGAGCTGCGGGTTGCTCATCCACAGCAACGGCGCCCCGGCCGCGAGCGTGGGGACGGTGCCCAGGCGCAGCCCCAGCGCGGCGCACACCGCCTCCAGTGCGGGCCGCGGGGGGTCGATCTGGCTCAGCGCCTCCGCGGCTGCGCCCGCCCATGTGTGCTCACCGTCCAGCAGCGTGCCGTCCTTGTCGAACAGGACAGCGTCGACGGATTGCGCCACAGAGGGCCTCCCTACGCCGGCGACGCCGCGGTCCGGTAGTGGCGCAGCGACCGGGCGCCCTGCTCGTCGAAATGACGCCAGCGGAGGCCTCTACTCATCGCGGAGCGGCACGAATACGGGGAGTGCGACCTCGTCGTCGATGGGATCGAAGTCGACGCGCACCGCCAGGCCGACGACGAGGCTGTCGTGGTCGGTGTCGTTGACCCGGCTCAGGATGCGAACCGGCTCACCGACGGTGCCGTCGAGTTCGACCACGGCCACGTTGTAGACCCCCAGATGCTCGAAGATCGCGACGACGGGCCGGTGGGTCCACACGAAGGAGTGAACCCGTCCCGTGCCGGCGACCTCGTCCCAGTCGATGGCCAGCGACCCGCAGGCGTAGCAGGCCGGGGTGGGCGGGTGGCGGTGGGTTCCGCAGTCCCCACAGCGCTGGATTGCCAGTCTGCGGTCGGCTGCGGCGTGCCAGTAGGGCGCGGAGATCGGCGTCAGTCTGGGCGCCGGCAGGCCCGGCATCTGGATGCTCACGACGCCTCTCGCGTGAGCATCAGGGCGCTGGTCGGGGTGGGACCGGCTGCCCCCACCACAAGGGCTACCTCCGCGTCAGCCACCTGGTTGTCGGCGGTGCCCCGGAGCTGGCGCACCGCCTCGGTCACATGGGTCATGCCGTGGGCGTAGACCTCGGCCAGGTTCCCTCCGGACGTGTTGAGGGGCAGGGCGTCCAAGCCGATCCCGCCGTCGGCGACGAAGGGTCCGCTCTCGCCCACTGCGCAGAACCCGAAGTCCTCCAGCCCCATCAGCACTAGCGGGCTGAAGTGGTCGTAGATCTGGGCCACGTCCACATCGGCGGGGCCCAGGCCCGCCTTCGAGTACAGGTCGGCAGCCACGGTGCGCTGCCCGGCGGAGGCGAAGTCCTCGTCGCGCATGTTGTAGCTGCCGAGCAGCCCCTGCCCGAAACGCTGCGGCGCGCCGATCGAGGCCGCCGCGATGTGCACCGCGTCACCGGCGAGGTCGGCGGCCCGCTCGGCGCTGGTGACGACCGCGGCGACAGCCACATCCGACTCCATGCAGATGTCGGGACGGCGAAGCGGCTCGTAGAAGTAGGGCATCGCGAAGTACTCGGCCGGTGTCAGCGGCTCGCGGAAACGGGCCTGGGGATTGGTCGCGGCCATCTCCCTGGCGTTGACGGCGATGCGGCAGAAGTGCTCCTCGGTCGTGCCGTAGAGGTGCATGTGGCGCACCGTGGCCAGCGCGAACATCTGCCCTGCGGCCATGAGCCCGTAGGGGGCGGCCCAGCTGAACGCGGCCGGCAGACGGGGGGCTTTGGCCATCGCCTGCCCGAACCGCAGCTTGCCCTGGCAGATCGACCGGTAAACCACGCACATGTCGACCTGGCCGGTGGCCACCGCCATGGCCGCGTGCAGGAACGCCCCGCCCATGGCCGCCCCGCCGCCGCCATGGGTCATCGCCGCCAGCCGCACAGGCCTCGAGCCGAAGGCGTGAGCGAGGTCGGCGGGCTCGGTGCCGTCCATGCTGTAGGAGGACCATCCGTCGATGTCGGCCGGCGCGATCCCGGCGTCGGCGCAGGCCGCGGAGACGGCTTCGGCCGCCATCGACAGCTCGCCCCGCTCGGTGAACTCGCCCCTGCGGCCGTAGGCGGTGGCACCGATGCCGACGATCGCGGCCCGTCCCCGTAGCCAAGTCGGATCGACGGTCATGGTCACACGCCCTCAGCCACCGACGACACCCTCGGCGTGCAGCCGGGCGATGCTCTCGGGCCCGTAGCCCAACTCGGCGAGGAGCAGGTCGGTGTGCTCGCCCAGCAGGCACCCGCGGCCCAGGACGGTCGGCGAGCGCGACAGGTGCGCGAGGGCGGTCAGGCGGGGATGGACCCCCAGCGCCGGATGCTCGACATCCGCAACCAGGTCCGCGGTGCGCCCGTAGCTGCCCTCGCGGTTGTCGAGCAGCAGAGCCTCGAACGGCTGCGACTCCACCTCGACGCATCCGACACCAGCGGCCGCAAGCTCGCGCTCCCACTCGGCCGCGGCCCTGCTGGAGAAGATCGCCTCCAACTCGGCGGCGAGTTCCTCGTCGTGGGCGGAGCGAGAGGCGGCGTCCGCGAACCGTGCGTCGGAGGCCAGCCCGGCCCCGACACCCAGTCTCTCCAGCGCCTCCACGAGCCTTCGCCACTCCCGGTCGCTGGGCGCGGCCAGGAACACCCAGCCGCGGGCGGCCCGATAGAGCCGGTAGGCCGCCGACAACCCATGGAGTTCCGGGTCGGCCGTCGGGGTGGGCGGCCTGCCCTCATAGGCCACGCAATCCTCACAGAGCACGTGGGCCATGGTGGTCAGCATCGACGTCACCAGAGTGGTGCCGCCCGATCGCGAACCGTTGCCGCGGCGCGCCGCGAGCAGGCCGGCCATCATGGCGCTGGCTACGACCACGGCCGAGCACCCGTCGGCGTTACCGCCGACCTGAGTGGCCATGCCCAGCCTGAGCGAGGCCTCCTTCACGCCGTCGAGATCGAGCTCGTCGGCAGGATCCACCGTCGGGCCCACATTGCGCCACCCGGCGCCGGCGCCCGCGCCGATGGTGGGAGCGAAAGCAGGCCGATGACCGCACGGCCCCCCGGCGCCGTATCCGGGCGAACTCACGTAGATCACGTCGGGATTGACGGCTTGCAGGCTCGCGGCATCGACCCCCAGGCGGGCATCCACTCCGGCCCGGTAGCTCTGCATCACGATGTCGGCACCGGCTACGAGCCGGTGGGCGATGGCGCGGCCCTCGTCGGTGGCGAGGTCCAAGGCGATGCTCTGCTTGCCCTGCAGCGACTTGGCCGCCCCCGCTTCTGGGAAGCCCATCATCATCCGCATCGGCTCGCCGTCGAGCGACTCGACCTTGATGACACGGGCGCCGAAGTCGGCCAGGATCGCCCCGGCATAGGGCGCGGCGTAGTAGGTGCCGAACTCGACGACGGTAACCCCGGCGAGAGGCGCGGTGCTCCCGGTCACAGCAGGCTCGGCGACGGGTTGCCGTGGCGCGGTCTCCCAGGATGCCGTCACCGTGTCGCTGCCCAGGCCGGGCGCCGGTCGGCTGGGGCGACGACCCGACCCGGGACCGGCCACCAATGGCCCGGGTTGACGCACCGGGCCGCGCTCGGGATCGTCGATGGAGACGACCCGGTCGTCGTGGACGATCTGGGGATGGTCCAGCAGTTCAGCGCCCCGGCGAAAAACCTCGGCCCACACGTCGGGATCCTCGTCGAAGATCTCCTGCCACTCGGCCAGAGTCTTGGACCGAACGGCGGTCAGCATCCGCTCCCACAGCTCCCGGCGGCGGTCGCGGTCGTCGAACTCGGGAGCGGTCGACCAATCGGGATCATCCAGCATCCAATCGAGCCCCAGCGCCCGCATGAAGGCGGCGAACAGGTGCGGCGACACCTGCGAGAACTGCATCCAGTGGCCGTCGGAGCTGAGTGCTACCAGAAGTCGGAACGCGAAGCTGTGGTTGGGGATGCCGTCGTCGCCTATCGGTTCTGCGGCCTCGTAGGCCTCGGGATACTGGCGGGCTATGAAGGCCAGGAACCAGCGCCACGGGTCTTGGGCGGCCATGCCCTGGGCCAGGGACGACTCGACGTGCTGGCCCAGACCGGAGCGCTCCCGCTCGTAGAGGGCGGCCAGCGTGCCGTGCAACGCGGTATGGGCCGCGCTGAAGGTCGCGTAGGGAACCGAGCAGTAGGCCGGACCCCCTCGAGGAGTGAAGGCCGTGAACTGGACGGCGAAGCCCAGCTTGGCCATGACCAGCGCCTCATACCCGGCAACGCCGGCCAAGGCCCCCCTCGGTCCGAAGCCGCTCACCGACGTGTACACCAATCCGGCATTGCCGGCCGCGAGGTCGTCGTAGCCGAGGCCGAGCCGCTCCGCCGTGCCCGGGCGCCACGTCTGCACCACCACATCGGCAGCCAAGGACAACCGGCGCGCCCGCTGGGCGCCCTCGGGCGCGGTCAGGTCGATCACCACGCTGTGCTTGCCGCGGCCGAGGAACGGCCAGGCGGCCGAGTCTCGCAGCGTCGATCCGTCCGGCGGCTCGACGCACACCACCTCCGCGCCCTGGTCGGCAAAGAACAGGCCCATGTGAGCACCGACCCAGGAGCTCGACAGATCAACCACCCGGATCCCCGACAACAGCCCCGGGCCGTTCCCTACGGCCATGAGCCGCAACCGCTCGGGCAGGCGCCCGTCACGGGCCGTGATCCTCCCGAGCCCCGATCGCCGAGCCCCGGCGGATCACAGAGCGAACCCGAAGACGCGAGTCGCGTTGCCTCCGACGATGGCGGCGAGTTCGTCGCTGGGAACGCCGTCGAACTGCTCGGCGCAACGGGCCTGGCTGTGGGGCCATGTGCCCTCGGGGTGGGGGTAGTCGTTGCCCCACATGAGGGTCTCGATCCCGGTTGTGGCGCGGTTGGCGACGGCCACCGGGTCGTGCATGAACGTGGCCGCGCACTGGCGGCGGATCAGCTCCGACGGCTTCAGCGACAGTTTGGGCCGTGTCCACATGTGGTGGGCGTCATAGATGGCGTCGGCCTGGGTCATGACCCACGCCAGCCACGACGCGCCGGTCTCCACCGTCACTGCCCGCAGCTTCGGGAACCGATCCAACGCGCCGCCCGCGGCCAGGCTCAGCATCACCCGGGGCCCGTCGAGCTGGGCAGCCAGCAGGTAGTTGATCACCGCGCCGCCCGGACCTCGCACCACACGGGGCTCCACTCCCGTGCCCGAGTGGAACGTGAGCGGAAGCTCCAGGTCGCTGGCCGCGGCCCAGAAGTGGTCGTAGGCCGCGTCGTTGTAGGGCCGGGCCGGCACCTGGGCGGGCAGGAACAGCGCCCGTAGGCCTAGCTCGGCCACCCGCTGCGCCTCCGCGACGGCGGCTTCGATGTCGAGCATCGGAATCAGGCCCACCGCCACAATGCGCTCGGGTTGACCGCCGAAGACCTCGGCCGCCCAGTCGTTGTACGCCCGGCACAACGCCAGCTGGAACCCGGCATCCTCCGGCACGAAGCAGGCCTGCAGACCCCACGTCGGGAAGACCACCTCCGCGGCGACACCGTCGCGCTCCTGGTCCCTGATCCGCACGTCAAGGTCCCAGCCGCCCACGACCGCCTTCTCCAGCACCGCCGCCGTCATCAGCGACCGCGGCCGCAGGCCCTCCATATGAATTGTCCGTTCGCCGCCGGTGCCCTCCTCGATCCACGGGACGCGGTCGCGGTACCGAGCGTCGACTCGCTCGCGGTACAGATCGACGGGTTCGGTGACGTGGGCGTCTGTCGAGATGTAGGCAACCCCGCCGTAAGTGTCGATCATGGCCGTTCTCCTGAACAGGGTTTGCGGGCATCCTATGGTGACTATTATCAGCTCCGCCGGTGTGGCACCGATCCACGATGTGGACTCCGCCAGGGGAGGTTGGCCGTGCGCAGGTCTCCGATTCGCGGTGCACTGCGATCAACAACAGTGCTGTGTGCCGTCGTCATGCTGGGCGCCGCCTGCGGCAACAGCCCCAGCGACGATGGCTCCGCGCTCGCCCCCACCGCAGCGCCGACCACGGCTGCGACAACCGCTCCCGCCCCGGATACCCCGGACGAGGCACCCGAGCCGGAGCCGGCTGACAGCGAAGAGACACCCGAACCCGAGCCGGCGACCGAGTCCGAGCCGGCACCCGAGTCCGAGCCGGCGACCGAACCCGAGCCGGCACCCGAGTCCGAGCCGGCACCCGAGCCCGATGAGCCCGAGGCGTCCACTGACGAACCCGAGACGCCGACAACCACCGAGCCCGTCGTCGATGAGCTGGTCGACCCCTACCCGCATCGCCACGACTTCGTGGCTCTGGAAGGCGTGCCCGGAGTCACCGGCGACGAGATCAGGGTGAACGTCATCGGCACCAAGTCGAACAACCCGCTGGGAACCTGCATCCTCGACTGCTTCGTCACCGGGATCCAGTCCTACTTCGACTACGTGAACGACTCCGGCGGCGTGTACGGCCGGCAGCTCGTGATCGGCGAGATCCTCGATGACGAGCTCGGCTTCAACCAGGACAGAGCCCTGAGGGTGATCGCTGACAAAAACACGCTGGCGTCGTTCCAGGCCACCCTGCTCGCGCTGGGCTGGGGCGACCTGCACGACGCGGGCGTTCCCACGTTCGTGTGGAACATCGACGGCACCCAGTCGGTCAACCGGGAGAGCATCTTCAGCAATTTCGTGATCGGCTGCACCACCTGCACGTCGCGGGGGCTTCCCTGGCTGGTGGCGCAGGCGGGCGGAACCCGGGTGGCCTCCCTGGGCTACGGCGTCTCGGCCAACTCCAAGGTGTGCTCGAGGGCGTTCGCCGACTCCATCGACCTCTACAGCGCCGAGCTGGGCATCGAGATGGCCTACCTCAACGACGATCTGGCCTTCGGCCTGCCCAACGGGATAGGGCCCGAAGTCACCCAGATGATCGATGCCGGCGTGGACTTCATCGTCAGTTGCATGGAGCTCAACGCCATGCTCACCCTGGCCCAGGAGCTGGAGCGCCAGGGGGTGCGCGACCAGATCACGATGGTGCACCCCAACTCCTACAACGCCGAGTTCGTGGCCAACGCCGGGTCTCTGTTCGACGGCGACTACGTGCTGGTGCTGTTCGTCGCCTTCGAGTACGACGTGGACAGCGACCTGCTCGACGCCTACAAGCAGTGGGTGCCGGCCCACGGCGGCCCGGAGGCTGAGCAGACCATGGTCGGGTGGCTCAACGCCGACCTGTTCGTCACCGGCTTGCTGGAGGCTGGGCCGGCCTTCGACCGGGGCTCGATCATCGACTCGCTGAACCAGATCACCTACGGTGCCGACGGCTTGATCAACCCGATCGACTGGAGCCGCCAGCACTGGCCGGTCGTAGAGGGCGATCCCGCCTACGACTACGAACTGGAGTGCGTGTCCTACGTCCGGATGGAGGACGGCGGATTCGTCGGGTTCCAGGCCGCGCCGTGGATGTGCTGGCCCAACGACGACCTGGCATGGTCCGAGCCGACTCCCACCGACTTCGCGGCCTGACCCCCTGGCCGTAACCGGCGGGGCACCAACTCATCAGGCGGGCTCGTCGGTCTTGGCAGACGGCGTCGATCTGTCCACAAGGATCCTCATCGGGCGCATGCACCTGATGTGAGCAGTGCCCGGCCGATGCTGTACGTCTCACCGGAGCCGAGTGGCGTGTGACACAGCATTGGTGCCCAGGGAGGCGGGCGATGCGTGGTACGGCAAGCCACGACGATCCTTGGGCGGCTGGCATCGTGTCGGCTGGATCGTGAGGCGGTGAGGCTCAACTGTCGTTTGAGGTAGTGCAGCGTCGACTGGTGAGTCTCCGGTTCCCGGTCCACGCCCTGCCTCTGCTGCCAGCGACCGTTCGAGCACGCATGTGGGGAACTCGCCGACGGGCGCTACTTCGCGAGGGCCATCTTCCCCGGCATCCTGTCGGGCGACATCAAGGAGGGCGACATCAAGGTGTTCACAGTCGGCAGGGATCCTGAGGTCGGCTCCAAGATCTGTAATCCGACATTCGAGCAGAAGAGACTACTGGACCAGGCCCACGCCAACGTCTTCGGTGGCCATTGCCTGGAGGAGTTCGCCATGGTCCAGGACATTGCCTACTACGGCGCTGACATGGAGGCTCCGGAGCGCTGTACAGGAGCCTGACCTCGCCATCGAGCCAAGAGCGACCCGAGCGGTGTTGGGGGCACCAACTGGCTGCTCTCTTGCGTAGTGGGTGGTCTGAATCTACTGTTGTGTGTTGGCGCTGCGTAGCGGTTGCGAACAGACGTTCAATCCATATCAGTTCTAGGTATCCGATAGGTGGGGTAAGTCGGCATGGCTGTAGAAGACCTTAGTCCGCAGGAACAGGAAGCGCTGGAGTTGCTGAGATCGAACGATCCGCGAGCGGCCGCGACGCTCGCAGCGCTGGACGACTCCGGGCGGGCCCGGGTGCTCGCTCAAATGAGTGCCACACCGGCCCCTGAGGAGTCTTCCCCCTCGGAAGACATCGCTGCACCCGACCCGTCGACTGCCGATGAGGCGGCGAGTAGTGCGGAAGCCTCGGGGGAGGCGCTCCCTGATCCTGACGCGGATGATGCTCCGCTTGACCCTTCGGCTGCGGAAGCAGATGACGCTTCGGGGCCGGATCCAGAGGCAGACTCGGATGCTTCGCCAAGGGCCGGGGCCTTAGCCGCTCCATTCAACCAAGCGCTAGCTACCACGGCGGGTAAGGTGATCCTGGCGGTCGTAGGCGCCGCGCTGATCATCATCATCATCTTCGTTGTTCGCAGCTGTGGGGGCAATGGCGAGTTCTCGTCTGATGCGCTGCTGCTGGTGAGGGAGAGTGGGGGTGACCTCTACGTCGGTAGGGCCAACGCCGAGGTTGACCGCGATGACCGCGTCGTGCGGGACTTCGATGGGCTCACACGTACCACGGTGACACGCGACGGCACTTGGTGGTCGGCAGGGCTAGTTGAGGTAGGGAATCGTCGGATCTTGGTGGCAGATTCGCAGGATGGCGACGGAGCGTGGGTCATCGAAGGGTCTGAGGTAGAAGAGATCGTGTCAGAGAGCGGTAGCGTAGGAGTTGTTGTGGTTGGTGACACTCTGTACTTGCGCGAGTCGCGTGAGGGTACGCAACGCTGCTATCGGGGTTCGCTCGACGCGCTCGACGACTTGGAGCGTGTATTCCGAGGAGACGCCTGCACAATCGCATACTCAGGTCACATCCTGGGCGCCAGTGGCTCGGGTGATTCCTACAGGGTGACGGTGTGGTCGCCACAGGGCGATGAGACCGCTCTATCGAGGGCAAACTTCCAAAACTTACCCTCGATGTCTGATAATGGCCGGTTCGTGGTCTCCCGTGACGATGAGGGTGTAACGGTAACGAGTGTTGACACTGGGGATCGTATTTGGGAACTCGATGGCGGCGTTGATTTCGAATTGGCGAGCCACCCCGACGGTCACATCGCTACGGCAGTCGAAGCGTCCTCTGGTGAGGTGTACTTGGTTGCGGTGGATGCTGAAGGAAACGCCGATGAGATATTGGAAGTAAGAGATGGGCAGCTTGTAGCTGAATTCGCACCCTCAGGAGACCTGTTCTGGCTCGAGAGCGGCCAGAATGATCGAGGGATCCTCTCTGTGTGGGATGCCTCACAGAAGGAAGTCTTCGAACTGGCGGATGAAGAGGGACTGCGATTGATTGGAGTCCACGAGGGCGCGGCTGTAACAGTGATCGAGGATGACCTCGGTGCCTTGTTCCAGAGATTCCTGCCTACCGATACTGATGGTACCGAGTTGCACGAATTCGACGACGACGTTCAGGGAAGTTTGATTTACGGCGGATTCCTCTATGTCGCGGGAAGCGAGATGGCGTCCGTGATTCCACTGAATGGCGGCGAGGCCACGGACTCCTTGACGTGGGATGCGATCAACATACTGGAGGTCAGTGACGGCCTTCTCCTAGCTGTGGGCACCGACGGGTCATCGGAGGTGCTGTTTGGTATCCGATCCGGCTCTGAAGACGATGTGGAGTACGGGGACTTCGACGACGTCGTATCTGCTCAAGCCTATGGCAACACCGTCTATGCAACGGTTCGCGACGGACTGGGCCTCGAGACTCTCGTGTTCGATGCCTCATCCGGTGACGCACGAGACGACGGACCAGACTATGACGGCTACCGACTGATAAACAACAGGACATGGCGAATCCGCAACTCTCTGTCAGCTGTCGGGTACGCACGAGACATTGTCGCACCAGAGCTTGAGCCGATGGCTGAAGAGGTGCCGATGGCTGACGAGCCGGCGACGACGACGGTGCCGATAGCTGAAGAGCAACAGACAGCGGTTCCGGTAGAATCCGGCCGATCTTACGTAGGGAGTCTCGATGGATCAGGAGATCGCGACATCTACGAGATCTTTATCCCTAGTGGTGGAAGATATCTTTACGCTGAAACCTATGGGCAGATAGATGTCATCGCCGAGGTTTTCCCGGCAGGCTCCAATTTCTCAATCGCATACAGCGATGATGACGGGACAGATTCGAACGCCCGGCTTGATGTGTTCTTGGATTCCGGCTGGTATCTCCTTGAGGTGAGAGGTTATGACAGCAGTGTTTCGGGGGACTATGAAGTCTACTTCGCCTTCTAGTCTAGGCCTTGAATCGGATAGACCTTGTCACCAAGATAAGGCCCTCGCGTTGCTCACAACGGTCTGTTGAACTGCATTGCGATGGGAATCATCCGCCCAAGGCAAATGTCGGATGAAGTCTTGGATTGCGTGACGTGAGTAGCCAGAGAAACGAGGAGCAACAGGAGGCCAAAGAAATCGAGACCACCGATTCCTCGCCAGCAAGGCGGAAGAGGCTTCGGATCAGGCGCCGCATGAAGGTCGACAAGAAAGCTGAGAAGGCACCAAGTGGCGGAGGATCCCAACATGCGACTGGGGCCCGGATCCTACGAATCTTGGCATTGCTCATTGGTGCGGCTGGATGCCTTGCAGCTGGCGCAGCAGTCGGCTGGTGGATCCGAGACGCACAGAACGAAGCACTTGCCCCGATTGCGGTCGAGGCCGTGATCGACCGGCCGGTAACGGTCGCTGGGGCGTCAGACACGGCTCTCGGGCACATGCCCGGCGTGCTCGGACTGCCACTCGATCAGGCGCGTTACGTCCTGTTCAACTCGGGTGTGGCTGCGGGCGCGATCACAGTAACGCAACGGCCCACAGCATTGGAACCGGGGTTGGTCGTGCTGCAGGAGCCTGAGGCCGGCTCGGCCCTAGCTGACGCGGTATCGCTGGTCGTCTCAACGGAGGCCTTGGTGCCTGACGTGGCCGGTATGCCGCTTGAAGAGGCAGAGGCTGTCCTCGCCGACCTGGGTGCGAGCCCCACCGTGCAGCGACAGTCCAACTCTGGGGCACAGCCTGGCATTGTGGTGAGTACGGAACCTGCTGCCGGCGAGACTCTGGGGCGCTCAATCGTGCTCCATGTCTCCGCGTCATAGCCTTCGACCTGTTGGCCGATGACGGACCTCTCTGACTCGCCATCAGCAAAGCCGAAGCGGCGCCCCGGGCGGCGCTGGAAGATCGTAGTGACCGTGCTGGCGCTTGCCGGTCTGGCTGCCACCTGGCAACAGGGCTTCCTTGAGGACGGCCTGAACGAACTGCGCCGCTATGGCGCCAACGCGGGCGACGGCGCCCCTTTGGAATCAGCGGTGTCCAGCGGTAAGCCTTTGGAGCCGGAGATTGGCGGAGTCTTCACGTTTCCGGAAGGCTGGGCACTTGACGTGAGTGGGGAGGATGAGCGATCCGAGACCGAGGGTGGCGAATCTCCCACTTCCGGGTCCCAACGTACGGAGGGTCGTGGTCGTATCTTGGCCGAAACGCCGAACGCGACTCTATTCGCTGGCTCTACGACCGGAGTAGAGCCCTCAGACGTAGTGATGGCGCCGATTCTCGCTGCAGAGAATACCGCCGACACAGAGGGGGTGTTGGGTGATGGCGTCGACATCAATATCGAAGCGTTTCCAGAGGCAGGAGAATTCATACTAACTCTCACCCTCTCAGAAGAGCCATTTCCCGACGCGCTTCCTGGAGTTTGGCATGTAGACGACTCGGGAAGAGCTCAATTGATTCTTGGAGTGTGGGACGCCGATGCCAACACAATCACGATTCAGGTAGAACAATTCTCTGGGTTCTGGAGTGGATGGTGGAACCCGGTGAATTGGATCGTTGAAGGTGCTGACTTCCTGTTTGACTATTTTACAGGACGGACGGATCCTCCTCCTTGCGGGGAAGAGCCCAGTTGGGCAACCTTGACAATGCAAGAACTCTCGTCTGTACATGTGTGCCTTCAAACAGGTAACGCACTAGACGGGTGGGAGAGAGCTGAGCTAATCATTAAATCCAACAGGCGAACGATGCAGTTGGTTGAGTTTCCGAGGGAGGCGGTAGATCTATGGGTACAACCCCACCAATCGGAGTGGATACGAAAGCTGCTCGTGACCATCGCTGAATCTATAGAGGTTGGCTTCTTCAATTCACCGTCCCGAAGTGACTCAGCAGCGCTGTTGTTCGGGGGCAAGACCATGACATACAAGGTTGAGAGATCTCGCGACGACCTGAATCTAGAATCTCATGCTGATCTCACCGCGGCTCTGGTGATTGCTAACCTGTTGCTCGGTCTTGTCGGTGCATTGGATATTATCGAGCTATTGGCCTTCATGATACCCTTCGGCGGTTGTGTCGGTAACATATTGTCGACAGCGGCGGATGTCGGCGTTTCAGAACTCGCTGCATATGTTCAACCTGTGCTCACATGTGTTCTTAATGCTCTCAAGGACCCAGAGGGTACAGCGAGAGAAACCGAGCGAGCAGCTCGAGTGGCTAGGTTGTCAGACGATGCAGTCCGTAAGGCCGGAGAGTCTGTGGAGAATACGCTCACCAGTGGTCGTATGCGGGGTGTTTCTCAGGTTCTGAGTAGAGTTACGACCATTTCAACCACAGCTACAACTATTTGGGATTCAACATTTGACTACTTGGCTGAGGGTAGGATGACTCTTAGCATCGAAGGCGACCCCGGTCTACCTTCTCGATCTAGACGTGTCCCGATTGACTATGATGAGATTGAGAAAACTACAGGTGAGACTCCCGTTATCCTGATTGCAGATATCTCCGGTTCGATGGATGATCGAGTTAATGGCTCAATTAAGCTGGAGTTGGCGAAACGTGCGATGCTTGACTTCCTCACATCTGTGAGTTCCACTCGTGCGGTGGCGCTTCGAAGCTATCCCGCTGACGGTCGACAGAATTGCAATAGTGGTGAACTGCAATTCGGCTTTTCACCGAAGCGATCTGAAATGGAATTGATCATCAATGACTTGCGAGCGGGAGGCGATACTCCGACTGCAGAGGCACTGCGAGCGGCTGTAGATGACATCAGTTGGGCAGGGTTCAGCCAAGCGGAGATCGCTCTCTTCTCAGACGGATTGGCGAATTGTGGAGATCCGTGTGAGATCGCAGAGCAAATCGGTGGTTCTGACTCAGAAATCAGAGTCCATGTCGGTGCATTTGTTGATAGTGCTGAGGGTCGGCAAGCGCTGAAGTGCATAGCGGATGAGACTGAAGGGACTTACACAGAAGGATCCGATGGCGAGACTGACTTTGGTGAGGAGCTGGGTGAATTCCTCGAACGCAACTCCAAGCCGCGGTTGGAAGTGACGGTGGAAGCGCCGGAGTCCGTCGTTCCTTTGACCGGCCCGTCGGGGGAACAGAGGGTTGCAACCTCAATCCGCAACGACAGCAACGTGGCGGCCAAAGATGTCGTGCTGCTTCTGGAGACTAGGGATGGAGTGGGACGGAGGCGTGACTCACTCGCGGTAGGCAATGTCGCGCCAGGGGGTGAATCGACCGTGACGTGGCGGCTGCGGCCGGGCTTTGAGGATGTCGGCACTGTGCTCGATGTCGTGTTGGCAGCGACGGCAGCCAACACTGATGAGGTCGTCTCTTCCGCAGTATCTGTTGCTGTTGAGGACCCCAATGTTGCCGATGAGGCAGGACCGATCCTGGGCGTGGGGCAAATCGTGGTGATGGGAGATCAGTTGCTGTCTGGTGTCGGTACGAGCACGCGGGGCCCCTACGGCGGTTGCAGGCGCAGTCGGAATATCGGGCTCCTTGAGGTGTTCGGACAGCCAGCCGAGCGGTCGTTGGCCTGTGCGAACGCCTTGATGGCGCACTTGGCAGCACCGGATTGGGCCAAGGATGTGGACTCCCAAGTCAACCAGCTCGTGGATCTCAGGGAGGGCGAAGGTGCCATCAGTGCAGTGGTTCTTAGCATCGGAGCCACGGACTTCGGCCTGTCTGAGTTGGCTCGGGAGTGCGTCATGTCGAACGTTCCCTGCGACTCGGAGATTGCTGGTGTTCCCACCGAAGAGTGGCTGGGAGAATCCGTTGCTGGGGGTGGGCCTAGGCACGCTGCGGCGTCGGCGGAGCTGGTGAGGGCCTTGGGAACTGTCGACGAAGCGCTCAATCAGACTCGAGACCGATCCCGGGGAACTCGTCAGGTTCCGATCTTGTTGCTGGCTCAGCCGAGGGCCTTCCCCTTTGTCCACGGGGCCTGCTTCGAGCGTTGGCAGGGAGAGGACCTGCCCCTGATGACGCAACCGGAGCTGAACCTGTACCACCACTTCGTGTCGGTGGTCAACGGCACGCTCGAGGCTGCAGCGGTGGCTTCGCAGGATCTGGGGCTGCCTGTCTTCTATGTGGATACGACCGAATCCGCGTACCTTCCCGACCACACGGCGTGCGCAGCCGAGCCGTACGTCCAAAGCCTGGAGCCTCTTGTCGAGGCAGGCTCCCGGGGGATCAAGACGCTCTCGGAGGGCGGAGTCGCGGCCGTGGCTGGCGGGGAGTTCAATGAGGACACGCTCGTCGAGCTGGGTGAGGAGTTCTTGGTGCCGAACGAGTACGGCGAGCAGGCGCTCGCCAATGCGGTGCTTCGTTGGTCGCAGTCCGATGAGGCCCGGGAGGCGGACGACTTCGTCAGCGACGAGTTCCAGCGGCGTTCCGCCGGCATCGCTCCCCGCGTCAGTGAGCCGACACCTGGGGAGATCTGGACCTTCAGTCAGCCGGGGCGAGCAGCAATTGAGCCCGGCCGAGGCTGGACTGCTTCAACCTCGGGCTTCCTGCCGGGCGCGCTGGTGACGGCGTCTGTGGTACCGGGAGAACGTGTCGTAGCGTCGGCCGTGGCCGATGAGAACGGCACCGCGGAACTGTATGTGGCCGTGCCTAGAGACATCGCCGCTGGCGACGTGACGCTGGTCGCACGCGGGGTCAGCCGATCGGGAGAGGCGATTTCGGTGGAGCAGCCAGCGAGAGTCCTGCCGCCGCTGCGACCGATTCACTCCGTGGCTTTGCCCGCGTTAGCCGTATTGCTGCTGCTGTCGTCAGTGGGGTTGTGGCGTGTGTCCCGACGTACGGTAACCGTGGCGGCTCCGTTGCGGGACGAGAGTTAGTGATGCGCGGATGCGGGTATGGGGAAAGGTCAGGTGAGCCGGGTTGGCTTTGACAGTTGAAGAACGCGAGATCCCGGCCGGGTTGCGGGTCGGGCATCCTGGGGCTGCTGACCGGTTGGCCTCGCTTGATGAGGCGAGCCAGCAGCGGGTGGTAGCCGCGTTGGCTCAGCCTGAGGGCCCTGGGCCCTCTGGACGCGAGGCGGGGCCTGTGGCGTCGGGGTCTGGCGCGCTTGAGGCTGCGCCCGGTGGTGAGGGGTTGGGTGAAGTTCGGGCTCGACCGTCTGGGCGGACTCGGCGGCTGGGGAAGTTGGTGGTGCTGGCGGTGTTGGTGGTTGTCGCTGTTGGGGGCTAAGTGCTGTATGACCGCCTTTCTGGTGATGATGGTTCAATGGTTGTCGACAGTTCCCGAAGGGAAGATCGCGATCGCTCTCGAGATGACGTTGATGACTCGGCTGGGTCCCGCGAACTCGCCGCAGACGGCCAACAGCAGGCCCCCGGCGAGGCCAAGCCGGCTAAGTGTAGCGGTGATCAGGGACTGACAGAGTCTGCGAAGATGTCCTGCTCCCACAAGTCGCCGCGGGCGGCAGCCTCGACGGTCGCGGCTCGGGGGGTGTAGGTCACGGGTCCGTCGCCGCCGACGCGCTCGGCCCTGCCATAGATGTCGCTCATTAGTCTTCTCCCTTGTGTGCTTACCATCTCAGCGGTGTAAGCCGCTGTGGGGTCAAAGGGCATTTCTTGCACCGCTCATGGCGGAGGTGGACGGGAATCGAACCCGCCGGACGGGGATCGCCCGTCCCACCCGCTTTGAAGGCGGGGGAGCCCACCAGGCGCTCAGACACCTCCGCAGGGCAGGGTAACCGGCTCGCCCCGCTCGCCCCCGTCACGCCCCGCAGAACCTCGTTGCGGTCACGCGCCCGCCCATTACCCTTCGGAATGTGAAGACCCTCAAGAGGCTCGTAATCCTGGGCGCCCTAGTGGCTCTGGCCGTCGTGCTGGCCCGCAAGATCCGGGAGATCTGACCGACCGGCTGATCCGTGCGGGCCACTGACCTGGCCGGCGCCGCTGAGGCTCTGCAACTGGGGCGCCGGTCGCTGGTGTCCCTGGTCGGCGGCGGCGGCAAGACGACCCTGCTGTTCGCGCTGGGCCGCCAGCTGCCCGCCCCCACGCTGCTCACCACCACCACCCGCATGGGACGGGACCGCACCGGCGGGTTCCCGTGCATTGTCGGCCCGACCGACACCGACCTGATTTCCGCACTCGCTCAGGACGGCGCCGTTCTGGCATGGAGGACCACCGACGAGCGCAAAGCCCTCGGCTACCCCCCCGAGGAAGTGGACCGCTGGTTTGCTACCGGGGTCGCCGATCACATAGTTGTTGAGGCCGATGGAGCCCGCCGCCGCCCCTTCACCGCTCCTGCGCCGTGGGAGCCGCCCATCCCGGCCACCTCCACCCATGTGGTGGCCTGCATCGGCGCCGACGCGCTCGGTTACGTGATCGCCGACCGGGTCCACCGGCCGCTGCGAGTGGCCGCCGCGGCGGGCTGCTCGCCGTATGAGCGGCTCACGCCGGCACGGGCCGCCGCCGCGCTCACCAGTCCCGTCGGCATGACGAAGAACGTGCCCGATTCGGCCCGGTTCGTGGTGGCGGTGGCCGGCGCCGAGCCCGGCGACCCGCAGGTCACCGAACTGGTCGCAGAACTCGACCGTCGGCACACCGAGTCGCTGGTCGTCCTCCGCTCCGGCACCGCCGGGACTCCGCGGTGAGCAACACAGCTGTCGTCGATGAGGCCGGCGCCGGGCGGGGTCGTGCCGGCCCCGCCGGTGACGTCGACGTCGTCGTGGTCGGGGGCGGGCACAACGGCCTCATCTGCGCGGCCTACCTGGCTCGCGCCGGCGTCGCCACCATGCTGCTGGAAGCCCGCGACGAAGTAGGCGGCTGCGCCTCGACGGTCAGCGACCTGGACGCCCGCTTCAACATCTGCAGCTGCGACCACACCCTGGTGCGGGCCATGCCCTTCATGGAAGACCTCGACCTGGCCGCCCACGGGCTGCGCTACCTCGAAGCCGATCCCGCCACCGTCTACCTGGGCTACGACGGCAGCTCGCCGTGGCTCTTCTTCAACGACAGCGAGCGCACCATCGAGTCCATCGGCCGCCACCGGCCGTCGGCGGCCAAGGCCTACCGCCGCTACCTCACCGACGCCCGGCCGGTGGCTGAGCTCAGCCTGGAGATGAGCACCGGTCCCGCCTCGACGCCGAAGATGCTGGCCCGCCTGCTGGCCCGCCGGGGCCGAGGCGGCGTCCGGCTGCTGCAGTGGAGCCGGGCCAGCGCGCTTGACGTGATGCGGTCCTACTTCGACGACGAGGCCCTGATCATGCCGGCCATGTCCAACGGCCCCACCATATGGGGCGCGCCCCCGGACGCTGCAGGCACCGGCATGGCCGGGATGCTCTACGCCATGCGCCACATGGTCAAGACGGGCCGGCCCGTCGGCGGCAGCGGCGCCCTCACCGACGCGCTGGCCGCCTCGTTCACCGCGGCTGGAGGCCGTCTCAGCTGCGGAACTCCGGTGGCCGGGCTGCTGGGAGACGGCCGCCGCGTGCGGGGCGTGCGCCTGGCCGACGGCACCGAGATCGCTGCCGGCGCGGTGGTGGCGACCTGCGACCCGGTCCCGGTGGCGAGCCACTGGCTGGCAGAGCCCCACAGCGCAAGGGTGCGCCGTTTCGTGGGCCGGGCCCGCTCGCAGGCGCCCGGTGACGGGTACCAGTCGAAGATCGACGCGGTGATTACCGACATTCCCCGCTACCCGGCGCTGGAGGACTCGAAGCTGCTCGACCTGTTCGAGGGGCGCGACACCGCCCAGTCGAACTACGTGATGTCGCCCTCGATCGAAGAGCTGATCGAGGCTCACCGGCTGCGACCCCTCGGGCGGGTGGCGGAGCATCCGACGATGATGGCCAACGTGCCGTCGGTGCTGGACCCGTCGATGCGCAGTGGCGACGGCCACCACGTGCTGAGCCTGGAGGCGCTGTTCACCCCGTACAACATCGAGGGCGGCTGGGACGGATCACCCGAGCCGGCCCGGTGGCTGAAGGTCTGGTCGAGTCTGCTGCAGCCGGGCTTCCTGGAGTCGGTGGACCGCTACCGGACCATGACACCGGACCGCTACGAGCAGGAGTTCTTCCTGGGCCGGGGATACACGCCCTCCTACGCCGGATCGCCGCTGTCGTCGCTGTTGGGGCGGCGCCGGGAGCTGAGCCGCTACCGGGCGCCGGTGCCGGGGCTGTTCCTGTCGGGCGCGGGCACCTACCCCGGCGCGGGCATCTGGGGCGCCTCGGGCCGCAACGCCGCCGACGTGGTCCTCCGCACCCTGCAATAGCGCATTAGACACACCGGACACCCGGCTGGGAAACGTGACCCGTGAGGCCGGGGGGTGGCACGGGGGCAAGCAATGGCGGCGCTCGCGCCGCCAGGGCGCGCCCGTGACAGGACCCGCCGGCCGGGGGAACAGGGTGGGCCGGTGCCTACTCCCCCCAGCGGGGGATGCCGCCGACCTCGACGCCCAACTGCTCGAGAGCCCGTACCACCGTGTGGTCCACCAGGTCCTCGATCGACTCCGGCCGGGTGTAGAAGGCCGGCACCGGCGGGTACACCACCGCGCCGATCTCCGCGGCCTGGGCCATCAGCCGCAGATGCCCCAGGTGCAGCGGCGTCTCACGCACCATCAGCACCAGCGGCCGGCGCTCCTTCAACGTCACGTCGGCGGCCCGGGACACCAGGTCGGCGCAGAACGAGTTGGCCACCGCCGAGAGCATCTTGATGGAGCACGGGGCGATGATCATCCCCGCAGTGGCGAAGGAGCCCGACGACAGCGGCGCGGCAATGTCGCGTGAGCCGTGGACCACGTCGGCCAGAGCCTCCACCTCCGCCGACTCCAGATCGGTCTCGTAGGCCAGCGTCTGGCGACCCGGCCCGGTCATCACCAGGTGGGTCTCCACATCGTCGACGGAGCGCATCAGCTCGAGCGCCCGGATGCCGTACACCACCCCGGTGGCCCCGCTGATGGCCACCACCACCCGCCGCGGCCCGCTCACGACAGCCACCTAGCCGCCCGGTCGCCCAAGAGTCGCCGCGACCCGCTCACGGAAGGCCCGCTGCGAAGAACGAGGACCCGCTCACGACAGGTACTGCTGCAGATCGACGGGGGCGTAGGCGACCCGCTCGCCGTACTCGCGGCGCTCCCGCTTGTAGGTGGCGTCGATGCCCACCTTGGTGCTGACGCCCCGGTTGTCGGCGGTGGGGTCCATCTCGTGGCCCTGGGCATCGCCCGCACAGAACACGTCGTCGAGCCAGTGGACCCGGTTGGTGAGAGCCCAATGCAGCTCCGACGGCTGGCTGACGTCGATGTCGCGGTCCACGACGATCACGTTGCGGATGTTTATGTGGGCCGCCAGGGCCGCCATGGCCAGGTTCTTGGGCGTGCCCGGGTTGTCCCGTTCGATCTGGATGACAGCCAGGAACCCGTTGCCGTAGGGCGGGATGTGCACGTCGGCACCGGGGTCGATGTGGCGCACGAAGCGGCGCAGCAGCGGCTCCCGGGGCAGCACGTTGCCGATGAACACATGCTCGTACCAGCCCGGGATGATCGTCTGGTAGACGGGTGAGTGGCGCCACGAGATGGCGGTCACCTCGACGGTGGGGCTGGGCCACATCTCGCCGTGGTAGCCGTGGAACTCGGCCAGCGGCCCCTCGTCGGCACGCTGGCTGGGGCGGATCCGGCCCTCGACCACCACCTCGGCACGAGCCGGCACGTCCACGTCGACGGTGACGCCCCGGCACACCTCCACCGGGCGCGCCCGCAGCGCCCCGGCGATCAGGAGCTCGTCGACCGGGGTGCGCACTCCCGCGGCGATCATCACCGCAGGGTCGAGCCCGATGGCCAGGGCCACGTCGAAGGGGGCCTCGGGATCGGGACGGCTGCGCATGAAGGTCCCGACATCGCGCCACTCGTTGACGTTGAACCCCAGGATGTTGCGGTCAAGCATCAGCATCCGGTTGTAGGACAGGTTGCCCCGACCGCTGAGGGGGTCCTTGGTCACGCTCACCGCGCCGGTGATGAAGGCCCCGCCGTCGCCCCGCGAGTGCGTGGGGATCGGGATGGTCCCCAGGTCCACGTCGTCGCCGGTCACGCAATTGTCATGCCAGGCAGCGGACTCCACCCGGGCGGTCGCCACCCCGTTGGCGGGCTCGAGGGCGTGGCCCATGCGGTCCACCACCTCGCCGGGCTCGCATCCCAGGGCCAGCGCCGCGGTGCGACGGCTCGA